>ENA-ORBV01001054-ORBV01001054.1-microbial-mat-metagenome-genome-assembly--contig:-NODE-1054-length-62769-cov-12.090331_pt1 | contig 62769 bp, 41 predicted proteins | sample MGYA00237777_ERZ505514 | MGnify/ENA primary metagenome ERZ505514 (study PRJEB26160, sample SAMN06269048) | microbial mat metagenome | isolation source: Oligotrophic lake microbial mat | place...
TTTTTTTCAAGCAGAAGACGGCATACGAGCTTCGCCTTAGTCTCGTGGGCTCGGAGATGTGTATAAGAGACAGCGCATCACCCGATTCTCGCCACAACCGTTCGTTCCCTTGACGCTTTTCACACTGTTCATAAGCATGATGTTTGGCTGCGGCACGAACGGGACCGCCACCCTCCGCTCGGTCGCCACCCCCGCCTTCCTCACGTTCAACCCGACAACCCTGGCCTACGTAAGCACCGACGTCAACACCGCCGACGTGTACCTGACCGACCTGCCCAAGGCCACGCTCGACCCCGACGCCGACCTCGCGGGTGTCTCCGGTGTGCTCGTCCACCTCCACATGTTCATCACACCCCTGGCTGGCGAAACACCTATCGCCAACTCCGCCTGCAGCGCCACCTTCCGAGCGGTGGTCATCGCCGACGGGAACATCGGCGTCTACGGCGGGGGCGGGTTCCTCGCCCCCAGCCAAGCACCAGGCGGCCCAAAGTTCGGCGGCCAGATGCGCGACGCCTCCTGCCGCCTCTCCACCCACTCCAAAGGGTTCGTCGATCGGCTCGGGTACAGCACCTTCTCGTCAGACTTTCGAGTCCTCAACAACCCGCCCACCGCCAAGCTCCTCGAACGGCGCCTGGGCACCATCCTTGCGTCGCTCCCACCCCCGGCACCGATCGAGCCGCCCAAGCCAATCGCGCCCGCCAAAGCCGCGGTACCACCCAAGCCCTGACGCGACGCGGTCTCGTGTTCCCACGCAGGACCGCAGCCTTCGCCAAACGCTGGTCCGGGAGCGCGGACCGAGAGCAACCTTGTTGCGCCCGGATCGTGCGCCCATCCGCTCCGTCGCGCTTGCCTCCCAATACTCACTCATGACCACGAAACTCGAAGTCCAAGGCGTTAGCGTGCTTGCCAGCGGCAAGCACCCCAAGCCGCCCGCCCGGTTCCCCATCGCGCGCACCTTCCGCGCCCTCAACCCCACCACCGGCAGCAACCTCGAAACAACCTTCCACGCCGCGACGCCCGACGAAGTGGACGCGGTCTGCCGGGCCGCGTGGCAGGCCTACTTCGATCTCTCCGCGCGCTCCAACGACCAACGCGCCGCGTTTCTCGACACCTGCGCCACACGAGTTTCCGATCTGGGCGATGAGCTGGTCAAGGTCGCGGCGGCGGAGACAGGCCTCGGCCCGGCCCGCCTCGTCTCCGAGCGCGAACGCACCGTGAACTCATTACGAATGTTCGCGGCCATGGTCCGCGAGGGCTCGTGGGTCCGCGCCTCGATCGATCGCGGCGACGCCGCTCGCCGCCCGCTCCCCAAACCCGACGTGCGCCGCATGCTCCGGCCCGTCGGCCCGGTCGCGGTCTTCGGCGCCAGCAATTTCCCGCTCGCCTACAGCACCGCCGGCGGCGACACCGCGTCCGCGCTGGCCGCAGGTTGCCCGGTCATCGTCAAAGGACATCCTTCGCACCCGGGCACCGGCGAGCTGGTCGCGTGTGCGATCGCGCAGGCCGTCGTCGAGCACGGGTTCGACCCGGGTTGCTTCTCGTTCCTGCACGCTGGCGGCGAGCGCGAGACCGCCGTGGGTCTCGAGCTGGTCCGGCACGCCTGTGTCCGCGCCGTCGGCTTCACCGGATCAACCACCGGCGGCATGACCTTGGTACGCGAGGCCACCGCACGACCCGATCCCATCCCCGTCTTCGCCGAGATGAGCAGCGTCAACCCCGTCTTCATGCTGCCCGAAGCTCTGGAATCCTCGGCCAAACCCATCGCCGAGCGGCTCTACGCCTCGGTCACCAACGCCTCGGGCCAGATGTGTACCTGCCCGGGACTAGTCTTCGCCAAACGCAGCGACGGGCTGGAAGTTTTCTTGCGCGCCATGGCCGACTCCATGAACCAGGCCGGGCCCATGACCATGCTCAACCGCCGCGTGCGCGCGGGGTTCGTCAAACGCATCAGCGAGATCACCGCGGTGGACGGCGTGGACGTGCGCGGCGGGTCGCCCCAGGCCGGGCACCGCGAAGAGGGCTTTGACGCGGGCAGCGATCAAGGCTCTCCAGTGCGTTGCTCGGCGGTCGTTTTCCGCACAAACTACGGCGTATTCCGTCACGCTCACTCCCTGCACGACGAGTGCTTCGGGCCCTCGCTCGTGGTCGTCGCGTGCGATGACGACGACCAGTTGCTGGCCGCGGCCGCGTCGATCCAGGGCAGCCTCACCGCAACGATCTTCGCCAGCGGGCTTGACCTTCCGCTGTCACAACGCCTGCATCAGGTTCTTGAACAGCGCGTGGGCCGCGTGGTGTACAACGGTGTACCAACCGGGGTCGAGGTCTGCACGTCCATGGTTCACGGCGGGCCTTATCCGGCGTGCAACCAGCCTCAAAGCACGGCCGTCGGCCCCACGGCCGCCGAACGCTGGTGCCGCCCCGTGTGCTTCCAGAGCGCGCCGCAAACCAACATCCCCAAAGAACTTCGCGACGACAACCCGCTGAGAATCGTGCGCGTGGTGGATGGGAAGCTGGAACTGCCGCCCAAATAGAGATCGCACATTTGAGGTGGACGCTGCGCCGGGCCCTGATGCCTCAGCCCGCGTTCTCTCTGGCCAGATCTTTCGTCAGATCTTCAGATCGCTTGCAGCAGCCAGACCCGCTGCGCCGCTTCTGATCCCCGAACAGCACGACCATCGACCCGCTCAAGGTCGTGACGATCAGCACGAGGCTGACCTCGTCCATGCCGAAAAACGCGGCGCTCAAGACCGCGAACCCAAAGATGATCCCGATCGCTAACGCGGTTTGAGCTCTCATCGTCGCGGCCCAAGTCGAGAACGGACGTTCCGACATCGATTATACATGCTCCTCGGGCGTCGGTTGCTGCAGGGTGATCCGCCTTATGGGCGATTGATAGACCGCTGTGCCTCTCAGAAAAAAAAGAACCCCGAGCGTGTGGTGGGCACGCCCGGGGTCGGGAGATGCGGGACTGTGGCGCGTGGTGGGTGGTGGGTTGCGCCATCAGCCCCGCTGGGTGAGACTTCTTTTAACCTTCTTCGATCTTCCCTCGATCCCTTGATCCCTTGATCCCTTAATCCCTTAATCCCTTAATCCCTCGATCCCTCGATCCCTTCTTCAATCAACTACACCCCAAGCTGGCCCCGCAGTTCAGGCACTTGTAGCAGGTGCCGCTGCGTACGGTGATGGTGCCGCAGCTATCGCAGGGCGGGGCGTCGCCCAGACTCTCCATCGCCACCGACAGCGTGGACGAGGAGACGACGAGCTTGGACTCGACGAACTTGGATTCAACAAACGTGGTGCGCTGCGCGTTCCCGTTGGACGAAGGCTTCCCAGCCTGATTTGTCCCAGTCTGATTCGGCCCAGCCTGATTCGTGCCGGTCTGGTTCGTGCCAGTCTGGTTCGTCCCGGCCATGCCGACCCCCCCGCTCGTCGAGCGGTCGGTGGGCCGCTCGACGCGCCGACGTGAATCTTCACGAGCGGACGCCTCGACGACCCCGGGCCGCTCGACCGCGACCTGCTGAGCCAGATTCGATTCGCGGCGTGGCGCGTTGGCCTCGCGATAGCCGGGGATGAACTGCATGCCCATGTAGCGGAAGATGTAATCAACCAGGCTTTTGGCGATGGGGATGTCAGAGTTTTCCGTCATGCCCGCTGGCTCGAAGCGCTGGTGGCTGAACTTGCCGACGAGGCTCTCGACCGGCACGCCGTACTGCAGCGCGACCGACGTGGCCGTGCCCAGCGAGTCCATCAGCCCGCCGATCGTCGAGCCTTCCTTGCTCATGGTCAGGAACAGCTCGCCCGGCTTGCCGTCCTCGTACAGCCCGACGGTCAGATAGCCCTCGTGTCCAGCCACGTTGAACTTGTGCGTGAGCGAACGCCGCGTGTCCGGCAGACGACGACGCATGGGGCGATGCACAACGTCGGCCTTGAGTTCCTCGACCGCTTCGTGGTCACCATGGCTCGCCGCTGCGGCCAGCGCCGCCACACCCGTCGCCACTTCCTGCCGCGCGGCGTGAAGTTGCTGGGTTTCTCCCGCGTCACCAGCCTCCGGCTCGGCCAGAGCATCAGCGTTGGCCTCAGACCTGGCCTCGTCGGATGTCGACGACAGCGGCTGACTGAGCTTGCACCCGTCGCGGTACAGGGCGTTGGCCTTCAGACCAAGCTCCCAGCTCAGTTGATAGCACGCCTTGATGTCCTCCACCGTCGCCGAGTTGGGCACGTTGATCGTCTTGCTGATCGCACCCGAGATGAACGGCTGCGCGGCCGCCATCATGCAGATGTGACCCTCGGCCGCGATGAACCGCTTGCCCAGCTTGCCGCAGGTGCTGGCACAATCGAACACTGAAAGATGCTCGTCCTTCAGGAACGGCGCACCCTCCACCGTCTGCGTGCCGCACGTCAGGATGTTCAGCGCATCGATCTGAGCGCTCGAAAGCCCCAGCTTCTTGAGCAGGTTGAAACCCGGGTCAGCCTTCGCGGCCTCGATATCAACACCGATCCGCTTGAGCAGGTCATCGCCCAGCGACCACGTCGCAAACGCGAAGCTCAGCTCGAACACCCCAGGCAACGTGTCCTCGATCTTGCGGAGGTCGGCCTCGTTGAAGCTCTTTGACTTCAGCCAGCTCGAGAACCTCTGACCCGACCCGTTCCCATTCCCATTCCCCAGGGCGGCGGGGATCGTCGCGTCCAACCGCAGCGTGCCCAGCAGATGTTCCATGATCGAACGTCGCTGATTGTCGCTATAGCCCAGCGCCTTCAACGCTGGATCGACCGACTCGTTGGCGATCTTGAAGTACCCGCCCCCGGCCAACTTCTTGAACTTCACCAGCGCGAAGTCCGGCTCCACGCCCGTCGTGTCACAATCCATCAACAGCCCGATGGTGCCCGTCGGCGCGATCACCGTGACCTGCGCGTTGCGATACCCGAACTGCTCGCCCAAACGCAGCGCCTCGTCCCAGTTCCGCATCGCCTGCCCGAGCAGCAGGTTCGCGTTGGTCAGCCCGGACTTGCCCGAGATGATGATCGCGTGATCGATCGGCACCGGCTTGACGCGCAGCTTCTCATACCGCGGGCTCTCGCGCCCTTCGCCGTGAGCCGCCCAGCGGTGGTTGCGGATGACCCGCAGCATGTTCTCACGGTCCTCTTCGAACCCCGCGAACGCGCCCAGCTCGCGAGCCATCAAGGCCGACATGCGGTACGCACGACCAGTCAGGACCGCCGACAAGCACGCGCAGATCGACCGAGCCGCGTCGCTGTCGTAGGCGATCCCCGCCTGCATCAGCATCGCGCCCAGGTTGGCGTACCCGAGCCCCAGCGTGCGGTACTTGAAGCTGAGTTCCGCGATCTCCCGGCTGGGGAACGCGGCCATGAGCACGCTGATCTCCAGCACGATCGTCCACAGATCGATCGCGTGCTCATACTTCTCAACATCAAACGCCCGCGTGACCGGGTCATAAAACTTCAGCACGTTCAGCGACGCGAGATTGCACGCCGTGTTGTCGATGAACATGTACTCACTGCACGGGTTACTTGCATTGATCCGCCCCGCGCTCGGGCACGTGTGCCAGGCGTTGATCGTGCCGTCATACTGAACGCCCGGGTCGGCGCAGCGCCAGGCCGCGTAGCCGATCGTGTCCCACAAGGCCCGGGCCTTGAACGTGTGCGCGACCTTGCCGCTGGTCCGCCACGTCGTCTTCCACTCGCCGTCGGCCTCGAGCACGTCAAAGAACTCGTCGGGGATCCGCACCGAGTTGTTCGAGTTCTGACCGCTCACCGTCAGGTACGACTCGCCGTTGTAATCAAAGTCGAGTTTCAGGTTCATCGCCTCGGCCGTCTTGGCGATCTCAGGGCTGTTCTTCTTGAGAACCTTCATCCCCTCGACCATCGCCTGAACCTTGATCTCCTCGCGAACCTTCCAGTTCACGAAGGTCTCGATGTCCGGATGGTCCATGTCCAGGCAGACCATCTTCGCGGCCCGGCGCGTGGTGCCGCCCGACTTGATCGCGCTCGCGGCCCGGTCGCCGATCCGCAGCCACGACATCAGCCCCGAACTCTTGCCGCCGCCGGACAAGTTCTCGCCCTCGCCGCGGAGCTTGCTGAAGTTGGTGCCAGTGCCCGAGCCGTACTTGAAGAGCCGGGCCTCGCGGACCCACAGGTCCATGATCCCGCCCGAGTTTACGAGGTCGTCGGTCACGCTCTGAATAAAGCACGCGTGCGGCTGAGGGTGCGTGTATGCGTCCTCGGCCAGCAGCACCTCGCCGGTCTTGGGATCGACGACCGAGTGCCCCTGGGCCGGGCCGGTGATGCCGTAGGCGAAGTTGAGCCCGGTGTTGAACCACTGCGGGCTGTTGGGCGCGCACACCTGGTGCACCATCATGTACGCCAGTTCGTCATAGAACGCCTCGGCGTCTTGGGCCGAGTCGAAGTACGAATGCTTCTCGCCCCAGTGCCGCCAGCACCCGGCCAAGCGGTGAATCACCTCGCGAGCCGACCGTTCCGGGCCCGTGACCTGTCGGCCGTCCGCGCCGATCTTGGGCAGACCCTCGGCGTCTACCTGCGGCACGCCAGCCTTGCGGAAGTACTTGCTCACCATGATGTCGGTGGCAAGCTGGCTCCACGTGGCGGGAACCTCGGCGTCCTTCATCTCAAACACGACGGAGCCGTCGGGGTTGGAGATTTTGGAAGACCGCGTGGTCCATGCGACGGTGGAAAAGGGGTCGGAGTTTTCTTTGGTGAATTTGCGGGTGATTTTCATGAACATCGAACTCCGACAACGTGTGGCGTGTTATACGTTTGGAAAAGAAGGGGGCCGTGGAGTGGTTGACGGCGGAGGAGGAGCAGTCACTTGAAAAGGCGCTCGCGGTCCATCTAAATTTGGAACAACCTCTGGTACATCCTCGTGGTGATGATCTTCTTTTGGCTTCAGCACACTCCCTGTAGCCACAGCCCATCCAGCTGCTGCGAGTTCAAAGGCGTTTACCGAACTGCGATCACATTTCAAATTTGAGTCCTTAAGAGTCCGCTATGCGAAGAAGGGATCTAGGGAAAAGGGATCAAGGGATCAAGTCAAAGCGAGGTTCAATCAGCTCCATTCTCAACTCCTCGAATCAGCCCAGCCAAAACTCGTTCAGCTTCGTCCAATTGAGATTTCACTGGCTTGTGCTGATCGGGTGAAAAATATTTCAGTTCCACCGCGAAGAGAAGTTGAGTATCCAGTTCGTAAATCGATCCTCTTGCCATCTTGAGAAATCGAAGGTAATCTGCCCGACCGTGCCGCCCGTATCCTTCTGCGATGTTGCTCGCGACCGACACTGCCGCTCTGCGTAACTGCGAAATTAATCCAAAACGTTCGTGATCCGGGAGCGAGAGCACCACCTGGTAAATGCCGATCCCAAGTTGGAAAGCCTTTTGCCACGCGATCAAATCTCGATAACCGCGAATCGGAGCGTTCAATGTCTTTGCTCCCTCTCGATCCCTTGATCCCTTTTCCCTCGATCCCTTCTTAATCCACCTTCGGCAGCGTCAACCCACCCTGATCCTGGTATTTCCCACCCTTATCCGCGTAACTCACCGCACAAACCTGGTCCGCCTTCAAGAACACCAACTGCGCAATCCCCTCATTCGCGTACACCCGTGCCGGCAGCGGCGTGGTGTTGCTGATCTCCAGCGTGACCTTGCCTCTCCACTCTGGCTCCAGCGGCGTGACGTTCACGATCAGGCCGCAGCGGGCGTAAGTGCTTTTGCCGACGCAGAGCACCAGCATGTCGCGCGGGATGGTGAGAGTTTCGACGGTCTCGCAGAGAGCGAAGGAGTTGGGCGGGATGATGACGTGATCGACGCCGAACTTGGCCGTGTCCACCTCGACCATGAGGTCGTCGGTGAAGTTCTTGGGATCGACCACGGCGATGCCGCCGGTGCGCGGCGTCGGGGTGAAGATTTTGAAGTGTGTCCCGACTCGGACGTCGTAGCCGTAGCTCGAGACGCCGTAGGAGATCTTGCCGGGGCGTTTTTTGGCCTTCTCGAACGGCTCGATGCGGACGAGCGTTTCAATCTGAGTATCGCAGAGTACGCCCACGCCTTGACCTCCCACCACAGGATCTGCCACCAGAAGACCAGCCACCGGGACACCCGCTCGGCCCACCACAGGCCGCGACCACCAACCTCAAATCCAAACCCTCAAACCCAAAACCTCAAACCTGTTCTCGAACCGGAAAAATTTCGAGGACAAAGCGGCGGGTCGCCCCCCACGGACGACCCGCCACCGGAGCAGAGAGCGTTGTGAAATTCAGGAATCCAGCCGCCTGTTAAAGTCCACCACTTACGAAACACCAAGCTCCAACCCTCGATACCGAACATAATTCTACCAAAGTCGAGAGAATGTTCAAGAAAGAAATCACGCGAGCCAAACAATCTATTCTGCGGGCACCAGCATACCACTACTGGTCGTGGATTCAACCTTCTTCGGGCCCAAAATGCTGGGGGTGGGTTGTGGATGGAGTGTCATTTGGGCGCAAGTGTTGAACTGGGAAGGATTTAAGATTCTGAGAAAGTCCGTTTCTCTTGTTCTCGCCACGATAGGTGGGGTGGAAACAAGGAAAAACCCTCAGTCGGCCACGAGATCTTGTGGATAACTTGACGGTTCGTGTCAGATCGCCATGCCCACGAAGTGCCCACCCCCCCACGCCGCCCCTGACGCCCCCAAACGCGGTTGCGCGAGGCACTGATCTCACGCCGCCTCACAGACGGATGCGTCCTGACGGACGTCGCTTTCGTACAGTGTGCTTCTCATCGAGCGTACGTGGTCGGCGAACGGTCGGCGTAGCTCAGGGATCGCGTGGTTTCTGCGAAGGGGTCGGGAATGCGGAATGGTTGTCGTTGGTCTATGTCGGCGGCATTGAGCGCGGTGGGTGCCGCGATGGTCGCGCTCGCGTGGGCGGCCGGGTGCGCCGGTGATGTGCCCAAACCTCTGCCCGCCACGATTGTGGTCCGTGAAATCCCCGCAGTATTTCGAGGGACGGTCGGTTCCGAGGTCGCCGTGAACGGCGCGCAGGCGACGCTGGTCTCGGGCTACGGGCTGGTGGTCGGGCTGCGCGGAACAGGCGGGCAGGTGCTGCCTGATCGCGTGGCGGCGTCGATGGAACGCGAGATGGGGCTCAAGGGCGTGAGCAAGACGACGGACCTTGGAAACTCGCCGTTCTCGAACAAGTCGCCGCGCGAGGTGCTGCGCGATCCAAACGTGGCGGTGGTGGTGGTGACGGCCGCGATCCCGTCGGGGCTGCCCGACGGCGCGCGATTCGACGTCTACGTGAAAGCGTTGAACGCGTCGAGCCTAGACGGCGGGCGGTTGTTCTCGACAGACCTGCGGATCGGGCCTGCGGCCGCGTTCGGCACGGTGACGTCGCGGCTGATCGGTTCGGCCCGGGGTCCGGTGTTCGTGAACCCGTTTTCTGAGCCCGGGAAAGAAGATTCCGGCGTGAACGAACAGGTGGGGCGGGTTCTCAACGGCGGGGTGGTGACCGAACCGCTGCTGATGGAGTTGGTGATGGACCAAGCTTCGCATCAGCGAGCGCGAGCGATCGTGAGCGCGATCAACAGCCGGTTCCCCGAGGGCCGCGGCGATCGCGGCGCGACAGCACGAGGCATGAGCGGCGGGAACTCAAACCTTGGAACAGGCGGCCGGATCGCGGTGCGCGTGCCCTCGGCCTACCGGAACGACCCGGGAACGTTCTTGGGTTTGATGCGAGGTGTGCAGATCGATCAAGCGTACCCCGAGGAGTACGCGCGGCAGTACATCGCGGGGATGCAGACCGAGCCCGCGCTGGCCGACGAGCTGTCCTACTGCCTTGAAGCGCTGGGGCCCAAGGCGATCCCGTTTGCGCGCGAGATGTACGACAGCGCGGAGTCGGTGCCGCAACTGGCGGCGCTGCGGGCGGGAGTAGGGCTCGGCGACGCGCGGGCGGCAAACTTCCTCAAGACCATGGCGGCCAAGGGACCCGACAACGTGCGGAGCACCGCGCTCAAGCTGCTCGGCACGGCCAAGGCCGGGCCTTCGATCGAGATCGCGCTACAGGAGTTGTTGAAGGAAGATCAGTTGACGGTGCGTGTCGCGGCGTACGAGGCGCTGGCCCGGCGGGCCGAGCGCGCCCAGTTCGCGCGTTTGCTGGAAACACAGCTGGCCGAGCAGGGGAGCCAGGGTCGCGGGGCGTCGCCGGTTGTGCTGGAAGATCTAGCGTCGGTCTCGCTGCCAGCGGGAACGATCCAGGGCGTGACGCGGATTGATTTCCGCGAGAAGTTCACGCTCGATCTGGTGCCGATCGGCGAGCCGCTGGTGTACATCACGCAGCAAGGGCGGCCTCGGATCGTCATCTTTGGCGATCGGCCCAAAGTCGAAAAGCCTGTGCTGGTCAGCACGTGGTCGGGGCGCTTCACGCTGGTGGCGAGATCCGAGAGCGAGCCGCTGCGGCTTCAGTACCGCGCACCGCAGAGCCCGCGCGCTGTCACCATGGAAATGCCCGAGGATCTCAAGGCCATGATCGAGATTCTAGCTCGCAAGACCACCCCCGAAGACCCCAGGCCGGGCCTCGACATGTCGTACTCGGAAGTCGTCGGCGTGCTGTACGCGATGCACAAAGAAGGCGCGAGCAACGCCGCGTTCGCGACCGAACGCGATCGGCTCCTGGCAGATCTGCTCAGCGCCGCCCAGTCGGATCAGGTCAAGGAACGCCCCGAGACCAGCAAGGACATCGAGGAGCTGGTCGTCTTTGACAAGCCTCAACCCACGGGGAAAGCCAAGGCCGACGACAGCGGAAAGAAGCCGCAGATCATGCCGATCGAGCAGGCCCCGAAGAAAAAGGACGGCGGCAAGAAGTAATCGTCCGTCGCCCAGGTCGGAATCCTGAACGCGCCCGCCTCGGAAAGACCGCGGGCGTGGCGTTCGCGCTGAAACTATCATCGCTTCATGTCCGACCTCTGGGCTCAATCTCGCGACCGCGCACGCCGCGCCGTCGAGCCGCTGGCTCTCCGCATGAGGCCTCGGACCCTCGACGAGTACATCGGGCAGTCGCACATCCTCGGGCCGGGCAAGCTGCTCAGGCGGATGCTGCAGGCCGACGCGATCACGTCGTTGATTCTGCACGGGCCGCCGGGGACCGGGAAGACCACGCTGGCCGAGATCATCGCGCGGACCACCAAGCGTCACTTCGAGCGCGAGAACGCGGCCTCGGTGGGCGTGAAGCGGATCCGCGAGATCATCGACGAGGCCTCAACGCGGCTCGAGCACGGGGGGAAACGCACGATCTTGTTTCTCGACGAGATCCACCGCTTCACCCGGGCCCAGCAGGACGTGATGCTCGGCGACGTCGAACGCGGGCTCATCACGCTCATCGGCGCAACCACCGAGAACCCGCTGTTTGCCGTCAATTCGGCGCTCGTCAGCCGCAGCAGCCTGTTCCGCCTGGAACCGCTCACCGTGGACGAGATCAAGCAGGTGCTGCGGCAGGCGGCCGGGGACAGGGAACGCGGGTACGGGTCGATCGGGCTGGAACTGACCGACCAAGCGCTAGACGTGTGGGCCCGCAAGTGCGACGGCGACGCGCGACGGGCGCTCACGGCGCTCGAAGTCGCCGTGCTCTCCTCAACCCGGAACGTGCTCACGACGGCGGCCGCAGAGAACGACTCACAGGCGGCGACAGGCGCGGTTCGCATCGACCGCGCGGTGGCCGAGGACAGCATCCAGCAGAAGGCGGCCGTGTACGACCAGACGGGAGACCAGCATTACGACTCTATTTCCGCGATGATCAAGTCGGTGCGCGGCGGAGACCCCGACGCGGCGGTCTACTGGATCGCGCGCATGCTCGAGGGCGGCGAGGACCCGCGCTTCATCGCGCGGCGGCTGGCGATCCTGGCCAGCGAGGACATCGGCAACGCCGATCCGCGCGGGATCATGGTCGCGCACGCCGCGTGGGAATTAGTCGAGCGGGTTGGCATGCCCGAGGCACGGATCACGCTGGCGCAGGCGGCCACGTACCTGGCGCTCTGCCCCAAGAGCAACGCGGCGTACGTGGCCATCGACGAGGCGATCGCCGACGTGCGCGAGGGCCGAACGATCCCAGTCCCGCTGTACCTGCGCGATCCCAACACCTCGCCACAGGCCGAGGGGGCGCGAGCGGGGAAAGGGTACGTCTACAGCCACAATCAGCCGGGGAAAGTGGGAACTCAGGACTACCTCGGCGTTCTGAAGACCTACTACCGACCCACGGACCAAGGGCTGGAAAAGGCACTCGCTGAAAAGTTGGAGAGCTTCCGGAAGTTGAGGTCCGAGGCCCGGCCTGAAGGCCAGTCCGGCACCCATCCCGACCCCTACAAAGAACCGGGATCAAACTCTTGACGCAATCCCGACCCGCGACCCGATACAACAGCCCGGAGCATGAACACCTTGGCCGAAATCCCCGTGGGCCCCTTGGGCCAACCACCGTCACCGGAAGATCAACGCAAACGCGCGATGCGGCGTGAGCTTCGCGGCACGTTGGCGGCGCTGGCGGCGCCGGACGTGCGCACGCGGAGCGACGCGATCTGCAACAAGCTCATGAAGTCGGCGTACGTCGCGTGCGCGCGGTGCGTGATGCTGTACGCGCCGATGCCCGGCGAGGTGGACGTCGGGCCGGTCATCCGCCGCTGCTTGGACGCGAGGTTGAAAGTTTGCCTGCCGCGGACGGGCTGGGACTCGGGCGTGATGGACCCGGCGCTGGTGGCCGACTGGCCGACGGGCATGGTGGAGACGCGGCACGGGCTGATGCAGCCGCCGGACAACGCCTCGCTGATCGAGTTAGAGTCGATCGATCTGGTGGTCGTTCCAGGGTTGGCGTTTGACCGGCACGGGGCGCGGCTCGGGCGCGGCGGCGGGTTTTATGACCGGTTCCTGGCGCGGCGCGGGCTCACGGCTCTACGGGTCGGGGTCGCGTTCGACGCGCAGATCGTGGATTCGATCCCGGTGCGGCGTGAGGAGGCTATGTCGGGGACATTGCCCGGGCTCGAAATCGAGTATCTCGGACCGTACGTCCCAGATGCTCGCGTCCACGCCGTGTTTACCGATCGCCGGATCTTGCTGGGGACCGATCCTTACGCACCGGGCAATATCCGAACCACGGAAACCACTGGGTAACGCCCCTAAGCTCTGTTATCGCTGATTGCCGCGGCGATTGAGCCGAGTTCGACTCTGATTTCAGACTGATTGTTCTTTTGTGTCACCCTGTTCCGCACTTGTAGATTGAGGTCTTTGATGGCTCTCCCCTCGCAAACCGATCGCTCCCCCGCCGCTGGTCGCACGCACGTTCAGCACGCCGGACGTGGCCTATCGCGGCCGATTCTTTTCGCGGCCGCAACCGTGATCGTGCTGGGCGCGATCGGGACGTTCTGGGCGCTCTCACCCAAGGGCTCGACGCCGCCGGTCGCGGCCAAGACCGGGGAGTTGCCGATCGACGGCGGCGTGCCGCAGACCGCGGTGCCGCCAGGCGAATCGAAGGGCCCGCTGACCAAGGCCTTGAGCGACGTGCAACGGCCCAACCAATTCAGTCCGACATCCAGCCCGGCACCAAGCTCGGGAAAGCCGGGGCCGGTGGACCTGACCGCGCCATCGCGGAACAACACGGCGGCGATCAACCCCGGGACGAGCAACGGAAACGCAACCGCGCCCAGCACGCCTTCAGGGCGACTGACGCCCAGCGGCGCGAGCGAGGCCGAGCGGATCACCGTGGCGGGCGGCGATCAGAAGCTGGCGGCTGGCGACAAGCTCGGGGCTCGCGCGCTCTTTAGCAAGGCTCTGGCTGACAGCCGGACGACCAAGGCCGACCAGGACTCGCTCCGCGCCAAGCTCACCCAGCTCAACGACGACCTGCTGTTTTCCAACAAGGTCACCAAGAGCGACCCATTTGTTGAGGAATACACGGTTGCGTCGGGCGACAACCCGACGCGGATCGCTCGCAAGCGTGACTTGGCCACGGAACCCTCGCTGATCTCGCGGATCAACAAGGTGACGGCGACGAGCCTGAAGGTGGGTCAGAAGTTGAAGCTGGTGCGCGGGCCGTTTCACGCGGTGGTACATAAGGCCGATTTCCGGCTAGACCTGTACGCTGGCTCGCCCGACGAGCAGTCGAGCTGGACATACATCCGATCGTTCAAGGTGGGGCTCGGCACTGATGACGGCACGCCGACGGGGACGTTCACGGTCAAGCAATCTTCCAAGCTCGTGAACCCGCCGTGGGTCAACCCGCGGACGGGCGAGAAGTTCGGGGCGGAAGACCCGAAGAACCCGATCGGCGAGCGCTGGGTCGGGATCGAGGGCGTCGGGGCCTCGGCGGTACACACCGGCTACGGGCTGCACGGCACGATCGAACTCGACAGCATCGGGCAGCAGAAGTCGATGGGGTGCGTGCGGATGGGCAGCGACGATATTGCGATGGTGTACGAGTTGCTGACCGAGAAGGTTAGCGTGATCAAGATCGAGCCGTGATCTCGGCGGCGACTTTCGCGCGAGGTCTTGCTCGCGCACGGTGCGACCACTACTCTCCTTGCCATGCTCAAGCTTGACTATGCAAACTGTCTTCAAGACCGCGTCGGATCGCACGGCCTCGACCCCGCCGTGCTCGGCGCGGGCGGGCCTTATGCCGAGGCTGTGATCGCGCACACGCGCGCGCTAGCCAAGACCCGCGGGACGGGGTGGGAGCGTTGGCGAGATCTGCCGTTCTCGCCGCTTAAGGACGAGCACGTCAAGGCCGTGCGCGCGGTGGTGGAGACGTGCAAGGGCAAGTTCGACACCATGGTGGTGCTGGGCATCGGCGGTTCGGCGCTGGGCAACATCGCGCTGCAGTCGGCCTTGAACGTCGCGACGTACAACCTGCTGCCCGATGGCACGCGGCCCGGGCCTCGGATGTTCGTTGTGGACAACGTGGACCCGGCCTACTTCGGTTCGGTGCTGGACTTCTGCCAGCAGCAGCCGGGCGGCATCTCGCGCACGCTGTTCAACGTGATCAGCAAGTCGGGCGAGACGGCCGAAACGGCGGCCCAGTTCATGATCGTGCGCGACCTGCTCAAGAAAGAACTCGGCGCAAAGTTCTCGGGCAATCTTGTTGCCATCACCGACCCCGCCAAGGGGACCATGCGGCAGATCTGCAACCGTGACGGGTACGCGACGCTGCCCGTGCCCGACGGCGTGGGCGGACGCTTCAGCGTGCTCTCGCCGGTGGGCCTGTTCTCGGCCGCAATGTGCGGGATCGATATCGAGAAGCTGCTGGCGGGAGCGGCCGAGATGGACGCGCTGTGCGTGCGCGAGGACCTGCTCAAGAATCCGGCGGCCTTGCTGGCGGTGATGATGCTCGAACTCGGGCAGTCCAAGGGCAAGTGCAACCATGTGATGATGCCCTACTCCAACAACCTGTACCTGCTGGCGGACTGGTTCCGGCAGTTGTGGGCCGAGTCGCTGGGCAAGCGGGTCAACAAGCACGGCGACACGGTGTTCGCGGGGTTCACGCCGATCAAGGCACTGGGGACGACCGACCAGCACTCGCAGGTGCAGCTCTACCGCGAGGGGCCCAACGACAAGGTCTTCGGGCTGATCCAGGTCGATCGATTCGCCCAGGACATCGTGATCCCTACGGGCCTGGGGACCGAGGCGATCCAGTATCTCGAGGGCAAGAGCATGACGGGGCTCTTGAACGCGGAGAAGCGGGCGACGGAGTACGCGCTGGTCGAGAGCCAGAGGCCCAACTTCACGATCACGTTCCCCACGCTCGATGCTCAGCACGTCGGACAGTTCATCCAGCTCTGGGAAGTGACGACGGCCTACGCGGGACTGCTGCTGGGGATCGACGCCTACGACCAGCCAGCCGTGGAACTCGGCAAGCAGGCCACGTTCGGGCTGATGGGACGCGCGGGGTACGAGAACTTCAACGAGGAAGTTTCACGGACGCTGGTGAACACGTCGCATGTGATCAACGGCTGATGCTTGAACAAGCCTCGCGCGCTAGCGTGGGGCGAACTGCGCGGCACGGTTTCAATCGCTCAAAACTAGTTTCGCACGATGAAACCTGCACGCTCGCTGGTGGGGCTCATTATCGGCGTGCGCCGGTCAGGAACGTCCCCGGCGAGAGCTTGCGGCCCGCGAGCGACGTGATGAACCCGTAGACGCTGACCGCGACGACGGACAAGGCCGCGAGGGCGGCGGTGGGCACCAGCCACACCGGCACGTTGAGCGCGACCGGGAAGCGCGAGAGCACCGCGGCCGAGGCGAAGGCGGTGACGAGCATGAGCAGCCCGAAGCGTGAGACGATGACGCCGCACGCGGCCCCCGCACCGAGCGCGAGCAGCACGTACAGAATGTTGCTCGCGTCGCCCACCTGCCAGACGACGATGGCGAGAAAGAGGATCGAGAGCAGCGTGATCTGGACCATACGGCAAGCTAGCGGGTTGCGGATCACGCGGACCAAGATCGGCTCGATCATCGCGATCAGCAGCGGGTAGACCAGCGAGGAGAACGCGATGCTCAGCAGGACGCTGGTTGCACGGCGCAGGCCCGAGAGCGTTTCGAGGTCGATGGTCTGAGGCGAACCGTTGCCGAGCTTCATGGCGGCGCCGATGGTGCCCAAGGCCGCGATCAGCAGCGGCCAGAGAGCGCCGATGGCGCACCCGATCAGCAGGTCGCGCCCGACCAGCGGATCCTTCCATTGGCCCGAGAGCAGGCGGCTCCAGGAGACGATGGTGGTCGGACGCTCGCGGCGGATGATGGGCTCGATGGCCATGTAGCAGCCCCAGCCGAAGACGGCGGTGTGGAGCGCTTCGCCCAAAGTGGCCACGAAGCCGTCGTAGAGCGCGTCGGTGGTGAACGCGTAGTGTGCGCCGAGGACGCGCTGCACGACGACCGCGCCGAAAAGCACGAGAGCGAGCCGCATCGCGCCCTTGCGGTCGCCGCGGCCTTGACGCACGTTGTACCACGCCATACCCAGCGGGAGGGCGTACTTGCCCAGAAGTAGAACGAACGCGAGCGCGACCATGAGGTTGTCGGCCTCGGCGGGCGTGGATTGCTCGGGCGGGGCAGATTCGACTCGGAAATAGACGGGCTTCCCGTGGAGCGCGGCGGCCTCGATGCGGACCGTTTCGTCCGGGCGATCGAGGTACGCGGCGATCCAGGCGACGCGTTCGTCAGAGAACGTCGGGGGCACGGCCTTGGGCGCGACAGGTTGCGCGGTCTTGTCGAGCCCCGCGTGTTCCAACAACCCACGCCAGTCGGCCGTGGTGGCCCTGGGCTCTTCTTTCTCGGCCAGCTTCTGCGCAAACTGGTCGCCGCGTTTCTCCGCTGACTTCTCATTGGCTGGATCAGCGGCCCGCACGGCCGACCCGGCCAGCGCTGGTTGCGTGGGCAGCGCGCGAAGTTCGATGAGTCGGCCTTGCGAGTCGAGGATCACGCGGCCCATGCCGGGCACGGTCATGGCGGGGTCGTCGTACTGCAGGCCCGGCATCGAGCCGCCCGCGACCATGGGCACCGGGCTCTCGCGGTACCAGAAGGCGAGGGCGGCGGGGTTGAGCATGAGGGAGTGCGCCGCGGTTGCTGGCACGGTCGATAATTTTTCTGCGGCGGTGCCCCGAGGTTGATCCCCGGGTTGACTCGCCGCGGGCGCTTCAGTTGCGGTCGAATCGACGCCGAGCTTGAGCACGCCGCGGTTTTCGATGAACCCGGTAGCGCGGTCGGTTGGCTCGCCGCCGTCGCGAGCCTTGTCCATGATCTGGCGAGCGGTGAACGAGAGCTCGTCGCGCGACTTGTCGAGCGAGACGCGGGCGAAGAGTTTGGTGCCCGAGTTCAAGCCAGCGATGACCATGAGTCCCACCACGACCGACACGAGCAGTCCCAGGGCAATAAGGGGCTTCAAACTGCCGCGACCCCCCGAGGCCGCGACCAGTTCGGGTGAGGGCGTTTCGCCCGCGGCGAGCGCGAGCGCGAGCGGATCGCCGCCCGGGAGCGCCGCGGCGACGGCCAGAGCAGAGCCGGGCCTCATGCGCGGGTCGCGGTCCAGGCAGCGAAAGACGACCTCTTCGATCCTGGGATCGATGTCGGGGACGACGGTCGAGAGCGCGGGCGGCGGCTGGGCGTGCAGCTTGCTGAGCTCTTCCATCGACTCGGGGCGATAGACAGGCTTGCCGGTGAAAATCTCATAGAGCACGAGGCCCAGGGCATAGATGTCGCTTTTTACGGTGACGCCAAGACCGGCGAACTGCTCGGGCGCCATGTAGGCGGGTGTGCCAGCGCGGCCTGTCTTCCCGCGGAGTTCCGCGGCAAGCCCGGCGAGCCCGAAGTCGGTGATGCGGACCGCGCCCCGGCCGTCGAGCATGATGTTGGCGGGCTTGAGGTCGCGATGGAGCACGCCCTTGTCGTGGGCGGCGGTGAGAGCGGCGCAGAGCTGGCGCGCGACCTGCAGCCCTTTGTCCTGCGGGAATCGTCCGATGCGGCGGAGAAGCGAGCCGAGGTCCTCGCCGTCGACGTACTCCATGGTCAGGAATTGCAGCCCGTCGACGACGCCGATGTCGTGCACGCGGCAGACGTTGGGGTGCGAGACGCTGCGCGCGACGCGCAGCTCGTTGTACATCCGATCGAGGCTGGACTTATTGAAAGTGAGATGCTCGGGGAGGAACTTAAGGGCGACGGGCTGGCCGAGGGTCATGTCGTCGGCGCGGTAGACCTCGCCCATACCGCCCTTGCCCAGCTGGCCGATGATGCGGTAACGCTCGGCGATGACCACGCCGGGGGCGAATCGTGCGTCCGAGGAGGAGGAGCTGGAGAGGCTGGCGGCTGAGCCGAAGCCAGCCCCGAAACCGCCGCCGAGGTTGGTGGCGTTTGGTCGGCCCATGGAGAGCCCGCCGGTGGCTTGGGCTGACATCTGACCAGGGCCCTGTCCTATTTGGCCCGTCATTTGACCCGTCATGGGTCCGGCAAAGGTTGGCGGAGCGGCGGATGGTGGGCCGGGCCGAGCGGGCACCGCGGTTTGCCCGAAGCTGTTCCCCGGGCCGGGGATCGAGCCTATCGGCTGAGCGGCATGAGCCGGGTCGGCGATCGGGCGCGAACCGCCGCCCTTGCTCGACGGCGGCGGCGGGGCGACAGGCCAGTGCGTCTTGGTCGGCGCAGCGTCGCGCGAGAGCTCCTGCCCACAGGATGGGCAGAACTTCGAGTTCGCGGCGACCTGGGTTTGGCAGGTGGGACAGAGCAAGCCGGAGCAAATCCTCTCGCTAGGCCTGAGGGTTGGGTTCAGGTTCGTGGTTCAGGCTGGTGGTTCGAGCTGACGTTTGGGCTGACGCTTTGAGACTCGGACCGGTCAGAGCATTCTTGCGCACGGTAGGGTCCGCGATGCGCAAAAGAAGCATCAAGTGGGCGGGGCCGGGGCGAGGTTAGGGCGGGCAGGGAAATGCCCGAGCTCGTTTCACCACCAGCGGACAGGGGGGGAGCAGAGAAGAAGAAAACACGAGGAGAACCGCTAGAGAATACCGCGATCTTCGCCGCGCGTTCTGTTCCTTGGGTTGTCGGTACCGAGTCGCGGGAAGCGAAGCCCTAGTCGGCGGCTTGATCGCCTCCCCGGCCGCGCTGACCGCGGCGCGTTGGCACGAAGATTGTGAGGTGTTTCCCACGCGAGCAAAACCTGCGCACCGTTCAGAATCATGTCCGACCTGTCTCGGACCGTTCGCCACCTCGACCTCGACGCGGAACTCGACCGCATTTCGACCGCCAAGGCTGACCATGAACTACGGCATCAATATCTCGGCCTCAGGCGCAATGACCGCGATGTACCGCCAAGACGTGCTGTCTAATAACCTCGCCAACGGGAGCACTGTCGGCTTCAAGCCCGACATCCCTGCGGCCCGGCAGCGCGATTCGGTCCGCGCGGAGGACAACCTCGAATTTCTTCCCTCCGACAAGCTGCTCGAAAAGCTCGGCGGCGGGCTGCAGCTCTCGCCCAACCGGACTAAGTTCGGCCAGGGCGCACTCGAATCCACCTCGTCGCCGCTCGACCTCGCGATCCAGGGCGGAGGGTTCTTCGTCGTGCGCAACGACGCCGACCTCTCGGGCGACAAGCTCCGCCTGACGCGCGACGGGCGGTTCACCAAGGACTCTCAAGGCCGGATCGTTTCGGCCGCGTCGGGCATGCCGCTGCTGGACACCAACAGCCGAACGATCACGCTGAGGGACACGGGCAAGGTCACCATCGACGACGACGGCACCGTCCATCAGGACGGGAAGGCCATCGCGCGCATCCAGTTCACCGACTTCCCTGACAAGAGCAGGCTCCAGAAGAAGGGCGACGGCGTGTTCGTCGCGACGGCCAACGCGATGGCGTCGCGGAAGCCCGCCGACGGAACCATCAAGCAGTTCGCGGTCGAGGCGTCGGCGGTAGACGAGGTAGGCACGATCATGCAGATCACGAGCGCGGGGCGCGACTTTGAGTCGAACATGAACATGGTCGCGGCGGCCGACCGGATGATGGAAAGAGCGATCAACACGTTCGGACGAGTTTCGTAAGCGGGCATTCGACATTCGACATTCGATTAATTCTTTCGTTCAAGGATTCACATGGCCATCAACGCTCTTCAGTCCTCGGCGACCGCGCTCTCGGCCCTCAACACCGCGCTGGACGTCACCGCGCACAACCTCGCCAACGTCAACACCGACGGGTTCAAGGGAAGCCGCGTCAACTTCCAGGATCTGCTGTACATCGACAAGGCCCAGCCGGGCACGCTCAACGCGATCGGCGACAGCCGACCGACGGGGCTTCAGATCGGGCTGGGTGTGAAGGTCTCGGGCACGCAGCTGGATTTCGAGCAAGGCCCGCCCAAGAACACCGGGCGGATGCTCGACGTGATGATCGACGGCGACGGGTTCTTCCGCGTGCAGGTCGATCCCGCGCAGGGCGGCGGCGTGGCGTACACGCGGGCGGGGAACCTGGTGGTGAACAAGAACGGCGAGCTGGTCATGGCCAACGATCAAGGCCGCCGCTTGCAGCCGATTATTACGATCCCCGAGAACGCTGAGAAGATCCAGATCGGCAGCGACGGGCGGGTGTTTGTCTCGGTGCCCAACTCCATCGAGGTCGAGGAACGCGGGCAGCTCGAGCTCTCAACCTTCATCAACCCGGCGGGGCTCAAGCAGATCGGCGAGAACTTGTACGTGGAGACCGACGCCACCGGCCAGCCCAACAACGCGGCCCCGGGCGAGGGCAACCACGGCCGGATCAAGCAGGGATTCCTCGAAGGGTCGAACATCGACCCGACGCGCGAGCTCATCGAAATGATCCGCACGCAGCGTGCCTTCGAGATGAACTCCAACTCGATCCGCGCGGCCGACGAGACGCTGCGGAACGTGGCGGCACTCCGGCGGTAAGACGGAGTAAGTCGTGAGTAGCGAGTCGTGAGTAGCGAGTCGTGAGTAGCGAGTAGTACGTAGCAAGTGCTGGGTAGCTTTTTCCCGACGCAAATCGGAGCAAGGACGCTCGATGAACTCTCAACGCCCCAGCCCGCGTGGAACGCCGCTGTTGGCAAGGCTGCTCGTGCTCGCCACCGCGGTCGGGCTCAGCGTGACACCGATCCGGGCTTCGGCTCAGGACGTCATCGCCCTGCGGAGTTCGGCCACGCTCGAAGGCACCGGGCCGATCCGGCTCGACCAGATCGCGGAGATCTCTGGCCCCAGTGCCCAGCGGCTCTCGGCGGTGGTGCTCGACGCGGCCGAGCTGGTCGAGGACAAGCAGGGATGGGTGGCGATCGACCTAGACCGCGTGCGCGGCACGCTCGAAAAGCTGGGCACGGAAAACTGGGGAAGACTGACGCTGCGTGGCTCGACCTGCAATGCACGACGCCTCGACGCTCAGCCCGCGCCAGCACCCAAACCAGATTCGCCCACGCCAGCGCTGGCGCAAGGCCCGACCGTGCGCGACGTAGTCACGGCCCGGCTGGCGCAGGTCTTTGATGCCGACGAACGCAACCTCAAGCTCATATTCGATGAATCTGACGCCAAGCTCCTGAACACCGCGACGGCCGGGTTGATCGCGGACGTGCAGCTCGTGGGCAAGTCCGAACGCCAGCCGGTTTCGATCCGCCTCTACCGCGACCTGACGACCGTGGCCAGCGGGCAGCTGCGCGTGACGGTCAGCATCAAGCGCAGTGTGGCGGTGGCGATCGGCGGCGTGCGGCGCGGGCAGTCGCTCGACGAGAGCACGCTCATTTCCGAAGAGCGTTGGGTGGGGCCGACCATCCGACCGGCCGACCCCGAAGCGGTGCGCGGGCAGTTCGCACGCGGGCGGATCAGCGCGGGGCAGGTGATCGAGGTCACGGACATTGAGCCGCCGGTGGTCATCAAGAAGGGCGAGATGGCGGACGTGGTGTGCCTGTCGGGCGACGTGAGCGTCAAGGTCAAGGCCCGGGCCCTCGAATCTGGACGGCTTGGGGAAAGAATCGCGTTTCAGATGGTGGACTCCAAGCGTGACTTCCGGGCTCGTGTCGAGGGTCCGTCACGCGCGATCACCGGGACTGGCGCGGCCAGCGACCCGGAGCAGAGCGCCGAACATGACGTGATTCCCGCGAGCGCTGACAAGCAGAATATCGCGAGCTCTGCGCCGGTCCGGTCGAGCAATACGGCCGCGAACGGGAGGAGCGTGAGCAAGAGCGCACCGACCACCAAGCAACCGCCCGGCGCTCGCGAGCGGGCTCGCGCCGCGGCGAAAGAGGCGGACCGTCTGCGGAACAAGTTCCTGGACCTGGGCGATCGTCGGCTCGACCCGCCGCTCGCGCGATGGACGCAGCCTGCCAGTGTTCGCTCGGGCGCGTTCGATGTGACCCGAGGCGGGCCCGGCGACGCAACGCGAGCTGCGCTGGACAGACCTCTGTTAAATCAAAACTCTTCGGAGGATCGTGAATGAACCGTGATCGCAAGGACTGTTCTCATATCGCTCGCAAAGCGCGCTGCACAGGGACCGCGCTGGTACCGACCGCGCTCTTGGCTCTCTTCTTGAGCTGCGGCGGGCCGGTGTGCTCTGCCCAAAGTCTGTTCCTCCAGACCAACCTCGTGCGCTCCGACAAGGACGGCAAGCCCGACCCCGCGGCCCCTCTGCGCGAGACCAGCCTGACCTTCATCGAACCGCCCAAGCCACGCAGCTACCAACTTCACGATCTCATCACGATCATCGTCGACGAGCAAAGCAAGCAGTCGAGCAAGCAGACGATGGACACCAAAAAAGACTACGACCTCAAGGGTCAGCTCACCAGCTTCCCAAGCCTCGCCAAGTTCCTCGAACTGCAGCTCGAGAACGGCGATACCGAGAGCGGCGCCAAGCTCGCGCTCACGAGCAACCACAAGTTCAAGGGCGAGGGAACCTACGACCGCACCGACCAGTTTACCGCGAAAATCACCGCGTCGATCATCGATATCAAGCCCAACGGCGTGATCGTGATCGAAGCGCGGCGCAGCAAATCGACCGACGACGAGACACAGACCATCCTCCTCACCGGCCTCGTGCGGCAGGACGACATCACGACCGCCAACACCATCCTGTCGAGCCAGCTCGCGGAGATGACGCTATCAACCAAGAACGAGGGGCAGGTCAAGGACGCGGCCGACAAGGGGTGGATCCCGCGCGTGCTGGAGGCGATCTTTAACTTCTGACTTGAGCAGATCGGCTTGGTAGAGACGGCTCTCCGAGCCGTCGCTTTCTCGCTCAGCTTTCCCTCATCGTTCAAGGCCAAGAGCCGGCTCGAAGCGCCGACCTACCAGGATCACTGCGGCTCGACCTTGATCGTGTGCCGCACGGGCACGACGAGCTTGGCGATCTCGTCCTGCATCGTCGCCTGGCGAGCTCGCAGCTTGGCCGCCACGCCGTCGAGCGATGCCTGGCCTTCGATGTCGTTGGCCAGCATGTCGCGCGCGGTGCGGAAGTGCGTGACGACTTCCTTGATGACCGTCGTCTCGAACGCCTGCTTGGCGGCGATCTGCGCGTCCACTTTGGCGAAGGCCTCGCTGAACGGGTTGTCCAGGAACTCCGCGGCCAGGTTCACGCCGCGTTCGAGCTGCTCTTTCGTGAACACCTTGCTGCGCTCGTTCCAACTGACCTTGGCGTTGGGCGTGGCGAGGTTCGTGCAGCGGAGCGTGAAGCGGTTGAGGTCGTCGTTGAACGGAATGAAGGGAAGGATGCTGCGCGGGCTCTCGGGCCCGTCGCCAGCGGGGGCGAAGCAGAACGGATATCGGCCGCTCTCGATGACCGCGGTCCCCTTCTCCGCTGAAATCACGGCGTGCGAACCGCTGGCGGTCGCGCCCGCGTTGAGATCGATGACCACCTCGCCGATCGCTCCGTCAAAGCCGAGGCCTTTCAAGAACGCATACGCCATAACGAGGTGCCCGTTAGCGCGAGGGTGTACGCCGTCGAGCCCGCAGACGTCGTAGTTCTCGCCCAGGACGCCCTTGGCCTTGCGCTCGGCGAGGATCATGTGGTCGTGAACGTTCGCGAAGGGCGAGCCCGTCCGCAGCGCCAGCTCACGCGACACGTCGCGCAGGTGGGCCAGCGTGTCGTTGTAGACCGCAGGCGGGATCGACTTGAACGTGACGATGCCCACCGAGCCGGGCGTGCCGACGACCGGCCTGACGCCCGCGGCCGACATCGCCTTGACGACGTTCCCCATCGTCTCGCCGAAGACATCGCCGATGATTGGCTCGTACGCGCGATACCCGCCGTCGTTCATGCCGTAGCAGAGCGTGGCGACGGTGGGTTTCCAGGCGAGCACGTCGTTCACAAGCCGAGCTTCGATGCCCTGCGCCTTCTCGCCGCTCCAACCAAACTGGAAGCAGCGCAGCGATTTCTGCGGCGCGCACATCAACAGATAGTTCTCGATGTACCGGCTGTAGATCCGCTGCTCGGTGATGGAGTCGCCGATGATCGCCACGCGGTCGCCGTCCTTGAGCACCGGGCCGCTCGGCCGCGCCGGGACGTTGAGCTTGCGGACGTAAATGTTCTTGAACGCGAGCGGCGAGCCGTGGTTCTGGAGCTCGATCGCGCCGCTGGCGTAGATCGGCTTGGTCCGTTCCCAATAGTTCTCGAGCACCGTGTCGTCCACGACGAGCAGCCCGTTGTTGTACACCGTGACGCGCTCGCCGGTCATGATGATGCGAAAAGTATTCCACTCGCCCAGCGTGCGGTCGGCGTTGATCAGCGCGCGGCGGGCGTGCTTGTCGTTGTTGTAGATCCCGCCCGAGCCCTCCGGGTTGTCCCAGATGTTGGTCTGCGGCGAGCCACGCAGGTAAATCCCGGTGTCCCCGCCGGGCGTGATGGCCCAATCGACGTACATCTCAAAGTCGGTGAAGTCTTCACTCGTACACAGATTCTCGCCCTTGCCGTCGAAGACCAGCACGCCGTCCTGAGCGGTCCAGTGCTCCTTGGCCCGGCCATCGGCGAGTTGCTGCTTCGAAGCAAGTTCGGCTGGCGCCATCGCGGCTCGCTTGGGCGGATCCTCGACGAGTCCTTTCCAACCGCTCAGGTCCTTGCCGTTGAAGAGCGCGATGAAGCCGGGCGGCGGCGTGTTGTCGCCCGGGCCAGCCTTGGGAAGCGCGAGCGCTGGCGGTGTCGAGGTCGGCTGCGCGGGCGGCTGAGTAGGCGGCTGAGTAGGCGGTTGGACAGGTGGTTGGGCGGGCGGCTGGGCCGCGAGCGCTTGCGCAAAGACCGAGCCGCTCACGAGGGCAAAGCACAGCAGGCCGATCAACCCGGGCCGAGTTCGCCGCGCGTAAGGGACCGATGCAACACCTCGAAACTTCATCATCGTCTCCAGGAACGGTCGTTCCATCCGCACTTCGCCCACCCTCGCTCACCGCACCGCAGGAAACCCGCGCGTCGTGATGACGCGCGCACCGCCGGGTGAATTTGTGGATGAACGTACCACGACCCGCACGGACGCACCAGCGTAGTCCTCGATCATGCGCACCCCGTCGCCCTCGCCCATCACGCAGACCGCGGTCCCCAGCGCATCAGAAGTCGTCGCGTCCGACGCCACCACCGTCGCCGAGATAGGGTCGGTCAGCGCCCAGCCGGTACGCGGATCGACGATGTGTGAATAGCGAACGCCGCCGATCTCAACGAACTGTTCGGCGTCCCCGGAAGTGGAAACTCCGCAACGCGACACTTCAATCGTGGGAACGCTCGTGGAACTCTCGCTTGAAACCTCGTCGCCCGTCCAGATACCGATCCGCCAACCGCTCTCTCCCGGCGGAGGTTCGCCCACCGCCATGTCGCCAGCCAGAACGATCAGACACCGATCGAAACCCTTCGCGGCGAGCACTTCGCGAGCCCGGTCGGCGGCCACGCCCTTGCCAATGCCGCCAGCGTCAAGACGCATACCGCGGTCCAATCTGAGAATGTCACGGTCGCTTGAGAGCGTTTGTAGAAAGCTCATTCGATGCCAGCCGGTCGCACGGCGGGCGGCCTCGATCTCTGCCGCGGTGGGCAGTTGTCCGGATCTGCGCGCGCTCCTCCACAGGTTCACAACCGAGCCGCAGGTGATGTCGAACGCCCCATCGCTCAAGGCCGCGAAATGTTGGGCCTTCAACAGCACGGCCTCGAAATCAGGTGACACCCCAGTTTCGGAAAATAGCTCGAGCAGATGCGGCGCGTTGGCCGACTCGTTGACCCTTGAAAGCTGGCTATCTCTCCGATAGTCGCTAAGCATCGCGTCGCAGCGATTCATCTCCGCGAAAGCCGCTTTCACGCCCTCGCGCGCGGCGGCCTCGTCCTTCGAGTACACTGTCACCCGGGCTAGGACGCCCATGACAATCTGAGAATATTCGTGCCTGGCCCACGAGGCGTCGGTCGGACCGGCGCAGCCTTGCAAAGTCGCCACCACCAAGCTCACCAGCCCACAGACCGCCCCGCACATCGGCCACCGCGCTTGCATCCCGGCCACCGCGCTCTTGACCTCGGGCTTCTTCACCATGAACACACGCGGCTCCGTTCGATCTACCCCCAAGTCCTCACACCACGCGGCACGCGCGCTTCTCGCCGCCAGTGCGCTCTGGTCGAGCAACGTGGCGTTCGGCGAGGCAACCAACGCCTCGCCCGAGCCCAAACCGATCACGCCGACTTCCATTGCGCCCTCAACCGATCTCAAGCCCTACACCGAAACACTCTCCGGCACCACCGTCGAGTTCCAAATGGTCCCCGTCCCCGCTGGGTCGGCCGCCGACGGCACGCCAATCAAGGCATTCTACATGGCCAAGCTCGAGACCACCTGGGATCTCTACGACGTGCTGATCTTCGGGCTCGACAGCACCGACGGAGCCCCGGCCCCCAGCGTCAAGCCGCTCGATGCGATCACCAAACCAACCAAGCCGTACCTGACCGCCGACCGCGGCTGGGGGCACTCGGGGTTCGCGGCCATCTCGATCGCGCCCAAAGGTGCTAACGCGTTCTGCGCGTGGCTCAGCGCCAAGACGGGCAAGAAGTACCGCCTGCCCACCGAGGCCGAGTGGGAGCACGCCTGTCGCGCGAGCACCACCACCACACACCCTTGGGGCGATGACCCCGACGCGCTGCTCGAGTACGCCTGGGTCAAGGACAACTCCGACGAGCAGACCCACGCCTGCGGCACGCTCAAGCCCAACGCCTGGGGCCTGCACGACATGCTGGGCAACGTCGCCGAATGGACCGCCGCCGCCGACGGCACGTTCGTGGTCCGTGGCGGATCGTTCAAAGACGCGGCCGTGAACACCACCCCGGCGACGCGGGCCGTACCCACCGCCAAATGGAACATGACCGACCCACAGATCCCCAAGAGCGTGTGGTGGCTGGCGGACGCGAGCTGGGCAGGGTTCCGGGTGGTGTGTGAGCCGGAGTAGGGCGGGGATCAGTAGATTTGCAATGGGCGATGAGCATTCGATATTCGTGTTCGGTTTCATTTCTCGAGTGGGAGTTTCATCATGAGTTACAACGGTCAGCACGGCCCTTTCTCGCTGGTTGATTCCGTCACACGCCGCGAGTTCGTCAAGACCACAGCCACCGTGGCCGCGATCCTGCCCTTCGTCGGCACGTCTCTCGCCGTCGCTCGCTCGGCCTACGCGGGCGGTGCGGACACTCTCAAGATCGCTCTCATCGGCTGCGGCGGACGCGGCACCGGCGCAGCCATGCAGGCGCTCACCGCCGACAAGGGCGCCGTCCTCTGGACGATGGCCGACGTCTTCAAAGACCGCATCGACGCCAGCTACGACGGGCTGAAAAAAGAAATCGAAGAATCGGCCAAGGACACCGACCTCAACGCCCGCAGCGCGAAGTCCGCCCAGCTCCAAGTCGACGACTCACGCAAGTTCGTCGGCTTCGATTCGTTCCAGAGGGCCATCGACAGCGGCGTCGACGTTGTGCTCATCACCGGCTATCCCGCCTTCCGCCCCGAGCACCTCAAAGCCGCCGTCGCCGCGGGCAAGCACGTCTTCGCTGAAAAACCCGTCGCGGTCGATGCTCCCGGCATCCGCTCGGTCATCGAATCTTCCGAATTGGCCAAAGCCAAGAACACCGCCCTCTTGGTCGGCTTCTGCTGGCGGCACCACCCCGGCATGAACGCCGCGATGCAGTACATCAACTCCGGCGCGTTCGGCGAGGTCGTCACCGCCCACACCACCTACAACACTGGCACGCTTGGCAATCGCCCCCGCAAACCCGAGTGGACCGATCTCGAATTCCAGATGCGCAACTGGTGGCACTTCACCTGGATCTCGGGCGACCACATCGTCGAGCAAGCCATCCACTCTGTCGACCGCCTCTCGTGGGCCATGAACGACCTGCTGCCCACCCGCGTCATCTGCCACGGCGGCCGCGCCGCGCGCACCGGCCCGGAGAGCGGGAACGTCTTTGACCACTTCTCCGCGGTCTACGAGTACCCCAACGGGAAGCGCGCGTTCCACTCCTGCCGCCAGATCGACCAGTGCATCAATGACAACTCCGACTACGTCTACTCGGGCAAAGGACTGGCGATCGTGGACGGCTGGAAGGACACCGCCGCGTCCATCCGAGACTTCGCGGGCAAGGAAGTCTGGAAGCCGCCAGCGTCGCCCGGCGGGTCCAGCGCGATGTACCAGAACGAGCACGACGAACTCTTCGCGTCGATCCGCTCGGGCAAACCTATCAACGACGGCGTGCGCAGCTCCAACAGCACCATGCTCGCCATCATGGCCCGCATGGCGGCGTACACGGGGCAGGCCATCACCTGGGAGCAGGCGATGAAGTCGCAAGAGAAGCTCGTGCCCGACAAAATCGAGTTCGGGCCCATGCCGACCCCCGCCGTCGCCGTCCCAGGGCAGACCAAGTTTTTGTGAGTTCTGGGTTTGTGTGAGTTCTGGGTTTGTGTGAGTTCCGCGCCCTGCCACTCCTTCTAGCAATTTTCCGTGTGGCGATTTTCCGTAACAAGAACGCTTCGTCCAGCATCTGAGCGCGCCCTTCTCCGCGCAACGAAGCCTCCCGTGGTCAGTATTTCGGTGTTTAACAAACTCTGAACACCCAGATTCGAGATGCATGACGCTCGACTTTGAGTGGCGGCTGCGCCCTCGTGCCGCTATCTTGGAACCGCTTCCATTTGGTCTTTGAGGACTCGAGATGTGTTCCCCCTCTCTTGAACATGAAGCCGCTCGTCTCGCCGCGCTGCGCGAGTGTGACATCATGGACACCGAGCCCGAGCCCGCTTTCGACGAGCTCACCCGACTAGCCGCCACGATCTGCCAAGCTCCTATCGCCACCGTCTGCCTCGTGGACGACCATCGGCAGTGGAACAAGTCCGTGGTCGGCACCAGCTCGCGCGAGTCCGGGCGTGACGAGTGCTTCTGCGGGTACGCGATCAACAACCTCGGCCCGCTGATCGTCCCCGACGCGACCAAGGACCCGCGCTTCGCCAACATCCCCGAGGTTCTGGGCAAACCTTTTTTTCGTGCGTACGCCGGGATCCCCGTGGTCTTGCCCGACGGGCACGCGCTCGGGATGCTCTGCGTGATTGACAAGAAGCCGCGCTCGTTCACGGTGGAACAGGTCGACGCGCTGCACATGCTGGCCCGCCAGACCGCCGCCCAGCTCGAACTACGCCGCCGCACCAGGCTTCACGCCAAGCTCGAATCCAAGTTGCGAGCCAGTGAGGAACGCTACCGAGGAGTGGTCGAGAGCCAGACCGAGCTGATCTGCCGCTTCAAAGCGGACACCACACTCACGTTCGTCAACGACGCGTACTGCCGTCGCGCCGGCAAGCGGCCCGAAGAGATCATCGGGCGAAGCTTCCTCGATTTCATTCCGGTTTCCCAGCACGACGGACTGCGCGAGCACCTCGCCAGCATCCCGCCATCAGGCGAGCCGGTAAAGTACGAGCACGCCGGGCCGAGGCCCGACGGCACGATCGGGTGGCAACGCTGGACCGATCGCGCCATCCTGAACCGCGCTGGAGAGATCGTCGAGTACCAAGGTTTCGGGTGGGACGTCACCGACCGCAAGCTGATCGAGCTGGCTCTTCTCAAGAGCGAGAGCAAGTTTCGCAGCGTCGCCCAACACTCGCCCTTTGGACTCTTCGTCACCAATATCTACGGCGACTGCACCTACGCCAACCCAGCCTACGAACGTATCTCGGGGCTCACCGAACAGCAAGCGCTCGGAAAAGGATGGATCGCGGCCATCCACCCCGACGACCTCGACCGGGTCGTTCACGAATGGTACAGCGCCGCCCGCGAGGCCCGCGATTTCGCCAGCGAGCACCGCTTCGTCCACCCAGACGGGCGCACCGTGCACAGCATGGTTCGGGTCGCGCCCTTCCACAACGAGCACGGCGTCGAGGGCTTCGTGGGCACCGTGAAAGACTGCACCGATTACTACCTCTCCCGCGAATCGCTCAAGCACGCCAACGCACAATTACGCGAGACCAACCTCCGGCTCGAACAACGACACAACGAGCTCGTCCAGCTCGCCTACGCCATGACCCACGACCTGCAAACGCCCGTCGCCACGATCAGCGGCGTCGTGAACATCCTGGAATCGAGGCTCGGCATGGACGGGTCCGCGACCGTCGCCGCCAACCTTGCGCGAGCCCGCCGCGCCGCCGACCGGCTCACCGACATGCTCGACAGCCTGATGCTCTACGCCAAGTCTGGCGGCGAGCAGCTCGAACTCCGGACGCTCAACGTCGGCGCGGTCCTCCGAGAGGTCGTGCGCGAACACTTCGCGGGGGACCAGCACAACGGCGTGGTGGTTGAACGAGCCGACGATGCCCAGATCCGCGCCGACCACAACGCGCTCGAACGCTGCCTCGTCAACCTCCTCCACAACGCCGTCAAGTTCAGCGGCGCCTCCCGGCCCGACCCTCGCGTTCAGGCATCGGTCGAGGTGAACGAAAGAACGGTCCGCGCGACCATCAAGGACAACGGGCCGGGCATCCCACCCGAAAAGATCGAGCAAATGTTCCTCCCCTTCAAGCGCGGCCCGCTCGCTGGCCGAGGCACGGGCCTCGGGCTCAGCACGGTGCGACGCTACATCGAAGGATTCGGCGGCCGGGTCTGGCTCGAATCCGACGGCTACTCGGGCACCACGGCCAACATTGAACTCCCTCTGCACGCCGAGAACCTCGCTGAACGAAATCAGCCTCACGATAACCCTCACGATCAAGCCCGCGATCAGGCCGCCAACCCGGCCCCGCCAACCGTGGTCACCGTTTCCTCACGATCAGCCAGTCAATCTCCACAACCCGAATCCAAGTAACTTCTCTGAGTAAAGCCAAACCATGATCAACGTGCTGATTGTTGAAGACGACCTCGACCATTGCGACCTCATCCGAGACTCGCTCAACAGCGCCGACCCCGACGAGTTCCGCGTGGTGTACGCCCACTCCGTCGCCGATGGCAAACGCCTGCTACAAGAGCGTGAATTTTCCTGTGTCATTCTCGACCACAGCCTGCCCGACGGGCTCGGCGCTGAGCTGCTGGAAAACTCCAAGGGTCGTCTCGCCGGAACGCCCGTGATCGGGCTCTCCACCAGCCGAGACCCCGCCGTCGCGATCCTCGATTTCCGGAGCGGGTGCGTCGAGTTTCTTCAGAAGCACGAGGTCTTCCGCGACGGCACGCTCCGCGAACGCGTCAAGGCCGCCCTCGACATGTTCAAGCGACTCAAGGCCTCGGGCGCGGTCGAGTCGTTCGGGATCGCCAAGCTCGTCGATGAGATCGAGTCGGTGGTCGCGGCCTCAACGGTCCGCCTCGGGCCCGCGTTCATGGATCGGGCAGAGTTCGAAGTCGCCACCGCCAAACTTCACACGCAGGCCCAGGCCCGCGGCGAACCCTACACCCTCTGCCTCATCGGCCTGCAAGAACCGACGCAGGAACGAGATGAAGACAAGACAGCGGAACAGGCCGATGACGGCCGCATCGACGAACTCATGGCCCTCGTCGCGACAATCGTGACCAGATCGATCTCGGACTCCGACCTCGTCACTCGCGCCAGCCTCACGCAATTTCTGCTCTTCCGAGGCCGCGCCAGGGCCGACCACACCCTGCCCTGGGCCCAAAGCCTCGCCGAGCAAATCTCTCGCTCCGAGTTCATGCAATCCAACGACCCGAGCGGTGCCAGCCGCCCGTGCATGCTCGCGGTCTGCATCGCCGTGGCCGGGTACGAAACCCTCATCCCGACTTCCATGCAGCAGCTGATCGACCGCGTCAACCGAGCCGTGCAGGATCGTGTAGCTGGCTCTCACTGCTGGGTCGTTCTGGCGTAAGTGATCGCCAGCGATTAAACGCGGCCAGATTTGCTCCGCGAACCTCGTGTACGCTACCGCCCGGGCCAGCGCCTCAACCAACCACACCACCCGCAGATCCGCAAACCCATGACCACGACCATGACCATGACCATCCAAACCACACGAACGTTCCTCGCCGCCCTGACGGTGTCCACGACCCTCGCCTGCTCCGCGTCGCTCGCGCCAGCCCAGCCGCAAACCTCTTCCACCAGCCCGCACGATCTCTCGAGGTTTCTTATCAACTACGCCGAGGACCGCAACTCGCTCGACCGTTTCTACCCGCGCTACTGGTCAGAACAGCGTCTCGAACGCTTGGAAGCCTTCTTCAAAGATTCGACCACCACGCTCGCAGCCCTCGACTTCGAGGCCCTCGACCAGGCCGGGAAGATCGACTACCTCCTCCTCAAGTTCCGGCACGAGTACGAGCTGGCTCATCTCAGCACCGACCACGCCAAGCTGGCCGAGATGACGCCGCTCGCGCCCTTCCGCGCGAACATGCTCAAGCTCGAAGAGTCCACCGGGCGCATGGAGCCCGTCGATGCCCGCGCCGCCGCCGACGCCCTCGCCGCGTTCCCCGAAGCGATCAAGGCCGCGAAGACCCGCGTCGAAGAAGGCCGCAAGGCAGACACCGACACCACCCGCGCCGCCGACGCGCTCAAAGTCTCCCCCGTGCTCGCCCGCCGCGCCGCCGGGCTGCTCACCATGCTTCGCGCGTCGATGTACAACTGGTACACCTTCCACAACGGCTATCACCCCGAGTTCTCCTGGTGGGTCCACAAGCCCTTCGAAGAAGCCATCGCCGCACTCGACGACTACACCAATTTCCTCCGCAAGGACGTCGCCAGCATCAAGGGCGAGCCCGACGACCCGCTCGTCGGCGACCCCATCGGCCGCGACGGCCTGCTGCTCGATCTCCGCAACGAAATGCTGCTCTACACCCCCGAAGAACTCATCGCCATCGGCGAGCAAGAGTTCGCGTGGTGCGAGAGCGAAATGAAAAAGGCCGCCGCCGAGATGAAGTTCGACGACTGGCACAAGGCTCTCGCCAAGGTCAAGCTCCACAACGTCCCGCCCGGCGAGCAGGACGACTTGGTTGCCAAGCAAGGCCGCGAGATCGTCAAGTTCCTCAAGGACCGCGACCTCATCACCATCCCGCCGCTGGCCGAAGAAACCTGGCGCACCGAGATGTCGTCGCTGGAAACCCAACGCTACCTCCCCTTCGCCGCGTACAACGAGCAGGCCATGACGATCGGGTACCCCACCGGCGCCATGAAACACGCCGACAAGCTCATGAGCATGCGCGGCAACAACATTCATTTCACCCGCCTGGTCACGCCGCACGAGCTGATCCCCGGGCACCACCTGCAGATCTACATGGCGCGCCGCGAACGCCCCGAACGCAGCATCTTCTCAACCCCGTTCTTCGTCGAGGGCTGGGCGCTCTACTGGGAGATGGTGCTGTTCAACACCGACTGGCCCCGCGGCCCTGAGGACCGCATCGGCATGCTCTTCTGGCGCATGCACCGCTGCGCCCGCATCATCGTCAGCCTCAAGTTCCACATGGAGCAGATGACGCCCAAAGAAATGATCGACTTCCTCGTCGAGCGCGTCGGGCACGAAAAACTCACCGCCACCAGCGAGGTCCGCCGCTTCATCGGCGGCGAATACTCACCGCTCTACCAGTGCGGCTACATGATCGGCGGGCTGCAACTTCGCGCCCTCCGCCAGCAACTCGTCGAGCCCGGCACGCCCGGCACCAAACTTCTCACGAGCAAGGCCTTCCACGACCAACTGCTGACCTACGGCCCCATTCCCATCGAGATGGTCCGCGCCAGCCTGCTCAACACGCCTCTCACCCGCGACTGGCAGCCTGGCTGGCGCTTCCAGTAGATCGGCTCCCCGAGCCGACTCTTCGCAAACTCAAACACCCTGATGCAGCAACTCCGACTGTTGATCGCTCGATCAAACTCCACGACGGCTCGTACCGCCATAACCGCTCCGCCCGCGATTTGAGGTGCGGCTTTGGCTACCCCCACACTCCGAGCGGAGAGTTTTTCTTTCAGCCCGCGAACAACACACTGTTTAAGCCGGTCCTCGCGCGAAACGTGAAGCTACCCAAAGCGCAGCAACAAACACCGATCTGCGTCACCATTTGATCGGTTTCCTTTCAGCCTGTGAATCGCACGAGATTCGAACAACGAACGTATTCCGCCAGACCGTGTCTCATCCCAACGATTTCCTATACTCAACCCGTGCCCTCCAGCGATTCAATCCAAGTTCCTGACCCCTCCGCGGCCTTGAACGCCTGGGCCTCCACGCCCCTGCGTGACCGCATCGCCTGGCTGCGCCGCTTCCGCATGGCGATCGCCGATCACGAGGCCCAGCTCTGCGACCTCGCCTGTCAAGAGCTCGGCAAGGTCCGGTTCGAGGCTCTCACCGGCGACATCCTCCCTCTTCTCGCCGCGTGCAAGTGGCTGGAGAAGAACGCCGCCCGGGCGCTCGCCCCGCGCCGCGCCCGCGACCGAGCGTTCTGGCAGGTCGGTCAGAAGCACTGGTTCACCCGCGAGCCGCTCGGCACGGTCGCGATCATCGCCACCTGGAACTACCCGGTGCAACTGCTCGGTGTCCAGTTGATCCAGGCGTTGATCGCGGGGAACACGGTGGTCGTCAAGCCGTCAGAGCGATCGCCGCTGACCCAAGCCCGGCTCATGGAACTGGCCGTCTCGTGCGGGCTGCCCAGAGGCACGCTCAGCTGGGTCCCCGCCACGCGCGAGGCCGGGGCAAGCCTCCTCTCGGACCACCGCTTCGACCACGTCATCTTCACCGGCTCGACGAGCGTCGGACGCGAGATCGCGCGAACGCTCGCGCCAAGCCTCACCCCATCCACGCTCGAACTTTCGGGCCGAGACTCCGCGATCGTGCTCGACGATGCCGACGCCGACCTCGCGGCCAGCGTGATCTGGACCGGCGTCGTCTTCAACGCCGGACAGACATGCCTCGCGCCCAAACGAGCCATCGTCCATCGCGCGGTCTACGCCGAGTTCCTCAGGGCGCTCGCGCCGCGAGTCGCCGGAACCCCCGTCGTCACGCTCGTGGACGAGGCCTCCGCCAATCTGTGCCACGCACAATCCACCGCGACGATCGCCGCCGGCGGGCGCAGCGTCACCGGCACCGTCGAGCCGCCCGCAGGCCGCGAGTTCCGCCCGGTTGCCGTCGTCGATTGCCCGGCCGATTCTGAACTCGTCGGCGGGCGCAACTTCGGCCCGACACTCGGCGTGGTGGTCGTGGACTCGCTCGAAGAAGCCCTCGCCGTACACCACCGCTGCGACCAGCACCTTTCCACGTCCGTCTTCACCCGCAACCTCGATCGCGCGCGAGCCCTCGCCCCCAGGCTCCGCGCCGCCACCGTGCTCATCAACGACTCGCTCTTCCCCACCTGTCAGCCCGCCACCAGCATAACAGGCCTCGGCCAGAGCGGGTGGGGCGCCAGCCGCGGCATCGAAGGCCTGCTCACCATGACCCGCTCCGTCACCGTCTCGATCACACGCACGCCCTTCCGCGTCAACACCCAGCCGCTGCCCGCGACCTGGGTGGACAAGGCCGCGCGGCTCGTCCGCTGGTGGTACGGCACGCGCAACGCAGCGCACTCCGCGTCACGCGGTCCCGCCAGCAATAATCGCGCCGCTGCCGGATCCTCTTTAAAGCCACCGTCCCACACACCGTTGCCCGCAGGGAGCCCGCGTTGAGTACCAGCCCGTCCACGTCGACGCCCACGCCTTCCGCCGCCGCAACAAACCGTGCCGCGCCCTCGCGCGATAACGACCGCGCCATCATCGTCGGCGGCGGGCTCGCCGGCCTCTCCTGCGCTGTCGAACTCTCCAGCCACGGCATCCCCGTCACCCTCATCGAATCCAACCGCCACCTCGGCGGCAAGATGAACGTGCTCACCGAGCAGGGCTTCTCGTTCGATATGGGCCCCACGATCCTCACCATGCCCCAAGTCCTGCGCGGAATACTCCGCCGGGCCGACTGCCGCGTGGACGATTACATCAAGCTCGTCAACCTGCTCCCGCAGTGGCGCTGCTTCTACGACGACGGCACGATTATCAATCTGCTGGGCGATCTCGCCGCCATGGCCGCGGCCTTGGACCGCCAGTTCCCCGCCACCAACGCTGGCGCTGGCTTCCGCTCCTTCATCGAGTACAGCAGACGAATGTACCGCCTCAGCGAGAAGGTCTTCTTCTACAAGAACCTCGGCGGCGTCTCGGACCTCATGTTCCGCTCGCCCCCCCCGCGCGAGCCCGGCCTGCTCGCCGACGTCCTGGCCATGCGCATGCACTCCACCGTCGGCGCCACCGCCCACAAGCACATCACCGAGCCGCACGTCCGCCAGCTCACCGAGCACTTCCTCCAATACGTCGGCTCCAGCCCCTTCCTCGCGCCCGCCATCCTCTCGCTCATCGCGGCCGCCCAGGTCGATCACGGGTGCTGGTACAGCATGGGCGGAACACGCCAGGTCGCACGAACGCTCGAACGCGTCGCTCGCGAGAAAAATATCGACGTCCGCCTCGGACGCCGCGTCACCAAGATCCTCAACGACGGCGTACGCGCCACCGGCGTCGAGCTCGACGACGGCACCACCCTCCACGGTTTCGCCGTCGTCTCCAACTGCGACGTCCAACGCACCCTCAAAGGCCTCGTCGCAACGCCAGCCGCCAACGCCGCCCAACGAGCCGTCGCCGCCAGCTACACCCCCGCCTGCAGCGGCGTCGTCCTCTACCTCGGGCTCGACCGCCAGTACGAACACCTCGCGCACCACAACTTCCTCTTCAGCAGCGACAGCCAGAGCGAGTTCGGCGACATCTACACCCGCGGGATCCCCGCCCGAGATCCAACCCTCTACGTCGCGGCACCCAGCAGGACCGACCCGACTCAAGCACCGCCCGGCGGCGAAGCGCTCTACGTGCTCATCCACACGCCCTACCTGCGCCCAGGCCAGCAGTGGGACGAACCCGGCGGGCTGCTCGAACACTACCGCCCAGTCGTCATGGACAAACTCCGCCGCTGCGGCATGCCCGACATCGACAAGCACATCGTTGTCGACCGAAACCTGACACCCTCGAGCATCGAACGCATGTACAACGCCGAGGGAGGGGCGATCTACGGGCTCGCCTCTCACGGCAAACTCAAGGGCGGATTCAAGCCACGAAATCGCAGCGACGTGCTCAAAAACCTCTACCTCGCCGGTGGCAGCACCAACCCCGGCCCCGGTGTCCCCATGGTCCTCATGAGCGGCGTCACCGCCGCCTGGTCGCTCTGCGAGGACATGGGCGTCACCCCCAAGGGAACCGGGCACGAAGCCCGCGACTCGGTCTTGGGACCGACCATGAGCGTGCCCATGATCGAATCCATCGGCTCGATCAGTCTCAACACGCACGCCCCCAACGCAACCTCACCCGACCCGATGACAGCCAGGAGCGAACGATGGGCGGCTCCGACCTCAACACCGTAGCGACGCACAGCCAAAATCAAACAGTTACGACCCCGCCCGCCGCGCACACCGGGTCGTATAGCGGGTCGCACGGCGTCCCCATCCCGGGCGAGTTCCGCCCTAGATTCGCAAAGTTCTTCGCGCGATTTGTCCGCGGCATGTTCACCCGCAAGTTTCACGTCGTGCGCATCGTCGCGTCCACCCGCAACCAGCTCCGCGCGCTCTCGAATGTAGACGAACCCGTCATCGTCCTGCTGAACCACGCCTCGTGGTGGGATCCGCTGGTCTGCGTCCTGCTTGGCGAACGCGAGATCATCGGCCGATCCGCCATGGCGCCGATGGAGGCCGACCAACTGCGCCGCTTCTCGTTCTTCCGCAAGCTCGGGCTCTTCGGAGTCGAGGCCGACAACCGCGACGGCCTGCGTGTGATGCGCGAGTACGTCCTCGAACGCTTCGCCCGCGACACCAAGCCCACCCTCTGGATCACGCCCCAAGGCGAGTTCACCGACGTGCGCACACCGATCAAACTCCGGCTCGGGGCCGCTGGCGTTGCCGCCAAGTGCCCCGCGTGCCGCGTCGTCAGCGTGGCGATCGAGTACGGGTTCTGGGTCGATCAGAAGCCCGAAGTCTTCATTCGCGCCCAAACCATCGCGAACCCGAGAGTTGAAAAAACTCAAACCCAAACCCAAACCCAGACCCAAGCCGAAGCCCAAACCCAGACCCAGACCCAGACCCAGACCCAGACCGCGAGCATGCGCGACTGGCACCGCGCCATGACGCTCGGTATGCAGCACAACGCCCAGCAACTCGCCGCGCTGGTCACGGCCCGCGATCCCGCCGCGTTCGAACGCCTCGTCGGCGGCGATTCGACCACCATCCACCCCGTGTACGACTGGTGGCTCAGAATCCGCGGAAAATCTGGAGCGATCCGAGCCACCACACGTCAGAACGAGCATACATCCGGCAGGCTTCTCGCACGCCCCAACAACTCGCAAGAACACGCGCAAGAGGTCACGCCATGACCACCGCCGCGTGGCTCATGGCCGTCGCCTCGGCGCTCTGCGCCGTCGCCCTCGTAATGACCATCGTCAATCTTTTCATCTACCGACGCAGTCCCCTCGTCACGACCCTCATCACGGCCGGAACCACGACCGGAACCAAGGCTGGCAACACAACACGTGATTCGAATCCCAGCGCGCCCGCCAACAACAACAGCACCTCGAGCGCCCCGCTCGTCAGCGTCTGCGTCCCGGCTCGCAACGAAGAATCCAACATCGAGGCCTGCGCACGCTCAGTCCTCGCCAGCGACGAGCCCAACATCGAGCTCGTCGTCTACGACGACCAGAGCACCGACGCGACACCCCGCATACTCCAATCGCTTATCGATGAGGAACTTCGAAGCGCTGGCCCGAACGGAACCTCGCGTCTTCGGCGCGCTCCCACCGTCCCCCTCCCCGCTGGCTGGAACGGCAAGCAGCACGCCTGCTGGCGCATGAGCCAGACCGCACGCGGCCAATGGCTCCTCTTCACCGACGCCGACGTCCGCTTCACCCCCGACGCCGTCCGCCGCTCCGTCGCCCAAGCCCGCCGTCTCAACGCCGGGCTCCTCTCCACGTTCCCACGCCAAGAGCTCGGCACGATCGGCGAAGCGCTGATCGTGCCCATGATCTTCTTCATCCTCTTCAGCTACCTCCCCATGCCGCGCATGCGAAGCTCCAAAGACCCCGCCACCAGCGCCGGGTGCGGGCAGTTCCTGCTCGTCAAGCGCAACGTCTACGACGCCTTCGGAGGCCACGCCGCGTTCCAAGACACCATGCACGACGGCATCAAAATGCCGCGTGCGGTCCGCCGTGCCGGGTTCCGCTCCGATCTCTTCGACGGCTCGGACCTCTGCCACGTCCGCATGTACCGCGGCCTCACGCAGACCTGGCGCGGCTTCGCCAAAAACGCCTTCGAAGGACTCGGCTCGGCCGGACTCCTCGTGCTCATCACCATCCTCCACGCCGTCGGGCACGTGCTGCCGTGGCTGGTGATCGAGCTGCAGGCCGTGCGCTGGTCGGCCAACGATGCCACAGTCCTCTCGTCGTGGGTCGGTCAATTTGATCGCACCGCGATCTTGTTCGCCGCCTGCGCCGTCACGATGGCGATCTCGCAACGCCTGATCCTCGCGCTCCGCCTGCGGCAGGGCTCTCTCGGAATCCTCATCGCGCTGGTCCACCCGCTGGGCGTGATCGCCATGACGAGCGTGCAGTGGTACAGCTTCTACCTTCACCTCACCGGCAAACGCGCCTGGCGCGGTCGGATCGCCGCCGGCGCACCGAGCTAACCCGGATTCGATCCACTCGCCGCCACCGCCGCTCGCGCCTGATCGAGAAACTCAACACCACGCCTCAGGTGCGGGATCACGATCGACCCGCCGACGATCAGCGCCACGTCGAACGACTCCCACAGCTCCTCGTCGCTCACGCCGACCTTCACGCACTGGTCGACGTGGTACGCGATGCAGTCGTCGCAGCGCAGCACCATGGACGCCACCAGCCCGAGCAGTTCCTTGGTTTTCGCTGGCAGCGTCCCGTCTTCGTAGGTCTTGCCGTCGAGGCTGAAGAATCGCTTGGTAACCAGCGTCGCGCCAGCCTTGCCCTCACGCTCGGCCTCGTCGCCGAGAATCCGGGCGTTCATCTTCGTGCGGTACGTCTGAAATTGTTCGTAACGAGTCATGCATCAAGGATACGCGGACGCGAACGCCACCATCCGGACGCGATCACGCCCCTATGACGCCCCTATGACGTCACGATCAGGTCGCGATCACGTCGCGATCTCGCCCACCGCTGGCGCCGCGCTGCTCGCCTCGCCCAGCCCCGACGCCCGCTCCATCTCCAGCACCCAGCCCTCGAGTTTGGCGTAGCGAAAAAGGTCCAACTTCACCGACTTCCCGCCCAGCGTCGGGTGCTCTGGCTTGATCGCAAGCTCGATCAGGAACTTGTGCCACTTCCGTTTATCAAACTCGGCGATGTCCGTCGCCGTGATCGTGCTCCCGTCCGGCAGCGTCAGCGCTCTGCTCTCCCCATTCCACAGGTACTTCACCGACATCACACGCAGGATCAGCGCCGCGAGCCAGATCGCCAGGACGCCGCACACGACCATGATCGCCCACTGCGCGGGGATATCCCAGAACGTCAGTCGCGACGGGGTGTCCTTCCCAGCCTGCTTGGCCGCCGCCGCTTCCAACTCCGCCTTCTTCTCCAAGACGTTGGCGATCACCGTGTGCTCGGGCGTCAGCTGCCCGACCCGGCTTAACGCTTCAAGCCAACGCTGCTTGGCCTGCTCGAGTGGCTTCAGGCTGCCCTGATCGCGAATCCGATCGTTAAATTTCTTGAGTTCGGCGATCGGCTCAGTGCTGCTGACCTGGTCCAGCGCCCCCTCGTCCCCGGCCGTGCGGATCAGCTCGCGCAGGTCCGACTCGGCGACCGCCTTGCCACGGTTTGGATACGCCACTGTCGCGTCGAAGAGCCCCCAGAGCGAGAACACCGCCAGCGCCAGCGTCATCAGCCCCATCCGGATCGCCCAGCGCCGATCGAGCGTGGTCGTCTCCGTCGTCCCGGGTTCCGATCGTTCGTCCATCGCCATGCGGGCTCACCTCATCAGGCCGACCTCAATCCCTTCGCGGCAACCGAGCCCGACCAAGTTCGTTGCCAACCAATCTCAACCCAACTCTCAATCCAACTCCCAATCTACTCACCAATCGGTCGCGCCGTTCGTCGTCGCCGCCAAGAAACCGTTTACACCCCCGGGCCGCGAGCACCTCGCCCTCCTAGCCAGTCCTTGCGATCATTCCTCATCGGTGCCCGCCGTCCAACGAACCATCGGACAGATCATCGACACTCTGCAACGCCGAGTCCCACCAATCACGCGCCACTCTCGGACCATCAGACGACGACATCAGCTCCGAAAAACCTCCCGCCGCGACTGGCTTGAGCGGGATCCGCGGGTACGACCGAGTTGAACGCATCGCGTCGGTGAGCCAAACGGAATGCACACGTCGAGCGACCTCGCCAGCCGTGAGAAGTTCGTCTTTACGGAAAAAACGCCACAACATAGACTGCAATCATCATACCGCAACACCGCCCAAGACGCGGTCAGAATCTGGCCGCCGCCCAACCGAGAATCTCACGCTTCGCTCGCAGCCGTTCGCACCTACTCGGCCTAGTACACCTGCGCCGGTGCGCGTCGCGCTCGGCCGCCAAGCGCACACACCTTCGCGAGCGCACGCTCTCATCACACTTTAATGAGGAACAGGGCCGCCCTCGTCCCCAGGATCATGTCCCAGACCCTGTCTATGTCCCGAACCTGTCTCATTACTTGGGCGCACCCGCCTTGAGATCCACAGTCTTTGAAGCGCCCTTTTCCACGCTCATGTTCATCCCATCAAAGCTCACCGTGATCTCCTCGGCCCCACCCTTGTAGACGTATTCCGCGACGCCGGTTTCCTTCGCAAGCTCCGTCACACCATCGCTCTTGAACCACGTCGGCGGATCGCCACGCCCCGGCATCCCGCCTCGATCAAACCGCAGCCGGGCACTCTCGCCGCTCTTGATCTCCCCGGCCACGAACACCTCACCGCTGCCGCTCACCCGCCCCGCGAACGTCGTTTTCGCCCCGCCCTCCGGGCTCACCAGCACGATCGAAACACGCAACGGATCGCTCGGCACATACACCTTGAGCCCAGGCCCAACCGTCAGTGTCGCCACCGGCGCCGCCACCGGCTCGGCCTTCTTCTCGCACCCGATCGGCGAGCCAACCAACCCGCCAACTGTCAACGCCAACACCGCCAGAACGCGGCCCTCATTTCTTCTCACCATCGTGCGGTTCAGCATGTACGTACTTATACCCGAAGACCCTGAACATTGCTCGCCGAGGACCAGCCCACCCTCAGGCTCTCGCACGCGCACGATATCAAAGCAGATTTCCTCCAGAGTCGCCCACGTTTCCAGTACAATCACGACACGAAAGTTCGCGGCTTATCGAGGGTGAGTGCTTCCAAAAATCGGCCTACCTCGACGATCGCTCGGCGAGGTAGGCCGTGTGAGGAGAGAGAGCTGTTTTCTGGGTCTGGCAGGGTTTCTCAGGACAGGATTTCTCGGAACAAGGTTCCCCAGATCAAGGTTCCCCAAATCAAGGATGTCCGCATCAGTAAAGTCAGTCGCCCGACGTTCCTCGCGACGAACCGACCCAGCAGCCATTGACGCGAGCGTCAAGGCAGCCACCGAGAAACCCTCAAACCACGTCTTTAGAAAGCGATTGTTCGCGACGATGCTCACGGTTAATCTAGATAATCTGTAGAATTCCCATTCTCGCAAGCTTTCCCTGCGTCTTTCTGGTGGCTATGCCGCGTATCGGTCTACAGCCCTCCTGAAGAGCACCCGGTCGGGCTCCGAACACCAACCTTCAAGGATCCATGCTCCAAGACCCCGCCCATCTCCCGCAGAACCCCGGCTCCGACGAAGCCGTTCTCGTCGCCCAAGCAATCGAAGGCTCCGAACCGGCTCTCACCGCTCTTCTCGAGCGCTTCGGCCCGCAGGTCCGTCATCGATTGATCGGCAAGGTCGCCGCGACGTGGCAGAGCGTGCTTGAACTCGACGACGTCTTGCAGGTCACGTACATCGAGGCCTTCCTCCAGATCGAGAAGTTCAAGCCCAAGGGCAACGGCGCGTTCCTCGCCTGGCTCACCCAAGCCGCCGAGAACAACCTCCGCGACGCCATCCGAGGGCTCGAGCGAGCCAAGCGCCCCAACCCCAAAAATCAGGTCAACACCAGCACATCCGAAGATTCCTACACCGCCCTCGTCGAGATCCTCGGCGTCACCAACACCACCCCCAGCGTCCAAGCCAGCAAGGGAGAGCTCAAAGCCATCCTCGATCAAGTCCTCTGCGAGCTTCCGCCAGACTACGAACAGGTCATCCGCATCATGGACCTCAACGGGCGGTCCGTCGCCGAGGCCGCCGCCGAGATCGGGCGTTCCTGCGGCGCGATCCACATGCTCCGGGCCCGGGCTCACGAGCGACTGAAATCTCTTCTAGGAACCCCGTCACGCTTCTTCAGTTCTCCCGGTTAACCACACGGCGCTCAAAGTAGCGGACAAAGCCGAGCTATTTTGCGTGCTGTTTCAACAGATTTGTCGCTTGAAGAAGGAAGTGGAAGGTTGCCCGGCTCGAAGCTTCGCGCCAGCGACCATCGTGGGAGTGTTCCGGTGAGCCCGAACTTTGAGACATTCGACTCCGACCCCAAAGGGCCGGGACGAGACGCCCAGCCGGTCTCCGGCGTTCCGGGTTTTCCTGCGAGTTTTTCTATGCCTTCCCCCACGAGCTTTCCTTCGAACCACCCAGCCGTTCCCGACCAGAACTCCTTATCCAGCCGAGCCTCACAACCGCAATCGCGCCCGGGCGATGTCGCCGTCGCCAGCAGCGTCGGCGGTTCCGCACTCCCGATTTCCTCACTTCTCAATTCCTCCCTCCCAAGCTCCACGGCCGGCAGCTCCGCTCCTCGTTCGGACAGCGACCTTGTCCGCCGCGCCCGCGAACAAGCCCGAGGACGTGGCAACCGCGGCAAGGCCGCCGCCCAGCTCCCCCCGGACGCCTTCCCGGGTTATCAGATCATCCGTGAGATCCACCGCGGCGGCCAAGGCGTCGTCTACCAAGCGGTACACCTCTCGACCAAGCGCAAGGTCGCGGTCAAGGTCATGCGCGAAGGCCCGCTCAGCGGCCCCAAGGAAATAGTCCGCTTCGAACGCGAGATCGAGATCCTCAGCGCCCTCAGTCATCCCAACATCGTCTCCATCCACGACAGCGGGCACACCCACGTCGCCGGGCCGGGTGGTGCTGCGGGTGGTAGTGCGGGCGGTGGTCCGGGTAGTGGGCTCCCGTTCTTCGTGATGGACTACGTCTCGGGCACCTCGCTCTCCTCGTGGACCCAAGACGCCATCCGTCCCATCGACGAGGTGCTCGTCCTGTTCGCAAAGATCTGCGAGGCCGTCAACGCCGCCCACCTCCGCGGCGTCATCCACCGCGACCTCAAGCCCGGCAATATCCGCGTCGACGCCAACAACGAGCCCCACATCCTCGACTTCGGGCTCGCCAAGTCCTCGCTGCACGAACACCTCGGCCAAGGCGCGCACGCCGCCATGACGCGCACCGGGCAGTTCCTCGGCTCGCTCCAGTGGGCCAGCCCCGAGCAGGCCGAAGGGAATCTTTCCGCCATCGACGTGCGCACGGACGTGTACTCCCTAGGCGTGATCCTCTACGAGATGCTCACGGGCGAGTTCCCCTACCCGGTCAACGGCACCAACCGCGAGACCCTCGAGAACATCGTCAAGGCCACGCCCACCCGCCCCAGCTCCATCGGCACGCGCAGCAACGGAAAGATCAACAACGAAGTCGAGACCATCATCCTCAAATGTCTCAGCAAAGAGCGCGAACGCCGCTACCAGAACGCGGGCGACGTGGCCCGCGATATCCGCCACTACCTCGCTGGCGAACCGATCGAAGCCAAACGCGACAGCGGCTGGTACGTGCTCCGCAAAAAACTTCGCCGCCACCGCGTCCCCGCGGCCCTGGCCGGGGTGCTGTCGCTGACGGTGCTGGTGTCGGCGGTGCTGACCACGATCCTGTGGCGGTCGGCCGACGTGAACCTCGGCAAATCGCGTGTCGCGGAGGCCGCGGCCGTCGCCAACGCCGCGATCGCTCGCGGCTCCGAGGCCGCCGCGATCCGCGAAAAACAACGCGCCCAGCGCTCGCAGGACTTCCTCGCGGGCATGTTCAACCTGCTCGACCCCGACGTGGCCCGGGCGAGCAACACCACGATCGTGGCCGACATGCTGCGCGACGCCGGGTCCGTGATCGACCGCGAACTGCGCGATGATCTCGATGTCGCCGCGGCCATGCGTGACACCGTGGGCATGGCGTTCTTCAAGATCGGCAGGTACGCGCTCGCGAACGATCACCTCACGCGCGCGCTCGAATGGCGCCGCGCCAACCTCCCCGCCAACGATCTGGCGATCGCGCAAAGCCTGCTGCATCATGCTCAGGTTCTCAACGAACTCAAGCGCCCCGAAGACCTCGCCGCCGCACGCCGCGAGGCCGCCGAGGCGCTGGGGATCTTTCAAGCCATCGCGGGCTCGCGCTCAGAGTCGGCCGCGGCGTGCTTCGCCGAGCTGGCGTACAACTGGAAACAAGAGCGTCAGTTCGAGCAGGCCGAAGCGCAGTACAAGGCCGCGCTCAACATCCGTTCCGAGATCGCCAACACGCTGGGCGGCACCAAGGACCTTGAAGCCACCTCGAAAGTCGCCGAGACGCTCGCCAGCATGGGCGAGATGTACCGCGACCAGCGCAAGTTCGACCTCGCGATCGACGCCCTGGAACGCTCGCTCGCGCTGCGGATCCTCCACGCCAAGGACCGTCCGACCGCGGTCGCCACCGCCAAGCAGAGCCTTGCCGCGTTCCTTTCCGACCGAGGCCGAACGCCTCAGGCACGCCCCGACGATCTCGCTCGCGCTGGCACACTCTTCCAAGACGCCATCGACATCCTCACGCCGATCGTGGACGATCGCCACCCGTTTCTCAGCGCCACCCGCAACAAGCTGGGCGTGTATCTCAATCAACAGAACGAACCCGCCAAGGCCGAGCGGGTCCTGCTCGAATCACTCTCCGCTCGTCTCACGATGCTGGGCGAGCACCACACGTACGTGGCCGCGACCCGCATGAACCTGGCCCGGGCGTACCGAGGGCAGGGCAAGTTTAACGAGGCTCTCGCGCTGCTCTCGACCACCATCGCGTCGCTCGATCGTCAGGACACGAACTACCCCGTGGCCCAGTGCAAGTGGGTCGAGACCGCCAGCGCCGCCGCTCGCGATCACGCGAGCCACGGGCGGCAGCCCGAGGCCGTTCAACTGACCGGCAAGGCTCGCGAGCTTTTCCTCACAGCCCTGGCGGGCAACCCCAAGCCTGATCAGTTCCACGTCGGCCGCGCGGTCGATGAGCTGGTCTTGGCTCTTCGTCAGACCAACCAGACCGACCAAGCCGAAGCCACGCTCGCGCTAGACTATCAGAGCTTCCGCCAATCGCAGGGTGCCGAAGGCACGCAGACCAAGGCCGCCGCCAGCCGTCTCGCGGCGTTCTACCAGGCTGTCGGCAACGCCGAGCGGCAAGCAATCTACGACCGCGCCGCCAAATAACCGATCGCCCTGAGTCGGGTTAGCCCCATCAAATTCCAAACAAATTGGTTTTCGAAGGCGCAAACGATCCGCGTGAAAGCGCTCTCATTTCCAGAACCGCCTGTGGAATCAGGACGTATGGAATATCGGAAACGCCTCTCGTCCTTGACCCTCTTCTCTTCTCCGGTGTACCGCTCCGAACCATGGGGCGGTACACTGTGTTTATGGGCACCTCAAATCGAGATCACGGGCCAGGGCGGGGTACTTCAGTCTCGGTCGGTAACGCGCAGGTCACCCTTCTATTGACCGAATCTGTTGCAGATAAATCCTCGATACCTCGGCGTGGCTTCCAGCATCTGATGTTCTCGGCCGTCCTTCTGATTGGGGCTGCGGCGGCGTTGACAACCACCGGTTGTTACAGGCCGCTGCTCTCCCCCGACGAGGAACGCAGTCAGTACGATCGCTACGACGCCATCCGTGCCCAGCGCGCGCCAGCGTTCATCGAGGACGAGTTCGGGCGTCGTCGTCCCAATCTGCGCGGCCGGCTGCTCGAACGACAGTAAATCACAGGCTCATTTTCATGCGCACGCACTCGGGTGAATCGTGTGATCCGCACACGAAAAATCGCCCTGTTTGCCCGGGCGATACACACCGATCGCCGGGCGTGCGATCTCTCTGGTTGCGCTGAAATCGCACGCTCTTTCAATGCCGCGATGGTCTTGTGTCGATTACACTTCTAATCTATGCTCGGAACTCCGGCCGCAGGAAGCGCGCCGCGAACCCGCCCAGAGAGTTTGGCCCGGGACTTGGGCAAGGATCGCCGATGAAACGGAAGTCAGTTCAAGGATCTCACAAACGCAAGCTCATGAAGCGCACGCCCGTGGTCTGGGCCGCTCTGCTGGGCGCGATGACCACCGTGGGTGGCGCGCTGTTCGCGCTGGACGGAAAGTCCGCCACTCGGATCGACGGTCTGGCGTTGCCGACGCTCATTTCCGCGTCAGGTTCCTCGTCCATCGACACCATCTTTCGCACTCGCGCTACCCTGGATACCAAGCGTTGGCGCTCGATCGTGATCCATCACTCCGGCTCGATGCGCGGCACGCCCGCGTCGCTGGAAGCTCAAGCGAAATCAACCGGCCTCAAGGGGCTGGGCACGCACTTTGTCATCGGCAACGGCCAAGGCATGGACGACGGCGAGATCCACGTCGGCTACCGCTGGCTCGATCAAGCTCCCGGTGCGCACAGCGCTGGCAAGGACGCCGACTGGTACAACCTGCACTCTATCGGCATCTGCCTGGTTGGCAACGGTGATCGGCGCGAGTTCACGCCCGCCCAGATCGACCGCCTCGGGCAGCTCGTACGGGCCCTGTGCCGAGAGTTTGACATCCTCGAAGAACGCGTCGTGCTGCACAGCCAGGTCGCGCCCATGTCCGACCCCGGCCTGCTCTTCCCGGCGGCGTCGTTTCGCGAGCAACTTCCTCGCAAGCGGTGAGTGCCGGGCTCGAGCTTGGACGTGAAATCTTGATAAACCTAAGAAAGACTCCGGCGAACTATTCGCTGGTTATCCGGTCGTCGCGGGACTGTGCGGGCTCGGGCAGATTTCAGTTACAATCTCTCACGCCTTGAGATTGCAACACATTCTGTCTTGAGAACGTTGAACTTTGCGGTTCGGGCGGAGATACTCTCGACCCGAGATTGCGTTGCCAGCCCCTAAGAGGCTGTTTTAGAACCAAGGAGTAGCAGGCGTACAGACGGGTTGAAAAACCACCCCACTAGAACTTTGAGGGTTCTGAAACAGACTCTAAGGACGGATTTCGGGAGCGTAGCGGGGATACGCTTGTGTCCGTCCGTCCGTATCGGTCAAGAACCGCGATTCTTGCCCGAACCTTGCAAGGAACTTGGTCCAGAGGCGGGCGGACCCGGTTCGCAAGACGGGAACGGGTTCGACTCCGAACCTGTGAGTTCGCGGCAGGTTTGAGAGGTGGGAATGATTGTCGGTCGGCGCGGGCTGGCCAAGGTTGAGCCATGGGTTAGGGCTTTGGATGACCGCAGCCCGAACGCCGTGGTGCGTTGGGTTTGCCAGCAACAGGATGACCAGCGACGTGGCAGAGTTCAAGGCGGGCGACATCATTGAAGGCTACCGCGTCCTGTCCGAACTGGGCCGTGGCGCCGCGTCCATTATCTATCTGGTCCAGGAACCCAAATCCAAGCAACTGTGGGCGATCAAGCACGTCGAGAAGCACACCGACAAGGACGCACGCTTCCTCGAGCAGGCCGAGATGGAGTGCAAGATCGCGCAGCAGCTGAACCACGAGGCGATCCGCAAAATCACCAAGGTCATCAAGAAGACCAAGAATCTGGTGCAGGTCAAAGAGCTGTACCTCGTCATGGAGTTTGTCGACGGACAGAGCATCGACATCAAACCGCCCAAGACGCTCGAAGTTGCCGTTGACGTGTTCTATCAGACCGCGATGGCGATGGCGCACATGCACGGCAAGGGTTTCGTCCACGCCGACATGAAGCCCAACAACGTGGTGGTGGACAACGAGTGGAAGGTCAAGCTGATCGATCTGGGCCAGTCGTGCCCGATCAACACGGTCAAGCCGCGCATCCAAGGCACGCCCGACTTCATCGCCCCCGAGCAGGTGCATCGCCGCCCGATCACGGCCAAGACGGATATTTACAACCTAGGCGCGATGATGTACTTCGTGCTGACCAAGACGAAAGTCCCCACCGCGCTGGCTCGAGGCGATTCGCTGATGGGCTCGCTCGACGATGCGTTCGTCGAGAAGCCAAAGCCGGTGCACGAGGTCAATAAGAACATCCCCATGAAGCTCAGCGAGCTGGTCATGCAGTGCGTCGAGATTGACGCAGACAAGAGGCCAGCGGACATGCGCACCGTTGCCGACCGGCTCAACCTGATCCACGGAATCCTGCGAGCCGAGATCACGAAACGGTCCAATGGTTCTTCCAAGAACGGGTTCAACGCGACCGATTCGTCGGCGGATTGAGGCCGGGGCACGAAGTTTTATCTCTCGTTGTGACCTTGTTTCTGCGAACCTCACGCGTAAGCACGAGATCTTGCCAACCAATTCCCACGCTCGCGCGCGAGGTTCGTTGTCAAGCTCGCTCCGCTCACACCCTGAAGATCGAACCGAGTTTCTTCCCGAGCAGCGCGGATGCGCCGACCAGCGTGACGGTGAGCAGGGCCATACCCCACACGCCCAGCGCGCTGGCGATGTACTGGCCATCCCCCAGGCGTTCGGTGAACGAGAAGATCGCTTTGGTGATCGGGTAGTTTTTGGACTGCTGGGCGAGGATGAGCGAGTCGCTGACTTCGAGCATGGAGAAGCTGAAGACGAGCAGCCCACCAGCGATGAGGTTGGCGAGGATGAGCGGGACGATGATCCTGCGCACGGCCGTGAAGCGCGACGCGCCGAGATTCACGGCCGCTTCTTCGAGCTCGCCCGAGGTTTGCTCGAGCCCCGCGACGGTGGAGCGCACGATATACGGCAAGCGGCGCACGCTGTAGGCCATGACCAGGAACGGCACAGGGTTGGGGTCCGCGCCGATCACCGACGCGAAGCCGTATAAAGGATCGCCCTTGGCGAAAGGCCAGCGCATTGACATCGCCACGTATCCGAAGGCCATGACCAGCCCGGGCACGGCCAGGGGCAGCATGCACAGCGCGTCGAGCAGCCCGCGACCTCGGATGGTCGTGCGCACGATGAGGTACCCGATCAGCACGCCCAGCACGATGTCGATGACCATGGCGATGGTCGCGAGCTGCAGGCTGTTGACGATCGCGCCGAAGGAATCCGAGGAGGTCATGGCCTGGTTGTAGTGCGCGGTGGTGAAGGCCGTGGGCAGCACGGTCTTGTACCACTGCCCCGGCGCGGTCAGGCTGGTGAAGATCACGCCAAGATGAGGCAGGATGGCGACGAGCGTGACGAGCGTGAACGCGCCGGTGGCGATCCACTTGCGAGGACCTTGGATGATCTTCTCGCCGCCCGCGCGAGAGGCCTTGGAGTACATCGCGTAGGCCTTGCCGCCGAAGACGCTTCGGCCGAGCACATAAATAAGGATGGCCGAGCCGAGGAGGACGACAGTGAGGGCGTAGGGCTGAGCAGAGTTTTCGACTTCTTTGAGCCCGTAAAAGATTTGCACGGGCGCGACGTTGTAGAAATCGAACATCAGCGGCGTGCCCAGCTCGGTGAAGCTCCAGATGAAGACGATCGTTGCGCCAGCGAAGATCCCGGGGCGGACCAGCGGCAGGGTGATACGAAAGAAGCGCCGCCGCCACGATGCGCCGAGGTTCTCTGCGGCCTCGTCAAGCGCGGGGTCGAGGTTGGCGAGAGCAGCCGTGGCGTTCAAATAAATGATGGGGTAGAGCGAGAGTGCTTGGAGCCCGACGACCCCCCAGAACTTGGCTTGGCCGAGGATGTCCCACTCGACCCCCAGGAGCGCGTTGAGTGAGCCCTGCCGGCCGAGGATGGCACGGACGCCGATCGCGCCGACGAAAGGCGGGATGATCATGGGGACAAGGATCGCGGCGTTGAAGATTTTTTTGCCCGGGAAGGTGTACCCGGCGGAGAGGACGGCCAGCGGGACCGCGATCAAGATGGTGACCACGGTGGTGGTGGCGGCGAGGGTGAGAGAGTTCCAGAGACAGTTGCGGAGAGTGGGGTCTTTGAAGACCATCGCGACGTGGCGGCCGGTCCAGCCAGTTCCGGAGACGATGTTGTCCGCGAACCCGCCGCGGACGGTAAGGAAGATGGGATAGAGGAGCGTGACGGCGAGGAGCGCGACGACGCCGATGAGCAGGCCGTAGTGCCACGCGAGGCGGACGAGTCGGGCTTGGGTCGAGCCGTTCATGGTGGGCAGTGTATGACGAGGTAGTCTCGTCTGCTCAGCAGTTCGTCATCGGATGTTCGTGATCAGAAGGTCGTCATCAGCAGGACGTCATCAGCACGTCGTCATCAGCACGTCGCCTTGAGCGCTTCGGGCCCGAGGGTCTGAATGGTGAGCCTGCCGATCTTGCGTCGAGAGAGGTAGGCGTTGACGCGGTCGAGGGTGACGCCGTCAACCTCGCGAGCAAGTTCTTCGAGGCTGCGTGGGCGGCCGAAGCGGAACTGGTCGGCGGCGAGCGAGGCGGCGCGAGCCGTGGTGGATTCTCCGCTGAAGACCAGGCGGCTTTTCATGCCGACGACGGCGCGGTTGAACTCGTCGGGGCTGATCGCGCCAGCGGGGGTGTTGACGCGTTCCATCTCGGCCAAGAGCACGTCGAGAGATTCTTGCGCCCGCTCGGGGGTGGTGCCGACATAGCCGGTGACGGACCCGTAGTCGCGGTCGCCGCGGTATCCAGCGCTGACGGAGTAGCAGAGAGCGCGTTTCTCGCGAACCTCTGTAAAGAGGCGGCCTGACATGCCGCCGGAGAGGACCGAGAGGACGATCTTTTCGAGCAGGCTGTCGGGGTGAACCTCGGAGGGTGCATCTTGAACGACGACGATCTGGACCTGGTTGGTCTGATCGACCTCGTGAGCGTAGCCGCGCGAGGCGTGAGTGCCGATGGAAGGCTCGGGAGTGTTGCCGGTCCATCCCTTGAGCGTGCTGTTGAGGACATCGAGCAATGCGGGGGTGTTGACGGCGCCAGCGACGGCGAAGATCGATCGGCCCGGGACGGCGAGTTGTGACCAGGTGGACGCGAGGTCGTCGCGAGTGAGCGCGGTGAGCCCGGGCTCGGTGCCCATGCCCGAGCGGTTGATGGGCGTGGGAAGATGGCGAAGGCGTGCGCCCAACATGCAGCGCTCGGTCGGGTCGTCCTTGAGCGAGTCGAGCGATTGCAGCGCGAGGTCGCGTGCCGGTTCGATCGAGTCGGCGTCGAAGCGCGGGCTGCGCACCATGTCGACGATCAGCGGAAGAGTCTCGACGAGGCGCTCTCCGAGCAAAGTCGCGCTGATTTTGAAAAAAAATATTCCGGGCTCTGCGGAGCGCCCTGCGCCGAGTCTGTCCATCGCGTCGGCCCAGGCGCGCGAGTCACGATCGCCCGCGCCGCGCATAAGGATCTCACCCCACATCGCGCCCATGCCTTGGCGGTCCTCGGGCTCGGTGGCGATGCCAGCGGGGATCATCCACGTGAGCGCGGCGGAGCGCACGCCGTCGATGTGCTCGATGAGCAGCGGCGTGCCGCAGTCGAGCGTTCGAGTCTCTTGGCGTGCCATGCAAATTCCTTTCGGGGCTTGAAATACAGTGGAAAAACGAAGGTCGCGATTTCGGTCGTGAGCGCGAGCGCAGCGTTGGCCGAGCGCGCGAGGGCTCCAGAGTCTATCGCCTCCGCGCGCTCGACGGCGCGAAGTGGTTGGTTGATGTTGAGCGCGTGATCGGTGGTGTGCGCGCGAGCCGAGCGCGAGTGTGACGGCGCGCGCTGCGCTCGCGCGCGACGTGCGTGTGAGCGCGCGCTGCGAGCGCGCGAACGATGATGTGCGCGACAGGTTGTCCACAATTCTGAAAATTTTGCGCGCTGTCTTGACGTGAAGACTCAAGAAAGATGTGGTATGTTCCCGATAACACTTGCATGTCGGTGAGCTCACGCCTCGGCGGCGCGCAGCACAACACACCGACGAAGACTCTGTTCAGGAGATGATCATGGCGAAGAAAGTAGCGAAGAAGGCCAAGAAGAAGACCGCGAAGAAGGCCAAGAAGAAGACCGCCCGCAAGTAAGCGGCCCCCCTCTCAGGAGGGAGGGATCGGTGGCGGGCCGACGAAGATCTTCTCGACCCGCCAGCCCGGAACACTTCTCACCGGGCGGATCCCACAAGAATCACAATTCGAAATCTTGCGATCACGGGGCCGAGAGATCGGCCCCGTGTTCATTTTTGCCTCCGGCCGGTCAGGGAGTGACGCACTCCACGGCGTGCGAGAGGGCAATACTTCACCGTGCATCCTGACCAGAGGCCCGACCGAAGGCCCGATCATTACCTCGACGTTCGCCTCGATCGCGCGTCCCCGTCGCACGGGCTGCGGATTCTCCGCCGTCATTACTCGTGCAAGCTGCGGTTTGGGGAGCTGTTGATCGATTGTCGCTACGTGCTGGACCCCGCGACGGGCAGGCCAGTCATGCCGGTGCCGGCGCAGGTGCTCTGCGAGAACCGTTCGCCATCGGACGACCCAGATGCCGAGGTGGTGATCTTCGTGCCCGACGACAGCACCAGCGAAGCGGCCGAGGCCTTGCAGATTCTGGCGTTGCCCGAGCCGATCGAGCCGCGGGCGCATGAGGCGGGCGACCGGTACCTGGTGTACCACGGCGCGGCCAACGAACGGTGCTGGGCGGCGTTGAGCGTGCAGAGCGTTCGTTGGCACGGCGCGGTGGTGAGCGGCGAGGAGATGCTGACGCCCAACCCGTTGCGAGGCGTGGAGCCGAGAGTCTGCAAGGCGCTCAACGCGGATCCGGGGCGGATCGGTGTTGCGTGTCAGCGCGCAACAGGCACCTTGCCGATGACGCCGCTGGTGGTGGGGGTGGACCCGGACGGGATCGACGTTCGGGCTCGCTTCGGGGTGATTCGGATCGAGTTTGGAACTGCGGCGCTCTTGGTCACGGATCTTTCGGCGCGGCTGGAAGCGCTGGGGCTGCGATGGACGCCGTGACAGATGATCGCGGTGGGTCGAGGCGAGTTTCGATGGACGACAACCTTCGAGCGATCAACGGAAACTTTTCTGAGCGGAGCCTGGTCCATGCAGCCACTGGCCACGACGACCGGACCGACGACTGGGCCGACGACCGGACCGATAGCTCGACCGTCGGCTCGACCGACGACCGGGCTTTGCGAGTCGCACGCACACATCCCCGCGCACGGGCGAGCATTGTCGATGCTGAACCTCGCGACCTGTTCCAGCGACCTCGAGTGCCTTGATCGACTGAAAGCTGAAGCTTCGAAGCTGAAGGCGGGCGAATGGGTGCTGGCGTTCGGAGCGCGCACAGAATCGTGGACCGACCGTCGCTGGCCGACGCGGGCGGAGCTTGACGCGGCGATCCCGGATCGTGCGTGCGCGGTGATGTCGTTCGATCATCACGCGGTGTGCGCGAACTCTCGAGCGATGACGAAAGGTGGGTTCGACGAGGCGAGCCGAGACCCGGCGGCGGGCGTCATCATGCGTGATGCGCGCACTGGAGTTGCCACGGGGTTGTTGCTGGAAACGGCGGCGTACGCGGTGTGGAACGCGGCACCCGAGCCTGCGGCAGCGCAGCGCGACGAGCACGTGCGGCTTGCGCTCGCGGATCTAACGCGGCATGGGTTCGTGGAGGTACACGACCTGCTCTCGCCCGATTGGCTCGGGCCGACGCTGGCGGCGCTGGACGATCGTGGTGAGTTACCCGTGCGTGTCAAACTTTTTCCAGCGGTTGCGAGGTTGGCGCGGGCGGTCGAGGCGTCGAGGTCGTGGCGTCGTGATCGGGTAGAGCTCGCGGGAGGGAAGTTGTTTGCGGATGGGACGTTGAACAGTCGGACCGCGTGGATGTTGAGGCCGTATGCGGACCCGCTGCCCGAGATGCCGTGCGGGAAGCCGATGGCGACGCGCGAAGAGATTGCGTCGGCGCTGCGATTGACGGAGAGCTTTGGCTTGCCACTGGCGACGCACGCGATCGGTGACGGCGCGGTGCGTGCCGTGCTCGATGCGGTGGAGGAGGTTGGGCGCGAGCGCGAGAAGAACTCGGCCGGGCCGAGACATCGGATCGAGCACGCGGAACTTATCGATGAGGCGGACTTAGGTCGGTTTTCGCGGCTGAGGGTGGTGGCGAGCGTTCAACCTTGCCATCTTTTGACGGACATCGAGGCGTTGACGCGGTCGCTGCCGGACCGGCTTGGTCGAGTGCTCCCGCTGCGGTCTCTTATAGATGATGGGTGCGAGCCGGGCGATCTGCTTGTGTTCGGTTCGGATACGCCAATCGTTCGGGCTAACCCGGAAGACAGCGTGCTGGCGGCGACGGAACGGCGTCGGGAGGGAATGGCGCGAGAAGAATCGATCGCACCTGAACAGAGTATTACTTTGGAGGAGGCGTGGAGAGCGTTTGGTGGTCGATAAAACCAGGTACGAACGAGGTCCGCCTTGGACCGGTAAGCGGGTCGGCCTGAATTCTGGTTGATGAACGACTTCTCGGCCGACATACACACCAAATCAGCGGTGGTGGAAACACTATCCCCGCGGGCGTGGTACATGAGGTTGGGTAAAGATGGAGCGGCGGTGGCCGTTTCAGTCTGAGGATGTGAAGTCTGAAGCGGTCCGGCGGCCGTTGATGTATCGGTCTGGCCGCAGGTTTGCACGATGGTCGGGGCAATGGTTTGGGTGATGGTCGGGGCGATGGATCGCTCTGGCGGTTGGTTGAGCGGAGCACACGTCTTCTAAAGGAACTCGCTGATGAAACAATCTTCTTCCGCTGCACGTCGTCGGATCGACAAAGCTCGCCTGACTGGGATTTCCGGCGGGCTCGAGACGCTGGAGCCGCGGCAGATGATGGCGGCGGACCCGGTGACGCCAGACAACCCGCTGTGGGTTGCGCTGCCGGGGACGGCGACGATCGACGGCGTGCTGAACGAGACGGCGTGGTCAAGCGCGTTCACGCTGGTTCGGTCGCAGTCATTCCGAGACCAGAGCAGCGCGACGCTGAAGATGATGTATGGTTCCACAGGTTTGTACGTGGCGTTTGACGTGAAGGATACGAACCTGTGGGCGGACGGCCGGGGCGCGGGGATCGCGCAGCGTTGGGAGATCGAGACCGACGACGCGATGGCGTTGTACTTCGATCCGAACAACTCGCGCGACGAGTATCTGCAGAGCGGCGACCGCGTGTTCGGCGTGAACACGGGGAACCCGGAGGACCTGCCGATCAACCCGTTCGGGAACAAGCTGGTGAAATGGGCGATGGGCGACGGGGCGGGAGGGGCGCCCGATGTGGTGCCCGGTGGCACGCTGGCGACGGGGTTGACGTGGCGGACGGTGCGCAACGGGACCGTGAACAACGACAACAACGTAGATATCGGTTGGACGACGGAGATGTTCTTGCCATGGACCGCGCTGGGGATGTTGAACACGGGGCCCAGCAACGGTCAGACGATCGGGATGAACTTTCAGTTGTTCTTTGACAACAACGGCAGGGAGCGTGACCTGACGGACTATCGCACGGCCAACGGCGGCGCGGACCGCTGGACAAAGCCAGCGTTCATCGACGACCAGATCGAGGGCGTGCACAGCAGTTACGCGGCGACGAACTCGGGCACGCACGGGCCGGTGAACTACGCGCAGTTGATGTTCCTCGACCCGGCGGCTCGGTCGTTGCCAGCGTCGATCACGAACCTGGCGACGTCGCACACAACGGGGTTTTCATCGACCCTGACGTTCACTTCGCCAGCGGGGGTTTCGGGGACGGCTTCGAGCGGGAGTGTTTCTTCGTACCAAGTCCGGTACAGCACGACGCCGATCACGTCGGAAGCGGCGTGGGTTTCGGCGACGAAGTTCGAGCAGCGGTACGTGCCGCGCTTGGCGGGGCTGACCGAGTCGATGCGGGTGATCAAGCTGAGCCCGGGCACGACGTACTTCGTTGCGGTGCGGGGCGTCGACGCGGCGGGGAACCTCGGCGGGTTGTCGAACAGCCTGCAGATCACGACGCAGACAACGGCGCAGGACATGTCAGGGGGTCAGCGGCTAGTACCCTCGCCGTTCGGTCGCAACCTGGTGCGTGAGAACGACGAGCCGTTCGTGGCGGTGGGGGACCATCTGGGGCTGAGCTGGAATTACACGCGGAATCTGTACACGGGTGACGTGTGGAACCCGACGAACAGTTCGTACATCAACTTCAACACGAACCCATCGTTCGAGGGCACGGCGGGGCCTTACTTTGACACGCTGGCGTCGCGTGGCGTGAACACCATGCGCGTGTTCCTCGAGTTGCAGAACGTGTATTTCCCGCCGACGAATCAGCGTCCGCGTGGGACGCTGTGGCTGGAATCGAAGAAGGTTGGGCAGGCGACGCAGTTCAACCCGGAGATGCGTCAGTTCATGTTGAACGTGCTGCGGCAGGCAGACGCGCACAATATGTCCATTATCTTCTCGCCGTTCGATTCGTTCTCGTACGACGACGCGTTCTCGACAGAGTTCCCGTGGTCGGCCGCGAACGGCGGGCCGCTGTCTTCGATCGACGATTTCTTCCAGACCCCGGCCGTGCTCACGCTAGCTAAAGCGCGGATGGACGTGGTGACGGGGTGGCTGCAGAGCGCAGAGTTCAAGCCGTACGCGCACAGGCTGATGGGCTGGGAGGTGCTCAACGAGTGGGACAGCTACGAGTGGACACTCAATGCCGAAGGGAACAACGAGCCGGGGCGTGAGACCGAGTTCCGCCGGCGGTCTCAGTGGATCGACCAGCTCGCGGCCTACGTCAAGCAGCGAGATCCAGAGCGGCTCGTGCTCAACAGCACGATCGCCCAAGACCCGCGCGGGCCCGCGGCTCGGGTGGTCTTCCTCAGCCGGAACTTCGACGTACTCATACCGCACTTTTACACGAACGCGAACGAGGAGCCCCTGAACAACCCGGACGCGGATCGTTCGATCCGAGCGGCGGTGCAGAACGCGACGCTGACAACGGCGTGGCTGAACTCGACGGAGAGCCGGACCCCGATCCTCAACGGGGAGTGGGGCATGACTCGCGCGGCGTGGCCGGGCGGGGTGGTGAGCTACGGCACCAATTTCACGCAGGCCGAGGACGAGAACCTTTATCGCACGATGATCTGGTCAGGCTTCGCGAGCGGCCAGTTCGGCACCAGCCTGCGTATCCCGACCGAGGAGCTTAACTTCTCGACGGGAACCAACCGCACGCAGGGGTACATCCTGACCGACGCGATGCGGAACTCGCAGAAGACGCTCTCGAACTTTGTGGGTTCGAACGGCGTGAAGATCGACTTCGCGCACTTTAACTATTCCTCACTGGCTGGCGATCTGGCGGTGACCAGCCAAGCGGGGAAGAAGCTGAAGTCGTGGGGCGTGGGCGATCGCCAGCAGGGGATCGTGTACATCCTTCAGGACACGAACCAGACCACGGGGAACGTGACCGACGGCAGGGTTGTCATCAGCGGGCTGCAGGCCGACTCGATTGTTGATGTCGAGATCTGGTCCACGGCCTCGGGCGCGGTCGCGCCGCTAAGCACGGTATCGGGCGTGTTCGTGAGCACGGGGCAACTAAGCTTTGATCTTCCGGCGTTCGCCAAGGACGTGGCGGTGAAGTTCAAGGCCCGGGCCGCGACGGGGCAGGCGCAGCGAGTTACGTCGGTTGAATCGGGCACGAACCTGGTCACGTTCTTCTTTGACCAGGGGTCTCAGCCGATGGCCCGCATACAGAACACGACGACCGGCGCGGTGACGTTGCAGGACATTTCGTCGATCGCTCGATTCACGGGTCGGGTTGTGGATATGGACCCGTTCGTGCTCAACGGGGTGGTGTACCTGGCGGTGACCGACGAAGACCATCACCTCTGGCTGTTCTCAGGGAACACGGCGACGGCGGCCTGGACAGTGCAGGACCTCACTGCGTCGATCAACGCGCCCGGGTTGACCGGCGATTTGACGCACTACATCCCGAGCTGGGGGACGATCCAGATCGCGGGGCTGGATGCGCGTGGGCACGCGGTGAACTACTTCTATCAGCCGGGCGTGAGCACGGCGTGGCAGTTCTCCGACCTGACGGTGGCGTTCAACGGGCCGATCATGAAGCGCGGGCTGACGGGGTATGTGGCGCCGTGGGACGGGATCAATTTCGCGGGGCTGAACGAGGCGGGCGAGGTGATCGTGTACTGGTGGTCGCTCGAACTGCTTCAGACCGGTTGGCAGACGTTGAACATGACGACGTTGTTCAACGGCCCGACGTTCGTGAACCAGCTCGATGCGTACGTGACGCCGTGGGGCGGATTGAACATCGCGGGGCGTACTTCGGCGGGCGAGCTTTACACCTACTGGTGGGCCCCGGGCCTGGGGCCTTGGAACGTGACCAGCATCACGCAAGCTGCGGGCGCGCCGCTGACGAGCAACGGGACGGAGGTCGCGGTTTCGGGCGACGGCGGGATCAACCTCTTTTCGACCGACGGCGGAAACGCGTTGACGGTGCTGCGTTGGAAGCCAGCCGACCCGATCTGGAGGTACACGGATATCTCGACCTCAACGACGGGCAAGGGCATCGAGCTTCCGCTGGGTGCGGCGGCGGTGGGGAACAAGATGCTGGTTGCCGGGCGGGCCTCGGGCTCGACCAAGTCCTTGCTGGTGTTTACGTTTGACACGGTAACCAACACATGGTCGGGCGTCGATACCGGGGCGGCGATCGAAATCTAGGCTCACTTCAAGTTCGGTCCGGCGCTGAGCGAAACGTGGAGCGTGGAGGCCTGGTGCGGGCGAGATCCGCGGCGCACGCGCAGGGTGCCCGCGGCGAGACTGACCGCGCTGCGTTCGGATCTGCTCTCACGAAAAGGCGTTGCCTTTCATGGACCACAGGAGCGCGAGGTTGATCGCGGCGAAGAGGACGGCGGCGAGCTGGAACGGGCGGTCGTGGACAGCTAGTTCGGTGGGGTCGTCGTAGCGGCCGGTTTCGAGGAGGACGATGCAGCGGAGTAGGCCGTAGGTCGCGGGCAGGATGGTGATCCAGAGCAGGATGAGAGATCCTGGGGCGATGCTGAGTTGAAAGTTGGCGGTCTGGGTTTGGACGTAATCGGCGTAGGTAACGAGAGAGATGACGCCGGTGACGACCACGACCATGCGGAGCAACTCGTCGGTGTAAACGGCATGAACGGCGCGTGCGGCGGCGGCCTGGTCGGCTCCCCCGAGGGTTCGGCGTTCTCCGAGACGCTTTCCGAACGCGAGGAACATGGCGAGGAAGAAGGTAACGTTGAGGAGCCAGGCGGTGGGCGCGATGGCGACGGCTGCGCACCCGCCGAGAACGCGGAGCACGAAGCCGAGCGAGAGGCTCATGACGTCGAGGACCGCGAGATGCTTGAGCCAGAAGGAATAGGCGAGCACGTTGAGGACGTAGAGGCCCACGAAGACGCAGACCCAGAGGCGGGCGGTTGGGGAGAGGCCGACGAGAGGGATGGCGGCGGCGGCGAACAGCAAGGCCGCGAAGAGTTTGGCGGCGGGGACAGAGACGGTCCCGCTGGGGATGGGGCGTCTGCGTTTGCGTGGATGGTTCCGGTCGGCATCGGCGTCGAGGATGTCGTTGATGACGTAGCTGCCGCTGCTGGCGAGCCCGAAGATGACGAAGGCGAGAAAGGCTTCGAGAAGGAACTCGGCGTGAGGCCGATCAGGGGCGAGGGCGCGGAAGCCGTAGAGCGGGCCGATGAGGACGAAAACACCCTTGGACCATTGGGTTGGTCGAGCGAGTTTCAGTAGGTCTTTGGCCTTTGGCATTCGAGCTCCGCGACTAATGCTGAACGAGGGGCGTGGAACGAGTAGGATACGAACATGGCGGGCGAGCGTTCGGGCGTAGCCCGAAATCCTGGCGATGAATCGGTTGCGGCCGCGGGCTCGAGTGCGAAACTGAGTCGGGGCGCGACGGCGCTGTCACCAGCCGGGCTGTCAGCGACGGCGGCTGCGCTGTACACGAGCGGGCCGGTGCTGATGCGGTTGTTGCAGAAATACAGGCCGTTCATTTGCCCGTTTGAACTGATTCTTCCGGTGGTGCCCGAGAGCGCGAGAGTGCTGGACGTGGGGTGCGGCGGCGGGCTTCTGCTGGCGTTGCTGGCGGCGAGCGGTCGGCTGGATGTTGGGGTGGGGTTTGATTCCTCCGAGCCAGCGATCAAAGCGGCGCGGGCAATGGCGAGGCGGGCTCGAGAGAAGTTCCCGGGAGTCGCTTTGGAGTTTGAGCGGATCGATGTTAACGCGGACTGGCCGACGGGTCAGTTTGATGCGGTGTGCATCATTGATGTCATGCACCATGTGCCGCCCAGCGCATGGAAGGGCGTGCTGAGGCTGGCGTTCGAGAAGGTCAGGCCGGGCGGGGTGCTGGTGTACAAGGACATGTGCCGGGAGCCAGCGTGGCGAGCGTGGGCAAATCGAGGGCACGACCTGTTGCTGGCCCGGCAGTGGATTCGGTACGCGCCGATCGCGCAGATCGAGGTGTGGTGCAAAGAGCTTGGGATGCTGCTGGAACAGCGGGAGAACGCGGCGCGGTGGTGGTACGGGCACGAGCTGCGAGTATTTCGCAGGCCGGGGGGCGGGGTTGCGGGATGAGGGAAAGAGAGAAAGAGAG
>ENA-ORBV01001055-ORBV01001055.1-microbial-mat-metagenome-genome-assembly--contig:-NODE-1055-length-62706-cov-15.344505_pt1 | contig 62706 bp, 29 predicted proteins | sample MGYA00237777_ERZ505514 | MGnify/ENA primary metagenome ERZ505514 (study PRJEB26160, sample SAMN06269048) | microbial mat metagenome | isolation source: Oligotrophic lake microbial mat | place...
GAGAAACTAGAAACGAGAAGTTGGAAACGAGCAGTGAGAAACTAGAAACGAGAAGTTGGAAACGAGCAGTGAGAAACTAGAAACGAGAAGTTGGAAACGAGCAGTGAGAAACTAGAAACGAGAAGTTGGAAACGAGCAGTGAGAAACTAGAAACGAGAAGTTGGAAACGAGCAGTGAGAAACTAGAAACGAGAAGTTGGAAACGAGCAGTGAGAAACGAGAAACGAGAAGTTGGAAACGAGCAGTAGGAAACTAGAAACGAGAAGTTGGAAACTAGCAGTGAGAAACTAGAAACGAGAAGTTAGGCAACTAGATGCTAGAAGTTGACTGATAAGATAGAAACGGGTTATGGGGAGAATAGTTATGACGGCCAAAAAAAATCAGAAATCAGGTCACATTTTGATGGTCTAAAGACACTCCATATGTGAACGAATAATAGTGGATAGCGCCACCATTCTCTTAATGCTAAACTCCATTCACCATGAGTACCTCCATTCTTAGAGAAAAAGCATTTGACTTTGCAGTCAAAAATGTTTCTTTTTGTAAGAGAATGAAAAAACAGCATCGGGATTTTGCGTTATTTGATCAATTACTGAGATCAGGAACAGCTCCCGGGGCATTGACTAGAGAAGCCCAATTCGCCGAAAGCATTTCAGACTTTAAACACAAACTGATGATTGCACTAAAAGAAGCTAATGAAGCTGAATATTGGCTTGATCTCATCGCTGCCTCCTACCCAAACGTGGAAATGGAAACCCTTGCTTTAAAAAAGGATTGCAAAGAGATCATCGCTATACTTGTATCTTCAACCAAGACGCTAAAGGAAAAGATCAAAAAGTGATTAGGTGATTACAGTTTCTAGTTTCTCACTGCTAGTTTCTAGTTTCTCACTGCTAGTTTCTAGTTTCCAACTCACCTTACAACCGTCACATCTCCCGTCCGCAGAAAAACAGAACCTGACCCCAATTGGATTTTTATCAGATAAACGTATACACCGAGAGGAACCATTCTGCCATCCTTTGATCTGCCATCCCAAAAAAGAGAACCGCCTGTATTGATGAAAAGATTATTGCCCCATCTGTCAAATATTTGAATTTCAGCCCTGTCAATAACGGCATCAGGATGAATACTCCATGTATCATTGATGTCATCTCCATTGGGTGAAAAAACAGAAGGAATATAGAGCTGCTCTATCAGACATGCTTCATCCGTTACGATGGCTGCGCTATCCACATAGCGACAATCATACACATCAATTAATTCTACCCAGACAGTACCAGTCTCCGTGACAACCAACAACGGCTGACTTGAGCCATCAGACCAAATAAGATTAACATCCGGAATGGAAATGCTAAACTGGGTGGTATCACCGGGACATAATAATCGGTCTGGTCCAAGATTAAATAATGGCTCAGTATATATCCGAATATCAAAACTGGCACTATCAGGTGGACAATAGGGATCATCAATGATATAAAAATAATTTCCTGCTGGATCTACCAGGGGATCAAAGATTGCATTTGGATGCCAGTGGCCTCCTAAAGTGATTTCTGAGTCAAGTAATGAATTTAGTACTAGCTCATCATCATGTCTGCACATAGTAACCGTGGTATCAAGTCCAGCATACGTAGTCCTACCGAAAAGTGTAATGTGAGCATAGGCGGTGTCTGTAATCAAGTAATCAGCAAATCCACAAAATCCAATGGTGAGATTGGTCACTCCATCAGGCATCTCGCCAATAATTGACAGCGTAGTCAACTTAGATGATAAGACATTGAAGTCAGCCAATCCTGTTGAAATATATCTAAGTCTGGATGTCATCTGACCTTGCAAAGTAGCATATGAAGCAGCTGTGCCATCTAGTGCTAAATCAGCTGGACCTGATTCTATCCATACAATCAGACTATCCCACGACTTATCACTGAAGAGGTCTGGAACAGACAGGAGAAATGGATCAGGTACCAGACAATAAAATGTATCGATATAATCAATACCCTCTATGGTCATATCCAGAATATCCAGATCAAGGCCCATCTGACATGGCTCAGGGGGCATGAACATAAAATTTGGTGTAATACCTTGAAAGCTCTCACTTATATTCTGAGGTATAGTACAATAATGAGTTCGAGAACAATCTAACGGATTCAATAAATAAACTTCACCCCCGGTATCAAAGGCAAACACAGCTATACTGTCACAACATATAGCCACCTCGACTAAGGACAAATAACCTGAGCCCTGTAAAGCACAATGCACAGTGCTATTTGGAATATCTGTCAAATCGACTTCCACAATCTTATTACCGCCGCTACCCATTAATCTGCCACCATACCAAAATAAATTGCTAAATAGAGAAGTGCTACTTGGCAGTCGACCATAATAAGATACAAGGTCTGTATTTAAATCATAGGATCCTATGTCACGTTGACCAAAATAGAGAACAGAATCCTTGGAGCAATACAGTCCTGAGAACCAAAATCGAAAAGGAGGATTATCAGGTTCAAATAATTTCAATTCGGATTGATTCATAATATCAATTTCGTAAATACCATCATGTCCAAGCCCAAACAATCGACCATCAGGGCATAGCGATATATCTGTCCACTCATAATAACCGATAACCCCAATTCCAGGTATTCGCCTCGTAGTATCTATATATAACTGAGTTATCTGACATGTCAGTAAATCGAGAAGTCCAATCTCCGTTTTTAAAAGTGTATCTTCATCCAAATCCTCAATTGAAGAATAATAAATGCTTTGTGCATTAGCAAAACTTAATATATAGGAAAAAATAATTACACCAATTAATCTCATCTCAGCATACGCATAAATAACAATGGTGGGAACTTTATCAATTCCCACCATTGCAAATGATTTAATGAATTATCAATTTAGCACTTCTGGCCTGACGTTTTGATTTTATCAAATAATAATATACACCTGGCTGAAGTCGAAGATCCATCGCACTCACTTTTTCAAGGATGGTTTTTTCAATTAGTTTAGTCCCCTGAAGACTGTGGATGGAAATAGTCGCAATTTCACCCGAGGCCAAATCATCAAGTACAATACTAATTTCTCCCTTTGTGGGGTTTGGATACACTTCTGTCAAAGGCCTAATCCTGCTTCGCAAATCAACAGAAGAAAGTTTGTTATCCACAATAATTTCATTCTGAATTCTTGATCCAGCTTCTTTTGAATCAGCCAGATTGCCTTCCAGGACCAAAAAGGGTTGATCTTTCAAAATATGTTCGCCCTTGTCAATTGAACTCGCGTAGGATATATAAAAAATACCGATCCGAAACAATGTGACAAAATTATTCCGATTTTGTAGCGCACTCCATTTTATCTGCGGCTCAACACTACACGTAAAAGCCAGCATCAAAACTTCAAGACCTTTGATATCTGCTGGAAAAGACAATGTGTATTCCTCCTTACCCACGTTGGTAAGATCTAACAATTGCGATGTACTCCTTACGGCTATTTCTTCTCCGGTAAATAATTGGGAACAAACCGTACAGGTGCCATTGGCATCCCCCATCTTGATACCCACGAAATCCAGATTAGTATATTCATCATCTAGATCTACAATATCAATATATGGATCATAAGCAGGGATGACATTATAATTCATACTCAGACAGCTTGGCACAGACATGCCATTGTATGCAGAAGAAGGTACAAATGTCCACGAAGCCCAATCCACGCCATCAATCTCAAGTATTGCCTCCTGGATATCCCCTAAATCATCAACATTGAGAATCCCGTTCTGGTCTACGTCACCCGACAGAAAGGTCCACACATCATCAATACAATCCGTACCGAGCAAATGGTCAAAGTAGATATCGATATCAAGAGAACTCAGTCCACAGGTTCTGTTAAAATCATGAACCGGTGTGATCCGGTAATCCAATCCTTCTGCAAGAAAGCATTCATAGTCACCGTACGTATCCGTTTCTGTCGAACAATTAAACAATGGAATATTATTGGACTCTTCGATTTCCACTGCGATTCCGATGATGCCTCCATCTTCACTGTCATCGCAATCTAATATCGGGCTTTCAATGGTGCCTCCAAGCATAAATCCGGGAATACAATAATTATCGATTTCACAACCTGACCCTACATCTCCAGTACAAGCTATCCAATCATTAAGCAGTGGAAATGATACGACCAGTTCAGTATCCTCAAACATAAAATCTGAACACTGCCCTGCGGCAGATGAAAAATAAACCACAAAAATGACTTTGCTATCATCATTTGTTAAAATGGGTCCTTCATCCAGTGGTGGTTGAATTCCTCCCAGTGTAAGTGTACCAGTGCCAAAAGTAAAACTTCCATTACACCCCTCTTTAATTTCACTCAAAAGGCTTTCTTCCGTTCTGGTTTGATCAATTTCAATGTCATTATTTGTGTAATCAATTCTAAGGTTTATACCAGCTGCATTTAATCCTCCAAAATCTATCAACAAGACATCTATCGGCCAAAGTCCATAGAACTCTTCATAATATGGTTCTTCCAAAAAGAATCCAAAGGTAGGACAGGTTTGTGCACGTAACGTAGTGATCATCATTTGGCTAAGAATGAACATAAATAGCCATTTACGGTAAAATTTGCGATTGAAGAATTGAGCTTCTAATCGAAATTGGGGGGGTAATAAATAAAGTTTTCATAAAAATTAAAAATTTAGTTACAAGGGCTAGGGGTATTCGCCTTTACTAAATTAGAGGAGCTGGGGCAAAATAATTTTAACAAGGTGCTATAACAATGATACTAATATAGGAACGTTTTGTGAAAAAAACAAGGGGATTGGAAATTATTTTTTAGTCCTCGATCTATTCTGATTATAAACTTGATTTCAATTTCTTAAACTTTTAAAACAAAATTAATCTGGACAAGCCCACTGCCACTCATCCAAAGGATACGAACCTTTGGTATAGGAATAATGCCACCACTCGGTACGGATTGATTGAAATCCGTGTGCTTCCATTGCATTTCTCAAAAGTTGACGGTGATCGAGAATCTCTTTCGACAAGTTCTGGTAATCACGATGCCCCTCTGGACCGAAAAAATCATACGGAGTTCCCATATCAATTTCTTTCCCTTGCAGATCTGCCAGGGTGAGATCAAGTGCGACGCCTCTGTTGTGCATAGACCCTTCCGATGGTGGAGCTACATAATTCCTGTCAGGTACTTTGTCCCATAGTTTTTGCTGAGCCGGTTTTGGGCGATAGCCATCAAAGAGTTTGAGTTTGTATCCCTTCGAAAGAAGCTCTGCGTTTACTTTAGCCAGTGCGATGGCCGCTTTCGGACGCAAAAACATACGGCCGCAGGGATAGATGATCTCTTTGACAAAATTGTCTTTAGTAGCGTACTTGATATCGATGACATATCCATCCTCAGCCTTCAGCTCTGTCCACTGCATAGTATCATAATCAACGATGGCTTTCTGTACCACAGGGGTGACAAGAGGTTCCGGGGGTGGCTCCATCTTTTGTTCTTTTTTACATGAAGCAGCGATTCCTGTTCCTAACAGGGTCACCAAGAAGATCCAAAACCAACCGAAAATACGCATCATGGCAATGAAGGTAATACAAGTATTTAGAGTCCATGTCCGTCAAAATCATGACATCGTCTAAATACATCTCTACAGCGTAAGGCAAGAACTACTTTAGTATCCGAACTGAAAAATGGAATAAAATGGTATCTAAACGCATCCTGATGCTGACCTCAGCGCTGATAGCAATGGTCATCCCCTTTGTTCATAATCAATCCACCTCCAATCATGGAAACAAATTTGAACAGTTAGGCACCTTACTACCTACACCTAACACGTACCGAAATATGGATGGCAGTCCTGGTCCGGACTATTGGCAGCAAAGGGTCGATTAAGATATCGAGTGTATCCTGAATGAAAAGCTACAACAGCTACGCGGGAAGGAAAAGATCACTTACTACAATCAGTCTCCTTCGACCCTGACCTATCTGTGGATGCAGTTGGATGAGAACGAACATAGTCCACAATCCGACAAACACAAAATGGATCCTAAGCATATCTCCGATGTCATGAGCGAAAATGAATTTTGTATGCTGGAGCCCTGGAAGGAACTCGAAAAGTACGGCGATAAGATCATCTCCATCACCGATCAAAACGGAGATTCCCTTATCTATACCATCCATCAAACGATGATGCGTGTTGAGTTGCCTCAAGCCCTCAAACAGGGTGAACAATTTACTTTTCAAGTGACTGGTACTACAATCTGATCAACCGGACGACTGGGAGGCGCGGACAGTGTGCTTTCTTCAAAACGTGGCTTTATGATGAGACTTTCACCGACGAAGAAAAGAAAGAAAAATTTGGAGACCAAAATTATTACGAACTCTTCTTCAGCAACAAAGGTGGTCTTGTGATGCCAGTGATCATTGAGTGGACTTTTGCGGATGGTACAAAGGAAGTAGAAAAAGTCCCGGTCGAAATCTGGCGAAAGAATGAAACTAAATTCAGAAAGGTCTTTGTGAAAAACAAGGAAGTGACCGGCATTGTCATCGATCCTTTCAAAGAAACCGCGGATATCGATGTTGAAAATAACAATTGGCCTGTAAAGGAAATGCCTTCAAGATTCCAGGTGTACAAGCAGCACAAGAATGAAAAAGTGTCGAATGCAATGCAGCGGAATGGAGCCGTGCCGGGAAGGAGTTGACAATTGATAATTGAGAAGTGTATGAATTCGAAGCTGTGTAAGAAAGTAGAGACGCGATGAAGTTTGCGTTAGTTGTTGGTGAGGACACCAACAACAGCGGAACGAAAATGAAAAATGAGAAGTGTGTGAATTCGAAGCTGTGTAAGAAAGTAGAGACGCGATGAATCACGTCTCTACTTTTTTTTGGCTTGTGCGTCAGGAAGCTTTCATACTGGTTGTTGGTGAGGGACGGCGGAACGCCTGGGGCTATATTCACTGAACTCGTGCCGCCAATTTGTTTATCCATTCACTTTTCATTTTTCATTTTTCATTTAAGCATGCAGGATCAGCAAAGGTGTTTCGGCATGGAGGGCCAGGTTTTTACTGACGCTTCTGTGAAACAGGTCTACGACAAAACTGCGGCTTCGTTCGACAACAACCAATAAATCACAAGGGTTGTCATGCACGTATTGGGCAATGCCATGCTCTATGCTATGATCATGTACATGCCTGAAGACAATTTGATTTTCTGTAAATTCCTTTTCTAAGGCTTCACTTTCCTGGCTTTCATCCACCCGCTCAACAGAATCATCCTTGATCACATTGACTACGGTTAGTCTGCTGCCGAACATATCTGCCAGTTCGGACAAAGGCTCGAGGTGTTCTGGCTTACCCAGTGTTTTCAGATCTGCGGCCAGGACGATCTCCTTGAGCCCTTTAAAGGTGGCGTTTTCAGGGACGATGAGCAACGGTATGTTGGTCGCCTTGATGAGCGATGAGGCGTGGCTTCCGAGGAGAATAGCTGGAAGACCTGTCTCTCCTTTAGTACCCATCACTACAAGGTCAGGATGTTTTTCTTTAGCGACATAATTGACGGCTTCGTTGAGAAATCCGAGATAAGCCATCTTTTCAAAATGGATCGAAAGTCCCGTATGGTTTCGGATGACGGTGGCTTCTGCTTCCAGTGATGCATAGGTTTCCTGCCGCATTCTTTCACTCAGGGATATGGTCACATCGGACGTGGTCATAATGCGGGGATAGCAATGGAGTAGAATATATTGGTACTCATCCGGATGAAATGCGCTCAATGCATAATAGATGGCATTGCGTGCATGTTGTGAAAAATCCGTCAGTAAAAGGATTGTATTTTTCATGAATTCTTTTTATTAATTGCGAATAATATACACCAAATCATGGTCGGTGACAACAGCGATCTTTTATAAACCTAAGGTGCATTTAGCTTAACGACTGTTGCGATCCATCATTTCATTCACCTCCTCTTCCTGAGGTTCAGGTGTGAGATGTGTTTCAGGGTGGTTGTGCGGTGTATCAAACCATCTGTAACCGATAACATAGATGAGGATCGAAGTGACGACAGCAGTCATAAACCCTGTCAGCGGAACCATCAGCGCTGTGTAAAGCATCAGGAAAATATGAAACTTATTCATGCCCCATACCTCCTTCACTTCACCACGTTTGACCATACCGCTAGCTACATAGAGCAGGATACCACCGATACAGGCCATAGGTACTTGTTCAAGTTGAGTGGCCAGATAGAAGGCGAGCAAGAGTTTGAATGTAAACTTAGCGATACCGGCGAGTGGTGAAACGGCTCCGAGCTTGATGTTCACTGCCGTACGTGCCAGTGCACCCGTATGTGGAAATCCATTCAACAAGGGCGTCACGATATTGACTATACCCTGGCCCCACAATTCCTTGTTCGGATTGTAAGGAAGGCCCTTATTGCCTGCCAGTCGATCAGCCATCCGTGAGCACAGCAGACTCTCTATGGATGCTACAATAAAAATAGCTCCCGCAAAATAGACAATATCAAAGAGCACCTTGGCCGTTAAAACACCCGGTAACGCTGGCAATGTGATCACTGAAAAATCTGTAGGAATGGCTCCATATCTATCCATGATCAGTACAAGGCCTTTACCTGCCCAGAAGGTTTTAGCGGCTATCAAACCAAATGCAAGTGCAATCAGTGGACCGGGAATAAACGGAGAAACTTTGATGAAAAACTTACAGAAAACAAAGGTGATGAGGGCCAATGCAATTGCATACAGATTTGCCTGCCCTATATAATTGACGAGGACTGTCAACTGATCGACAATTCCATATCCTACTTTCACTTTAAGTCCAAAAACTTCACCGACCTGAGAAAAGGCAATCACAATGGCAATCCCTATCGTAAAGCCTACCACAATCGAATGGGGTACCCGCTCAACAATTTTTCCCATCCTCAATACTCCGGACAACATCAGCATCACTCCGGCCACTAGAGAGACCAATACCAGAAATGTATGATTGTATGTGGCCATCAAACCTGCTATGACTGGTATAAAGGCAGCAGTAGGTCCATAGACCTGGTATTTTGATCCTCCAAATAGAGCCCCCATCAAACCTGCGACGGCGCCACCAACAATACCTTGCTCTGGTCTCAATCCGGAAGCCATCGCAAATCCCATAGCCAAAGGAATAGCGACCATGGCAACGATTAAACCTGCTGTAAGGTCTTTAAAAACATTCCTTGCGACATTACCTTTCTTCATATCTTCATACCGGCCATCAATGGGTGTGAGGAAAAAGAGAATTCGCTTTAAGGTTGTATCCTGATTCATTTTTTTTTCGTCTAAAGATTTAGAAATAAACATCACTCAAACCACTGCACCTTCGTCAAACACATAGATGTCTGCCATCTCCCTATTGTCACGCACAGTGCAATTGAGATCAACCAGCAGTCCATTGTTGAGATCATATACGACACCATGCACATATGGACGTTTGTTTTTGGTCCACGCATTCTGGATGATAGAGGTCTTACAGAGATCATAGACCTGCTCGACTACATTGAGCTCTACCAATCGTCTGCCACGGGCAATCTCATCAGGTATGGCATCAAGTTCAGCCTGGTGTATGCGGTATACATCCTTGATATGCCTCAGCCAATTGTCGATGAGGCCCACTTGGGTATTGCCCATTGCAGCTAATACACCACCGCAACCATAATGGCCGCAGACAATGACATGCTTTACTTCAAGTATATTGACAGCATAGTCAAGTACACTCAGCATACTCATGTCGGTATGCACGACCATATTGGCGATATTGCGATGTACGAAAACTTCACCGGGTGGCATACCTGTGATTTCATTGGCAGGTACACGGCTATCAGAGCAACCGATCCACAACAAAGGTGGCTTTTGCCCTTTTGCCAGTTTGGCGAAAAAAGCCGGGTCTTGATCATTCATATTCTCAACCCATTTGCGGTTGCCCTCAAATATTTTAATATAGGATTCTTCCATTCTTCTGTACATTAAATTATGCGATGAAAAAATTATAATGTGTGAATAGTAAGCGGATACCCTGATGATAGCAGCCTTAAAGCATGCATCATACAGAGATCAACATTCAGGATTGAATGTTACTATTTACGCTTTGAAGATTAGGCCTGGTTGGGCGGAGGATAAAGGATCTTGAAAGGTAACGAGGTATGTTTCAGGCCGTCTCTGATAGGAATGGACGGGGAATACACAAGCATATCTAAGGGCGAGCTAAGAAAAAATGGGATCTTGGATTCATCCATTTCATTCTTTCCTTCTTTTTCACTCTTTCCGGAGCACTCTGTATCCTCAAGCATCTCAGCAAAAATAAAATAGTCGGGGATGTAGTTGAGGCATGCTACGACATCCCTCACCAGCAGGCAAGCAACAATTGCTAAGATCGGTATGAAAAGATGTCTACAGGCCATACTAGAATAGGCAAATATAGATTTTTTGAGCAAACCTCTGTTTTCAAAACATGGCTCCTGAGACATCATTAGCTCATATTAGGCTGCTAATGAGCTATTTAAATACTCAAATGACGATTGCAATGCTGTAGAAAACATGGGCTGGAATGAAAATAAACGTATGGTCCACGAATATGTTTTTCTTCTGACTGTCTTTGGGTAAAAAACATCTACAGGCAGCCAGCGCACTTAGCCTCGCGTCATTATTTTCGTTTGGCGATGCACCCCTGCTTTGTTTTCAACCCTCAGCTGGTAGGCGTAGTTTGCCGCCGGTATGTTTAATGCTGCGATGTCGATATCAAATGAATGTCGTCCCGGATTGAGCCCACGTTTGCTCAACTCAGTGATTTTCATTCCTGACAAGCTCCAGATCTCCAGGAAAGCATCGCCTGTATGGAGCATTTCGAAAGGAACTGAAGTCTTATCTGTATACGGATTGGGCTGATTCTGGTATAGCTTAAATTGTCCACCTGTCTCTGGTTCTGCTTCCGCAAGTGCGGTCAACCCGGAGCCCTGAATAGTGACTTCCAGATACGAGTCATAGTCTCCTGTATCCGGGTTTGCTGTCAGCGTGGCCAACTGATAGGCATACCCATCCGCGAAAACGCCATCATTATTGAATGACAATGGATCTAACCCCTTGGTATACTGATCTGGATGAGCTGCATAGATCGCATTCTTCTCTGCAATAGGATACGTCAACTGGGAGATAGCGGCATAAATAGAACTGACATATGCCTGAAAGTGGATATGACATATACGACCGTTGTACCAGCCCGGGAGAATCGTAATGAAATCTACTTCCCCATTGGCATCAGTGATCTGGTAACCACGCATATACGTTTTACCTGTTTCAGCTCCATATCCAGAATACAACCCATCCTTGTCGCATGCCCAGATATTAACCCTGACATTAGACATTGGCAGACAGTTTTCGAGACCGATAATTTTTATTTTTTGATGGAGCAATACCCCTGTTCTGTCTTCGCGTACATCCTGCCTGAAGAAGACCTGGTTTTCTGTAAGGTCAAGTGGAAATGGCCCTGCTGTTTCGGCAGGTATAAGTGCACAATTGGGAGGCAACGGACCTGAACCCATTGAGCGGGATGATGAGCTTACTTTACCTGATATCATGGAGGCGGCACCTGCCAATCCTATTCCTTTTAGAAAATCTTTACGTTTCATGTTGTGTAGTATTTAGTATTCAATGGAGTTAAAGATAGGGAGCAGGGTGGTACTTCGGTGATTTTTTGCCCTCGCTTAATACGGCTGCGTCTATAAGCGATCCCTGTGTTCTCCAGTCACTTTTTTCTGTGGAACTTGGCTCTTCTGAAACCCCGGGTTACCACCGGGTCCCTGAGCTTGCCGAAGGGAAGGGTGAAAAGCTGACCTTGACTGAAATATTATTTCATACTTCGATATTCCATGTTCCTTGCTCCATGTTCCTTATTCCTTGTTCCTTGCTCCATGTTCCTTATTCCCTGCTCCCTGCCCCGTCCAGATTTTTTTACAAAATCTGTCTCCCCTGTGTTTCTCCACTTCGTTGCTTTCAGCAACATGGCTCCGAAAACCCCGGGGTTAATAGTTCACGCTGCTAGTTGAAAATTTCCACTGTTCCTTATTCCATGTTCCTTGCTCCATGTTCCATATTCCTTGTTCCTTGCTCCATGTTCCTTATTCCATGTTCCTTGCTCCCTGTTCCTTGCTCCATGTTCCTTATTCCTTGTTCCTTGTTTGTTACCCTTCGGCGAGAGTGCGATGTAGATTCGTACGAGAACCTTGTATGGCTGGCAATACAGCGGCCAATAAACCTATCAGCAATGCACCTGTAATAATCCATAATTCTTCAGGGACCCAGAGAAATCCTGTAAACTGATATTTATACCCCTGCTCAAGAATACTTCCCGCCAGATTCATTCCCAGGTGGCCGGTGATGAGACCGATGATCAGTCCGAGTATGGCGATCCATAATCCTTCTGCAATGATCATCCGGAATAATTTTCCGGGACCAGCTCCACTCACTCGTAGTAAGGCCATTTCATACCGTCGTTCTTTGAGCGATGCATATAGCGAAATGAAAATACTAATAGCCGCCACGATGGCAATCAGCAAAGCTATGTACTGCAGCGCATCTGTACCACTGCCCATCATCGAATACAGTCGGTTGATTTCTAATGCAGGTGACGCAGCCATGAGGCCAGTGTTCACGTTGATATTTCGCAACATGTTTAAGGACTGGATGTTTGTTCTGGTTTTAAATTTTACCAGCAGGCTGGTGATTTCCCTTTCGGGTTGCGCTCTCAATACATTAATAATAGAATCGGTCAATACTTGTGCTTCATCAGCATCAATTAAAACAACAGGCATAGACTTGTGCTGGTGATCATCATGTGCCCCATGTTGATGACCACTATGATCATCTGCAGCCTCACCATTTGTCGTGGAATCGTGTTCATGCACTTTCCACACTGTCTGTGGCGTGGTCAGAATCAATTGGTCGAGCACGGTACCTGTGGGCTGAAGAATTCCTTTAATCACAAATGGTTTTCCATGATCATGTGCGAGATCCGGGTTGTCATCCAATCCATGTGTTGAATAAAAATCATCTCCTACATGAAGATGTAATTTGTCAGCAACACCTGCGCCTACCACGACATCAAAATCATCCTTGTAAATAGTTCCTTCTACCTCAGTGGCTCCATAGAAACTGAAAATAGATGGTGTCGTGCCGACTATACGAAAAGCACCATAGCTATCTCCCAGCGACAGGGGAATGGCGCCAGAGAGGAGAGGATGTTTAGGATTCAAAAAAGGGGCTGCGTCACCAATGGGTATATTCCCCGTCGGGGCATCAATATGATACATGCTGCTGAGGATCAGCTGCAACGGGCTTCCTTTAGCACCGATCACCAGATCGACACCGGCAAGATTATTCTCTAGTCCTTTTTTAAACTGGTGATTGAACAACGTCAGAAACGTGATCAGGCCAATACTCAACGCAAAGAGCAAAACGCTCATGAGACTGTTGAGTGGTTTGGCGAGGATGTTTTTCCAGCTTAGTGTGAGGATATTCATTTTTTGAGAGAAGTCAGCTCAAATATAAGAAAGGTATTGCTGGTAGTCAAGAGCGCCAAAATTACCAAAGGATTCTTCTTACTCTGATTGTATGAGTCCATGAATATTTTCCTACTTACCTTTAGTAAAAACCAGAAAGAAAGTCAACTGATTCGAAGGAGACTAGAACTCTATTTTGCAAACACAATTTTAACAGTTCGACTTAGACTTTTAGCATCTTCTATAATTACAACATAATAAATACCTGAGGGAACATGGGCAAGATTAAGGCTGTATTTATCAAGGTTACAAAAAGTATAACTATCCATTTGAACACCCAAAGAATTTACCAAACGTATATGACCTGAAATTTGCATTCCAAAATCAAGAATGATTGAACCTTGGGTTGGGTTCGGATAAGCAACCAATGTATGATCTAAGTTGGCGCCTTCCTGTCTCGACAAAATATCCATACCCAAATCCTTAGCGTCAAAAGCATAATACTTAACTGCTGAATTTTGAATTAATCCTTCTTTAAGTGTATATGCTCCAATAATAAATATACCATCATTATAAACTCTACTAACTTCCATTTGACGAGTAAATTCCTCACCCGGATAAGCTGATGTTAGAGAATTGACAAATTGCAATTCGTTTGATCCTCTGTTTAATTTCAATATATCGAATCCATCTCGATTTGTATATGATTTAAAAGCAGCAAAATAATCATACTCAGCATTGCTATATATTAGGCGGAGTGCTTGATAATTATGATTCTCAGATTCACACTTAATAATATGATGAACCAATTCACCATTCCTATCAAGACATATAAGATATGACCAATATTGCTCCATTGATTCGTCAGGATAATGATGTGAAATATAAATTAATTCGTTTTCAACATCAAACCTGAAATAAATCATACTTTGAAAATAACCTGGTATTAACGATTCAATATTTAGTCTTTTAATTACCTGGATGTTATATACATCTTTTATATTAAACCAGATCAGCTGAGCCTTTGTTTTACCAATTTCTCCCCAATCCTGGAAAATAAGTGTAACCATTGTAGAATCATCCAGATACTCAAGGAATTGAGGTTGGCCAAAAGAGAAGACGTTTACAGAATCGCTCGTTTCATATAAAATAGATCCAACGGGTAACGAATCTACAAGATTATGTTTTTCATTCAAAACATAAAAATCCACTCCATATCCAATTGATCCATTGCTTTGCTTCCCAGTTAGCTCTGCAACAAAATACATTGAATCTACCTCAACTGCATAGTGATTAAGATACGACGGTATAATAAAATCAATGCTATCCTGACCTATAATCGTCTGTTCAAGTTCTCCGGATTTATAATCAAATACCTTCCGAACAAAGTTGGATTTCCCTCCTCCCGTATTCCAGTAAGCGAAACCTGTATTTAAATAAGGCCCATGGCGTTTAATTCCTGCCATTTCTAGACCCCCATCAGGGCGAACAAACAGATTTTTATAATGATCCTGAAGTCCACCGTTATAATAAGTGCTATAATTTTGCCAAAGAATTTCTCCAGTACGAATATTCAAACGCTCCAAAATATACCCATAAAATTCTGCCCTATGATTTGTACAGTAATTAGATAAAAACAAGTCATCGTTGAATCTAACACTTTGATGTGGTTTTACAACTGTATACTTATTTATATCAGGTTGATTTCCAATTTCATAAAACGAAGTATCATACACAAGATGTTCCCAAAGTGGTTGAGCTTCAACAAATGAAATCACTACTGGATCTGATTGAGCCATCAGATAACTACAATTTATAAATGCAAAATAAGCAGAGAATATGAGAGTTTTGTTCATTGGTATATTATTTGCTTGAAATATATTAAAAAGTTAAGGAAATCGAACTTGTCAAATAGATATACCCAGACTATCACTAATCCTAAATATCTAATTTAAATAATTTGATTTTCCTAACACAATATTTGCGATTATATTAATTTAATCATTCATCTGGACAACTGTAACTACAAGCCGTTTCCCGTATACATCTTGACAATAGCATATTGCCAGGGAAAGAAGGTGGATTATCACAACTTGGAGGATAGGCAGGAGCATTCAAAGTTTCGATATATAATGCGCCCAAAGAATTTCTGCAGACTCTTGTATGTCTTTCACAACAATCTGACCCACAAGCTATTTTCATATAACTAGCATACCCATTGCTAAACTCTATAATACATCTCTTATAACAGCTTGCCTTTATAAATATAATATTGAAAAATAGCCCTTGCAAGCAGGCGTATGTTCCTACAGGCACATAGCTTGCTATGATATTCGATTGTATCTGATTATAAATGGCTAGTTCAAAGTTCTCAACAAAAGCATTAAAAGAGGCAGCACCTGTTACATACGATCCATTAAGTGCAGTAGAAAATGCAGAACAATTATGAGAAAGAACTTGAAAATCACCCATTGTATAATCAAATAAACCTCCAGCCGAACACTCATATTTTTTATAAACAATAGTAAAAGTACATCCAGAATATGCAGGCAGTGTAATTACCATTGTGTCGATGTATTCAACATCATTACAACCGAATCCAATATCAATTGATCCAGGAACGCAACTCTCTCCAAGTAATTGAATTAAGTCTTTTGTTAAAAGTGCATCAACCTCGCCATCCCTGAAAGTAATGCTAGGGGCAATATTTTCTAATAGGGGGGGGTAATGAATCCTCTTTGCAACCAAAGGTTGCAAGAATGAATACGCCAAAGCAAAGAAATATTTTTTCACTTGAAGTATTAAAATAGTTTTGATTAAAAGAAATATTTAAATACTTTTTCATTTGAATAAAATTTTGAAATTAAGAAATATGTAATTGATAAGAATTAACAAGAACCTTGTCCCAAGGCCCAATCAAATCATATGAATTAGTAAAATCTATAGTATCCTAATTCTAATCAATTGATTGTTTTTCTTAATAATCTTACCTTTTCAATACCTAAAAAAGTCACCTGAAATTATATTTAACACTACCTTGAAGTCCAAATAAAACTGCTTAATCAAAAACCACAATTTCCATGAGAAAGGGACTTAAAGATATCACATTTCACTTTCACATTCCCCCTATTCATTTGCTAAAAATAATACGAATATTCGTAAAAATAATAATTTCCAGGAAAAATTTACATTGTGTTACTAATTCTAGATACTACTGCATCAGATGGAAAAAGTCTCCAGATCAAAATCTTCAATCACTCGTGCATAGGCCTTTTCTACCTTAGAAAAATGTGCTTGTCGATCATATCCTTTATCCTGCTATCATGCGTGACGACGATCAGGTTTGCTTTTGATTCGTTGGCGACTTGCAGGAGGAGCTCAATCATTAGTTGGCAATTCAGATCATCAAGTGCGGAGGATGGTTCGTCGGCGAGGATGACATCTGGTTTGTTGATCAATGCGCGAGCGATGGCGAGTCGTTGTTGCTCACCTATACTCATGGCGTGTGTTTTTTTACTTGCGTTTTGAGCTATCGCCAATTGTTCCATGAGTGAAAGGGCGTGGTTTTTATCCGTTTTATTTCCCGATAGATTTTGAGTCAGTAAGAGATTTTCAATCGCAGTCAGTGATCTCACAAAATGAGGCTTCTGAAAAATGATGCCGATATGCTTTCCACGAAATGTATCCAACGCATGTCCTCTCAATGCATGCACAGCCGTACCACCTATTGTAATCTCACCTCCTGCTGGTGACAGTATGCCTCCAAGCAGATGAAGCAGGGTGGTTTTGCCTGTGCCTGAAGGGCCCAGGATAAGTGCATGTTCATTTTTATGGCAATTGACATCGGGATAGCTCACAGCGGGCTGTCCCGGATAGGCGTATGTTAAACTGGACGTACTGATCATAATTCGATGATAAAACTAAACAACCAAAGCGAATCAACAGAAGCGCATAGCTTTTAGTTGTGATGAAATGTTACTGAATCAACATGGCAGCACCGAAGACCCCTGCGCTATCTCCTAGCGCAGGACGTACAATAGGTGTGGTCAGAATAGGGTTGAAAATATTTTTTGACACTTCTTCCCTACCCTCTGTATACAGAAAATCAATATTTCCCAATCCGCCTCCCAGGATGATGACATCCGGGTCAAGCACGTTGATGATTTGCCCCAGCGCATTTCCGAAGAAAAAAATAAGTCTTTCTTTTACTTCTGCTGATACCGGATCATTTGTATCTGTGAGTATGTCTTGCAGTTTTCGCTCGAAGCCTGTTTGTTTTAGATAATAGCGTTGCAAGGCTGTGCCGGAAATAATGGTTTCAACACATCCATGTCTGCCGCAATAACAATCTTCACCTGACGCATCGAGGAACATATGGCCCCACTCGCCACCAATACCATGACGGCCAGCGATGAGCTTTCCGTCAACGACTACTCCACCTCCAACACCAGTGCCCATGATCACGCCAAACACAATCTTTGCATCTGGAAAATCACGTGCAACAACCCCAAGGTGATATTCGGCGAGTGCAAAACAATTTGCATCATTGGCGATCGCAATTTTCACCCCGAGTAATTTTTCAAGGTCTTTGTCAAGAGGTTTATCATTGAGACAAAGTGTATTGCTATTTTTTAATAATCCTGTTTGCGGATCAAGGGTGCCTGGCGTACCAAAACCAATTGCTTCGGGTTGTTGCCCAGTGACTTCAATCAAATGATTGATAAGTGATTTTATTCTGTTGAGGACGTGCTCGTATCCGCCTGATCCTTCGGTATCGATGCGATGACGAGCTATGACGCTGTCAGGGTGACGGCTGGTCATGACCACGCCTTCTATCTTGGTACCTCCTATGTCAACTCCCCAGTACATGTGTGAGAAGTGTAAGAAAGTAAGAGAGTAAGACGGTAAGAGGAATGTGTTTTTGATTATTGTTCATTGATTCAATTTATGTCATTGAATATTTCCTTTATTGTACTTCTGCTACATTATTGCATGACTGTAGAATCTATGCTACGTCATAATTCACCTCTTACACCTCTCACTTTCTTACACCTCTCACTGTCCCACAGTCTTGCACCTCTCACACATCTCACTCTCTCACTGTCTCACTCTCTCATTGTCTCACTCTCTCATTGTCTCACTCTCTCACTGTCTCACTCTCTCACTGTCTCACTCTATCACTGTCTTACACCTCTCACTCTATCACAGTCTTACTCTCTTACATGCGGAGCTCTTCGAGAGCGGCGGATAGGCTGCGCTCGATACCATCGCCGGTCCATTGTGGGGCTCCGGGGATAGCTGTAGTCATCATGATTTGTTCTTTGGATTTTCCGGATTTGATTTCACTTGCTACAAACTCAAGTAAAGCGGTAAGATAATCAGCAAAGGCTGCAAGATCATTTTTATTGCCGGTCACTTCGAAGCCTTCGCGGCAATGGCCGAAAATAAAAAGGGTGTCGTTGTCGAAATAGGATTGCATCTGCTGGAGGATTTCAATCCAGTTTTCGATCGAAGCTCCTGTTGATTTATCTATATACGGATAACGTCTGTTAAAAATCAGGTCACCACAGTGAACGACATTGGCTTGCTGAAAATGGATGATGCTGTCCCCATTGGTGTGTGCAGGGCCCAGGTATTGAATATCAATTGTTTCGTCACCGATGGATTGTTGCCATCGGTCTTTGTAGGTCAGATCCGGAAAAAGCTGATCTGCTACATTGTTATTTTTTTGTGCCGCGGTGAGTTGATTGGTCTTAGAATTTTCGTGCGCCATGATGTGCTTGCTGATACCTTTGAAAGCGATATTGCCGGATGTGTGATCTCCATGGTGATGTGTATTGATCAGCAACTGCACAGGTCCGGGTTGTTGCTTTCCTATTTCCTCCAGGAGGTGTTGTGATTGTTCTTTCCATTGCGAATCAACCACGACGATGCCATCCGGCTGGATGAGCCAGCCGATGGTACCTCCCTTTTCAGTAAAGAAGCCGACATTGCGGCGGAGGAGTTTCATTTGAAATGCAGGGAGATTTACCATAGAGGTCCAGGATGGAAGGGCTGACAAAGCAAGGGCGAAACTACCTGATTGAACGAAAGACCTTCTTTTCATAATTATTGTACTTTTAATACTTCACCATTATTTCTCCAAAAATACAAAACAACTGTTGGATGGTTTTATTAGTGGCTGCGATGAAGAGGCAATTCGCGTGATCACCTCAATGAACACAGCCCATAAATGGAATCCTGCTAAACCAAATGGCGAACCTGTAAAGGCCATGTTTACCCTACCGATCAAATTTGTATTACAATAATCACCATGCTCAATCACTCCATCATGAAGTTTATCATTCTTATTGCGCTATTATCTATTGTTGCCATCGGACATGCAAACGCTCAGGAAGACAGTACTCATGTAAAACCTGTAGAGCGATTGCCTTCATTTCCAGGTGGGATAGAGGAGATGTACAAATTTATTTATTCAGAACTTCGCTGCCCTGCTGATGCCAAAAGATTTAAAATTACGGATCAGGTGATAACCCAATTTGAAGTCAACGCTGAAGGCCATATAGAGGAGATCAAAGTGACTTCCAGCATTGGATATGGATGTGAAGAAGAAGCCATCCGGGTGATAACTGTCATGTAGGAAAAATACAAGTGGATTCCGGGGACCCCTAGACGCAGCGTGCCCGTAAAGTTTACCTTGCCCTTAAAGATTGTCTGTGGTTAATATGCCCTATAGCGATTCGGGATCATAATGATCAATCACTTCAAAACTATGGGTAAGTCGTGCCACCTGATCAATCATTTTACTCACAGTGCAGTATTTTTCAAGAGACATGGAAATGGCCTTTTCTGCTTTTTCAGGTTGAACCTGACCATATAGTTTGTAATGAAGGTGGATGTGCGTGAAGATTTTGGGTATCTGATCCTGCGCTCTGAAGCCTTCCGTCTCTATTTCAATGTGTTTGAGGGGTTGACGCATTTTTTTTAACAATTCGACTACATCTATGGCGGTGCAACCCGCTTGGCTCATCAAAAGGAGCTCCGTGGGTGAGGGAGCGGAGTCCTCACCGCCTATATTCCTGCTTCCTTCAATGTTTACAGTATGTCCGCGCTCATTCGTAGCTTCAAAAAGGACTGACTGGTTGGTTCTCCTCAGGTATATTTTCATGCTACTTCGTCTTTTATTTGCATAGTTAATACTTTGAAATTGGTCAGTTTCAAATATCTTTGCATTCTTCATTCGTATTTTTATAATAAAATCAGGAGTTTATGTGGGTTTTAGCTGTTTTAGGTGCACACTGGTACCTGTCGCTGTTTACACAGACCTTTTTCAACCACAGATATGCCGCTCATCGCATGTTTACCATGAATAAGGGTGTGGAAAAATTATTTTATGTGCTTTCCTTTGTTTTTCAAGGTGCTTCATACCTAAGTCCGAGAGCATATGCGATCATGCACAGGATGCATCATGCCTACGCAGATACCGAATTAGATCCACATTCGCCAAAATATGATGCTAACCTGTTTGCTATGATGTGGCGTACCAGGAATACCTATCTGAACATCTTTGAGCGAACGGTGGAGGTAGATCCAATATTTACAAAAGATTTACCTGATTGGGATAAGTTTGACCGCTTTGCTTCCAACGGGTATGTGCGCCTCCTCTGGGTCGCTATCTATGTGCTGATCTATTTTGCCCTTGATGCACCATGGTGGTTATATCCATTGATCCTCATACATGCTGTGATGGGCCCTTTTCATGGGGTGATCATCAATTGGTTTGCTCATACACTAGGATACATCAATTTTAAAATGAAAGACACCTCGCGTAATCTTTTCCCTGTTGACATCCTCATGCTGGGCGAAGGATTGCACAACAATCATCACAAATATGGTGGCCGTGCAAATTTTGCTGTGAAAAAGTTTGAGTTTGACCCAGTCTATCCGATTATTAAAGTGTTGGATATGGTCAATGTGATCAAGATAAGGAAAGTGGTAGTCGAATAAAGGAGCGTCACTTCGGCTCCGCTCAGTGACCGGAGTATTCTCGTTTATATTGCTAGGTAGAATTACCTTTTGGGGATGAGGGCATGGTCACTTCGGCTCCGCTCAGTGACCGGAGTATTCTCGTTTATATTGCTAGGTAGAATTACCTTTTGGGGATAAGGGCATGGTCACTTCGGCTCCGCTCAGTGACCGGAGTATTCTCGTTTATATTGTCAGGTAGATTGCCTTTTCGGAATGTATGAATGGTCACTTCGGCTCCGCTCAGTGACCGGAGTAACTAAAGTAATGATTTGATTTCTGCTTACTGTCAATTGCATACTTCTCTCTTTACTCCCCTCCTTCAGCCAACGAAGTTCTCTTTCTGCTTTTGGAGATAAGGGCAGGGATGAGCGTAAGAACTGAAGCCATGGCCAGGGTAATGATCAGCAATTTTAGGTTGCCAAGATCCTGGAAAAAAACCACGAAGAAGATGAAGGCAAGGTTGACGATCAGTAGAACGGTAGTAGCCTGCATATGAGATAGGCCGGCATCCAGCAAGAGGTGATGAATATGGCTTCTGTCTGGGTATAATGGTGATTTGCCTTTAAAAATGCGCACGACAAAAACCCTCAACGTATCGAAGAGCGGCAGAATCAGTATACCTACCGCCACGGCGGGAACAGCTTTGAAGGCATAGGGTGAGCCCTGAATTTCGGTGTGAATTTCTATAAACTCTATCACCAGGATGGCAGAAATAAGGCCGATGAGCATCGATCCTGTATCGCCCATAAATATCCTGGCAGGCGTGATATTGTAGCGCAGGAAGGCAATGGTTGCTCCCGCCAGAGAAAAGGCTATGATCGCGAGATCTACACGGTCTACAAGAAAAAACCAGGTTCCAAGTGTAATCGAAATCAGTGTAGCCAGGCTACCTGTAAGTCCGTTGATGCCATCGATGAGGTTGAAGGCATTGATGATCACCAGGATCGTAAACATGGATAGCAGAATGGAAGCAATCTCAGGCATTTCATAAATCCCAAAGATGCCGTACAGGCTGGTCAGCCGCACTTGGGCTTTGAAGACAAGGATAAAACAGGCAAAAATCTGCCCCATCATTTTCCGGTAAGGTGACATCGGAAGGATATCATCCTTGGCCCCGATTAAAAAAATGATGATAAACGAACAAAGGATATACTGAAGATCCCCGAAGACCTCAAAGGGGGTCCAAAGGATAATGCTAAAAATAACGCCGGCAAATATGGCTACACCCCCAAGCGTTGGTACGACTTCATCATGTGACTTCCGGTGATCCGGTATGTCATAGAGGTACTTAACCTTTGCAATATTGATGATGCTGGGTATCGCAAGGTAAACAAGTAAAAAGGCAGTAATAAAACTCAGTATGATATCATACATAGACTTAACAAAGATAATTTTAATCCAATCCAACGTAATACTAATCTCTGCTTTCTTTTGGAAACAGGAAACGGATCTATACAGTCAGGGATGTCTGTAGAACAGTGTTTTAAAAATGAAGCCCCGGCAAATAGCCGGGGCTTCATTTTTAAGGGGATCTTGAATAAATTCTATCAGTCTATCCTGACCATCTTCTTGGTTGCGCTATATTGGCCGCAGTCTACCCTGTAATAGAAGACACCATTTGTACTGATATCCTTGTTGTTGATCAGTATGGAATGAGATCCCGGTTTGAACGTAGCTTCTCTTAAGACCACCACCTTTCCGGATGCATCGAATACTGTAAACTTCACATCCCCTTCTTCGGGCAAGTCAAATCTGACAAGTGTTGTTCCATTCCAAGGATTAGGTTCATTCTGATACAATGCAAATTCGAGCGGTGACGCAGCTGATCCAAAATGCAGTTGAGGTTGAACAATCTCCCCTTGCTGTGTATACCCTTCGGATTCTGTAATACGGCTTGTCAACCGGATCATATCTTCAAGGTTACCTTTCGACGTCTTACGGAAGATGAGGTTGAAAGATTGATCCTGCTGCTCCATGGCTGATCCTTGTGTGCCAATTGCATCATTCCAACTCATCGTGATCACACCATCCTGCAACAATCCGATATTAGCATCGACCAAGTTGATTGTGCGGCTTTCCACACCTAAATATTCAAGCCCATTCGTTTCAAGCGTCCACTGGAAGCCTTCCAGGTTTTCAGAAATGGTAAAATTGACTTTTACGATATCATTTAACTCGGGTATTTCAACTTCTGCAGCCCTAACGAATACAATCCGCTGACCATCTCTTGGCTGGACTTGTCGTGCATTTGCCTTTGCCGAATTGTTAACATCCCCAACTTTGATGGCTACAAAATCATTATACATCATACTGTCAGAAGCCAGATCTGTTATATAGATGATTTCGTTGTGCTGCCATGGATTCTCAATAGATATACCGCTACCTATATCCACAAATCGCCAGCTTTGGTTTTGCGGGAATGCAGAATAAATACCCAGAATCAGTTTCCTGATTTCGATAAGGTCAATGGCGCTGACTTGGTGGTTATAATTGGCATCTGCTGCAATAAACTGATATGGACTTGTAAATTCCTCAATGCCCAGCAGGTGTTTTTGGATTCTCACCAAGTCAAGTGTACTCACTCCATTCTTGTGGTTATCATTCCTTGCGGGAGTTATGGTATAGGATTCCTCAAATGGTACAGATGGAAATTTGAATCGACCGTCCTGTACTGTTACATAGGAAGGGAATACATAGTTTGGATTGGTCAGGAATACATTGACCAATTCGACAGCATCTGTATGAGGTGTCAGAATTTCCCCAGCCAGAACACTTCCGCTGCCCGGGCACACACCTGCATTATCGGTGATTACAATGGTGGTTGTGCAATGATCTTTATTACGTTCGCCCCACTCTATCTGACCGTTACAATTATGATCCACGCCTGCATCTGCCACCCAGATATCCACGGAGAGCTGTGCTCCAAAAGCCGGAACATTCTCACACGTGTAGGTGTAACTTGGTGCATAAGCATCCCCGCTAAAGCTATACAATAGATTTTCAGAAGGCGTACAATCATCAAAGCTTGATGCATTGAAGTCCTTAGCCCACACCGTTACTTCGCCTCCGATTGGCATGACCACTGTGCTCAATCCATTAATGCATACTGGTGTTGGCTGTTTGCAGTCTTCCAGTCTGAACAGATATTCACAATGGCTCCAGTTACCACAACCGTCTTCAACACTCCAGAGCACCTTGTGGTAATCATTGCAGTCAAGAGGATCATTATACGGTAATCCATTCTGACGGATGCTGAACAAGGATGCCATTTCGGTATCAAAATTCAACTGTGCTATGTGGCCTGGATCCACCGTTGCCGCCGTTCTTGGTTTCAATTGTATAAAGTCTGTTGCGTTGAACAGATACACTTTCACATCATAATAAACGACATCGCTGCAGGTTTCTTTGACATTGTGTTCAAGCGTAACATGTACACTGCAGCTTGATGCATTCGGATCGTCTTCACCGAGGAATGCCTGGTTATTGGCCGGCAAACGGATTCCCTGGTCTGCAACACAAAGATGTACAGGTTCAGTCGGGCAATCCTGGAAAGTAGGACCATCCTCATCATGCACCTTGATGACTTGAACGTAAGACCATTGTCCTGTACCGGATTGTGGATTATACTGGCACCAGTCAATGATTTTCCATTCCCGGAGAATCTTGAAGCAAGCCCCATCGACAAAATCGAATCGGGTATCTTCAAAAGTAACGCCAATCAGGCTGCAGCCATCACTGATGATGGTAGGCTGACCTGTACCCATCGGATCATCAGGACATGTTGTAATCAGTACATCACATGGCCAGATCACTCCGTCCTGGGAATTACTGTTATTACATGTGTTATCGGTGATGTAGAATGGATCATAGTTGACCACCCAAATACGCTGTGTACACGTGCCTGGTGCTACACCATCGTTACCATCAAATGCGCTGAACCTGCGTTCAATGAGCTTCACGGCACCCGGAGGAGCATTGGCCGGTAAATCATTACCACTACAATCGTCAATAACTCTTACCCTTACCTGCAGGCTTACCTCGCAATTATCATCAGCCCATCCATCGATTCCCCAGAAATGTGGCTGGTTGAATTGCTCATTGCCCGGGTCATTGATGATGATATTTTCACGTACGCTTTCATCATCATTATAAGAGAAAGCATCGTACATATTTCCAAAAATTGGAGTCAAAGGATCTTCATCCAGGTTACCATTGCCATTCCCTTCGGCATCGACAAAGGTTCCTTCCTGCACATTAAACCAGAAGTCACAGCTCACGATGATATCAGGTGGACATTCCACAAAAGGAGACAGTTTGTCCTGAACTTCCACTTCAACCATGCACGTATTGACATTTCCGTGGATGTCGGTGACTTCAAGCTCGACCATCACAGGTCCATTCCCCACGTCACAACATGCAAAGACTGCACATTCACGCTGGACAGTTCCCCGGTCACGACTATTGACTGGAGGTATTCCGCCTGGGGTATCATCAACACAAGCTCCTTCGGTGGTCCAGTCAAAATCAATACAACTATCCATCCGTCGTACTCTGAAGGTTACAGGCCCGCAGTTATCCCAGCTACCGTCATCAAAAACAGATGCAGGTACCAGGGTTACTCCGTTTGGACCATCATTCGTCAAGGTTACAATGGTATGTTCATCACATATAGCGACTGGCTTGACATCATCAACCACCGTGATCTGGAACTGACAGGTAACCGTATTCTTACAGTTGTCTGAAATCTTATACGTCACCGTGTGTGTTCCGATGGCCAGATTAGCCAATACATAGTTATTGTTTCCATAGTGCAGAAGTGATCCTGAACTGGTCTGAACAGTAAAGGTTGCTACATCTGAGCATATATCACCATAATGAGGTACAGGAAGGCTCACACCTGCTACGCAGTTATTGCCAGTGCTGACTGTAATATCCTGTGGACAGGTTAGTACAGGATCGATATTATCCTTTACCTGAATATTCTGAATATGGCGCAGCGGATTGGTTCCTTCTTCCAATGGAAGACATTCATCTTGGATCAGCCAATGACGTAGAATCGAATAGGATCCTTCACAATTGGCATCGTATAATTTCTCATCCCAGTACCCGACAAATATCTCACAATAATGATCTCCATAAATGGACTGGCCATTGATAGTAGGTTCACCGCTAAAGGCTGGGGTGATCAGTGCCGGATTATTGATAACATCAACACAGCTATACGCAATAACATGTGCCGGGAATTCCACCTGGTCAAATCTGAAACTTTCTACGGTGATATTTTGCACACATGTAGAGAAATTACCTGATTCATCCGTAACCTTCCAGGTCCGTTCAATAAAGATTCGTGGTTCGCCACATTCTCCATTGTCCGTAAAATCATCTGTATACGTTGTAGTTATAGTTTGCTCGCAAGATAGTACTTCAGGTTCTCCGGTGATGTCAACGTTGGTGGTTTGATTACATCCCACGGTGATATCAGGAGGACAAGAAATATCGGGTTTGAGTTTGAGCTCAACACATATTTTACCCCAGCAGGAGTTGCCGCCACCAAGACAATCTGTGACCGTCACGGTCACACAGGTACCAACATGTTCGAGTGTTAATATGCCACCCGGAACAACGTTTCCATCCTCATCTTCGATGGTGATGCAATAATTTTCATAGCATCGGTAGTCATCTCCTTCAAGGATCATGTCTGCCCCAACCTGTACTGTACAATCTTCAGGTAATGATAACTGGATCTGATTGTTGCAACCAAGATTGTTATTGATCGGTATGTATTCCACGATTTCGATCGTGAATGTACATGTATCCGAATTGCCAGCCGGATCAAAGATAATAATGGTGCCTTCATGTATCCCAATATCAAAGAAGTCTCCTGAGTTGGAATAAATGCTATCTATGGAGCAATTGTCTGAGATGAATGAAGGCACAAAATTTATAGGCGCACTACATTCTCCGGGATCAAGATTGATTGTGATGTTCTGCGGACAAGTTACGACAGGAGCTTCAGTATCAAGGACAGTGACATTAAACTGGCACTGGCTGACATTGCCTGATCCATCTGTAAGTGTATAAATAATAGTTGTCGTTCCTACTTCGAAGAATTCAGTAACGGTCTCCCCTCCTTCAATCGGTCCGCCTTGTGGAACATCTATTCCATCTTCAGTTTCATAATCAACTGTAATCTCACCGTCGCAACAGTTGTCGCCTACGATAGGATGCGTCCAGGTAAATGGGGCACCACATTCGCCCAAAACATTTTCGAGAATGGTATCCTGTTGGCTATATGGAACCTGTTCAAAAATCTGAAGTTCCCAATTGTCTATAGTACCGACGGCACCACTGCTTGAAGATACCTCCAATGTCCATGCACCCTGAACCGGTTCTTCGCAGAATACGCTTAAAGCTTCCTGCGGGATATAGAACCCTCCCTGGCCTAACGGTCCGCAAGGTGCTAAGTTGACAGAAACATCTGCTGTATCGCTGAGGGATATATCAACATCCTGCAGACCAGGACACAAGCCTTCAAACAACGTAACTTCAGTTCCTGACGGACTGGTGATTGTGACTGTCAATGCCCCAACATTAGGATATGTAATCTGAAGATCTATCACATTGAGATGACCCACTTCAAATATATCACTTACGTTGATGACCGAACTTGCGCAACCATCATTAAGTAAATCTATAGCCACTGGCAGATCATCCGGTAGATAATTATTCTCCAGATTTTCAGCGCAGTATGGAAGTTCTATATCGGTAACTGTCACCGTAAACTGGCAGGTTACCTCATTTGGAAGTTGATTCTGTAATGATGAGATTGTTCCATTGTCCGGGAAGAAAACCAGGCCTTCATTGAGAAAGCCGATCGTACTTGGATGACAAGCATCCGCTATCACCCAGTCGCCTGCGTTGTCATGATCACAGATGTATTGTCTCCATACATCTCCACCATTAAGCACACCTGTAAATCCTGCTCCAATATTGTATCCATTGGTGCTGACATGATCGTATTGTGTGTCTTCCAGTACAAGGATATAACCTGCAGGTGTACCAGCAGCTATATTGGTGATGAAGGTATATACATATGTTCCACCCGGAGGTATAATCGTACCATCAGGAATCACATAGGTTTCAAGTCCTGCACCAACACGCTGTATGGTCACACAGCTCAGATCCATAGAAGATGGGCCAAAGTTGGTGATCTCAATAGCATCGACGAGGCTTTGCACGACCTCTGTAATGAGGACGATAGACTGATCGTATACTTTGTACGTTACCGTATTGACGCCAACAGGGAAGATTTCACCACTGGCATCCGTAATGCCGCAGGAAATTACTTCACCATTTTCGTCAGTAATCTCATAGGTGATGGCGATATTGTCAGGACAATTATCAGTTGCCTCGATAGCTAGGTTGTTAACCACGGCACCGCATTCTCCTGCATCATTGACGACGCTCAGATCTTCGAGACAAGTGATGACAGGAATCTGTGCATCGTTGACCAGGATTTTAATACGGCATGTATCGCTTACGTTACCGGCTACGTCATACGCCAGGTATTTAAGTATCGTCGTACCTACCGGGAACATGTCCCCTGAGGTAAGACCTGTCATGTCAATCTGAATAAGGGTATCCAGTTCACAGTTGTCGGTAGCTATTGGTAAAGAGAAGTTGACAAATGCTCCGCACATCCCAGGCATTGCTTTAGTCTGGATCGGAGGGCGAGGGCAATTGAGCCATTCAGGTGCTTCAGCATCATTCAAATGAACAAATAGGGAACAGGTGTCCATATTACCATCCATATCGGTTACAATCAGGAACACCTCAATGCTGTCTTGATGGTGTGATCCGAATAGTACGCCCGGATCAGGATATTGATCGAAGGTGACTAAAGGCAAGCAATTATCATTGGCCAGAATCGGCGGTATAATCACAGGTATCTTACCATAACAGAAGTTTGGTTCTGTTTCAATAGTGATATCATCCTGACAGATAACTACAGGAGGCTCCACATCCAATACCGTGACCGTCGCAACACATATACTTGTGTTACCACTGGTATCTGTGACCTGAAGGATAACCTGTACAAATGGGTTTTGCAGATCCGCTACGGTAAATGTAATCTCGTCTACAAAGGTGGCTCCTCCGTCACGACTGATCAACAATGTGTCAATGGCACAATTATCTGTGCTTCCTCCATCTATATCATCCGGTGTGATTGTGTACTCGCAATCACCATCGACCATGACGAAGATGTCCTTACAAACGGCTACTGGGTATTCTTTATCGATGACTACGATCCAAAACATACAAGTATCTGAGAATCCTACATCCGGTAAGCTTGGAATACTGGCACGCATACTGACTTTCGTGGTACCAACTATGTACTCTAGACCTGTAGGTTGTCCAACAACCCAGATATCATTTAGAATTCCTTCAGCGCCAGCACCTGCCAACATGAATTGAATCAGACTATCCGGGGCTCCTGCACAAGTAACGATTTCGGCTGGTGGCAGATTAAATACTGCTCTACACCATCCAACATCATTTGGCGAATACAGTGTGTCTGGAATGTTAGGGCAAATAATATCCACAAAACAAGCCAGGATCACTGGTGTGACAACATCATTGTTAGTCGGGTCACCGTCCGCATCCGGATCCGGATCACTTCCGTTTTGAGAATCATCAGAGACATCGGTTCCAAAAGGACTTTCAGCCAGACCTGTCGCAATGTTGATATAAGGTCCATCAAAACCGCCAGGGGCAACCCGGACCGTCACGTAGATGGCGCCTTCATTGCCTACTAGTAAGAGGTCATTCCCCAATAAAAGATTAGGATCCGTACCTCCATTGAACATATTGTTTACATTAAATTCTTCGCTTTCGATACTCACCAGCGTCCAGCTTTCAGCAGGTGCGAAGGTTACAGCTAATGAATCAACCACCTGAACACTATCCAGATCTACATCTCCATAGTTTTGAACACGGATCTCGTAAGTGATAACATAATTGTCATCTTCATCCAATGCTGGTCCGGAACTTACTCGTTTAGAAACCCCAATGATCGGGTCTTCATTAAAGTCAACGATTGTCGGACTTTGTTCATCAGGTATGCCGTCACCATTTGGATCAGGGTCAGTACCATCGACACTTTCATCTACGAGAGGTGCACCACCCGGACCTTCTCCGGTGAGGGTTGCATTGTTCTCAAATGGGCCTAATATGCCACAATCCGAGACAAGTATGGATAACAAAATAGCACCTTTATCATCAACGACGAGGTCATCAGATCCAAGTAGTAAGTTGATATCTGTCACTCCATCGTATGCAGGATTGACCAGGAAGTCATCTGAGGTCAGTTGTAACACTGCTACCGAACAAGGTCCAGGGAAAGCAGCGCCAAGGTCATCTACTACCTGAATAGAATCAATCACAACAGTAGAGAAATTTTCAATATTGAATTCGTACGTGATGGAGAATGTACCATCATTGTTAACGACAGCACTTACTACATTCTTAGCCAGACCGATATTAAGGACTTGTTCGAAATTTATAGGTGTTGGTGTTGCTTCATCAGGATTTCCATCTCCATTTGGATCAGGATCTGAACCATTCTGAGATTCATCAACAATGGTTTCACCCGAAGGTGCAACACCACTGGCAAAAGCTGAATTATTAAATGGGCCCGGATAAATTGGATTGTCTTCACAGCTGGCTACATTTATCTTGAGGAGTATTGCTCCCTTGTTACCAACCTCTAGGGTTTCCCAACCATTGAGCAGTTTGAAATCTGTAATGCCATTGAAACTGGAATTGACAATAAAATCATCACTGGTCAATGACAATATGGCTATTGAACAAGGTGCACCAAAAGTTGCAATCAGGGTATCTACTACCTGAAGACTATCGAGTACAACTGTTCCAAAGTTTTCAACATTGAATTCAAATATCATATCTGCAGAACCGTCAGCCAGGTATTCAATACTTACAAGGCGTTTGGCTATACCGACAGAAGCTTCTGAAGCAAAGTTGACCACCGTAACTTCATTATTATTTGTTGGATCATTGTCTGCATCAGGATCGGGATCACTTCCATCCTGACTGTCATCACTGATAGTCACGTCTGAAGGACTTGCACCTGTTACAGTGGCGGTATTATTAAATGGTCCATCATTTGTGCCACATGCCGACACATTAATCGTCAACAAAATAGAACCGCTGCCATCTAAAGGCAGTATATCGCTACCATCTAGCAGATTTAGATCAGTGACGCCATTGTAAAAGGCATTCTCTATGAAGTCATCTGAGGTTAGACTCAATATGGTTGGCACACAGGTAGCCGGAAAAGTTGCAATCAAATCATCCGTTACCTGCAAGTCGGAGATCTGGACATTGCCATAATTCTGAATATTGAATTCATACGTTACATTGGCACTTCCATCTGGCAGGTTGGTTACATTGACAGCTCTCTTTGCTATACCTACCACAGGGTTTTCTAAAAACTCAAATGGTGTAGGTTCATTATTATTTGTTGGATCTCCATCTCCATCAGGATCAGGATTTGTTCCACTCTGAGAATCATCTGTTATGACAACATCTGTAGGTGTTTCACCATTTGCAGTTGCGCTATTGGTGAATGGGCCGAGATCAACACATGGACCGGCTACGATGGTGATGCAGATTTCGCCTTCATCCCAGGCTTTTAGTTCTTCCCCAGCAACTACCAATTGAGTAATCAGTATGCCGTCATACGCAAGATTCACCTGGAATTCTTCACTGGTGATACCGGTCACTTCGAAACCACAGTCGCCATTGAATACGTCATCCAGATTATCAGTAACGCTAAGGCTATCCAAGTTTACATTTCCGTTGTTTTCCAGACGAATACCAAAAGTCATCGTGTAAGTACCATCTCCATTATTAGTCGGACCACTCTTGACGTATTTCGCTACGCCCAGATATGGTTGTTCTGTCAGTGTAAATGGTGTCGAACTTTCCTCATCCGGATTACCATCACCATTAGGATCAGGATCACTTCCATTGACCGTACTATCTTGTACTGTGGTACCATCCGGACTCTCCGCAGTTACCACTGCATCATTTAAGAACGGGCCTGTACCAACGCAGCTATCCACAGTAATTTCCAAAAGGATGCTGGATATTTCTCCTGGCTCGAGGGTATTATTTCCAACCAGCAGATTTACATCACTTGTCCCATTGTAATTCGGATTAACTTCGATATCGTTGCTTCCTGTAAGTACAATATCCAGTATTGAACATGGCGCAACGAAAACAGGACCTAAATCGTCAACCACCTGGATGCTGTCGAGTGTGACATCTCCGAAGTTTTCGATGTTGATTTCATACAAGACCACAAAACTTCCGTCTGAATTGAGGGTAGCCTGGGCTACACGTTTAGCTGAACCGATTAAAGAGGTGTGATCAAATGATACCGGAGTAGGAACTGTATTGTTTGTAGGATTACCATCTGCATCAGGGTCCGGATCACTTCCATCCTGGCTGTCATCACTGATAGCAAAACTCGTAGGACTTACCGCTGTCACTTGGGCAGTATTATTAAACGGACCTTCATTCAGACCACAATTATCAACATTTACCACGATAACGATTGATCCTGTTCCGGCAACCGGCATATTATCAATACCCATGAGCAGATTGATATTGGATACTCCATTGTAATTGATATTTTCTGTATAGTCATCAGATGTAATGCTTATTACATTCACCTGGCATGTGGCAGGGAATGTCAGTTCAAGGTCATCCGTTACCTGAAGGCCTGATACGCCGACATTTCCATAATTGCGCACATTAAATTCATAGGTCACTGTAGCACTTCCATCCGGAAGATTTTCTACATTGACGGCACGTTTTGCGATACCGATAATCGGGTTTTCAGCAAACTCAAATTCGGTAGGCTCATCATTATTTGTCGGATCACCATCGCCATCAGGATCAGGGTTTGATCCTGATTGAGACACATCAGTAACAGGCACACCTGTTGGTGTTTCACCTGTACCTATTGCTGTATTGGTGAATGGACCCAGGTCATCACATGGACCGACATTGACTGTTATACAGATCTCTCCTTCATCCCAGCTCTTGATTTCTTCACCTGCAACAAGGAGTTCGGTATCTGAGCTTCCATTGTAACCGGTATTGACCTGGAATTCTTCACTGTTAATACCTGTAACGTCATAAATACATGAGGCGCCAAATGTAGCATCAAGATCATCCGTGATGCCGAGGCTGTCAATATTTACATTTCCATTGTTTTCAACACGTATACAAAAGGTTACTGTGTATGTTCCATCACCGTTATTGATGGGCTCATGACTCAGATATTTTGCCAGACCTAGATTAGGCTCTTCTGTGAGTGAAAATGGTGTAGGGCTTTCCTCATCCGGGTCATTGTCACCATTCGGATCCGGATCGCTGCCATTGGTAGTACTATCTTGTACGGTAGTGCCGTCAGGGCTTACACCACTGACTTCAGCTTGATTTGAAAACGGTCCTGAACCAGCACATTCATCGACTGTTACCTCAAGCAATATGCTTGAACTTTCGCCGGGTTGGAGCGTATTGTTTCCGATCAGCAGGTTGAAATCAGTAAGTCCGTCATAAGCAGGATTCACTTGTATATCATTACTTCCAGTGAGTACTATATCCAATATAGAACATGGGGCGGGGAAGGTAGAGGTCAGATCATCTATTACCTGGATGCTATCAAGGTTGACATCACCGAAGTTTTCGATATTGATTTCATACAATACAATGAAACTACCATCCGGATTAAGTGTGGCATCCGCTACACGTTTTGCTGCACCGATAGAAGGGTTTTGATCAAAATTAACTATAGTTGGTTCACTATTATTTGTTGGATCGCCATCTGCATCCGGATCAGGATTGCTACCATCCTGGCTGTCATCACTAATCGTAACATCAAATGGACTTGCACCAGTCAATATGGCAGTATTCGAGAATGGGCCAAAGTTGGTACCACACTCATCGATGTGAATCGTAAGACTAATAGACCCACTGCCACCGATCGAAAGATTGTCTGTACCTGACAACAAATTGATATCCGAAACCCCATTGTAATTGACATTTTCTACAAAATCACTTGACGTCAAGCTGATAATAGTTGGAACACATGTCGGCGGGAACGTTGAAGACAAATCATCCGTCACCTGAAGGTTCTGGATAAACATATCGCCATAATTCTGAATATTCAATTCGTAGGTTACGTTAGCGCTGCCATCAGGCAAATTGGTTACGTTGACAGTATACTTGGATATACCTACTAGCGGAGTTGATCCTGGTACGAATCCGAAGTCAATGGTCATATTACCGTTGCTGTCTTCAGCATCATCCTGAATTCCACCACTTCCGCTCTCAGCAGCACCTATCGGCTCTGCATTGACACTCAGGGTGATCACTGGAGAGAATACTGCTGTAGCAGGGCCACCCGTTTGAACTCCATTATCATTTTCATCAATGTTGTCATCTAAGGTTGTACTTCCTATATCTGTACTTGAATTCGGGAAGAACTCCAATCCTTCATCACCGAGAAAGGCCTGGGTTGGTATACCTACTATATAATTTCCTTCCGGTAAACCTCCGAAGTAATAATCTCCATCACTATTTGTGATCGTTGTATCTAAAGGAATCAAATTTTCATCATACAGAATCACCATGACACCGGGGATTCCATTTTCACCTAAGCCTGGTTCATGGAAAGCATCATTGTCAAGATCTGAGAATACAGTGCTTCCTATACTTACACCCGGGTATAATCCGAAGTCAACCGTCATGTTACCATTGGTTTCATCCGTATCATCCTGATCATTGCCTTGTTCTGTTTCAACAGTGTTGTCAGGTTCGGTGAGCGGCAATAATTCAATACTACCGCTGAAAATAGAATCACCACTGGAAACCTGCATTCCATTATCTAAACCATCTGTATCCGAATTTGGATCATTCTCATCAATTGTTTCGTTGCTTGAAAGTGGCAATCCGCTCGTTGGAATGATAGCGACTACATAGGTGCCTGGGAATAAATTCCCAACATAATAGTCACCATTTATATCAGTTGTTGTCGTGGCAACAATTGTATCAACACCGGATGTATAACCATCTCCGGCTATATCATTAAAGACGAGCACTGTGATACCTGCAATTCCGGTCTCTGATGGATCCTGAATTGCATTGTTATTAAAATCTCCAAAGACTGTACTTCCGAGGGCCATGCTTGGCACCAATCCAAAGTCAATGGTCATGTCACCATTGTTATCATCGAGCGCATCAAATCCGCCTCCACTTCCTTGTTCATTCGGGTCATTCGGCTCGGCATTGGCCATTAGCATGATGGTGCCGGACAATATTTCATCTCCTGGTGTGCTTTGAACACCATTGTCATTATTGTCTACCTGATCATCTGCCTCCCCACCTGTCGGCGTACTGCTACCATTCAGGTTGAATGGCGGGGCAACACCAACAATATATTTTCCTTCTAATAAACCATCAAAATAATAATCACCATTCGCATCTGTCGGCTGGGTTGCAACAGGTGGTCCATCCGGTATACCATCTATGTTTACATCCAGGTATAAATTAACTGTCACTCCGGCCACTGTACTTTCTGTGCCTGGCTGAAGTCCATCATTGTTGACATCAAACCAAACATTCCCACCAATGGTCACTTCTTTCACGAAACCTAAATCAATCGTAAGATTTGAATTTTCATCTGGTGCAGAACTCAAATCATTGTCTGGAGTTTCATTTAAAGGTTCAATATCAGATAGTGTGATCGTATCACTAAAGACTGAGCCAGGGAACATGAGGTTCCCGTTAAAGGTACCGTTATCGTCACTATCTATATTGGTATCAGGATCAGGAGCGGCTTCATAAGGTCCACTGTGGAGTGTAACGCCATTACTACTGCTGTTATATCCTTGCAGTACACCGCCGGGGGCAAAATTGGAAGCAGCAACTTCCACAAGGTATTGGCCCATAAACAAAGAGTCAAATAGATACAATCCATTGCTATCCGTGTATTGGCTATCGAGCACAAAACAAGTCATGGAACCTGGATCATAAAAATGAAGAATGATCAGCGCGCTATCTACAAATGTTTCTGAGGGATCAATGAGTCCATTGTTATTGTCATCAAACCATACCTGATTTCCAAGACTAAACAAAGGAATAAAAAATCCAAAGTCAACGGTGGTATCTTGTGTTGGTGGGCCAGAGTAGTGTGCTTCATAAATGAGCCCATCCAGGAAAGCAGGTGTCATAGCACCATCAGATCCTGCGACTGAACCATCATTATCTAAGGTGTCGCTGCCAATATCATGCAGCGTGAGTGCATAATTTGTTCCATTCACAATCAGGCCCGGGCCTATGTTGATACCCGTCATATTGATTGGATCATACCCTGCGACCACATAATAATTACTATCTGGTGAAACAACGCGTTGAATTCCTCCCTGTATCCAGGTCTGTGTTGCAGAATCTTGTACGGAGGTGAATAGATAATGTCCATTAACATCTGTATACGTATAAGCCATTAACTGGCCGCGTGGGTTAAATAAAGCCATTGGTACACCTTCGATAGGGGCTTCTCCCGCATCCTGATGACCATCCATGTCTTCATCGATCCACACATAATTACCGATCGTATCTTGTTTGATGATGATGCAGACCTTGTTAGGTTCTGCAGCGAGTGTATTACCATTGTCTGTGCGTTCACCTGCCCAGGCAAATGAGTTATAGGCAATACCGATAGCACTGACTGGTGCAACCATTTTGACCAGAAACTGGAAAGTATCCAGCGGGTTTATAATCTGTGGTCCAAAATCGATTCTAAAGGAATTGACATTCTGGATACCTCCAAGTGCATTTGGATCATCATCCCATGCCGGCGAAGTACAAGTTCCATTGTCTACAGCCACAATACCATCTGACATCCGGCAAGGGTCTTCTGAAAGACTATACTCGACATTCAAGACAGGATTACCCGTCAATTGGATAACGGTATCGATTAATATTGGCTCCCATTGTGTATTACGTGGGAGTGTATTCAAGCGAACACCCATATCCCCTACAAAAGGCAGGATATCAATAATGCGCAAATTCTGGAAAGGAATATTTCCAATATTGACTAGCTCCAACAAAAACTCCAGCGAATCATCAGGAGCTGTACGACCGATGTCAGGAACTCTTGTAAATACTGAATCGCATGCTCCTTTCACCCACTTGATGGCACTGAATTTAGCTGCGCTGGAAAGTGTAAAATTCGCTGTTTGACCACTGCAGAGTGTATCAACAATTGAAGGGCCATTGCCCATAAAGTCTGTTACATCTATATAATCAGCTCCCTGACAATCAAGTTCACGACCAGGAACTGCGATATAGGATGTATTACTTACGCCCCCACTTGCTCCTACATTTACCCGAACACAATAATCGATCTGTACCTGACTTTGAATAGGGAACTCACCATTAAAATTCCATCTGAGTATCTTCCTGCCCATGTCATCTGTATCTATGAAAAAGGAAGGATTCGTACCCATATTGTCAAGTGTCAACCCTGTGGTATTATTGAAAATAGTATACCCATCAAGGAAATTCACTTTGTTAGATAGTGCATCAAGCAGAATTGGGTCCGGCAAGGTGCTGTTGGCATGCACATCATTACCGACGGTGAGTCTATAACAAATGGTGTCATACGGTTCATAAGGGCCGGCGGTAAGCACCATCTTCCTTAAATTGGGAACCGCAGTAGAATCATCTACTGTAATAATATGTTCCTTACAACACATGTCCGGCTGTTCAAGTGAATCAGCTAATGGAAGAAAATTATTTGGATTCCAGATACCTGGATTACTTGAATTATTCGGCTTACCCAGATCATTTTCATCACAGTACAATCCACTGTTATTGCCATTGAGGCAAAAACGATTGACGAGGGTCTGGTCTGCCGGAAAATTATCCTGGATCCTGGCATAGAAACAAAGTTCTACAGACTCTCCTACATCCAGTGAATCACTGAACCTCCATGTGAGTCTTGTTTCGCCAACCGAAGGCATATCAGCTTCTGTCATGAAATTAATGAGGGAAGGATTGCTCAGGTACCTGCCGTCGTTTGAATTATCGTTTTGAATGATATAACCCACCATCATACCTGAATCCGGCAGGAAATCAAGACCTGCTGGTAAGATGTCTACACCCAGTGGATCATAGAGCGGTTGAAAGGCAGAAGCATTATTGTCAAAGGTTACGCAATACTTTACGATAGATCCCTGGTAATATGGGTTGCCTTGGGTTGGAGCTCCAGGTGGCAATGATGGAGTTGCCACTGCGGCAGTCTTTCTTGGATCTAGTCTTGCATCACGAGGTGTATAAACCATATTGTCTGTTCTGTCGATAGATATGGTTTGAGGCATTTGCCCCATAGGCAAATCTATAGGACGTTGATCACCTGTAATGTATACTGTATTTTCATAGGATACGCATATGTCAACTTCTGCGCCTGCGTTGTCGGAGTATCCGGTGGCACTGGACATATCAGCATAGTATGCATCAGTGACCGTAATCACCATATCACAGCCAACATAATTCCTGGGGACTGCGCCCGGACCATGCGACAACTTGATATTACAAATCCATTCGGTTGTTGAATCGAGAGAAACAGGGGCAGCAAATAAATTAATTGAATTGACGATGCCATCATTGAGACCTGGAATTGTAACGATCCTGGATACTGCATTCCCTCCGCGTGAACATATCGTGATCACTAGATCAATATCGGTAGAGTCGGTTGGTTGATTGCAACCACCTACACTTAGATCGACAACATTAAACTGAGATGAAATAGTATCATTAACCATCAGATTGGCCAGGGGAACTGTACTACTATTACCATAGCCTATTGTAAACATATTGACGGAATCGAGTACTAATATTCCACGGTCGCCAGCACTCTTACTGCCTGAGACCTGAAAATTTGGAGGTAAAAGTTGGATGGTAAGGTCATCCACAATAGTATAGGGATTGCCATCCTGATCATCACCCGTAAGGGTCACAGTATTCATTTTACTTAATGCACCTAGTCCAGTATTATTCAATGGATCAGTAGCTGGAAATTTAATACTATAGGTGAGTACCATCGGAGGGGGTATGGCTGTAACATCCAGTGTACCCAGATTCCAAGTAATGACACCCATGGACTCGACACCACCATTACTCGCTGAAATGAACATGGCTCCCGGTGAGAGCACATCTGTTACTACGACATTGTCAATATTTTGTGTTCCGCCAATCCCCGGACCAGAAATAGAAAGCGCATAATTGACAGGATCATTATGATAGGTAGGTCCTGAAGTCTTCGCTTTATTGATAGTCCATTAAGGGGCTGAGGTCACCGTTACATCATCAGAACTAGAAAGCATAAGATTTCCATCGTATGTAGCGATAGCTGTATTGGTGACTGTCGTCATCGAGCCAAAAACTCCCGGATCAGCGCACAATGCCACTGCTATTTCTATGGACGTACCTGCCGGCACATCACCCAGATTCCAGGTTAAGGTTTCCCCTGCTAGCCCCATCCCCGTGCCTGATATCATATCAGGAAGCGGAGTAGATTGGTCGAACGTAAAACCGGGAGGGACTACATCTTCAAGGGTCACGCCCATGCAAAAGCCTTCCAATAAACTGCACTCAAAGGCTAGTGTATAGGTGACACATTCACCTGACTTCACCGTATTGACATTTGCAATTTTTGTAAAGGTCGGCTGTGCCATGGCATATGACGCCATGAACAATTGACAGGCCAGAAATAGTCCGAAGGACTTTAATCTGAATACTTTGGAAACTAGTTGTTGGTGGTGAATCATAGTTGGGTAAGAGTTTTTTTCTGGTTGTTTGTTAAAAGCACAACCAATTTTGAATGGTGATGTAGAAATAGTGGTGTAAGATTTTATGTCGGTTCACTAAATTGATGTGTTGCATTTTGAGTTGACACGCTATTATGTATTTGAATTGATGGTGATGCAGATTCTAGGTTTGCCAGTTGGAGGAAAAACGGTTCCTTCAAAAGGTCAGTAATACATCTGACTAAATATCTCCTTCGGAGGAGCACTAATGAATATACTTTTAGAAAGTGCTTTGGAATCTTCAAAAAGGGGCAGGTCTGCCTTCAAACACAGAGCATCATGCCTATTATTTCATTGAGGGGATTTTGAATTCATAATATTATATATAGTTCTATATCAATGTATTATAATTTATAATTAAATTTAATGTATGCAAATATATAATAAATTCTTAATATGTACATACCAACCAATATTTCTCTCGTGGATCAGGTCAGCCCACGTATGGAGGAACCTTATCTTGGGTTCTATTCAATACATAAAAACATATTTATTACAATATGTAATTTGAAGCAATAATCTCCATGCTCAGCTAGATATGCCCATTCTAAAAAGAAAGACCACGAAAGACGGATTAAAAAAATATATATGTAACCCACTGTAAAGAATAAATCTATGCGATGATGCTCTGTAGAATAACGGCCAGTGTGCCATGTGCTTTAAGCCATTTCAGGTATGGCAAAGCATTTCATTTACAGATATTACTTTTTAGCTGGTGCTCTTACACATTACAATTCTTGACTAAAGCGACCTGCAATGCTTTTAATGCATTGTCGAGGAAATTCTACATAAAGATTGACGAACGTTGGAAATGACTGAACCCGCAGGTGTGTCCTGATGAAAACAAAAAAGGAGCCTCGGATATTTCCGAGGCTCCTCACATTATCAAATTTTACCAAATCCTACTTATTCAAGCCGGAGCATTTTCTTCGTGGCGCTGTAATTACCACTATCCAACCTGTAATAGAGTATTCCCTGTGCAGGAACATCTTTCTTAAACAATTCTATCGACTGACGTCCGGCTTTGTAATAGCCCTCTATAACCTTGATGGTTTTTCCGGTCATATCTACCAAGGTCAACTTGACCTGTCCTTCTTCCGGCAGCTCAAAATTGATCAATGTCGAACCGTTCCATGGGTTAGGCTCATTTTGGTACAAGGCAAATTCTACATCCTGTCGGGCGCTAGATACAAGCTGTACATCAAGTATTTCATCTGAGGACGTATATGCCTCAGCCGTGGTCACTTTATCAGAGATGCTGATCATGTCAGCTATCCTTCCAGATTGCTTCACGACAAACTGAAGATTGAATGACATAGGTTCCTGACCATCATCTCCGGTAAGGTCTGCGTCATTCCAACTCATCGTTATAACGCCACCCTCTAGTACGCCGACATTTTGCTCATTGATGTCTATTACTTCACTACTGATGCCAGCAAAATCAAGTCCGGTAGTTTCCAATGTCCACTGGAAGCCGGCAATACGTTCCGGGATCGTCAGTTTAACATTGAACACTTGTCCAATCTCTACAGTTTCCGGAGCATCGAGTGTTACCCTCATCACGCGTCTACCATCCCGAGGTAATATCTGAAGGGCATTAGCCTGTGCTGAGTTGTTGACATCCCCTACTTTGATTCCAATAAAATCAAGTCCTGAGACAGAAATGCCGTCATATTGAATATTGATGAAATCGTCAAATGGCCATGGATGCTGAGGGTTAGCCATCTGGTAATTTTTATTTACAAATCTCCAGCTTTCGTTAGCAGGGAATTCTGTGTAAATGCCAAGGATTAGTTTCCTGATCTCAATAAGGTCGATTGCACTGACCTGTTCACTGTTGTTGGCATCAGCAGCAATATACTGGTATGGAGAATCAAAGAATTCTTTACCCAATAGATGCTTTTGGATACGCACCAGGTCGAGTGTGCTTACACCATTGCGAGCCTGATCGAGTCGTTTTGGCTGGATGGTATATCGCTGTCCGGGTGTTTCAGGAACAACTAGTACATACATACCATTGTCCACCGTATTCATGGAATAAATGGCCTCATTGTTATTGATCAGTGAAACATTTACAGCTTCTACAGGATCCTGATGATAGGTCAGAATCTCTCCTTCATATACCACACTACCTGAATGGTCGCAATTACCACTATTGTCTGTAAACACAATTGTTGTAGTGCAGAAGTCCTTATTCCGTTCATTCCAGCTGATCTGGCCATTGCAATTATCATCAGTGCCTCCATCCGCAGCCCAGATCTGAATAGCGACCTCTACACCAAAAGCAGGAATATTAGTCGCATTGAAGGTCTTGCTAGGTTCATAACTATCACCGCTAAAGCTGTAGAGCAGATTTTCAGAAGGTGTACAGTCATCAAAGCTTGAGGCATTGAAATCCTTAGCCCAAAGCGTTATTGCGCATCCAACAGGCATAACAACGGTACTCAATCCGTTGATACAAACCGGGCTTGGTTGCTTGCAATCTTCAAGTCTAAATAAGTATTCACAATGTGACCAGTTGCCACAACCATCTTCAACACTCCAGAGTATCCTGTGATAATCTCCACAGAATGGACTATTGTATGGCAATCCGTTTCTGCGAATTTCCTGGATTGAACTTTCTTCTGTATTGAACAACAGGTCACCTTCATGATTCTCGTCCAGTGTTACCACCGTTCTTGGTTTGACCTGGATAAATGCTGTTCCATTAAATGGATACACTTTCACATCAAACGCAACTTCCTGGTTACAGGTCTCGCGGATGCGTTGTATCAACGTCACATGAACACTGCAGCTGCTTGCATTCGGATCGTTTTCACCCAGGAATGCCTGGTTGGTAGCCGGTAATCTGACTCCTGGATCTTCGACACACAATACTACCGGGCTCTGAGGGCACTGTAGGAATTCAGCTCCATCCTCATCATGCACCTTGATCACCTGGGTATAACTCCAGAGGCCATAGCCTGTGAAATTGTCATATTGACACCAGTCAATAACTTTCCACTCCCTCAAAATCTTAAAACATGCGTTATCGGCAAACTCAAACCTGGTATCCTCATAGGTGACCCCGATCAGGCTGCAGGCATCAGAGAAAATCTGTGGCTCTCCGGTGTTAGTAAAATCATCCGGGCAGTTGGTGATGAGCACATCGCACGGCCAGATAACACCATCGTTTGGATTTGAATTAAAGCAAGTATTATCGCTGATATAGAATGGATTAAAATCAACCACCCATATACGCTGTGTGCAAACAGAAGGATTAAACCCTTGCTGGTTATCACGTGCTGTAAACCTTCGCTCTATCAGCTTAACGGCTCCCGGAGGTGCATTGCCCGGCAAGTCATCACCAGAGCAATCATCGTATACGCGGACTCTGACTTCAAGGTCAGACAAGCAATTATCATCGGCCCATCCATCAATGCCCCAGTTATATGGCTGTGGATATTCACTATTCCCCGGATCATTGATGATGATCGGCTGACGTACGGATTCATCATCATTGTTTGCCAGCGCATCATACATGTTCCCAAAGATGCTGCTCAGTGGATCTTCATCGAGATTACCATTAAAGTTACCTTCAGCATCGCGGAAGGTGCCTTCTTCTGTAGGGAACCAGAAATCGCAACTTACATAGATATCCGGCGGGCAGATCACAAGCGGTGAAATCTTATCCTGTACATCCACCTCGACCATGCAGTAGTTTCTATTTCCAGCCTGATCTGTTATCTCCAGTTCAACCATGACCGTTTTATCTCCAACTCTTGAACCGGTCCTTGGTACATCGCAACAAGCAAATGGAACACAAGGCTTAAGCGTGGTACCAAGGTCATTTGAATTGACAAAACCATTTGGTGTATCATCTATACATGAACCATTGGTGGTCCAGTCAAAATCAATACAACTATCCATACGCCTTGCTCTGAAAGTCACCGGACCGCAATTGTCATAACTGCCATCATCAAATACCTCTGCAGGTACAAGGGTGATACCACTTGGTCCGTCATTGGTCAGACTCACAATGGTATGGAAATCACAATTGGCTACAGGAACTACATCATCAACAACTGTGATTGTAAAAGAACAGGTTGAACTGTTACCACACAAATCAGAAACGGTCCAGGTCACAATATGAGTACCTAGTTCAAGACCATTGATGACAAAGTTGTTACCAAACTGAACAATCGTACCTGTACTGGAAGAAAGGCTATAGCTCACAACATCACTGCATAGATCATAAGCGAGTGGCTTAGGCACGCTGACATTGGCATAGCAATACCAGAAAGCAGTGCTAACACTAAGGTCTGCAGGACATGTAAGCACAGGTCCCTGTGTATCGCTGAGTTTAATGATCTGTGTTGCTTCAATTAGCTCCAGGGTACACCAGTCAAGTACCGTCCAGGTGCGTAATATCTTCTGTCCACCTCCGCAATCTTCGAGTGGTTTGTCCCAGTATCCAAGGAATAAATTGCATAATCCCGCATCATCCGTCAGATCATATCCTCCAATCTGTGGCCAGCCTGTCACATCCGGATCGCTGCTTGTGCCGCAATCACCGACATAGTTTGGTGGAAACACAAGACTATCAGCAGAGAGTGGTAAAATTTCAAATTCTTGATCGCAGGAGGCTGAATGCCCGCTGAAATCGGTTACTAACCAAGTTACTACCACCGTTCCTTCTCCGCAACCTTCATCATTCAGTTCAATATTGGCAACCTCGAGGGTATAACCACAATTGTCAATGATGGTTGGATAAAGATTCGGCGGAATACCTCCATTGAGCAGAATATCTACTTCTAGGCAGGATATCTGGCACGTATCAGCACCATCCTGTCCAGGAGGACATGCGCAGATAATCTGAGGTACGAGTTTATCTTCAATACACACTACGCCCCAGCAGGAGTTACCACTATCAGGATCTGTAATCGTTACATTATAACAACCGCCGATCAGGTCAAAGACAGGGAATACAATCCATCCGGTGTCTGTGCCTACATCTTCAATGGTAATAATAAAATCATCATAGCAACCATACTGATCGCCTTCGAGGATCATATCCGCGAAAATGTGAACTTCACAATTGGCGTCTGCACTGACGTTGATGGTATCATTACAACCCAGTACGACCGGGCCATCATATTCAATGATCGTAATGTTAAAAGAACACTCAGCTGTATCAGAATTATTAGTAGCTATCCACGTTTGAATCGTAGTGCCTATCGGGAAAGCATCACCTGATGTAAATCCGGTGTTATCTGTTTGCTCAAGTACTGGTGTGCCACCGCAGATAGCATCTGCAGTGACCACATAGTTGACAAATGCAGAACATTCGCCAGCATTCAGGTTTATCGTAATGTCCTGAGGACAATTAATTTCGAGTAGTCCACCTGAACCCAGTACTAATGCTGAGCATGTGGATGAGTTACCGCATTCATCGGTGACGGTCAGGATTACAGGAACTGAGCCTGTACCAACAAAGTCCTCACAGTTAAACACGGTCTGCGATAAACTAAAAGTAAGGAGACCACCACAGTTATCGGTGCTTCCATTGTTGATCTGCTCAGGGGTGATCGTCACCTCTGTACCTGATCCAAAGTCTATCTCAAGATTCTGGCATATTGCGGTAGGTGGTATTTGATCATTAACGGTGATGACTTGTGCACATGAGGCTGTGTTACCACAGGCATCTGTTGCCAGGTATGTTCTTGTCAAACTAAAATTATTGACACACCCCTGTCCGGTGATGACATCTCCAAGATGTGTTACAGTTACCGTGCCACCGCAATTGTCTGCAGTAGTCACTGTCCCGGTATTGACCGGAGGCACCTGGTTGGCGCAGGAAACTGAAATATTAGGTGGGCAGGTGATGGAAGGTGGGGTTATATCATTGACTGAGATGACCTGTGCACAAGTGGCTGAATTTCCGCAGGCATCTGTTGCACGATAAGTTCTGGTCAGCGTAAAGCGATTTGTACAGGTTTGATTGGTGATGACATCACCAACATGTGTTACTGTGACCACACCACCACAATTATCACTTGTGCTCACACTACCCGTATTGACTGGAGGCACTGCTGATGCACATGAAACTGACACGCCTGCAGGGCAGGTTAAAGTAGGCGCTGTATTATCATCGATGGTAATTGTTTGCAAACATGTGCTTGTATTGCCACATGCATCAGATGCTGTCCATGTTCTGTTGATGGTATATTCCTGAGCACAACCTCCTGCCACTGTCACATCAGAGGATACGACAGTTGGCGCGCCATCGCAGTTGTCTGAAGCAGTTGCAGTTCCTGTCGTGGCAGGCAACGTACTAGCCGTACAAAGAATGGTAACATTTGCAGGACAGGTGACTGTTGGAGGTGTACTATCATCAACAACAATCGTCTGTAGGCAACTGCTCGAATTACCGCAGTCATCCGTGGCAATCCAGGTCCTTGTAATGGTATATTCCTGAGGACAAGCACCACCGACCGTATTATCACTTGAGGTAATGTTTGGTGTTGCATCACAGTCGGTCGCGGTAGCCGATCCGGTATTTGCCGGATCTGTGCTTGCAGTACATTGTACAGTAATATTTGCAGGACATGTTATAACCGGAGCAAGACTGTCATCTATAACGATAATTTGGATACAAGCTGTTGAATTACCGCAAGCATCCGTTGCTGTCCAGGTTCTTGTTATTGTAAATTCCTGTGGGCAATTTCCACCGATAGTCCCATCACTGAAATCAACAACCGGAGCGCCACCACAATTGTCTGTGGCTGTTGCTGATCCTGTTCCCGGAGGTAGTGTATTGACACCACATTCAATGGTGATATTTGCAGGACATGTAATGCTCGGTGCAAGGCTGTCATCAACAACGATGATTTGTGTGCATGAGCTTGAATTACCACAATCATCTGTGGCCACCCAGGTACGGGTGATAGTTCTTTCCTGAGGACATGCACCTCCAACAGAAACATCACTGAAGTTCACTGTCGGTGTAGCATCACAATTGTCAGAAGACGTTGGTGTACCAGTAACTGCAGGCAAAGTACTGGCAGTACATTGAATTGTAACATTTCCTGGACATACAATAGAAGGAGGCGCACTATCATCCACGACAATGACCTGTAAACAAGTATTTGCGTTGCCGCAATCATCTGTTGCCGTCCAGGTTCGATTAATGGTTCTTTCCTGAGGGCAAATTCCACCTACTGTAACATCATTGAAAGCGATGGTTGGTGTTCCATCACAATTATCTGTTGCAGTTGCGGTTCCTGTGTTAATGGGTAAGGTATTAGCTGTGCATTGAATGGTCACATTTGCCGGACAAGAAATAACCGGGGCAACACTGTCATCTACTACTATAGTTTGCGCACAGGTATTTGAATTGCCGCATGCATCCGTGGCTACCCAGGTGCGGGTGATTGTGCGCTCCTGCGGACATGATCCTCCAAGCGTAACATCACTAAAGGATATTACCGGATTTGGATCACAGTCTGTCGCTGTTGCTGTGCCGGTTATAGCAGGCAATGTACTGGCAGAACATTGTATGGTCAGGTTAGCCGGACATGTAATCGAAGGCGGTGTATTGTCGCTGACGAATATAATTTGAATACAAGAACCTAAATTGCCACAATCATCCGTGGCGGTCCAGGTGCGTGTTATTGTTCCTTCCTGTGGACAGGATCCTACAAGGAATGAATCCGAAAAGTTGATTGTAGAGACTGCGTCGCAATTGTCAGTAGCTGTAGCAGTGCCTGTAATGACCGGCAACGTACCGGAAGTACATTCGATCGTTACATTGGTAGGACAAGTAATAACCGGAGGCAGGCTGTCATCAACTTGTATTGTTTGAACACAGGTACTCGTATTACCACAATCATCGGTAGATGTCCAGGTACGGGTGATGGTTCTTTCCTGAGGACATGCGCCTCCAACAGAAACATCACTAAAATTCACTGTCGGTGTAGCATCACAATTGTCAGAAGACGTTGGTGTACCAGTATTGGCAGGTAATGTACTGGCAGTACATTGAATTGTTACATTTCCTGGACACACAATAGAAGGAGGTGCACTATCATCCACGACAATGACCTGTAAGCAGGTAATGGCGTTGCCGCAATCATCTGTTGCCGTCCAGGTTCGATTAATGGTTCTTTCCTGTGGGCATGTACCCCCTACTGTAACATCATTGAAAGCGATGGTTGGTGTTCCGTCACAATTATCTGTTGCAGTTGCGGTTCCTGTGTTAATGGGCAATGTATTAGCTGTGCATTGAATAGTCACATTTGCCGGACAAACTATTGCCGGTGCGACGCTGTCATCGACTACGATAATCTGCGTGCAGGTGCCGACATTGCCACAATCATCAGTAGCTGACCAAGTACGTGTGATGGTTCTTTCCTGAGGACAAATTCCACCCACGGTCACATCATTGAAAGTAATCCCCACGATGGGGTCACAGTTATCGGTAGCCGTCGCGGTTCCTGTATTCGCAGGCAACGTACTGGCAGTACATTGAATAGTCACATTTGCAGGACAGGTAACCACTGGAACTATATTGTCGACCACGGTGATGGTTTGTGTGCATGTCTGGACATTTCCGGCGTTATCGGTTACAGTGAAAACTCTTGTAATGATGAGCGGGCTTGCGGCACAGCCGGTTCCGCCATTATTGGATTCTAGGGATGATATGTTAAAACTTACACAAAACTGAGTGACCTGGACGATACCATTATCTAACACGGGGACATTACTGAAACACGTAAATGTACCCCCATTAGAAGGCGGGCAAACCACTACGAGGTCACAGCATCCTTCCACGAGAATAGTATCAAAAGCCATGCAGCCATTGGCATCTGTTACGATGACCGAATACTGACCGGGAGGGACATTCAACAGGTCCTGTGTTATTGCGCCATTTGACCAGAGGTATGTATATGGTGCTAGCCCTCCAGAGACGGTCAGGTCTACATTAGCGTTTTGCTGATTCGGACTAAGGCAATTAAAAACAATGGATGTAATGGGACTATTATACACGATCAATACTGCTGAATCGATAGCATTGCAATCTGTCAGTGTATCCGTGATCATCACATAATAGGTACCAGCGAGGCTGATATAACCTGTGGTTGGCGTGTTAGCCATAAAGCCACCAGGACCTGTCCATTCATAAATATAATCAATGGTATCCGGTTCAACATCTGCAGTAAAAATGGTGCTGTCTCCAGCACAGATAGCGCTGTCACCAGTGATCATGACCTGGGCAAAAGGAAGGCTGACACCACTGATAACTGTCGTACTGGCAAACCACCATGTATTGAGGGTAGCATTTTCACCATATCCAAATGGAGTACCAACGCAGGTACCTGTCGGCGGATCGCCAATCTGGAAATTATCCCAGGTCCTGCAACCACCGGCACCGCATATACAACCATTGAATTGAATTTTTGGTTGGCCTGTACCAGGGTCACCTTCATCGATGGTGACGGTCACCAGGTCATCTGTGATCTGGCTGTCATCCCAAAACAGCAGGTCTGTGGCTACGCCCGGACAGATGGGTCTGATCGTCTGGACACAAAAACCATTTTTAAGAAATTCAATATCATATCCTGCATAATGTTGTACCCCCTGGGAATATCGGACAATGGTTGGTATAGGTTCGCCAAATCCAATTTGTGACCCATCGCCTTTCAATCCATTCCACGGAATACAAGCTGTATCTGTGGCTGTATAGAACATGACCAACAGCACATCCGTGGTGTTTAAATCATAAATACCATTATTATTAAAATCAAGTATTACTTCTACCTGACCTGGCTGGGTCACGCCTATATTGATACAGAAGCTATCGGGTATTTCACAACTGACACCGAGCAAAGACACATCTCCGCACTGCGATAAAGATGAAGGAAACTCTATATTGTCGGGATCATTGAGGAAGACCATATGATCCGCATTATTGGAGGTAGCATTTGCATCATTGACTGAGCGTCTGTCTGACATGACATCTCCGCTATTACCTGGTCCTCTGTCACCGAAGGAAACAGTAAAGGAAAGACCTTGAAAACCTGAGTTGTCAAAATCTACGCGAGAAACGAAACCATCCATTGTGTATGAATAGAAAACACCATTGAATGCACGGTCGAACTGACATTCAGGAGGTGTGCCCGGAGCGACCGGAGGCGTACGTAATGCCCAGTTTCTGGACCATAAACGGCCTGGCCTAACTACACCACCATTACGAACTGTAAAATCAAAGAATAGAATATTGACGATACCACTACTTGGTGGTATTTCATCAAACTGTATTACATAGTCACCGACCATTGTTGGTTTAAATCTGGAATATGGAAATAACCCTGTGTTCGTGCTATACCCACCTGCGCCATTCACATCCGGTCCATTGGCCGCAAGAGCCCAGGAAGTAGCATTGTCATTGGCCGACCCGATTGTAAACGGTCCGAAAGCAACGGCACCTAAAGGATTTAAAATCCTAAAAGTGTAGGTGGCCGGACCGGATATTACCCCGAAATCATCCGCTTCTCCGGAGAGTCCGATGTAGATAGAATCATTCACGGGATCAGTAATTCGAATCTTCAGACTTGCAATAGAGTCGAAACTATTAAATGCGGCAAAGTTTCCAAAGCCTGGTGCATTTGTATGAAGCATCGTAGCATCTGCCGCCGTGGGGGTCAACTCCTTAGTTCCCTCTGCTACCATTTTCCCTGAAGAGAAAACAAACAGGACAAGCAAGGTGGAGATGATGTTCAGTCGGTTCTTAAAGTTCATGATTGGTAAAAACTTTTACAATGTGTTTGTTACGTATTGAATATCAATACGTTAAGTATTCATCATCACTCTCAGAAGGGTTTGACCTGGCGGTAAAAGTCTATACGGAAAGCCTATAGCCCTATTACCATTGAATAATGAGGCAAATACTATACCAGAATAAGGGGGCTAAAGGAGGAAGGTGTAATAAGGCCAGGGTGAGGCTTTATAGGCTATTCAAAATCAAAGAGATATATATACAATCCTGTATATGTTAAATTTTATAGCAGTTTTTTTGTTTATCGAATAATGGTGATATCCCCCTTTCGATCGACATGATCTCCATTGATCAGTTCGACCCTGGCGATGTATGCAAATACAGCAGGATTCATCATTTTTCCTTTAAATGAGCCGTCCCAGCCTTTCAGCGGATCATTAGGGAGGAAATCCTTACCTACAAAAACCTGATTACCCCAACGGTCGAAGATTTCGAAGTAAACGATCCTCCTGACTCGATGGTCTGTAAATACAGTGACATAATCATTGATGCCATCGCCATTCGGGGAGAAGACATTTGGAATATAAATATTAGCATCAACATCCACCCTGACGTTTAGCATGTCCTGATCTATACAGCCACCGGAATACACGGTCGCTGTGACCACATCACTTTGTAGTCCGTATAACTCAGGATTGATACAATATGTACAGGATAGTATGTCTATTGGTGTCCAGACAATGGAGTCAATCTGCGACCATGGCAGACTCACATCCGCCCACAGGGTAATGCTGTCTCCCAATTCTAGTTCAATATCCGGTCCGATGTCTATGGTCAGTTCGATGCCATCAGCTACCGTGTACGATTCAGCGTAAACGCATCCATTTGCATCAACAACTGCAATTGAATAAACACCTGCATATAGATCTTCAAAGATCGGAGATGACTGAGGCATTCCACCATTGATGGAATACATATACACTGGCGTACCACCAGTGACGCTGTCGATCGTGATGGTGCCTGAAGGATCACCTGCGCACAGAGGTAGTTCTATAAAAGCTGTTAAATCCTGAGGTTCCATTGGGGCAGCAAGTGCAACCGTATCCCTTGCGGCGCATCCTGTATTTTCGTTAATAACGTCCAGATAGTATTGCCCTGGCACTGAAGTTTCTAATGTTTGGGTTATTAAATTATTGATATCGGGTCCAGACCACACATACATTATGCCCGGGCCGGAAGAAGACGTACCTATATCCAATAATGCGCTACTATCAATACAAGTAATAATCTCTGCAATGTTGATATCCGCTAAAGGAAGAGCTGTAAGGTCTGTAACAAATACCGAGTCCTCGTTTTGACAACCATTCGTCGTATCTGTTGCCATAAGATAATAATACTGTCCTGAAACGTCTACTACAGCAAAAATCAAAGTATCAGGGCCTACTATTCCACCAAGCGTACTTGTCCATTGGAAGACAATATTATTATTGTTATTGGTGGCCCCCTCATTGAGGATGGCGGTTACATTGTTGCAATCTATAGATTGAGGTAATCCTGCATCTACCTGCGGATACTGGGTCAGATCTTCCACCATGACTGTATCGTTATCAAAACATCCACTGACAGTGTCTTCCACGATAAGTGTAAATATGCCTCCTGAACTGATTTCAAGTCCAGGTGTGTTGGCGATAAAATTCCCTTCTGCATCAAACCAGGCATACACGATATTCGGTCCTGTTGAAGAGCCTATGGCATCAAGATCAATAGAATCAATATAGCAATTGAAACTAACCGGATCCTGAATGATGGCGATGAGGATCGCTGAAATATCTGAAATGATCACTTCGTCAGGTGTGGAAACGCATTGCGTTATTGTATTCGTGACGACCAATGTATACGTTCCTCCTTCCGTGATCGTTGGGTTGGGCAGGTTTTCATTGGTGGCATCTATCCCCGGTCCGGTCCATTGATAGGTATAGTCTGGCCCCAGTGGACTGCCCTGGAGGGTGATTTGAAGCACATCACAGCTCAAAAAGTCATCAATGCCTGCATTGGCGATTACACTTTCAGGGTCAAGATTGACAATGACAGAATCAATAGCTATGCAATTGTCAGCAGATGTGACGGTCAGTATATAAGTGCCGGGTAGAGAAACATCCGGCATCAGTTGTGTTTCATTGCCTGTATTAATATCTGGTCCGGCCCACAATGGGCTTCCGCCTGATACGCTTCCATTGAGGGTGACGGTCAGCACATCGCAATCGAGTGTGAGATCAGCTCCTGCATTGGCCGTTGGCAGTGGGTTGACCACCAGATCAAAGAAGAGCACGGTATCACATCCACCAGGTCCCGCTAATGTGTCAATGGTATATATGCCCGTCATGGTGAAGTCCATACCATTGATCGTCAAGGTTTCACCTTCGCAGATCTCTTCAGATACGGTGAGTTCGTTGAAGTCATTGACGACAAGTCGGAGTATCCGGACCGAGTCACATCCTATAGCCGCAGGAATCGTATCAATGAGATACTCTCCTGTCGTGGTATAATCTATCCCTCCAATAGTATATACCCCACCGGTACAAATAAACGTATCGATATAGGTCGTATCCAGAGGATTGACAAAAAGATCTAGGATCAGAATCGTATCACATCCTACTGCTGCACTCAACGTATCAATAACGTACTGACCTGCTACTGTATAATCAATACCATTGTAAGTATAAATTTCGCCGACACATATTGAATCCTGTATTTCTTTTTCCAACAGAGGGTCTATTCCCAGTGTCAGCGTTAACGTACTATCACAACCATTAGTTGCTCCTCCGGAAATCGGAATGATGTATGTACCTGCAGTACTGAAAACATTACCGTCGATCGTAATCACTTCTCCATCACAGATGGAAGTATCAAGGGTTCCCGTCTGGGTGCCAACTGATATGATCACGACATCCTGTGAAACTTCACAGTTGTTATTATCTCTTACCGTCACGGTATACGTGCCGGCAGCGAGACCTGTAAATAAATCAGAAGCCACGAAAGGTCCCCCAATAGAATACAGATAGGGCATTGTACCGCTTGATGCATTTACATCAATACTACCGGAATTTATTCCGCATTCGCTGTTGACGACAACGGTGGTAAATGCAGGATTTGGCATTGGGTTGATGACAGCAACCGAAGCTACTGCAAAGCAACCATATTGATCTCTGACATTGATGGCATAGGTGCCTGGAGAAACAGGATCAAATATGGGTGAAGGTTGGTAAATGGCTGGCGTCAGAATAGAATATTGCAATCCATCTCCTGTGGCTTCGATTTCAATACTGCCATTGGTCATGCCGCAAGACGGATCGACAGTAACTACATCTGTGATCTCCGGAAGATCATCATCTTCAAGTAATACATCTACTTCAAAAATACAGTCATTATCATCCTTGACGGACAGGGTATAAAAATCGGATATCAGGTTTACAAAAACACCATTGGAAGTAAATGATCCTCCATTGATAGAATACATGTATGGAGGTGTTCCTAAATCTCCTTCCACCTCTAGTTGCCCGTCAGCTTTACCACAATGTGCAAGTGTGTAGTATACATCGAGCCTTGGCGCCTCGGAATCATTAATCGTTACCTGATCAGTGACCGGACAATTGCTTTCATCAACCACGACAATATCATAATCGCCTTCCTCGAGCATATCGAAGATGTTGGAAGATTGGAAGGTATTACCTCCATCAATGGAATATAATAAATCTCCGGTCCCACCAGTGGCGATGATTTCGATTTCTCCATTTTCCTCTCCACAACTCGTATTTGTCACAAGGATATTTGTGATCATTGGTCCGTTAGTGGTATTGACGGTCACCATATCAATGGCCTGGCATCCGTTAGCATCTTCTACTATGATATCGTAATTGCCGGCAGGTAAAAAGTCAAAGAAATTGGACGACTGGAATGTAGCCCCTCCGTCAATGGAATACATCAATATTCCACTTCCTCCAGTGGCATTGATGGTGATGGTTCCATCAAAGGTTCCACAGGATGTCGGGGTTATGGGAACCGAGGTGATCATAGGAGCCCCGATGTCTTGTATAGTAGCCGTACCTGTAGTCTGGCAGTCCGCTTGATCCTTCACTATGATATCATAAGCCCCAGCTGGATAGCCATCAAAAATGTTAGAAAGCTGGAAATTAACTCCACCATCAATGGAATACATCAATACGCCAAGACCACCAGTTGCGGTTATAGTGATTGAACCGTCAGACTGACCGCAGGAAGAACCCTGTATGTCAATATCAGTAATGATCGGAGCATTTGTCTCCGCTACTGTCAAGGTGATGGTATCCGTGCAACCTCCGTCATCAATCAGATAAATATCATACGTCCCTGCACAGAGTCCAGGAAACAGGGAAGAGAGTCCATACATAATGCCATCAATGGAGTAATTGTAAGGCGGAGCGCCTCCACTAACAACCACATCAATGGATCCGTTACAATCGCCACAAGTCGCATCTACTGTAACACCCTCAGTGAGTGTTGGACCCTGACCTGCGCCGACGAGGAAACTCTGAACATCCATACAACCGGCGGCATCAGTCACCACGATGGTGTGTGGTCCAGAGGCCAGCATGGTAAATACATTCGTATTGACAGGAGCTCCCCCATCCATCGAATATTCAAATGGTATCATTGTTCCGCTGACAATGATTGTTGCCGTACCATTCTCAACACCTGGACACGTCGCATCCTGGACAATGATATCATCTATACTTAAGTCGCAAGGGATGGCACTCATGATTGTAAACTGGCAAGTTGTGGTGCATCCGGTAGCATCTGTCACCTCCACCGTATAGATGCCGGGAGGTAAAGAAGAGATGATGAAATCACCATCTGCCATCAGTACGACTGATCCTGAAACTGGTCCTGTCCAGGATACAGTGTAATCAGGTACGCCACCGGAGACTGTCACTTGTCCCTGACCATCATTGGCCATTGGCGCAGTCTCATCCTGTATCGTCAGGCAGGAAATGACCAGCTCATAAACAAGGATGTCAATGGTATCTGCTGACTGGCATGGGCCAGCAGGTGTTGTGTATATAACTTCATGTGTTCCTGGACCTAACAAGGCTGGATCAAACTGATCGCTTGTCACGGCGCCAGACCAGATACCTCCTGGTGGAGATGCTGTCAATGTTTGTATTCCTGCCTCAGTACAGATCGGACCGGCTGGTGCAATAGCTGCAGGTGTAAATGGTGCAAACTGAAGATCAATCGTCACAATGGAGTCACATCCTGCTCCAGTAATTACTTCAATGCCTATTGGATTATTTTCATCATAAACAGTTCCATTGACAATGACGGAATAGCCATCACCTTCACAACCGCTATAGAGTTCTTCACCCTCGAGTACAGGACTAAACATCAAAGCAATAGTCACAATGGAATCGCAACCGTTTGGCCCGGTCATGGTTTCCGTACCGGTTTGATTGCCCTCATCATAGACGGTGCCATTGACGACTACTGAATAACCATCACCAGTGCATCCATTATATATTTCATCTCCAAATGTGATTGGATTGAATTCCAGGTTTATTTCAACTGTTGAATCACAACCACCACCTCCAGGGAACACTTCTGTGCCCACCGGATTGTTTTCATCATAGACCGTTCCATTAACGACTATACTATAGCCATCACCATCACATCCGGTATACATTTCCGTACCATTCCCTGCTGGAGCAAAAGTCAATAAGATGGTGACTATGGAATCACATCCATTAGATCCGGGAAGTGTTTCTGTACCTGCTGGATTGGATTCATCATAGACATTCCCATTGACCACAACACTATATCCATCACCCTCGCATCCTGTGTATGTCTCATCTCCCGTGGTAGTTGGCAAAAAGTTAAGGTCAATAACGACTGTAGAATCGCAACCGGCGAAAGTTTGCAGTACTTCCGTTCCATCAGGATTTCCCTCGTTGTAGTTTGTCCCGCCAACAACTATCGAATATCCATCACCTTCGCATCCGTTGTAAATTTCTGTTCCAAAACCAAGTGGGTTAAATAGTAAATTAATATTGACGGTGGAATCACAACCACCAGGTCCCGGGAAAGTTTCGATGCCAGATGGATTAGCTTCATCGTACGTGTTTCCGTTGACAACAATCGAATATCCATCACCTTCACATCCAAGGTAGTTTTCAGCTCCAAATCCGGCCGGTGCAAAAACCAATGTTATTGTAACCGTTGAATCACATCCCTGGAATCCGGTAAGCATCTCTACTCCGTTTGGATTCAACTCGTCGTACGTATTGCCATTGACGACCACGCTATAGCCATCGCCCTGGCAGCCTGTATAGGTTTCTGTTCCGGTAGAAGTAGGATTAAAAGTCAGTAATACGTTTACGACCGAATCACAACCATTGACACCCGTCAACGTCTCCGTCCCTGCAGGGTTCGTTTCATTGTAGATAGTTGTTCCTACAACAACACTATATCCATCCCCGACACATCCGGTATAGGTTTCATTACCACTTGTCGTCAGATTATAATTTAGGGATACGTCGACAGTAGAATCACAACCAAAAACATTCATCAGGATTTCAGTACCTGTAGGATTGCCTTCATTATAGATAGTACCTCCAACGATGACTGTATAACCATCACCGGTGCAGCCATTGTATGTCTCTGTACCTGATGAAATTGGATTGAAGGTCAGTGTGATGGTTACTGTAGAATCACATCCACCTGGGCCAAGAAAAGTTTCTGTTCCCGTAGGATTCGATTCATCGTAAGGTGTTCCGTTTACTACGACACTATATCCATCATTTTCACATCCAGTATACGTCTCAACTCCGGACCCATTCATTTGTGTGATGGTAATAATCTGTATTTCAGTAGCTACATTTCCACAATCATCTGTAACGGTCCACTCTCTGGTGATAGTCAACGGATCACCCGATGGACCGGTTTCAATGCCAACAATTGTCCCTCCCATGCTACAATTGTCTGTATAATCGAGAGGAGCCATTGCCGGTACTTGGGCAATACAAACCACCGAGATATCTGCAGGAGGACTTGTAAATACAGGTGGCGTACTATCGACTGTCCTGATAATAAGCTGCTCAACAGTTATACTATTATTACAAACATCAGTGACGCTAAAGGTCCTTGTCGTAGTCTCCGTACAACCTACCAGGTCAGCGACATCGCTGGCAAAAGCTACAACAGGTGGACTGCAATTATCCGCAGCATCTGTCACATAAGAAATATCCGGAGCAGGTACTGCTGTATTGCAACCTGAAACAATAATCGGTGAAGGATTCGTTGCTGTCGGTGGGATGATGTCGTTTACGGTGATGATTTGTGTCACCAGGTTTTGGTTGCCACAGGCATCCGTTATACTATACGTCCTGATAATAGTCAATGGACATGAGGCACCATCTGGCACGTCACTCACAAATGCAACCACTATCGGAGCGATGCAATTGTCTGTTTCATCCGTAATCACATTGATATCAGCCACCGGGACATCTCCTATACAATCCACCAACACTGGAGCCGGGTTTGATGCCATTGGAGGTGTGATGTCATTGATGGTAATCGTCTGTGAAACCTGGATCTGGTTGCCGCACGGATCTGTGATACTATAAGTTCTGGTGATCACTTCCGGACACGGTCCTCCGCTTGATACATCATTGACAAAAGCAACCGTAAGCAGACCTATACAATTATCAGTTTCATCGGTGACCACATTTACATCCGGAGCAGGAACATCACCGATACATTCGACATTGATAGGTGCCGGATTTGAAGCGGTAGGATTTGTTACATCTCCTACCGTAATCGTTTGTGTCACAAAAATCTGGTTTCCACAAGCATCTGTCACACTGTAAGTTCTTGTAACCGTTTCGGGGCATGTGCCCCCATCTGAAACATCACTGACAAAAGCTACAATGATTAGTGCTGGACAATTGTCCGCTTCATCCGTTACTACATTCACATCTGGCACCGGAATACTTCCTGAGCAGTCAGCTGTTAACGGACCAGGGTTTGAAGCTGTTGGGAAAATGGTATCATCAACGGTGATCGTTTGGTTTACCTGAACCTGATTGCCACACGCATCCGTGACGCTATATGTTCTGGTGATTGTTTCAGGACATGAACCTCCGTCAGAAACATCGCCGACAAAAGCTACGGTGATGGCTCCCGGGCAATTGTCTGTCTCATCAGTTATAAGGTTAATATCAGGAGCAGGTACATCACCGATACAATCTGCTGTAAGAGGCGCAAGGTTTGATGCTGTAGGAAATACATCATCATCTACAACGATCGACTGGGTCACTAGAGTTGTGTTTCCGCAGGCATCCGTTACACTATATGTTCTTGTAATTGTTTCAGGGCAGATTCCTCCATCAGATACGTCACTCAAAAATGTAACGACTAAGGCTGCCGGGCAATTGTCAGCTTCATCGTTTATGACATTGTTGTCAGGGGCAGGCACATCACCTACACAATCAACTGTAATAGTTGCAGGACTGGAAGCTGTTGGTGGAGTAATATCATTGATGGTGATCGTTTGTGTCACCAGCATTTGATTACCACAAGCATCCGTAACACTGTAGGTCCTGGTTATGATTTCAGGGCAAGGTCCACCTGTAGTGGATTCGCTGACAAAGGCAACGGTGATTGAACCCGGGCAATTGTCAGATTCATCTGAAACGACATTTACGTCCACAACAGGCACATCTCCTACACACTCTATGGATACAGGTAAAGGATCTGATGAGGTTGGAGGTGTTGTGTCATCTACATTGATCGTCTGAGTTGCTGTCGCCACATTTCCGCAATCATCTGTTGCGGTCCAGGTGCGAGTGATACTATATTCATTTGGACATGAACCATTAGTGGTCACATCTGCAAAAGTTAATACTGGCACACCACAATTATCGGTTGCTGTTGGTGTAGTCCAGGAAGGTGTACCAGTGCATTCAATGGTGGAAGGTCCAGGCAAACCTGAAATCACAGGTGACGTATTATCCTCAATATTTATGATCTGTGCTGCAGTTGATGTATTGCCACATCCGTCATCTGCTGTCCAGGTGCGGGTGATACTATATTCATTTGGACACGATCCATTTGTCGTCACATCTGCAAAACTCAAAATTGGTATTCCACAATTATCCGTGGCGGTTGGAATGTCAAAGGAAGGCGTGCCACCACATTCAATGGTTGTGACACCAGGTAATCCCGAAATGACCGGAGGTGTTGTGTCATCTACATTGATCGTCTGTGATGCTGTAGCTGTGTTACCACAACCATCATCCGCTATCCAGGTGCGCGTGATGCTGTACTCATTAGGGCATGATCCGTTTGTGGTGACATCAGCAAAATTCAAGGTGGGCGTTCCGCAATTATCTGTAGCAGTCGGGGTCGTCCAGGATGGTATACCGGAACATTCTATCGTAGATGGCCCAGGCAATCCTGAAATAATTGGTGGTACGGTATCATCTACGTTAATCGTCTGCGTGGCTGTTGCTGTGTTTCCACAACCATCGTCTGCTGTCCACGTACGCGTGATGCTGTATTCATTCGGACATGAGCCGTTCATGGTCACATCTGCAAAGTTTAGCGTTGGAATGCCGCAATTATCTGTAGCAGTCGGCGGCGTCCAGGAGGGTGTGCCGGAGCATTCTATTGATGATGGACCTGGCAATCCTGAAATGACTGGTGGTACGCTATCATCTAAGTTAATCGTCTGCGTGGCTGTTGCTGTATTACCACAACCATCATCTGCTGTCCAGGTGCGGATGATGCTGTATTCATTCGGACAAGTACCGTTTGTAGTTACATCTGCAAAACTTAATACTGGCGTGCCGCAATTGTCTGTTGCAGTTGGTGTGGTCCAGGAGGGTGTGCCGGAGCATTCTATTGTGGATGGGCCTGGCAATCCTGAAATGATAGGTGGTGTAGTATCATCTACACTAATGGTCTGTGATGCTGTTGCTGTATTACCGCAACCATCATCTGCCGTCCAGGTACGGGTGATGCTGTATTCATTTGGACATGAACCATTAGTGGTCACATCTGCAAAACTCAAGATAGGCGTTCCGCAATTATCGGTTGCAGTCGGTGTAGTCCAGGAAGGTGTACCAGTGCATTCAATAGTGGAAGGTCCGGGCAAACCTGAAATCACAGGTGACGTATTATCCTCAATATTTATGATCTGTGCTGCAGTTGATGTATTGCCACATCCGTCATCTGCAGTCCAGGTCCGGGTGATACTGTATTCATTCGGACATGAACCATTAGTCGTCACATCTGCAAAACTCAAGGTGGGCGTTCCGCAATTATCTGTCGCTGTCGGTGTTGTCCAGGAAGGTGGAGTTGAGCATTCTACAGTAGATGGGCCTGGTAATCCTGAAATCACCGGTGGTGTGGTATCCTCAATATTAATCGTCTGAGACGCTGTGGCTGTATTGCCACAACCATCATCTGCTATCCATGTGCGGGTAACGCTATACTCATTTGGACATGATCCATTCGTCGTCACATCCGCAAAGTTCAACGTGGGTACTCCGCAATTGTCAGTAGCGGTTGGCACATCAAAGGAAGGAGTTCCTCCACATTCGATGGTGGTCACACCAGGCAATCCCGAAATGACCGGAGGTGTTGTGTCATCTACATTGATTGTCTGTGATGCTGTAGCTGTATTTCCACAACCATCATCTGCTGTCCAGGTACGGGTAATGCTATATTCATTTGGACATGAGCCGTTCATGGTCACATCTGCAAAGTTTAGCGTTGGAGTGCCGCAATTGTCTGTTGCAGTTGGTGTGGTCCAGGAGGGTGTGCCAGAGCATTCTATCGTTGACGGTCCGGGTAATCCAGAAATAACCGGAGGTGTGGTATCATCAACACTGATTGTTTGTGAAGCTGTTGCTGTATTACCGCAACCATCATCTGCTGTCCAGGTGCGGATGATGCTGTATTCATTCGGACAAGTACCGTTTGTAGTTACATCTGCAAAACTTAATACTGGCGTGCCGCAATTGTCTGTTGCAGTTGGTGTGGTCCAGGAGGGTGTGCCGGAGCATTCTATTGTGGATGGGCCTGGCAATCCTGAAATGATAGGTGGTGTAGTATCATCTACACTAATGGTCTGTGATGCTGTTGCTGTATTACCGCAACCATCATCTGCCGTCCAGGTACGGGTGATGCTGTATTCATTTGGACATGAACCATTAGTGGTCACATCTGCAAAACTCAAGATAGGCGTTCCGCAATTATCGGTTGCAGTCGGTGTAGTCCAGGAAGGTGTACCAGTGCATTCAATAGTGGAAGGTCCGGGCAAACCTGAAATCACAGGTGACGTATTATCCTCAATATTTATGATCTGTGCTGCAGTTGATGTATTGCCACATCCGTCATCTGC
>ENA-ORBV01001056-ORBV01001056.1-microbial-mat-metagenome-genome-assembly--contig:-NODE-1056-length-62701-cov-11.276060_pt1 | contig 62701 bp, 45 predicted proteins | sample MGYA00237777_ERZ505514 | MGnify/ENA primary metagenome ERZ505514 (study PRJEB26160, sample SAMN06269048) | microbial mat metagenome | isolation source: Oligotrophic lake microbial mat | place...
TTTTCAAGCAGAAGACGGCATACGAGATTCGCCTTAGTCTCGTGGGCTCGGAGATGTGTATAAGAGACAGAGCATATGCAAGTTACGTGTAAAAAAGCAGTTGTAAAGGTTTCAATTCCAAAATGGTACAATTAAAGCCCGTTGCAATACTATGTATAAATTCCTGTATGTCAAAGAACTATTTTTAATCGCCAGGTACAAAAGCGCTCCAAAAAAGCGTCATGCGTTAATGGTACGATTTTGCCGGGACTACGACGACCCATCTAAAAGTTTGTTTTTGAATAACTTAAATAAAAAATGCATCTTTGTTGTCGCTCGTTTTAGGCCGAAGAGGTTTCCCCGACGACGAAATTAACCAAAAAAACATAAAAACGATAGGTATGTACGTCATTTTAGTTTATGATGTTTCGGAAAAGCGGGTCGGTAAAATGCTCAAACTTTGCCGCCGCTACCTCAACTGGATCCAAAATTCGGTCTTTGAAGGAAAAATTACCGAAGTTAAGCTTAAAGAATTGATGCACGAAGCCCGCCAAATTATGGACGAAAGCCAGGACAGCGTCATCATTTTTAGCAGCCGCAACGAACGCTGGTTAGACAAAGAAATCATTGGTGTGGAAAAAAACAACCTCGATACTTTTCTGTGACGCACGGCTTACCACCAGATTTTGAAAGGCTTGTATTCCGCCTCGATGTTCAGGATGTATTTCGCCAATTTGTAGCACTCTAAGCGAACAAGGTGCTTGTAGCTAACTGGCTTTTTCAGCGTACGGTGTTGGATCGTTTCTTTCAGCCGCTCCTCAAAACAACGGATAAAGGCCTGTTTGCCGGGCGTTTTGAGGAAACAACCGTTGAGTTTTTGTTCAAAATCCGACGCTTTTATTATTTTTTGGTTAAAGACCCTGAAAATGGTACGATCTACGAGGATGGGTTTAAAAATCTCCGCCAGATCAAGTGCCAAGGAATAGCGCCGCGCACCGGGTTCGTGCAGGAAGCTGATGGTAGGATTGAGCTGGGTGTGGTAGATGGCGTCTAAGGCCAGCGTGTAACACATCATGTTGCCAAACGAAACAAGCGCGTTCACTTCGTTGGAAGGGGGCTGTTTCGTGCGTCCGTTCATCTCAAAATCATCAATGATCTGCTCGAACGCTTCGTAATACACCTGCCTGCAATTGCCTTCGAGGCCCATCAGTTCCGGAACATTGCCGGTTTGGACGATGCCCGGCCGGTAACTCTCAATCATGCCGATTTGAACGTCTAAGTTTTTACCCCGATTTTGATAGTATTTCAGGTTTTTCAGCATATTGAAAGAAGCGCCCTCGATCAGTCCCTGTGCAATATGCAGGCGCCGGCGCGGACTCAGGTAGGCTTTGGTCTGCTCTACCTGCATTTTGCCTGCGAGCAACTGGTCTTTGGGCTGAAAAGAACCGGTGTAGTGTTCGTAATAATCGAAAAAATGGACGGCAACTCCAGCTTTCCCCAAAAAATTGTACATCGCGCTGTTGGCGTCCACGCTGCCAAAAACATAAAGGTTTTCGACGCCTTCGATGGGCAGGTATTTCGGTTTGCCCGCCTGACCCTGGTCGTCTACCGGCTCAAAAATGAGCGTATTATCCTTGCGGCTCATCCTTCCGGGGTTAAACAGATAATAATTGTTTTTCATGATGGATATTTTTGACAACTATTAATTCCACTGCACGCTCCCCCTCTCCCTCTCACCCTTCCCCGCTGTAACAAAAATCATAATAGGCGCATTTTTTGCACATCGGTTTGTCAATCACCGGAGGGCAGGCTTCCTGGCTCACGATGGCGGTTACCTGGCTTTCCCAGGCTTCCACGTCTGCTGATTCGGACGGCGATAAGGTCACTTCTTCCGTCATCCGCAGTTTCGGATACTCAATGAGGCCCCGCGTTGCCGGAATGCCGTTGCGCCGCAACACATACAGGTAATATTGCACCTGCGCCACGTGAGCCTCCTCCTTTTTGTTCGATTTTTTGACCTCGCGCACAAGGTGTTGCGCCGCATCGTAGTGGTCAATTTTGATCCCCTCAATCTGGATTTCCTGCCAGCGCTCCGCCCGCTGCGGATAACTCGTTTCGCCAATGAGCTTTCCTTCCGCCACTAAGTCGCTGGTGTGCTCCATCTGGATGCTGTGGTGAAATAACCAAAGTTTCCGGTGGCAAAGGTGGAGGTAGGCGATGTGTGTTCCGGTCATGGTGAATGGGTTTTGGAGATGATGGGTGGGGGGTATTGAACACCTTCTGTTTCCATGTGTTACCTAAAAATCAAAAAGCAAATTGTCATCAGGGGGTAATTTTGAAAAAAAAAGACCTTTTTCCTTAGTGTATACACCTGCGCGTGTAACGCATATGTTTTGGACATCCTCTTTTAGAACTATTTTTTTATTATTATCAATCTGAAAGAGCTTAATACCTTGCTGAATTAAATAAATAGGCAAATCTACTGCTTTTTCGTTTTTATAAGCTTGCCAATCTATGTAGTTTCTGAAGTAAGGATTTTCGGGGAACTCAACTAAGACGGACATGTTATTGTCAATGTCTCGGCTTTTCCAAAAAATAGTTTCTGTATTATCTAATTCACTGATAGCCTTTGGTAAAATGACCCAATTGTTAGCAAAGGTTTCTTTTAAAAGCTTTGCATTGTCTTTTGCTCTAAGACTGAATTCTTCTATCTTTTCATAAACAATATTAATGAGATCGACAAATTCCTTTGCAGAGTAGGTTTTTAATTGTAAAAGCCCAATTGTTTTCTCTAGGGCGGGATTTATTTGCCATTTCCTTTTGTCAAAACTTCCATAAGGTGCTGGGTATATATCTCCCTTTTTTTGAGGTATAAATACATGTAATTCGCCGATTTTCTCTTTGTTAAATCTGCATAAACGCCCGGCACGTTGTACTAATCTATCAATGGGGCAAACATCACTAATCATTAGATCGGCACTAATATTGATGCTCATTTCTCCGATTTGGGTAAGTATTGCAACACCTTTCGCTATTTTATTTCCCCATGCCTTATGCCCAAGATTCTTCAAAATCATTTCTTCCTTTTCTAGTTTGTCAGGCTCGGTGAAGCGGCTATGGTAAAGCATAGGAACTATTTCTGTGTGTTTTATAAACCAATCATAGAATTCAATTGCTTTTGCAACTGTATTTGCATAAATGATTGCAGGTTCTTTGACGCAGCGCATTAGAAGTTGGGATAAATCATTGACCGTCTCATAGTTTTGAATTGACATGATTTCGCATCTTGGTCTTTCAATATCTGATCTATCTTCTTTTATTTCAGTTACGTGAAAACCTGTAGCTTGATACATTTTTAAGCATGATTGAGGCAATGAAGCACTCATAATCATTACGGGTACTTTCCATTCATTAAGGGCTTCAAGTAAAACTAAAATATTGGCTTGGGTAAAATCATCATAAAAATCAGCTTCATCAATGACTAGACAGCTATGGGCTAAGTTAAATGCAATCGCATGGTGATCTTCACGGGAAAGTGTCAAGCACATCAACAAATGATCAATAGTACAAACGGTTACAGGTGTTTGCAATCTACGGGCAAATTCATGTTGCATTTTAGCTATATGTCTTGAGTCTTTACTTTCCTTGGCTTGTTCATGGAATTTTTGAAACCAAGCGCTTGAATGATAAAGCCCTGTATCTGAAAGGGTATCCGTAACATTAATAGCTAAAGCATTGGAAGTAAAACGGGTGGGCATAGCAATTATTAAACGATCAGCTCGACAATTATCAATTTGATGTTTAGCCCACAATAAAGCCGCATCAGTTTTGCCAGCCCCCGTAGGAGCACGCAGCAATAATAAGTCATCTTGATAGTTTTCTTCCGCAATTTGTTGTACGGGCCTTTTGGATGAATGCTTAAACTCATATTCAAAAGAGACATATTCAGGAATAAAGGCATCGTTTTCAGAAATACTCGCACGGTGGTCTGCTAATTGAAGAAATCCTCGGATTCCGGCAATTTCATAATGTTTCTTTAATACTTCCCTAAAGCGAAAAGCAGGATTGGAGATATAATCATTATTTAGGGTTTCAAACTTTTCCCAAATCAGCCCGCCATTTTTTCCAATATTTTTATTTTTTGTCCATTTCTCTTGGTGATATTTCGATAATTTGGCATGATGGGCACCGATAGCAATAAGGACAGGTAGAGGTAAATTTTCTTGATGGCGAATAACTGAATCTATCTCGTGCCTAATATTAGCTTGCATTAAAAACTTTCCTGTATTTTTGACAGCTTTCTCGAAGTCTTTGAAGGTTCCACCATTAATTTTTTGCCAATTCAAAAATAGCTGGTAATCTTTTTGACAAGCTGTTTGCCAAATGCGATGTTTTTTTCCTTCATCATGAAATTTGCAAGCACTGTATAGACGTTTTTCTAAATCTCGTCCAGTTACCAAGTGGTATTTTCCCATAACAAACGGGAAACTTTTAATGATTTTTTGACCCTCTGATATCACGTTATCAACATGCTGCTTGAGCGTGATACCAGAGGATTTTGCCAGGTATTTCATAGCAATCATTTATCAAAGACTTCCGAAAAAGTTTGAATAAGTTCACCTCCTTTCTCGTCTTTTTCACTTGGATCATAAAGAAGATTGTTATCTGTATCTGTAATAAAGGAAAGTGCTTTTGTATAGGCATCCAGAACGCTTACCTCTCCTGCTGTATCGTCTCCAAGAAAGTAAATGGCATCTCGTGATTTTAACTCCAATAGAATATTAGTCTTTTCAGTATCATTTGCAGTAAAATATCGTGCTGCTTTTCTACTCAATTTTTCATCAAATATGATAAGGATTTTTTGAGGCTCTCCGCTGACTGCATTTCGAGCTTGGTTGGCATAATCATTCATAGCGCGAGTAGCCTCTATAAATAGTTTTACCCTTCTGAGCCTTTCTGCTTCATTAGTATGCTTAAAAAATTTGGTTTTAATATGAAATTCATTTTCATACTCAAACACCTTTGATATTCCCAGGGTGCTAATGTCTAAGAAAAAATTCATGTGCATAAAGTCTATTTCACTAAATTCTCTTGTAGCAAGTGCTTGTTTTTGGTCAGATTCTTGTGAGTTTTGCTTTAGCCGAATCAATAAATCACGACCAACTTCGCTTGGATCAAGTGCGACGGCAGGTGTGACCGTTAGCGGCGCTGTCCTACGACCTGAGTAATCGCCTTTAGACGGGTGCATAAAACCACCCATATCTGCCCGAATATCCAATTCAATTTTGTTTCCAACGCCATCTCCATTCGATACAAACGTCTCCCCTTTATTTTCATCATCTCGATTTGCTCTGTCAATTGCACTAAACAAAACATGACGCTGCATTTGCCCAGAAACATAAACCCTGCCATCGGGTCTTCTTTTTATAGATGAAGCGTTACCTAAAAGCTTTTCTCCCCCGTTGGCGATGTGATCTTCGAAAACGGCGATACTTGAGATAAGGATACCTTTGATTTTCATGACATTTATCAATTTTAAAATTGTTAGCAAATAAATTTATTCTTCTGAATAAGCCGATGAATCTTCACTGGTATCATCTGCATCTTCATCCAATGAATCTTCAGTTGGCTTCTCATATTTATTTCTAAGTCTCGAAAATGCCATCAATAAATTTTTGGCATTATCTAAAGGCAAATCTCCTGAGGAAGTTTTTTCCATAAACAAAGCTGCATCCGGCGGTGCGTCTATTTGTGAAAGCCGCCCTCCCCTTGTTATCACTTGTGCAATTAAAGCATCTCCGGACTTTGCAGAAAAAGCAGAGCTTTCTATTGCTATCAGTACCTTTGCTTTTGCTTTTTTAAATTCCTCGCTTTTAGTATTGCCATGTTCTGCTTTAGCTGCGAGATAAGCTACATAGTTGAGCCATCGGCCTAACTCTTTGGCAGACTTAACAATGTCTACGTTTATCTTTTCCATTTTGATAAAATATGTTGTGAATAAAATTTCGAGATGGTGTGGATACTCCGCACGAAAAGCCAAAAAATCTTTCAACGCAGGGCGGTTGAATAATTGTAAAAAACGACTTGCAAAAAGATCAAAGGCTTGATATTCATTTTTGTTATTTTTGCGATTTTCTGCGTTAAACAATTTGGTGTAATAAATGGAATCAATTATAATATTTAATTTATCTTCCTTTGCTAAATCAATTACATAATGATTATAAGTAAAAGATTTAGCATGCCCGTAGCTTATCAAGTAGATCGGAATGTTTTCCAAACTATCTAAAACAGCTTTCCCTTCCGTCCAGAGATTCGCTTTTTTTGACCATTCTCCTATTGCACCTAATAGAGCGATACTTCCTAAAGCACTGCTTTGTGGCGGGTTTGGAAAATTACCATTATAAATTTTTGGACGCCAAGGTTTATAAACTGTCTTTTTGTTTTCTCCTTTTCCCTCTGATTCGGCAGATACGTCACCAATCATTAAATCTTTTTCTGTATCAGAATTTAACATTCTCTTAAAAAGAGAGATGAATTTTATCATTTCATCAAGGGACAAGTCTGGGATAATGGCAGTATTTTCCCTATTCCATTTTCCTTTTTCAAATTTTTTAAAAGCCAGGCATGGTTTATAATGGGTGATATTTGTGATTGCCGCACAAGTTGCTTCTTCTATAGAGGCTTTTGGCGTACTTTGACTTTTTTTGCCATTATTAAACTTAGCAGACGCCGCAAAAATGCTCATGGTTAGATTTTCTGAGCTACTTTTTTCATTGCCTAATTTATCAATCAGTGTCTGAACTCCGCTCCAGGTGTTACCGGCTTGCTTGTCAGAAGTAATAATATTAGGGCATAAAAATATTCCTTCATTAGGTCTCCCTCCGGTTTGAAATTGTTTATTTGCTGAAATAAATTCATAATTCATATAGTTGAATTTTACTTTTTCAAAATTTTCATAATGCTCTGCGGGTTTTACTCTAAAGCGATTTAAACCTGAATATAAAGCATCTTGTAATTGCTTATGAGTAATATCAGCAGCATTTTTAATTCCGTTTTCTACCATTACCAAAGCTAAGCCGTATCGGCTATAAGGATGTGTGAATTCCATATTCTACATTTCTTTTATTGATAAATCTATCCAGCCCTCATTTGTGCCGAGATAGGTAATATTGTTTTCTTGAAAAGCCAATTCAAGCGCTCTTAGAAGGGATGCATTTATCAATAACTTATATTGATATAATCCTTCGACTGTAATAAACTCACGAACTGTAGGAGAGCTATAGTACATAGGAAAGTCGCTTAAATTATTTTTCAGGAACTCCCCATATTCTTTGTCACTTATTTTGCCTTTATCATCAGTAGGCAGTGCTCTTTTTTGTTTAATGAGATACCAACTGAGGTTGGGAGTTCCTTTCAAATGCCGAGAATCATCATGCTTTAACTGTTGTTTCCACAAATCATCATAACGGGATGTAATGATAGGAGCAAGATGAAGCTCAATTTCAAAAAGATGACCTATCAATGATGTATAACCTACGATTGAACTTGTTGTTTCAAAGTCATTAATCTTGTGATCTTTTTTGTAAACCTGTCTCATCTTTTTTAAAATTGCTTTACGCTCATCTATTCCTATATGCCATCCTAAAGCATTTTCGAAAATCCCACATAAGTTATATTTTGTAGGTTTATCTTGACTTTTGTAATAGGAGCCTGGAAGTGTACTCACTATTGACATTGGAGCTAATGGCTCGATAGTCAATAGCGCCTTTATGCTTTTTTCAGGCTTTTCAAACAAGATTGCCAAATCCATTTTCATAATAAAGTTAATTTTTTATTTTAAATTCACCGCACCGCTCCAAATCCAATCCCCGTACTATTCCCAACCCCAACTTCCCAAGCTAGCGCAATGGCTTCCGGGTCGCCTTCCACAATGACGGGGCAAAAAGTCGCTTTGTTGTTGATGCCTTTATAATTGACCAATCGAATTTTAATATTTGGGTAGCTGCGGTCAAAGCCCACTTTTACCTGAAGATGCCCTTTCCCGATTTTACGGAGTTTGTGCTGTAAAGTTTCGGTCAATAAAGTATCTGCTTCGGGGTCTTCGGGGTAGTAAAATTTAATTTTTCCATTGATGGAGCGTTTAATGAGCGCCGGACTTTGCAACATGAAGCGCTCGACATTGCCAAAAACCGGCTGCTCGGCCAATTGAACCTCCTGCACGTTCAACCCATAGCGGATGCCCGGATCCGAAAAGACACCAGCCACAATGCGTTGGTGCAGGCTTGTGTCGGGCGCACTGATGAAAAAGCCGGCCCCCTGCGGGAACTCGAGCCCGTCTTTGTGTTGCTTGCCATTATAGAGCCACGATAGCGAATACAAAGACATGTCGTCGTGCAAATCATTGTCACCAAGCCATTTGTGCAACGCGCCTACCAACGCAACCTGGTACGTAAACGGCACAGGTTCGGTATTGGGCGTGGTTTTGAAATAAAGTCTCATGGATTTGATATTTTGATCGTGATGTCGTTTACTTGTTCACAAAGGTCTGAAGATGCCCCCCGTACCAGCATCCCCACCCCTAAAAAAAATGAAAAAAGTTTCAAAATTTCATGTTACGAGCCTGGGCATTCAAATGTTCCAGCAGGGATTCCGGGTGCACAACTTCCACCGTTTGGTAAAATCCGAGGATAAAATTGCTCAGGCCATAAAATTTGTGGTTGACTTTGCATTGAAAGTCGAACATGCCTTCTTCGGCAGCGGGCTGAATATAGGCCTGTGTAAGCGGAAAGCGCTCCACCAATTCGTTCCGGGCACCCACGCGCAGGCGCAAATGTACCGTCAGTTGTTTGTCGTCTACAATGCGGAAAGGGTCGGCAGGGATGACGCGATGCCGCGTTTTATAAACCCATTCATCCGCAGTGAGCTGAATACGGGTGATGCGGGAGATGCGAAAATGGCGTAGTTCGCCTTTGTCCACGTCGAAGGCCTGAAGGATGTCGTCGGCAGGATTCGGATCGAACGGTTCCACCCGGCGATCACTAACGGTATTGCTGTTGGAGGAATGATAGTCGAGCAGGATAACTTGCCGTTGCTCCCGTTTGGCCTGTTCCAACAGATCTATTTTGCTCAAATAGGGCTTGCGGAGGTAAGCATTGCCCAAGCGGGCATAGTCATAAATAGAAACGATTTTTCGCTTGAGTTTTTCAATACCGGGATATTGAGACCCCAGTTTTTCGATGGCTTGCAACAGGAGCGACTGGTCTTTGTCGGTAAAATGAAGTAAGTCTTCCAGTTCGCGGTAGGGTTTGTCTGCGATGAAGCCGTAGCAATAGCTTTTTGGGTCGCACTCCACCTCAAACCCCGCCGTTCTGAAAGCGTCAAAATCCGTTTTTATGGTATCGGGATGAACGCCACAGCGGTCAGCAAGCTGTCGTTTCGTATAGCCAAAGGGGCGTTCGAGTAGGGCGCGTTGCACGCTTAGCAGTCGGACTTTGGTCGTTTGGTCTTTATCCATGACAGGGATGGTTTGGTTTTTGATTTAGGAATAGACAGTAAGGGGCATGTCATAGCTTGTGTTGGATATACAGGTGTCGGGTTTCAGGTCTTAATCACCTCCATGTCCTCTCAATGCGCTAATATAATGCAAATAATTGGAATGTCAAAACGGTATCGGGAGGGGCACGTGTCGGACACCTCCGAAGGTGCCCGCCACGTGCCCCTCCCGATACCGTCGCCACCTTCCCCTAAAACGCTGCATCCCCCGAAAATTCAGCCTATATGCCTCGTGCGAAGCCACAAAATTTTTAATCCCGGAGGGATCATTTTCATCCTATAAAAGCTCAAGCACCGGCGTCATCGCGAGCCAATGGGGTTGCTGCTCAATGTAAATGCCGTAAGAACTATAAGGCCAGTCGTAATAGTGAATACCAAAACCGTGGTGAATCACATTGTGGTGGATGTATTGCAGCTTGTCTAAAAAATGTGCTTCATCCCGCATGACGATCCTTTTAAACTTTGCCTGAAACAGACTGCCGTGCCGGTCCTGCTCTTTGTTAAACCCTGCTGAATAACTGTTGAACATTGCTTTAAACTGGGAAGTATAAAACGTATTGGAGTCCACTTCGGCGCGCAAAAACGCCGCCGCTTTTTGGGATGGATTCTTTTCAATCAAGGCAAGGATATCAGGGGTCAGCGGCTTGGCTTTTGCGAGAAAGTGAAAATGATTGGGCATCAGGCAGTAGGCATAGGTGCTGAAATAGGGCAGAATGTACTCCTGCCACCGCCCCAGGAAGTAAATGCAATGTTCGTGGTTCAGGAAAAGATTATCGTTGCCTAAAGCACGGTTGTAGATATGGTAGCAGGTATTGGGTTCGAGTTTTGCCCAGTAGTTGGTTTTCATTGTATTTTGTTTTTATTGAGTAATTCAGGTTAGGTGTTCTCGCGTGTCGTCCCTTCACATGTCGGACACCTCCGGAGGTGTCCGACATGTGAAGGGACGACACGCGAGAACCAACGACATCGCCCTTTCCGAAATCGCCGTAATCGAAAGCGCCGGATTCACCCCCGGGTTTGCGGAAATCATGGAGCCGTCGCACACCAGCATATTTTCATACCCAAAAACCCGATTGTTGTGGTCTATAACCCCGGTTTCGGGCGAATCGCCCATGACGGCACCGCCGAGGATGTGCGCCGTGCCCGGGATGCCTGCTAATGGCGTCAGGCCGAAAGCCATCGCTTTGCCGCGGATTTGCGTTTCTAATTTCCGGGCCAACTCAATGGCGCGCGGGATGAAGGCCGTGGGTTTGTTTTCGCCAACCACGGCTGTGCGCATGCCGCCGCGGCGTGTACGCGTAAAGGTGACCGTGCTGTCTAAGGTTTGCATAAACAGCATCACCACTGAACTTTTAGCCCAGTCTTTCACGCGCAGGTATTTCCAGTAAGTACCCGGGTGCAGCGCGACATCTTTCACCATGCTAAAAATGCGGATCAGCATGTTCGGACCTTCCACAAAAGGCAGGAAACTGAGGCGCCAGGCACCCGAACCGGCGCCGTAGCGACAAAATTCGAGGTGGCTGTGTTCGTCCGTGTGCAGGATGGCACCGATGGCGATGCCCTGCGACAGGTCGGCGCTTTGGTCTAATTGCGTCACACAAATCAGGCTTTCGTTGTTGGTACGCACGTCGCGGCCCACCATATCGGACAGCCGGGGCAGTGATTTTTCTTTTAGTTTCAACAACAATTTAACAGTGCCGAGCACGCCGCCCGAAAAAACCACGCCTTTAGTGCGCAGGGTTTGCCGGCGTTTGAACAGGCGGGTAGACGATTGGAGCTGTACCTCGTAGCCGTCCGACCCGTCGGGATTGCCAACGGGGCGAACATCCACCACTTCCTGTTCGGCGAGGATTTCGACGCCAAGTTGTTGCGCTAAATAGAGGTAGTTTTTGTCTAAGGTGTTTTTGGCGTTGTGGCGGCAGCCCGTCATGCAGGCACCGCAATAGGTGCAACCGGCGCGTTCGGGGCCTTTGCCATCGAAGTAGGGGTCGGGCGCGGTTTTGCCTGGGACGCCGAAATAAATGGCGACATCGGTTGCGTCTAACTGATCTTCCTGGCCGATGCTTTTGGCGAGTTCCTGCAACGCTTTTTCGCCGTCAAAAAAATGAGGATTTTTGGCAGCGCCCAGCATCTGCAAGGCTTTGTCGTAATGGGGTGCCAACTCCGCCTGCCAATCGGCAAGCCCGGCCCAGCTTCCGGAGCGAAAAAATGCGGGCTTAGGCACGGGCAGGGTATTGGCGTACACCAGCGAACCACCACCGACCCCCGTGCCGGAAACGACGCCAACATCCCGGAAAATGGTGATTTTCATGATGCCATACCAGCGCAGGGCGGGCAGCCAAAGCCATTTGGAAAACGACCAGTTGGTTTTGGGAAAGTCTTCCGCGCGGTACCACTTTCCTTTTTCAATAACGAGTACTTTGTACCCTTTTTCGGCTAAACGCAGCGCGCTGACCGAGCCGCCGAAGCCGCTGCCGATGATGAGGTAGTCGTATGTTTTCAACATAAATATTTTAGATCAAATGTAGCAGGGAATCCTGTAATTGAGCAGTGCAGCTAAGAGATTTATGATTTTTATCAAAAATTATCGTGGCATTGACGTTCGTTATTGTGGGATAACTTTTTTATCCTTAAATAACAGTTATTATCTTAGATGATTTCATTCTAGTAAAACGAAAAGTATGACGCTCAAAAAATACTTTCCCATCCTGAACTGGCTTCCCGGATATGGGAAAAGCCAATTGCAGGGCGACCTTGCTGCCGGATTGACGGTTGGGGTAATGCTCATTCCGCAAGGGATGGCTTATGCGATGCTCGCAGGCTTAGCACCCATCCACGGGCTGTATGCGGTGACGATTCCTTTGGTGTTGTATGCCATATTCGGAACGTCCAGACAGTTGGCAGTAGGCCCGGTGGCGATGGTATCTTTACTTACAGCAGCAGGGATTGGCGCGCTGAATCCCGCTTCGCCGGAGCAGTATTTATTGTATGCAATTACCACGGCCTTAATAGTTGGTTTGCTGCAATTGGGCATGGGGTTGTTTCGATTAGGTTTTTTAGTCAATTTCCTGTCGCATCCGGTCATCAGCGGCTTCACTTCTGCAGCGGCCATCATTATTGGCCTGAGCCAGTTGAAACACCTGCTGCGGCTCAATCTGCCGAATACCGAACACATTCAGGATATGGTGCTGGCCGTTGGTGAAAACATCGGACAGACCCACTGGTTGACGCTGGCCGTTGGCATTGTCGCTATGGCTGTCATCAAATACGGGAAAAAGATTCACAAAGGGATTCCGACCTCCTTAGTTGCTGTGGTATTAGGTATACTGGCGGTTTGGGGTTTGGGATTGACGGAGCAGGGCATAAAAATAGTCGGCTCGGTTCCGGACGGGCTGCCCGGTTTTTCCCTGCCTTCTTTCGATCCCGGAGTCTGGTCGGCTTTGGCGGCTACGGCGGTGACAATTGCGCTGGTGGGATTCATGGAGAGTTTTGCCGTTGCGAAAGCCATTCAAGCCAAACACAAAAACTACCAGGTGGATTCGAATCAGGAGTTAACGGCATTGGGTTTGGCGAATATCGGCGCTGCTTTTATACAATCGTATCCGGTCACGGGCGGTTTTTCCCGCACTGCGGTTAATGACCAGGCTGGCGCCAAAACCGGCATGGCTTCGATCTTTAGCGCGGTATTGATTGTGCTGACGCTCTTGTTCCTGACGCCGTTATTTTACTACCTGCCCAATGCCGTACTGGCGGCAGTCGTGCTGGTGGCTGTTGCGGGATTGGTAGACTACAAAGAAGCCATCCACCTTTGGCACCAGGATCGAAGCGATTTCTGGATGTTGATCGCGACTTTTGTTGCTACCCTCACGTTGGGCATTGAAACCGGAATCGGAGTTGGTGTTGTATTGTCGCTTCTCGTAGTGGTTTACCGTTCTACCCGCCCGCATATTGCCATTTTGGGACGGGTTCCTAACTCTGATTTTTATCGGAATATTGAGCGGTTTAACAATTTGGAACAACGACCGGATATTGCAATTGTCCGCCTCGACGGACCGGTTTATTTTGCCAACCTTGCTTTCGTCAAAGATAAATTGGATGCTATTGCTGCTGAAAAAGGTGCTGCGCTCAAGTTGTTCATCATCAACGCAGACAGCATCAATCATGTAGACAGCAGCGCGCTGAACGCCATCAGAGACTGGATTGACGCATTCAGGGCCAGCGGGAGAGATATGGTTTTTACCGGCGTCATTGGTCCGGTACGCGATGCGTTTACCCGATCGCATCTGACGGATTTTGTCGGCGAAGACCATTTCTTTTTAAGCAACCAGCAGGCGATAGATGCTTTTGACAACCGTTCAGCGTCTGAACGATTCAAGCCTTATGTGCTGCAAACCAATGTAACAGATCATGCAATTGATCATTAGGAAGTTTTGCAGAATTAACACAGGTAAATCTTATGAAAAAGCAACTTTGGATATTGCCTGTTTTTTTGTTTTTATGGCTCAATCAGGATTTGGCCCAACCCGCTGATTCCGTTCAGGCAGCCCCGAAACTGTGGAAACCGCGCTGGATCCAGAAAAAAGAAGCCTTTAAATTGTCGGTAAAAAGCATGGTGCAGCTGTGGAGCATTTATTCTACCGATTTTGAAATCTACAACACTACAACCGGCGCTTATGAACGGGTAGACCACTGGTTCAACGTTTCCCTGCGCCGTGCCCGGCTGGCCTTCAGCGGGGAACCTTATCCGGGATTGCAGTATTTTAAAATCACCAATTAAAATTCTTATGTGATCTTCGTTACAGATTGCACCTCTGGCTACCTTTATCTTTGCATCAGATTTTTTGAACATTAAAAAAACAAACGAATATGAATCTTTTGCAATCGCTATTTGGTGCAGGCACAAAAAAATACAAAGACGCACGTGCGGATGAATTTTTGAAGTTACTGGGAGAAACCCAAAATACAGTTTTATTGGATGTGCGTACCCCTGCGGAGTTCGCCGGCGGGAAAGTAAAAGGGGCTGTGAATCTTGATATTTACAATCCTAATTTTTCAGCTTCGATTGACAAATTAAACAAAAACAAAACCTATTTCGTGTATTGCCGAAGCGGTGCCCGGAGCGGGCAAGCCTGTAACCTGATGGCAGACCGCGGTTTTGAAAACCTCTATAACCTTGTCGGAGGGATTTCGAGTTTGTAGTGATTTTGTTAGAGCTTGTTCGGATTTCCGTCAATCGGCTACGGACGGTAAATTTTATTTTATACTGCGTTGATTTTTTTCGCCGTAGCTACTGGCTACGTCTGCAAAAATCGCCTTGTCTAAAATAAAATTTCCTCACCCTCGCTTGATCATGAAAACCCGAACAAGCTCTTAACCCTATTCCACTGAACTGGCTCTAAACTTTACTGACCGAACATGGAAAACAAGCACGATGAAACACGCGCAAATGAATTGTTCACCCTGGTCGTCAATTTGCTGGCTACCGCAGTTATTTTCCTGGTATCCGTCGTCCTTTCCTTGGCTCCGGCTTTTTTCTTTGATGATCAATGGGAGCAATTTTCAAAATCATTTTCCGGTTCTGAAAAAAAAGAAAAAAAGGAGCAATACGCCACTTCTAATGGAAATGAGGCTTATTATTGGATTGCGCCAAACCCACATAAGATTGAACATGAAAAACAACGCAGGCAGGTTTTATACGGCAGGGAATTAATTGCGCATACTTCAAAATACCTCGGCCCGAAAGGAACTGTTAAAGCCATCAGCAATGGATTGAATTGTCAAAATTGCCACCTGTCGGCAGGCACAGCAATATTTGGCAATAATTATGGATCGGTTGCCGCAACTTATCCTAAATTCAGAGCGCGGAGCGGCATTAAAGAAGATATTTACAAGCGGGTGAACGATTGCTTTGAGCGCAGTTTAAACGGTCAGCCCTTAGACACAGCCGGCAACGAAATGCAGGCCATCAAAGCCTACATCGAATTTTTAGGCGGCAATATGCCGAAAGGAGAAAAAGCCCATGGTTCCGGGCTGAAAGACCTGCCTTACCTTGATCGGGCTGCCGATCCGGTGAAAGGCAAATTAGTCTACGAAAGTTTATGCCAAAGCTGCCACCAGGCAGGCGGTGAAGGCATACTCACCAACGCCGGTACGGAATTCCTCTACCCGGCGCTTTGGGGCAAAAATAGCTACAACGACGGCGCTGGCCTTTACCGCATTAGCAATTTTGCCAAATACGCAAAATACAACATGCCGCTGGGCGTCAATTTTACCGCGCCGCAACTTTCTGATGAAGCAGCCTGGGACGTTGCCGCCTATGTCAATTCGCAAAAAAGACCACATATAGAAGTACCCGGCGACTGGCCGGATATTTCCCAAAAGCCGGTTGACCACCCTTTTGGACCTTATGCAGACAATTTTTCGGAGCTGCAGCACAAATATGGACCGTTCAAACCCATCGAAGCAATGAAAAAAGCGCAGGAAAACTCCGCAAAAATGACATCGGCCAATCAATAATTCCTTTTATTCACATGCGACAAGTTATTATGGAAAATAGCAGAAGAAAGTTTTTGAGACAGGTTGGTGCCCTGGGTGCAAGCGCCGGATTGGTTAGTGCAGCTACTCCGCTGCTGGGGCATGTTACTCCTGATTTGGAAGATCCCAATGTAACCGGCGATAAGCCAACTACCATCACCATCCTGCAAACAACGGATGTACATTGCCAGGTGCATCCCCACGACGAACTTTTTTGGGAAAACGAACAAGCCGTTTTTCGCCAAACGGGGGGCTATGCGCATTTGGCAACCTATCTGAAAAAAGAGCGAAAAAAGAACCCACGCACTTTTGTGATGGATACCGGTGATATGTTTCAGGGCAGCGAACTGTCCATCAAAACAACCGGAAAAGCCATGGTTCCGATCCTGAATCAATTGGGCTACGACCTCTACCTTCCGGGCAATTGGGAAGTCGTATATTACAAAAAAGCCATGCAAACCCTGCTCGGCTCGCTGAACGCACCCAAAGTGTGCGCAAATATGTACCACGACCTGGGCGACAAAAAAAAAGGAGAACTCATTTTTCCACCTTACCACATTTGGCACGTTGCCGGGGTGAAAATTGGTTTTTTGGGCTATACCGATCCGCTGGTGCCGATGCGGCAGTCTCCGGCTTACAGTAAAGGGATTATTTACACTAAACCTGAAGAAAACCTGGCGCACTATGTGAACGTGCTGCGCGAACAGGAACAATGCGCGTATGTATTGGTGGTGGCGCATCTGGGGCTATCGCAGCAAATTGCGCTGGCCAACCTGCCGGAATGCGAAGGAGTGGACTATATTTTGGGTGGCGATACGCACGAAAGGGTGCGTAAACCCATTCAGTGTAAATACGCTAAAGTGGTGGAACCCGGCGCTTTTGGGTCTTTTGTCGGCAAACTCGAACTGACCGTTCAAAACGGAAAAGTCATTGCCGATAAATACACCCTTGACGAAGTCAACGCCGATCGGTACAAGGCCGATAAAGACATCACCGCGCTGATTAAGGCCAATGAAAAACCCTTTGAAGACGATATTTACAAGGTCGTCGGGTACAGCGCCATTCCGCTCTACCGCTATTTTGTGGTGGAAAATCCGATAGATACGATGGTTTTGGATGCCCTGAAGTGGAAACTGCCGGACATTGACATTGTGCTTTCCAACGGCTTTCGGTTTTGCCCGCCGCGCTCTACACCCGATCACACCGGGAATATTCCAATCACGAATGGCTATCTTTACGACATGTTGCCGATTGACAGCACGGTTCGCACCGCAAAAGTGACCGGCCAACAAATCATGAACTGGTTAGAAAACGAACTGAACAATGTTTTTGCCAAAGAGGCTGCCCAACGGTTTGGCGGCTGGCTGATCAAGTTCAAAGGCATGAAAATGTCTTTTTATGCCTTTGGGGAAAAAGGAAAACGCGTGAAGGACGTCACCATTGGCGACAAACCGTTAGACCTCAACCGGACGTACAGCGTTTGCGCCTGCGAAAGAGACGGCGATCCGATTGACATGCTTTGCCGGATCAAAAATGTGGCCGAGGGGAAAAATACGCCTTATACCCTGCACTCCGTGATGCGGGATTATTTGGCGGTGAATTCCCCGGTGAGTCCGGAACTACCTGAAGCAGCGGATATTCTCGATGCGCCGCAAACCCTGCTCACCCAGGTCTCCGGGGTAGATTATAAATTTACGTAAACACATAAAAAAATAAAAATGAATAAATTATTAATTGCGGGTTTCTTGCTCTTTGCCTTTGTGACGGTCAGCGCACAGCACCAAATGCTATCGGATAAAGATTATTCTGGAAACAAGATCGTCATCCAAGTGGTGACGGAAGACACCGTGGCGCACAAAGCCCTGATGAAACAACTGAACAACATTACTTCAGTGGCGGCAGACACCGAAATTGAAGTGGTTTGTCACGGCCCGGGGTTGTACATGCTGGTTAAAGAGCGGAGCATCGTTCAGGCGCAGCTCAAAAAACACGCAGAAAAAGGCATTCAATTTGTGGCCTGCGAATTTTCTTTGAAGGAACGCAAAGTAGACAAATCGCAAATTGTGGACGAAGCCAATTTTGCGAGGTCGGGCGCGCTGGAAATTGCCAGCAAGCAGCGGGCAGGCTGGAGTTACCTCAAGGCAGGTTTTTAATCAATAGCATTTAATCAATATAAAAAAATATTGGGATGTTTTTGTAAATGGTTATCAGGGCTATGCCAATTATTTTTGGAAAGAAATGACCAACCCCAACTGGCACAATTATTTTTACTGGCTGCTGCTGGTTTCCGCTTTCTTTTTTGTGTTGGAATTGCTGGCACCCTGGCGCAAGAACCAGCCGAAATTCCGAAAGGATTTCTGGTTGGATTTTTTCTACATGTTTTTCAATTTTTTCGTGTTTTCATTAGTCATTTACAGCGCCGTCTCTTCGGTGTTCGTCAATTTGTTGAACGATGGGATTAAGGCGGTCAGCGGGTTCGACTTACAGGCTTCTAACCCCCTGCGCGGAGCGCCTACATGGGCCATCCTGCTGATCGGGTTCGTGATCCGCGATTTTGTGCAGTGGTGGATCCATCGCCTGTTGCACCGGAGTGAACGCCTATGGGAATTTCACAAAGTGCACCACTCGGTGGAACAAATGGGTTTTGCGGCACACCTGCGCTATCACTGGATGGAAAACGTGGCGTACCGCACCATTGAATACCTGCCTTTGGCGCTGCTGGGCGTTGGCCTCTATGATTTTTTTATTATCCACATTTTTACCCTCGCAGTCGGGCATTACAACCACTCCAACATCACGGTGCCGGGTCACGTCACTGGCGGTATTTTGGGTGCCCTGATCGGCCTGGTGATCGCCACCAGTGGCTTCGACGTACACCTGCTTCATAATCCATCCGCTTGGGTGCAGGCATTGGTGGTTTTGGGAAGTGCCGGCGCTGGTGCTGTCTTGCTGGGGCCGTGGATGAAACGGCTCTTCAAAAGTCCGGAAATGCATATCTGGCACCACGTTTACGAACTCCCCAAAGACCATCGGTTTGGCATCAATTTCGGCATTTCGCTCGCCATCTGGGATTACCTTTTCAGAACCGCCCTGATTCCGCATGACGGTCGCGACATCAAACTGGGGTTTCCGGGCATGGAGGAGCTGCCGAAGGATTTTGTTGGGCAGAATTTGCATGGGTTTGGGGGGAAGGATTGATTTAAATACGACCCACTCGTGCTGCGCCGCCGCCTCGCGTGTCCTATTTTCCGGGTTTAACCCGCATTAAGCACCTTAATTTTAATAAATTACACCAAATTCGGCATATTCCCGGCGAGCTGAAAAGCACCCCTCCTGCCAACCACCGGAATGCACACAAAAAGGAGTCACAAACTTTCCTAAAACAAGAAAAGACCGCCCGATGGACAGTCTTTCTTTTGTCGGGGCACCAGGATTTGAACCTGGGACCCCCTGCTCCCAAAGCAGGTGCGCTACCGAGCTGCGCTACGCCCCGAATGTGTCTATTTTTTGAGGTCTCTATTGCTGCGGTGAAGGCGGGATTCGAACCCGCGGTACCCCTTGCAGAGTACGTCGGTTTAGCAAACCGGTGGATTCAGCCACTCTCCCACTTCACCGGGTAGTATGCCCTTTTCCAAAAGCGAACGCAAAGATACACATCAAGATCGTATTTGCAAGCAGAGCGAAATAATAATTTGACCAGAGAACGTAAAAAAGCGAAGGAAAAGTTCCCTCGCTTTTTTAACAGATTGAAAATCAGAACAGGGTAGGGGGCTTCCTACTTATCATTCAGGCTCATTTTTATTTTCTTTTCCAAGTCCGTCACCGTGTCTTTGAAGATGGCGTCGGTTTCCATCAGATCCTGTACGGTTTTGCAGGAGTAGATCACCGTGCTGTGGTCGCGGCCGCCAAACATCTCGCCGATGCTTTTTAGCGACTTGTCTGTCAGCTTTTTAGCGAGGAACATAGACAACTGGCGCGCGATGACGATGGAGCGTTTCCGCGTTTTGCCCTGAATTTTGTCCATTGTGACGCCAAAATGCTCAGCGACGAGCTTCTGGATGAAGTCCAGCGTAATTTCTTTATTGATTTGGGATACGAAGTTCCGGATCACTTCTTTGGCCAATTCCAGGTCAATTTCCCGGCGGTTGAGTGAAGACTGGGCGATGAGCGACACCAGCACCCCTTCCAGCTCCCGGATATTATTCTGGATATTGTAGCAAATGAACTCGATGACATTGGAAGGAAGCTCCACGCCTTCGCGGTTCATTTTTGATTCCAAGATGGCCATGCGCGTTTCGAGATCGGGTGCCTGAAGATCGGCAGACAAGCCCCATTTGAAGCGCGAAATGAGCCGTTCTTCCACGCCTTCCATGTCTTTGGGAGGGCGGTCGGACGTCAGGATGATCTGGCGGCCATTTTGGTGCAACTGATTAAAGATATGGAAAAATATTTCCTGGGTTTTTTGCTTGTTGGCCAAAAATTGAATGTCGTCAACGATTAAGACTTCAACGGTTTGGTAGAAATTTATAAAATCATTGACTGCGTTGTTTTTGATGGACTGAATGATCTGGCTCGTAAATTTCTCTGAGGAAACGTACAGCACTGATTTATTCGGGAACTTATCCAAGATGTCATTGCCGATGGCGTGCGCAAGGTGCGTTTTCCCCAGCCCCACATCGCCGAAAACCACTAAGGGATTGAAAGAAGTGCCGCCCGGCTTTTTGGCAATAGCCAGACCGGCAGAACGCGCCAAACGGTTGCAATCGCCTTCGATGAAATTGTCGAACGTATAATTAGAATTTAGATTCGGATCAATCCGGAGTTTTTTGATGCCGGGAATGACAAACGGGTTTTTGATATTCTCCATATCAATCATTCCCGGTGCGTAGTGCTCTCCATTTTTTGCGAAGACACCGTTGGTGGTACTATGCCCATTGCCGTTACCATTGGCTTTGGCCATTTCGTTCACCGATGCGCCCATCAGGATTTGGTATTCCAGACGGCCACGATCTCCCAGTTCTTTGCGAATGGTTGATTTCAACAAAGAAACATAGTGCTCTTCCAACCACTCGTAGAAAAACTTATTCGGCACTTGAATGGTCAATGCAGTTCCATCCAAACGAACAGGCCGGATCGGTTCGAACCAGGTTCTGAAGCTTTGTTGATTTACACTCTTGCGAATGGCGTGCAGACAACTATCCCACACTGTAGCATGATCTTTTATCATTGCACAGACAGCTAAAAAAATGAAAAAATAATCTTTACGCAATAGAGTATCAGTAAGCCGGAACGTATGAAACCGACTTTCGCCTTCCAGAAGGGCTTAAAAATATATCGCTATTATGAGTCACCCGTTAAACTTCCTTTCGGTAGGAGCGGGCTACAAAGATGAGCTAAAAAAATCGAAATCGGAAGGTATGATTGACCTTTTTTAGACATTTTTTTTTCACTCAATCAAGTGTCAACGACTTGCTGAAATAAGCCTGATTGTCAGCAAAAAAGGGAACTTTTTGGAGATCAACCGCTTAGGCAATGGGTATAGATTACTATGGGTATGTTATGCCCTGATATAGTGATACCCGTTTCCTCTTTTCATTAAAAAAGAAACAATTGTGATGTGTATCTTTGGCCAAGTGGTACGTTATCCATTCACGTGTCTTTTTTAACCGATTAACCAACACGGCATTATGGGAGGTAAAAAGATTTTAGCGATCGCAATTTTATTGTTATTTGCGCTTTACGGAGTTTGGCAATTTTGGCCAAAAGAAGATGCGGCGCAGCAAAGTAATCTGTTGACCACCGTTAAGCGCGGGCGCTTCCATGTGAATGTGACGGCTACCGGGGAACTCAATGCAAAGCGCTCTGTAAAGATTAAAGCACCACAAGGGATGCGTATGGCTCAAATTTTTGAGACCACGGTTTCGGATTTGGTGCGGGAAGGCACCATCGTAAAAGAAGGGGATTATGTGGCCACATTAGACCGAACGGAATTGGCCAACAAAATCAGCAACCTTCAAACCGAAATGGAAAAAATTCAGACCCAGCTCGACCAGGCCAAAATTGATACCGCCATCGAATTGCGGGGCATGCGCGATGAATTGGTCAACATGGGCTTTTTGAAAAAAGAAAAGCTGCTTTACCTGGATCAGAGCCGCTACGAGCCGCAGTCTGTCATTCAACAAGCGCAGCTCGATATGGAGCGCACGGAGCGGGATTACGGGCAGTTATTGCTTAAATACGACCTGAAAAAGCAACAGGCCGTGGCCAAAATCCAGGAAATCAACGCGCTCCAAAAGCAGAACCAGATGCAAATGAGCATTTACAACCAGCTCTCCGGTGAATTTACCATTATGGCACCCAAATCTGGGATGGTCATTTATGCGCGCGGCTGGAGTGGAAAAGTAGAGCCCGGTTCCCGGATTTCTGCCTGGGATCCGGTCGTCGCCGAATTGCCCGACCTCACGGATATGATCTCCAAGACTTATGTCAATGAAGTAGACATCAGCCGGGTGAAAATCGGGCAAGAAGTGAAATTGAAAGTAGACGCTTTTCCAGACAACGCGTATACGGGAAAAGTCATCAAGGTGGCCAATATCGGAGAACAACTTCGTGGCTACGATGCAAAGGTCTTCGAAGTGGTCGTTCAGGTCAATGAATTAGATTCCATTCTGAGGCCGGCGATGACCACCAGCAACGAAATCCTGACCGATACTTACGACGACGTCCTGTCTGTACCCATAGAAGCCATCCAGATTGATAGTCTCTCCTATGTATATAAGGAGCAAAACGGGCGCATCATTCGCCAGGAGGTGATCACAGGCATCAGCAACTCGGATGAGATCATTATCGAGCACGGGCTTTCTGAAGGCGAAAAAATATACCTTTCCCTGCCCGCCAATGGCGCTGACGCGCCGTTTGAACCCATCGCTGCCGACATCAAAGAAAAGATCCGCAAAAAAAAGGAAGCTGACCGGAAAGAAAGAGAAGCCAAAGCCAACGAACGGAAGAAGGGGGTTGAGAACTACGATGTTCCCACGGAAAGCGGCGGAGATGGCATGTTTATCATCATGGAATAGCATAACAATATGATGAATCGCATTTTTTTTCACCTCCGGCTGGCCTTGGAAGGCATCAGCGCCAACAAACTCCGCGCTTTCCTGACGGCGTTGGGCATTGTATTCGGAGTAGGCGCGGTGATTGCCATGCTGGCCATTGGAACGGGCGCGAAACAGGCCATTCTTGAACAGATGAAGCTGATCGGTGCCAACAACATCGTCATTAAATCCGTCATTCCTTCTGAAGACAGTGAGGAAAATAATAAAGCCAATCAAAGTGCGTCGGGCAACAACAGCAACGGGAACAAAGACAAACTCCCGTGGTCGCCGGGCCTGACGCTGGCAGACCTCGAAAGCATTGCAAACGTTACGCCAACCGTTGGAAAAATCAGTCCGGAAATCGTCGTTCCGGTCAGCATCATCCAGTCCGGGCGAATGGAAAAATCGCGTTGTGTGGGCGTCACCAATACTTTTTTTGATTTGAATCAATTGCGCGTGGAAAAAGGCGCTTTATTCAGCAAAGGGCAGATAGAAGCTGGAAAACCGGTATGCATCATTGGCAAAAACATCCAGACGCGGTTTTTCGGCACGGAAGGGGCTTTGGGCAAACAAATCAAGTGTGGCCAAAACTGGTTCACCATCATCGGTATTCTTGAAAAACGCGTAGCCAGCGAAGAAAGCCTGAAAAGCTTGGGTATCCGCGATTACAACGACGATGTATACATCCCGGTGACCACCGTGCTGCTGCGTTTCAACAACCGTGCGCTGATCACGAAAAGCGATGTTGGGCGCGGCGGTGAGAATAACGAAGAAGATAAAAACTACCACCAGCTCGACCGCGCCATCATACAGGTGACGGAATCTCAAAACTTGCGGGCGACTGCCGACGTCATTGCCCGTATCCTGAAACGCCGGCACCACGATGTCGTGGATTATGAAATCGAAGTGCCCGAGTTGTTGCTCGAACAGGAACAAAAAACACAGGAGACGTTCAACCTTGTGCTGGCGGTCATTGCCGGGATTTCCCTGCTCGTTGGTGGCATCGGCATCATGAACATCATGCTGGCTTCTGTGCTGGAGCGCATCAAAGAAATTGGTCTGCGTCGTTCGCTGGGTGCCACCCGCCGCGACATCATTTTTCAATTTTTATTGGAAGCCGTGCTCATTAGCTTGTTCGGCGGCACGATCGGGGTGGTTTTGGGCATCGCATCGGCGCGCCTGATCGCCTCTCAGGCAGATATTCCAACCGTAATTTCCGGTTGGTCTATCGTTTTGGCGTTTGGCGTTGCAGCGGTCATCGGCATTGGTTTTGGCCTGTTTCCGGCGCGCAAGGCGGCGATTCAGGATCCGATAAAGGCGTTACGAACGGAATAATGGCCGGTAGGGGCAGAAAATTTTCTGCCCCAACGGCTCCAACGCCCTCAACGCCCCCAACGCCCCCAACAAGAGAGATAATCATGAAACCGGATTACGAAACAGGCATCATTGGCGCAGGATTCGGAGGCATCATCGCCGCCCTGAAGCTCATTGCCTCAGGCCGCACTTCTTTTGTCGTTTTTGAACGCGCCTCCGAAATCGGCGGCACTTGGCGCGACAACACCTATCCCGGTTGCGCCTGCGACATCCCATCCAACCTCTATTCCATCGAAAGCGAACCTAATCCGGATTGGAGCAGGCGGTATTCTCCACAACCTGAAATTTTGTCGTATTTGAAAAACGTTGCTGTCAAACACGACTTGTACCGGTATATCCAGTTCGATTCGGAAATTATCCGGTTTGAATACATAGAGCAATCCGGGTTTTGGGAACTCACTGATCGCAACGGGCGGCGCACCACGGTTCGCTTAGTCATTTCTGCACTTGGACCATTTCAAAGCCCCAAATTACCGGAAATCCCCGGTTTGGACAATTTTGAAGGTAACCTGATTCATTCAGCGCGCTGGAATCATAAGGTTGACTTAAAAGGGAAGCGGGTTGCTGTGGTCGGAACGGGTGCCAGCGCCATTCAAATTGTACCTGCCATTGCTCCAGACGTAGCGCAACTTACAGTTTTTCAACGTACTCCAAGCTGGGTTTCGGATCGCTATGATCTTGAATCATCGCCTTTTTACAAATCACTTTACCGCCGCTTTCCAAAGATCCAGCGTTTGGTTCGCCGGGGTTTGTTTCGATTTTTGGAATTCAGAGGCCGGTTGTTTTTGGGAAACAAATTCCGGTACCGCTTTTTTAAAAAATTATGCCTGAAAAAGCTGGAGCGGGAAGTTGTTGATCCGGATGTTCGCCGCCGCCTGACGCCCGATTACGCAATGGGTTGCAAACGCATCGTCGTTTCGGACGATTATTTGCCGACCTTCAACCGAACGAATGTGGCGCTGGAAACGCAGGGTATTGAAAAACTGATTCCGCTGGGAATCGTGACCAAAGATGGCGTAGCGCACCCCGTTGATGCAATCATTTTCGCTACCGGTTTCGAGGTCGTTGACTTTGATGGAATAAAATTGTTTGGCCTGAGTGGCCGGGAACTTTACGGGGAGTGGAAACAGTCGGGGATTGCAGCTTATAAAGGCACGGTGATTTCAGGGTTCCCCAATCTTTGCACCCTGCTTGGGCCCAATTCAGGGTTCGGACACAATTCGGTGTTGCTGGCGATGGAAGCCCAAATGAACTACGTGATGCAATACCTCGCTTTTTTAGAGCGGCAACCAGACAATGCTGGCCTGGATTTGAAGCCCGAAGTACAGCAAAGCTACAACGAGGCCTTACAGCAAAAGTTCAGCGGCACGGTCTGGGCTTCGGGTTGCAAAAGCTGGTACCTCGACGAACATGGGAATAACCCGGTTATTTACCCGGGATTGATGGGGGTATTCCAGCAGGAGACAAAGCAATTCAATCCGGCAGATTACCAACCTGTTTCTGTGCTTTCAGGAACTACCCAGTTTTAGAACAAGTACTTTTACGCATGCGAAGCCTGATTTTCGAGGGTATCTTTGCAAAATTACCTGTAAGTTAATTTTTTAATTCATCTTCTCTATTATGGCTTCCCAATTACAACTTCCTTCCAAAACGGATTTTTTGATTGTAGGCGCAGGCATATCCGGCCTTTACGCGGTCTGGCGACTACTCCGACAAACCAGCAAGCGCAAAATCACCATCCTTGGACGCCTGAATTGTACCGGTGGTGCCTTGATTAAGCCTTAGCCATGCTGCCGGATCCTTTCCGGGCAGTAGAATCCCTGTAATAATTACCGCATCCAATATTTCTTCAATATGGCAAAAAAGCAACCTTCCAAACCCGAATACGCTTCCAGATTCGATCGGGTCAGGGCAATTCTCCGGGCTGGAAACGGAGATTCCACCGCCGATTATCAGGGTTTAAACGATCTGGCTCAGGGGAAATTTTGGTGGGATTTAGACATCGCCGATTTTTTGAAACTCGAAATTGCGGGACTTCGGCTGATTGCACCACCGGGCAATGTCATTTTCGTCAACGGCCAGGATGTGGTCATAAAAGTACCTGATGTCGCTGATTACTGGTATTGTGCGCCAGCGCCTGCTGCAAGCAAGCTCCCCGGTTGTTGTGTTCCGGGAGAATCCTCGTCGCAAAAATCGCCGGGCCGCAGTGCCGCTTCCAACCTCATCAAAGCCCTCAAAGGCGAAGCGCCATTCAATGCGCCGGCCGGGCATTTTCCGCCTTTTATGTGGGGTAGCAGCCGGGTTGCCGACGAGGACATTCAGTTTATTTCCGATTGGATTGACGATGGATGCCCTGGCGCTGATGAAGAAAAGCCGAAACAGGGCAGCAGTGGTAAACTGCTCCGGCTTTCCCTCGGCGAAGAAAGCCATGCCGTATCCAGAAAGTCTACTAACTCCATTCAAATAGATCGAAATGGCCTGAAACAGCGCAAAGATGTGGATTGCCTGACGGATGACGAAGTTTGCAAATGGCGGTATGTACACAACGAAATGATTCAGTTGAACGCTTTTCCAATGGATCGGCGCAACTGGAACTATTGGGGGAGGTTGCATGGAGATGAATGTCAGCATGGCTGGGAACAATTCCTGATTTGGCACCGCATGTATTTGTATGAATTCGAGCAGCGTTGCCAGGATATTATTCCGGATGTGACCATTCCATACTGGAACTGGCCATCTGCGAGGTATCGGAAGGGCAACCTTTTGCCACCCAAAGAAATCGCCTTTCCCAAAAGTATTAAAAAAACCATTCCGGTTCAGTTCACGAGCGGGGTATTGCCTTATCATTATCAATGTTTTTTAAATGAATTGGGCGCTAAAAAGCTCATCGGATTGGGGATGGCTTCCAACCTAAAAGATATGGTAGGTTTTCGCTACAATTCCGATTCGGAATTTTTTTGGGGCGTAGAGCAATTGGTGGGAAAATTGACGGCTGACTGGAAGAAAAAAATAAGAGAAACGCTGATTGAGATCAACCCGCTTTGGTATCCGTTCCGCTGGCCCGCCATGTTTTATGACCAAAACGGGAAACCACTGGGAGAGGAAGGGATGCAGAACAATTTCCATCACCATTTCCCAACTGGGCAGGATGTGGAGCTAATTCTGAAGATTGACCAGTGGATCAACTTTGGCGGCGGCCCTTCTTACGACATGTCTTATGGAGCGCTCGACATGAATCCCCACAATACAGTTCATATCTGGGTGGGCGGCTTTAACCCCAATAACCCCGACAACAAAGTTGTGAGTGGAACAAACCGTCCGGTTAACCCCGACGACTACCCATATAGCGAAAATTATTTTGCTACCGAACCGGCTATGGGCGATATGCTCAACAACCTGACTGCCTGCTACGACCCCGTTTTCTGGCCGCACCATTCGATGGTGGACCGCCTTTTCCACAACTGGCAGGAATTGCATCCGGGGCAACAAGCTTTTGAACCCGACGCCCAACTTTCCGGCCTGCATTACGTGGCCCGCGATGCCGCTTCCACGCGTGCGCTGGGCTATGAATACTCAATGGACGGATACTATTTTGAAACGGATAAAAACATTGGTTTTTCGCGCCTTAATACGGAACAGGCAGGGCTTTCCGAACACGTTTTGAACAACCACTCCAGAGCGGAATTGCGCCTGCACCGCGTTATTCAGGCAAACCGCTCCTATGGAATCCGGGTTTTTCTGAATCAGCCCGACGCCAACATCCATACACCCGTTGTGGACAATGACCATTTTGCCGGTTATGCTTCCCTTTTTGGACACGGCGATTGCATCGGCGGCCCCGGACACTGCGACCCGCCCCCCTTAAACAGGAGGTTGTTCGACAAACGGCCCGTGCACCATAATACGCCGCGTGATTTTAAGATAGACGTGACCCGCACGGTACAAAAATTGATGGCAAAAGGGGATAAAGATTTTAAAATCACGCTGGTGGTAATGCCGCCGGATTGGAACAGAGCGGGGGATCACCTGAAACTGGAGGGGGTGTCGCTGAAATTCTTTGCTTAGGGGCGCTGAATTAATAAGGGTCGCTTTCTCCGGGCACGGCATTTTGATTCTAACCAAGGCGGGGGTTCCCGACCTTAGCCATAGCTAAGGGGTGCTGAATTAATAAGGGTCGCTTTCTCCGGGCACGGCATTTTGATTCTAACCAAGGCGGGGGTTCCCGACCTTAGCGTCGTGTGGCATTCATTTTTTGATCTTAAGAATACGGTTGTTTAATCCGGATATAAAGCAAACAACCTGTTAAAAATCAATCGCATGTCGAAGACAAATTCAATAACAGCCCAGCCTGAACCCGTCATTCAGGATCCAAACGCCCGTTACGGCATCCATCCTGCCGTCGGCATCGCGCGGCTTGGAAACAGCCCGGATCAGATTTGCCTGACCCCGGAAAAAATGGGGGATTTACCCATTTTGTGCAATGCCGATGGCTCCGTTCCCGGCGGAAAAGAACAAACAACGTATGCCTTCAAAGATGCTTCCGGGTTGATCAAAAGGCAAGCAGCCCGTTTTAAAGTCTATGTTTATGATGAAAAAAATCCGGATGGCAGGGAAATTAAAAAAGGGGACATCGTTGTTGGCCAGGGCACTTCCGGTAAATTGATAGACATTGAGTGGACGGTTTGGTTAGCCAACAAAAAAGCGAGTTGGTACCAATTCCGGCAGTTGCAGGGCGAACACGGTTACGCCCCCGATCACCCTTTGCGGAATGCAGACGTCACCGACCTGGATGCCCGGCAAAACTTAGTCATTGACCCGGGGCCGCAAACGGTGAGCAAAACGGGCTTTCAAAGCGCCGCTAATTTTAAAAAAGGGGCGAATCCGGGGTACACGCAGAATTTTCCGCCACCATTAAATCCCAATTCCATAGATACCCTCGGCGACATCAACGTCATTGAGGAAGAAGAACATTTTCGCCTGATCGTGCGGGGCGGTCACGGGAATTCCGGCTCCACCAAAAACAGGCCACAAGACCCTTTCATCAACAGCTACGCCAACAACGAAGGCTGGTTTGATGACACTTCCGACGGCCCGGTTACGGCTAAGTTGCTGTTTTTAGATGAAACCGACCACCAGGTACGCTACCAGATCGTGCAGGATTCGGCGTGGGTCATCGTGGCTTATCCCGCCTTTGCGCCGCAAATCGTGAGCATGATCACGATGAATGACGTGTTGGAAGACCTCTACATTCGCCAGTTTGCGGCCAATACCTACCTCTATGGTCGCCCCGATACTTTTGACCAACCGGAAAAAGTTGGCAGCCCGGATCAGTTGCAGTTGTGGTGCGATTTCAGCGACAAGGTTTACAACTCCAATTATTATCCCCTTTTCTGGCGCGACATCTGGCCCATTCTGGTTCGGCCTTTCAACATACAGTGGGTGACGGCAATTCTGGGTTCTTCCAATGCCGCGCACGATACCAGCGACCGGGGAGATTTTGCTCAAAACAAAGTCGCCATCCCCCCTAAAATAGAACCTGACGGGAAGGTCACAGAAGACAAATTTCGCGGTATGCGGGAGTTTATTTATGAATCCCTGCGTAGACCGGGAGAAGAAAATCTGTTGTACAATGAGCGGGCGGAATGGAATTTGCCCCGGGAATCAACTGCGGGCGGGACGAATTTTGCCCAATTCAGTAAAGAGCTCATGCCATTGCTCGCCGGCGACAACCCGATCAGCAACACCCTCGTCTCGAAGTTTTTGCGCCTGACTGATACCCAGCTTTTTTTGCTCCGGCAATGGGCCATCGGCAAATTCATCAACGAAAAGCAGGAAGACTGGAGCAATAGCAATGGCGGGACAATCCAGACGCCATCCCTGCTTTATCCGCAAGACAATGGCATGCGCCTTACGGTGAACGTGCTGAGCAATATACTGGGCGGCGCTTTTTGCCCTGGTGGCGAAGTGGGCTGGATCATGCGCAACGCTTCGATCTGGGCAAAACCTTACCGGCTTCGCATAGACGCGCAGTATGTGCCGAATATGACTTCCGAAACGGTGCTCGATACACCCGGCTTTACGGAGCAGTTTGAACCGCCTGCGCTAACCTTAGACGGCGACATTTCAAAAGGCCTCCAACCAGGCGACCTGACGAAGTACATGGCGCTGCCGTGGCAGGCAGATTTTAATGAATGTTCAACGCAGGTGATAGACGTGACCTACGAACAATGGAACGAAATTTACCCCAACCCGATGATCAACCTGAATTTTGAGCGGGAGCAGGTGCAAATGGAAACCTTGTGGTGGCCCTGGCACCGGCCCATGCAGGTATATTATCAGTTTGTGACGCAGGAAGGTACGACCACAACTTATCAATATAAGCAGCGGGATTGGTCGCTCGGCATTCCCCAAACCAATGCTGGCGATTTTAAAATGGTGACGGCTTGGAGCGAACTGGGGTTTGTAGTGAACAATTACAATGATCCGGGCAATGGAGCACCTTATGTCGTTGTGGTAACGGAGGATGATCCCCGGCATAAGATACTGGCAGGTCGGAATTTCAACAAAATAAATAAGAAACCATGACAGGCAATATACCGTCCATGAATAGTTTACAATCGGTTTGGATTGGCAAATGGTCCTACCGGAGCTTCTACAATATCGCGGATTTGTCTGCTGATTTGAATGGCATGTTGCTGGGCGAAGGAACGATCCGCATTGATCCAACGCCCCTGTCAAATCAGTTGAGCGGCTTGATTTACGGGCCTGGCTGGCAATTGGACCTGACCGGTTCCATCAATTACGGCGATCCGTTCACCGTGCGTTTTCAGGGCCAGGGGGTAGTCGGCGGCAACCAATGGATTTACGAGTACTTAGGCTATCTGGTCAACCCGTGGCAAAATGGGGTCAACCAGGTTCCGGCTTTCGTCGGTTCGGTCATTCGTCAGATTCCGCATCCCGGCGGCGATGGTGGTTTGCACCCTGCCGGCGTTGTGGCTTCGTTCTTTTGTGTCAGACAACCGGATTAATGCGACCAATAAAAACAGACCTGCTGATCCTGGGTGCCGGCCCTGCCGGGACTTCGCTGGCGTTGATGCTCCTCAGTCGCGCCCCGCACCTGAAAGTACGGATCGTTGACAAGTCAGATGGTCTGAGTGAAAAAATCGGAGAAACGCTGCCGCCACAAATCCGCGATCTGATGGTGCCTCTGGGGATTTGGGAAAAATTCAGGAAAGAAGCGCACTTGATGTCGCAGGGTACTTGCGCGGTCTGGGGCAGTGAAGCACTGCTTGAAAACGATTTTTTATTCCAGACCAGCCAACCAGGTTGGCGCATTGACAAAAACCGATTCAATCGTTTTCTGATTCGGGAAGCGGAGCAACGCGGCGCTCTGGTGCAACTCGGCGCCGCTGCAAAGTTGATGGAAAAGACACCCGGACTTTTTCATTTTCAAATAACCGGGAATGCCGGAGAAGTGGAACAACTCCAAGCTTCTTTTGTAGTAGAGGCTTCGGGCCGGACGGCTCAATTCGCTTCCCGCATGGGCGCTCAGAAAGTCCGATTTGACAACCTCACGGGCATTTGGCGCTTTTATGAACTTTCGACGCCTTCTGCCGACCTGCCTACTTTGGTGGAAGCCTGTGAAAACGGTTGGTGGTATTCAGCCTTGCTTCCGGGCAACAAATTAGTGGTGGCTTTTATGACCGATTCAGACCTGGCACCAACAAACGTGCAGCAAGCTGAAAAATGGGAACAAGGCTTAATCGCCGCACCACATACGCAACAACGCGTGGCGCAAGCTCAATCTGCCGGTGAGATTCAGGTTTGGCCGGCTGCTTCACAATATTTGGATGCCCTTGTCGGGGAAGGCTGGATCGCTGTCGGAGACGCCGCCGCCACGTTTGACCCTTTGTCGGCACAAGGCATTTTTAAAGCCATAAAATCTGGCATTTTCGGGGCTTATGCCGTGCTCGATTATCTTGACGGGAAAACAAATGCACTTGAAAAATACGAACACCTTATCCGGAGGGAATACGAAAATTACTTAGAGATACGGAGCCATTTTTACCAGCAGGAGCAACGCTGGCCGAACAGTGCTTTTTGGCAACGGCGGCATCATCGGGTGACGTTGAATCCATTTTCTGTTTTAGTATCATCAAAAGCGCCCAACCGGAATAACCTGCAGACTAAGTATTTTTTGAGCAGGAAAGAAGAAGCATTTATTCTGGAAACATGCAGCGTTCCGCGGCCTGCAAAAGAGGTGGTGGACGCTTTGAAAAAGGCTCAATTGGGCTATAAAAAAGACCGCAACATCATTTTAGCGCTCCAGTATCTATTGGAAAAAAATGCACTCTTGCTCTCGAACTCAAAAGAACAGACACCCGACTTAGAGCTTGATCGGGATTCCCGAGCCAGCTCTAAATGGACAGACACTAAATGGATCATATTTTCAAATCAAAACGTATAAGTCATGAAATCAACTTTTTTTCGACCATCGGGTCTGAGCTTACTGGCCTTGCTATTGCTGACCGCTCTGGTTGTCTTGCCCAATATTCAGTGCAACAAAGGGCAAACGAGCTATCTGGACTTCCCTGAACACCCGACGCCTGAAACACCGCGTGACGTAGACATGAACCTGAAAGCAGAATTGGAACAACAAGGCAAATTTGACGAGGTACAACGGCTGTTTGATTTGGTTTCCTGGAAAACATTTGTTGCCCTGAACTGGCCAACTCATGCAGATGGTAAGCCCAAAGCTAAATTGTCGGACGAAGGAATGCCGGCGTGGAGTAGCTGGAAAGAAAGCTTTGAAGTGTACAAACCAGATGGCGGCAAACCCTCGCCCTGGGGGGATAACCGGGACATCAATGCGGGCATCCGGGGGCATGCAAACCTGGCTGCCGATGCCAACCAAAAGTCATTGAGGGTACTTTTTCGCAACAACAAACACAATGAAGCTTCGAATAAGGCCGACGAATCGGATCAGGCATTCGGCGGGGGGCTTTGGGATCAAAACGGCAACTTAGTCATGTATGAAGTTTTGATGAATGAATCTGAATTTAACTACGTCGTTACGAATACGTTGTACAATGTGGAAGGCCAAATTGAATTTAGCAAAAATAATAAAGGCGCTAATTTTCCAAGCGGAACTTACGGCGAAGAAGCCATCGGTGCCATTGAAATAAAAATCGCCTGGAAGGTCATTGACCCCGACAAAGACATTGCGTCCCGCTACTTAACGATGGAGGGGTATATCCCGGATCCTAAAGAATATACCATCAGTACCAATCCCAATGACCCGGCTTGCTTTGTCGTATTTCCTGAAAATCCGACCTACATTAAGGTAACGCTGGGTATGGTGGGCATGCACATCGCGATGAAAACGACGTCTTCTCCGCAGTGGATTTGGGCAACTTTTGAACAAAAAGACAACATGGAAGCTGACCCGGCGGTAACCGGAAAATCACTGAGTGGAAAAAATGTTAACCTAAAGCCATCTTTTAACGATCCGGGTTGCGAATCCTGCGCTCAAAATCTTTGTGTTGAACCGGATGCTAATGGCCTGCGCCGCTCCCAACTCCGTCGTATGATCCCCATTCCTCCAGCCAAGCGGGAGTTGAATGCCCAGGCTTCCAAAAGGCTTGCTGCATTGAATTCAGTCTTGCAGCACTACGAATTGATTGATACTCAATGGCCAACTTCTCCAACTACGCCGCCAACACCGGCAGGCAATGGGGTTGCCAGCGTACTCAACAAGCCAGGCGGCAACGTAACGCCCGTTTTTCTAACGAATATGACGATGGAAACCTACTTCCAAACCGGCAATCAACCGGCGTATCAAATGGAAGAAAGCTACTTCAAACCCAAGTTTACTGCGCAGGATTCGGTGATGATTTTTGCTACGGAAAGTTGTACGGGCTGCCATTTTTCAGCAGGCATCGCTGTTCGGGATTCCGTGGATCAAAAAAATGGAGGAAACCTGATTACCATTTCCGGGCCGCCGCAAAGCGCCGATTTCTCGTGGCTCCTGCAAACGCAGGCGCAGCATGTGAAGAAAGAGTAGGGGAAGAGCAAGAGGCAAGTTTGCAAGAGGCAAGTCGGCAACAACAGGACACCCTTGCAAATTTGCCTTTTGCAAACTTGCCTACAAATCACCCCGCTCCACGCCCGCAATTTCCAAAATCAAATCCGCGCCATAAGCTTTGGCCGGGGTTTGAAAACCAATCGGTGCGTTTCCTTTCAGTACTTTTTTTGCGATAAGCAGGCTGGTCAATGCAGTCAGGGTATAGCCTTCCGGAGTGCGCAGGGTGGCTTCTGCGGATTTACCTGCTGCATTGGAGACTTTGCCCCAAACTAAAGAAGAACTACGCTGTCTTTTTTCTGGTGAAGGACCGGCAGGCCGTTGTTTGATGCGGTTTTTGGCGAAATTCCGAACCCAGGTCATGCGCAGCAGCCAATTGAAATAACGCTGCCGCCGGATCCATTTATAGGAAGCAGGCGAAACGCCGGTATAAGTTTCAATATTGGGAATGCCGGTGCTGTAAAAAGCAGTGGAAACATCACCCCAGGGAATGGTCATCACAAAAAGGGGTTTGCCGGGAAATGGCACGGTCATGGTTTTGTGGCCCAACATAGGAACCCTGATGATTTTTCCATTCTGACGAACCGCGCCGCCTTCGCCCAGATTTTCAGCCATCGTGGTAGCTGTTCCATGAGATAAACCGGCACCGGAAGCGAACGCCAATTGCAAATGTGTGGCGTCCGGCAATTTGTTTTTCAGATACAAGGCTAAGCAATCGGTTGGGACAACGTCGAATCCCGCGCCAGGCAAAAGCATAATCCCGGCTGCCTTAGCCTTTTCATCCATGCGGGCAGCCATTTCAAAAATGGCAATTTCACCAGTAATGTCTAAATAATGGACTCGATTGCGCAGGCAGGCTTCCAGCATCGGTTTTGCCGTGTGTTGAAACGGCCCGGCAGCGTGTAGCACCACCGTTATGCCCTTCATCATGGCATCCAATTCGGCAGGATCATTCAGGTCTGCTGCCCGCCAGGGCAACGACCAGCGCGCTGCCAATGCCTTCACTTTTCCTTCGGAACGACCGGCAAGGATGGGTTGGAGACCATATTGGCCAGCGTATTCTGCAATCAATTGCCCGGTATATCCGGTAGCGCCGTAGAGGAGTAGTGACATAGGCTTCTGTTTAGATTTGTTGCAAAGTTATCTATTGTTTGTCCATTCAGCTAATTGTTTGGATTGTAACGTTCGAGAGCAAGGCTTGCGAAGACCCAAAAACGGAAGTTTACTCGCGTAAATGACCGGTTTTGGGCCGAGCATAACGCAACTATCGAACGTTACAGCCAAACAAAACAAAAGGGGCTTCCACCTGTTGGCGAAAGCCCCTAACTAATTCTTCGCTACCGTTAATTAACGTGTCTGATTCATGTAGCGTCTTTCTGAAATTTCCCTGGCTGAGTAGTGTAGGCGGTTGTACAGTAGTGATTATTCCCTGTTTTTCTTTCGAAAATCGTTCAGGAAGTCTTTACGATGTCGAAATTAAACAGGAGCAAAATCAGCAACAAAACGCACAAAATGATCATGGGATATGAATTTAAATGAAAAAATGGGTCAGTTTTGGCCTCTCGAATTCTGCTGTTTAAAAAGCAGAATGCAAAGTGCATGTAGTTTTTAGTGCATAAATAAACCCAAATCTGTCTGCTGCAACATTGCTCGTACTGAAGGAGGAAACCGGTAGTTTTGCTGAATCGCCTTTGTCAAAGAATGATAGACAATCCAAAAATACGAAATTTCACACAAAGTATCAAGTTGCCCAGAGTGAATCTATGGCTGAGTGTTAACTTAGGAACCAGTTTGTTGGGAAAAAACTGGAGGTAAAAGGCGGATATCCAGATGCCTGCGGCAGGTTTCGGAAAGAGACGGGCTTTGAAAAAAAATCATGGGGTAAGCATATTTTTTTTAGCTTACCCCATGTTCATGTGTTTCGCCTCTACTTAAAAGTTCAAAGCGCCCGGATTGGCATCGTTGTAACGCTGGGTTACAGCATGCCAGTCAACGACGCTGAAAAATGCCGAAACATAATCGGCGCGGCGATTTTGATAATTGAGATAATAAGCGTGTTCCCATACATCGAGACCCAATATCGGCGTTCCTTTCGCTTCCACGACATCCATTAGCGGATTATCCTGGTTAGCGGTAGAAGTGATGAACAACTTGTCGCCGGCATCAACACATAGCCAAGCCCATCCAGAGCCAAAACGCGTCATTGAGGCAGCGGAAAATTCTTTTTTAAAATTTTCAAAAGAACCGAAATCCCGGGTAATTGCTTTATGGATGTTCATTTGGTCGGAAGGCTCTCCTTCGCTATTGGGCGACATGACGGTCCAAAAAAGATTGTGGTTGTAAAAACCGCCCCCGTTGTTGCGAACAGCAGCAGGGTATTTGGAAATGTTTGCCAGAATTTCTTCGATGGTCATTTTTTCCATTTCGGTACCTTGAATGGCAGCATTCAGGTTAGTCGTGTATGCAGCATGGTGTTTCGTGTGATGGATTTCCATCGTACGCGCATCAATATGCGGTTCGAGGGCGTCGTATGCGTAAGAAAGTTCCGGAAGTGTAAAGGCCATAATTGTAGTGCTTTTGGTTAAATAATGGTAGCGCTCGTTTAAGCGGTTCAGGAAAAAGACCTTGCGGCAAAACAAGCATTATGGTTAAAACGCCGCCAAATATAATTGGTTTACCGGTGCCCCGGAAGAATGCGGAGTGAATGATTTATTAATTTTTCGTTTTACTTTTGGCGACTGAACCTGCGGTGTTTCATCGCTTGGGGTTTACTTCTTCAAAATAAAAACAAGAGATCATGCAATACAGACAAGAACGAGACAGCATGGGCGTGGTAGACGTGCCCGCCGATAAGTATTGGGGTGCCCAAACAGAGCGCTCTCGCAACAACTTCAGGATTGGTCCGGAAGCCAGTATGCCCAAAGAAATCATCCATGCTTTCGCGTATTTGAAAAAAGCAGCGGCTTATGCCAACCACGAGCTTGGGGTTTTGTCTGTCGAAAAACGCGACCTGATCGCTCAGGTATGCGATGAAATTTTGGAAGGCCAGCTCGACGATCAGTTCCCGTTGGTGATCTGGCAAACCGGTTCAGGCACGCAGAGCAACATGAATGTGAATGAGGTGATTGCCTATCGGGCGCATGTTTTGTCAGGAGGCGCGCTCGCGGATGAAAAGAAAGTGCTGCATCCAAACGACGACGTCAATAAGTCGCAGTCTTCCAATGATACCTTTCCCACAGCCATGCACATCGCAGCTTACAAGCAAACGGTAGAAGTCACTTTGGCGGGCATGCAAAAACTACGGGATACGCTGGCGCAAAAATCAACGGATTTTATGCGCATCGTGAAAACTGGCCGCACCCATTTTATGGATGCCACCCCGCTCACGCTTGGGCAAGAGTTTTCGGGATACGTGCAACAAATTGACAACAGCATGCGGGCGGTGCGCAACGCGCTGGAAGTTGTGCGCGAACTGGCGCTGGGCGGTACGGCTGTGGGTACAGGAATGAATACGCCAGCGGGATACGACGTACTGGTGGCTGCAAAAATTGCAGGATTCTCAGGCTATCCTTTTATCACGGCGCCTAATAAATTTGAAGCCCTGGCTGCGCACGACGCGATGGTGGAGTTGTCGGGCGCTTTCAAACGCTCGGCGGTGTCACTGATGAAAATTGCCAATGACATACGCATGCTCAGTTCAGGCCCTCGTTGCGGAATCGGCGAAATCGTCATTCCGGACAACGAACCCGGGTCCTCGATCATGCCCGGTAAAGTGAATCCTACCCAACCCGAAGCCCTGACGATGGTGTGCGCTCAGGTAATCGGCAACGACGTAGCGGTCTCCATTGGCGGAGCAACGGGCCATTTTGAATTGAATGTGTTCAAACCGCTCATCGCGGCCAACGTGCTGCAATCTGCCCGGCTGCTGGGCGATGCCTGCGTTTCTTTTTGCGACAAATGTGCAGCAGGGATTGAACCCAATCTGCCTGTTATTCAAAGGCATTTGGAAAACTCCCTCATGCTGGTCACGGCGCTCAACACAAAAATCGGCTACGACAATGCTGCAAAAATCGCGAAAACGGCCCACAAAGGGAACAAAACCCTTAAAGAAGCGGGTATCGAACTGGGCTTGCTCACAGCGGAACAATTTGACGAGTGGGTGCGCCCGGAGGAGATGATTGGGAGTTTGAAAGGGTAAGTTTAAAAGGCAAGTTGGCAAAAGGCAAGGGGCAAATTGTCTGGAACAGGAATTGCCCCTTGCCAGCTTGCCTCTTGCTCCTTGCCTCTTGAAAGGTTATTGAAATTGCAATACAAACGGCAGGCGCGCCTGCATACCATGTGAATTTTGAATGTCTTCAAAGTAGCGGTAATAAGGATACCAGGCACCCAGTTGCTTGCGCAATAAAATTTTCGAATAAGGCTCTTCATCATTCATGAAGCGGTCGAAAAATTGTTCGATGGGATCTTTGGTCTGCGGATATTCCGAGATGCGGTATTTTTCAAGTCCCGCCATTCGGGCGGCGGTCTCAATGGCATTTTTTAGGCCGCCGATTTCGTCTACTAAACCGATTTTATCCGCCGTAATGCCTGTCCACACCCGGCCTTGGGCAATTTCATGCACTTTCGCTTTGTCCATCTTTCTGCCCTCGGCTACCCGGCGCAGGAAAATGTCGTATGTTTGATCGGTGCGGCGCTGAATGATTTGTTTTTCATCTTCCGAAAGGTTGAAAAACGGTGAGATTCCTGTAGCGTAGCGACCCGTTTTAACCGTATCGAAGCGGATTCCGGCCTTGTCTGCCAGCATTTTTTGTGCGCTTGGAATGATATTGAACACCCCGATGGATCCGGTCAGCGTTGTGGGTTCTGCAAAAATAGTGTCGGCCATACAGGCGATGTAATACCCGCCTGAAGCTGCGTAATCCCCCATGGATGCAATCACTGGTTTGCCGGTTTCGCGCAGCAGGCTGAGTTCGCGCCAGATGTTTTCCGAAGCAATGGCGCTTCCGCCCGGCGAGTTGATGCGCAGAACGACCGCCTTGATGTTTTCGTCTTTCCTGATTTTATGAATGATTTTGGTGTATCGTTCACTTCCAACCGAACCCAAATCTCCTTTCCCATCCAAAATGGTGCCTTCCGCATAAACGACGGCAATTTTATCGCTACCGCTACCCGAAGCCCCTACATTGCGGGAATAGTCCTCCAAAGAGACGGTGGTGATGGATTTATCGGGATCTAAGCCCATGCGCTCGCGGATGTCTTGAAGCGCGTCGTCGCGGTAACCAACCGCATCAACCAAGTCTAATTTGACCGCTGCTTCCGGGTCGTTGGCGGCATAGCTATCTGCTGCTTTTCGCAAATCGGCAACGCTAACGCCCCTTGATTCGCTGATGTCGTCCAGCATTACGGCATACAATTCATTGAGGTATTCCCTTAATTGCAGCTTGTTTTCTTCCGACATATTATCGCGCCGGTAGGGTTCGGTGGCACTTTTGAACTTGCCTGCGTAAAAAATCTGCATGTTGAGGCCGAGGCGATCCAGCATGTCTTTAAAAAATGGAACCTGTGCGGCGAATCCTCTGAAGTCCACCATGCCGAGCGGGTTCACATAGATCTCGTCGGCGACAGAGACCATATAATATGCGCCCTGCGTGTAATAGTCAGAATAAGCAATGATGAATTTTCCGCTGCTTTTGAAGTCTGCCAAAGCTTGGCGGACGGCACCGGCAGTGGTAAACCCTGCAGACACCCCATCGGCTTCAATCAGGATGCCTTTAATCTTATCATCCGTTTTGGCGTGTTCTATGGATTTGATGATGTCGTGTACGCCCAGGATATGGTCGTTCGAAAAATCAAAGGGATCCATTTCTAAATTATTGGTCTTTTCGGGAATCGCATTGTCGAAGGTAATCCGGAGGACGGAGTTATCCGAAACCGGCTTCGCTGCGTTACCCTGGCTTGCCATTGCACCGATAATGCCAATGATGCCAAAAAAAACAACTGCTGAAGCGATGATGACGCCGAGGCAGGATGCCAGTAAAAACTTAAAAAATTGAGCCATAATGAAATGTTTTCTTAGGAATGCGAAAGTTATAGATTCCTTTACAAGGGTTTGCTTAAATTAGATCAAGTGCGGATTCAGCCGGATAATAGACCGGAAAAACACCGATGTAAGGTTGGCGGTCAGGCAGCAAATTGCCTTTGAAAAGCCTCTTTTTGTACGATACAGGCCATTTTGTGAAATAAGCGGGCAATTGCCTGCTTTTTTCCGTTTAGAGGGTTTATTTTTAGCGCTCTGATATCATGGAGCGCCATTCCCGACATGGCATAATCAATATACAATGATGAACAGCTACAACTACAACAAACGGTTACTCTTTGCTTCGTTGATCCTTTTATCCTGGACTGTGTCGCACGCGCAACCTTTAGAAGTTACGAACAGTGCCCCTTTTACGCCTCAGAACCTGATCACCAATGTCTTTTTAGGCGAAGGCGTGCAGGTGCTCAGCGTCACTTATGAGGGAGCAAACAAAGCGGTTGGCTTTTTTAAAAACGGCGATCCTCATATCGGCATTGACCGGGGGTTGGTGATGACAACAGGTTCTGCTGTTACGCAGGGCGGCGACGTCGGGGTAGAGTCGAATGGAGGAACCCAGGCTGCAGTGGACAACTCTGATGCTACAATGGATCCGGATTTAACCGCAATTGCCGGACAAAATTCGACGAATGACATGGCCAAATATACCATTACCTTCATTCCAATATCAGATACCCTGCGCTTCCGGTATGCTTTTGGTTCGGAAGAATACCCGGAATACGCGTGCAGTGGATTCAACGATATTTTTGGCTTTTTCATCAGTGGTCCGGGCATTAATGGTCCTTATGAAAATAATGGGAAAAATATCGCCCTGATTCCTGGAACCAATCTGCCCGTCAGGATCAACAACATCAACTCAGGTCAGGTAGGCGCTGCGGGCAATATTACCAATTGTACGCCACCTGCGGGGAGCTTAGCATTCAGCCAGTTTTACAACGACAATTTAAACAGTTCAATCCAACCCGTTTATGACGGCTTTACCGACGTTTTTACAGCAGAGGCCGTTGTGATTCCCTGCAACGTTTATACCATTAAATTAGTCATTTGCGACGTTTCCGACGGCAGCCACGATTCCGGGGTGTTTCTGGAGGCAAAAAGCTTCGGAACGGGTTCGCTTGATGTCAAAGCTACGACGGTAAGCCTCGACGGCTCTGTAGCGGAAGGGTGTACGCAAGGTACCCTGACTTTTTCTTTGCCAACCGAAGTGGAGTCCGATTTTCCCATTGATGTCAATATACTAGGAACGGCGATTAATGGGGTGGATTATGAACTAATCCCGGATAATTTGTTTATTCCGGCAGGCAGCAACTCTGTTTCCATTTCGATCACCGCCATCGAAGACGCGCTGTTGGAAGGAACGGAAACCATCATTTTGGACATCAGGAAAGACGTTTGCACCCGCGATACCCTTATCATCCCGCTGCGCGATAATCCGCTAGTGCCAGCCGACCTGGGTATTGACCAGCGTTTCTGTACAGACAACTCGATCCAGTTGGATGGCACGTTGCCGGTTCCTTTGCCTGAACCGCCGGCTTTCACCAACAGTACGAATGTGGCAATCAACCAAACCAATATTTCCTATTTTTCTGATATCTCTGTTTTTGGCGTGATTCCCCCGATTTTGGGATCCGGCGTTATCAAGTCTGTTTGCATTGACAGCCTTTCCCACCGCTGGATTGACGACATGGATATTTATTTGGTAGGCCCTGGCGGACAATTCATGGAACTAACCACCGACAACGGCGGCAATGGCGGTAATGGCGGCGGTATTGACTTTTATATTGACGCCTGCTTTACAGAAGCAGCTGCGCTACCCATCAATACCCCAGGCCCATTTGCTCCTCCGACTGCCGTGCCATTCACGGGCGAATGGCAACCCGAAGGCGTCTGGTCAGACTTATGGGATGGCGGCAATAAAGCAACTAATGGCACCTGGCGTTTGCAGGTCATAGACGACGCCAACGGGTTTAACGGAACTTTGCATAGCTGGACCATTTGTTTTAATCCGGCTTACGAAATTAATTACAGCTGGTCGCCGCAGGCAGGTTTGAGTTGTTCAGATTGCCCCAATCCGATAGCCATGCCGGATCAAACCACCACTTATTTTATGACAGCAACCGATTCTTATGGTTGCAGTGTCTCGGATTCCATTCACATAGAAATTATTCCTGTCCTTGATGCGCCTTTGGCGACCTGCGGCACGATTACGGAAAGCAGCGTTTCGGCTTTTTGGCCGGAAGTAAACGCTGCAACAGGATACGAGGTTAGTATTGATGGCGGCCCCTGGATTTCGTCAAGCGATTTATTGTCTCACACGGTCACAGGGCTTGCGCTTTCGCAAGCGGTAAATATCCGGGTTCGCGCGATTGGTGAATGCCCGGGCGCGGAGACGATACTTAATTGCACAACCCCGGGCTGCATTCCTCCTGCTTTAACGATCAATCAGGTTGTAGGCGCTACGTGTAACGGAGCTGCTGATGGTTCTGCGATGATTGCTGCTTCCGGAGGATTTGGCGGGCCATTCACTTTTGAATTGGATGGCGTCAACAATTTAACCGGCACCTTTAGTGGTTTAATCGCTGGTAATTATGTCGCCTTCGCTACCGATGCGAGTGGCTGCACCAGTTCAATTCAACTGATTATTGGAGAGCCTCAGGCGCTGGATGTTCAAATGGTTCAAACAAATCAGATCTCCTGTAATGGACAAAGCAATGGCACAGCCGAAGCCATCGTGAACGGTGGAACGACGCCATTTTCCTTTGTCTGGGACAATGGGGATTTAGATGCGGTCGCTGACGGACTTGCTGCCGGCGGCTATAATGTTGTCATTACCGATGGCAACGGATGCGTGACTACGCGCTCGATTACCCTGACGCAACCCGATGCATTGGGCGTGCAAACCACCTCCCAATTGGTCAGTTGTTTTGGAGGCATGAACGGTGCTGCCATTGCTACTTCTAATGGGGGGACTTTGCCTTACGAATACTTCTGGGATGCGCTCGCCGCTGGCCAACGCACCGATACGGCATTTCAATTAACCGCCGGGACATATACCATAACCGTTACCGATTTTAATGGCTGCGAAGTCACAGCAACGGCAGATGTAACGCAAAATCCGGAAATTGTGCTGGCTGTTCAGGCGCAGGATGCCTCCTGTAATGGTTTGCCTGATGGAACAGCCGCTGTGAGCGCTTCCGGTGGCTCCGGGAATTTTACTTATACCTGGATAGACGCAGCATCCGGAATGCTGGTGGGGGCGTCCGACCTCGTCGCACAACTCTTTGAAGGAAATTATTTCGTGGTTGTAGCAGATGAATTTGCCTGCCGCGATACCGCCCAGGTCAGCATCAGCGCTCCAACGGCGCTTGACGTTCAATTTGTGACTCAGGCACCTTTGTGCACCAATGCTGCTGATGGTACGGCAACCCTGACTACCAGCGGCGGCACGCCCGGGTATCAGTTCGCCTGGAGCGATAATGGGGCTGCCGTGACGGCAGCGCGCAATGACCTCGCCGAAGGAAGCTACACCGTAACGATAACAGACGCAAACTCCTGTCTCACAGAAATTACCTTTGATTTGACCGATCCGACTCCGGTCGCATTGACGCTCAGCATGACGCCAGCCTCTTGTTTTGGAGGAAATGATGGTACGGCCACAGCATTGGCAACTGGTGGTGCCGGTGGCTATACTTACGCCTGGCTCTCTGGTCAAACCGGAGCAACGGCTACCGCATTGACTGCCGGAAACGCCAGCGTAACCGTTTCCGATGCCAATGGTTGCCAAGCCGTTGCCAGCATAATGGTTGGGCAGACAACTGCTTTGCAATTGGTTTTGACGCCAACCGATCTCACGTGTTTCAACAACAATTCCGGGATGGTAACTGCAATTGCTTCCGGCGGTGCAGCCAATTATACTTACCAGTGGGCAAACGGCGCTCAAGGCGCTGTGGTAACCAATCTCCCCGCAGGTAGCATCAGCGTTACGGTGACGGATGGCAACGACTGCCAAACGGTTGCTTCCGCATTGCTTGCCCAACCTTCGCCAGTTACGGCTACCACTGCTTCCAGTCTGGTTTCCTGCTTAGGTCAACCTGATGGCACGGCAACGGTGACGCCTTCAGGAGGCACTTTACCTTACACCTATGCCTGGAGCGACCCGGCAGCACAGCAGACACAGGTTGCAACCGGATTAAATACCGGAACCTTCAGCGTGACGGTTTCCGATGCAAACAACTGTACCTTTGTTAACTCCGTTACGGTTGACGGCACGCCCCCGATTTCTTTAGTGGCTACGTCTTCCGACGCGCGCTGTTTCGACGGCAGCGACGGCAGCATCAACGTTGTTGCTACCGGGGGTAATGGCAATTTCGTTTACAGTTGGAGTGCGCCGGATATTCCGCAGACCGGGAATCCAACCGGATTGCGCGCAGGCCAATATTCCGTTACGGTAACCGATAGCGGAGGTTGCACAGCGATTACCGCTGCCAGTATTAACCAGCCTACGGCGCTTGTAGCCCAGGCTTCAGGAACTAACCTGGTTTGCGCAGACGATGGTACAGGGACAACGCAGTCACAGGTTTCAGGAGGTACGCCGCCTTATAACTATTTGTGGAATACCGGCGTCGGCACCCCGGATTTATCCAATCTGCAGGCGGGCGTTTATCGGCTGGGTGTAACCGACGCAAACGGCTGTCTCACGATTGCCGAAACGACCCTCATAGAACCGGCGGCGCTGGAGGCAGCGTTGGATCCGATTGAGGTAGATTGTTATGGCACCTCCACCGGCGCTGCCAGTTCGGACGTGGAGGGCGGAATACAACCGTACACCTACGCCTGGTCGAATGGTGCAACGACTGCTGACCTGCAAGGAATAACCGCCGGAATTTATGAATTGGCCATCACTGACGCCAGTGGTTGCCGTATTGTGGAAACGGTGGAGGTCTTGCAACCCGAAGCGCCTTTGGTGGCTACCTTCGCATCGAAGCCCACAAGCTGTTACGGCGACAGTGACGGCAGTATTGTGGCGCTGACCACCGGAGGGACGCCTGCTTACCGATACAGTTTCGACGGGAACGACTTCAGAGGCAGCAGTACCCTCATCGGGCTTGAAGCGGGTGCCTACAATGTTTATGTACTCGACGCAAAAGGTTGTTTGTTTATACAACAAGGCATTCAGGTTGAAGAACCCGAACCGCTGATTGTGGACCTCGGCGACGATATCACGCTGGATTATGGTTTGGAAGTGCGTCTGGAACCACAGGTCAGTGGCGGCGCCGGAATGTTGACCTATTCCTGGTATCCGGGAGACACGACGCTGCTCAGTTGTATTGACTGCGCCACGCCGTCGGCCAACGTGCCTTACCAAACCAGTTTTACCCTGCGGGTGACGGATGAAAACGGGTGCTACGATGAAGACATCATCACTGTTTTTGCCAGAAAGAGCAATCCGGTGTTTGTTCCAACAGGCTTTACGCCCAATGGCAACAGTGCCAACGATCGTTTGCTGGTACACGGCAAGGCGGGCATTCAGGTGGTGAAATTCAGTATTTACGACCGCTGGGGTGAATTGCTGTTCGAAGCGCAGAATTTTGAAGTCAACGATCCGCTCAATGGTTGGGACGGCGCTTTCCGCGGCCAGCCTATGAATGGCGGCGTGTACATCTGGCACCTTGAAGTTGAATTTGAAGACGGCAACCGCGAGGTTTATACCGGTAGCACTACCTTGATTCGATAAGGCTTCAAGCGAATTGTCCAAAAGCAGCGGGCGGCGGCATGCTGCCTCTGTGAGACTTCGTGTCGCTTCTTTTATAGACAGGCGGAGCTATTCGGACTCTAAAGGCAGACACTAAATAAGTTCGTCAATACATGCAAAATCGCATTTTTTTTCTCCTGCTCATTGGACTACTTGGCCTTCAAACGGGTCATGCTCAAAAGGAAAATGCTGCCATAATCGCCATCCGAAACGTCATGCAGGCTCAGGAAACTGCCTGGAACAAAGGCGATCTGGAAGGCTTCATGGAAGGGTATTTACACTCGGATAACCTTTGCTTCATTGGGAGCAAAGGTTTGACTTACGGTTGGGATGCAACTTTAGCGAATTATAAACAAGGGTATCCCGACCGGGCAACGATGGGCATGTTGACGTTTACCCTTATCCGTGTTGAAAAGTTGTCGGGTAAAGCGGCTTTTGTCATCGGCAAATGGCATTTGAAACGCGATGCCGGAGACCTGAGTGGTCATTTTACCCTGCTTTGGAAAAAAATTAAAGGGAAATGGCTCATTGTGGCCGATCATTCCAGTTGAAACTTGGTTGAATGGACTTATCCCTATTGCGATTTAAAGACCAGCTCCAGTTGCGCCAAAGCGCAGCAGGCGTCGCGATTTATGACTCCATCCGGAAAAAATGGCTGGTTTTACAGCCGGAAGAAATGGTGCGGCAATTGGCTGTATTGTACCTGATTGAAGAGAAGCGCTACAATAAGAACAGGATCAAGATCGAAAAAAGTCTGCGCGTGAACACCCTCTATAAGCGCTGTGATATACTGGTTTATGACCAAGATATGCGCCCTTTCCTGTTGGTAGAATGCAAAGCACCGCAGGTAAAAATCAGCGAAGCTACTTTTCGCCAGCTTGCCGCTTATAATTTGCCACTGCGCGTTCCTTATCTATTGGCTGTCAATGGGATTGCAGCTTACTGTTGCCGGATGGATTACGAAACGGAATCGTGGGCGTTACAGGATTCCATTCCGGACTACCCCTCCTGATTGCCCATTTGCAAAGATTCCGCTTTTTCACAAGTATAAACTTAGTATTTTTCGGCGCTCTTAGCGCTTGTTCAGAATTTCCGAGCAAGCTCATAGCCCATCGGCTAATCCTAACCAATAAACAGCATATTGTATGCGAAAAGAAAGAATTCTGATCGTCGGCGCAAACGGACAGATTGGCTCTGTGTTGACCGTTGCACTGCGAAATATATACGGGCAGGAAAATGTAGTTGCTTCCGACATCCGCATCCCCCAGGAGATCAGCAACAGCGATCCTTTTGAGTTGCTGGATATTCTGGATGCTCAACAATTGGTGCGCATCATCCGAAAATACCAGATTACCCAGATTTATCACTTAGCAGCCATTCTCTCTGCAAAGGGCGAACTGGATCCCCGACATGCCTGGGACATCAACATCAATGGTTTGTTTAATGTGCTGGAAGCTTCCCGGGTGTACAAACTAAAATTGTTTTTCCCCAGTACCATTGCTGTTTTTGGGGGCGATACGCCAAAGCACAATGCGCCACAGAATACGCCATTACACCCGGAAACAGTCTATGGCATCAGTAAAGCTGCCGGGGAAAACTGGTGCCAATATTACCACCAGAAATTCGGCGTGGACGTGCGTTCGTTGCGCTATCCCGGCATTATCGGCTATGAATCCATGCCCGGCGGCGGCACAACAGACTACGCCGTAGAGATTTTTCACTACGCAGTGAAAAACGAACCCTATACCTGCTTCCTTAAAGCCGATACTCGCTTGCCAATGCTTTATATGCCGGATGCCATTCGGGCTACCTTAGAGATTATGGAAGCGCCTGCTGAAAAAATCACCGTGCGCAATAGTTACAATTTAGCCGGAATGAGTTTTACACCAGCTGAATTGGCTGCCGAAATACAAAAGCATTATCCGGCCTTTACCGTTAGCTACGCACCGGATTTCAGGCAGGGCATTGCGGAATCCTGGGCCGAAAGTATTGACGATTCTTTAGCCCGCACCAATTGGGGCTGGAAACACGAGTATAATTTGGTGGGAATGACTTCGGATATGATTGCCCATTTGGCGATTTGAAGGAGCAGGGAAGGGCGAGTTTGCAAATTTGCAAAGGGCAAATTTGCAAACAGGCTATTTGCCAACTTGCTTTCTCGCAAATTTGCCAACTTGAAAATTTGCCCCTCGCCCTTCTACTTCATCACGACAAGCCGTTATAATAAGCCAGAATCTTCATTAAATCTGCATCAATTTTTGGATTGAGTCCTTTGTCGTTGATGTAAACCTCTACCTTTTGGGCTTTGCTTTTTGTGATTTTTTTCAACGAGCCGACGCCCGGCTTGAATTTATCCAATTCATAAGCGCCATTTTTTTCAATGACGAGGTAGTAATCTTTATGTTTGATCAATTTGGCGTCGCGTTCGCCAACGCTCAGTGCGACATTATAGGTCGGTTGCTTCAACCATAGTTTCGTATATTTCACGACGGTGATGTTTCCATCGGAAAGCACTTCCGCAAAGCCAGGCATCTCTTTTGTCTGGCCGTATTGCCGGGTATTCATAAAAGTGCGAACGACGCCGGACTCTTTCAATTCAATTTTTTTAATCGAAGCGGCTTCAATGGCCTTTACGCCTTCCGGCAATTTGAATTCGACAAATTGGTTGCCTAAGTCAATGCGAACCGGGAGGCCGGATACTTTATCCGAAGCTTTTGGATCGTATCGGGCTACGACTTCCGGATAAAACCAGACATCTGCTTTTTGCCATGCTGCGTCTAAATACACATCGCCCTGAACGGTGCCGGATTGCTGAGGAACCCCGTAAATGACACGGTAGGCAGAGGGTTCCATGTTTCCGCTGTTGATGTCGTCGCGAAGGCTGTTGGTCATAGCTGCATCTGTTTGCGCGTGCATCCAACCCGTGCAAGCCAAAGCGGCAATTAGTAGTACGTTTTTCATAACTTTATGATATTGAGTGAAAAAATTAATTGTGCTCGAACAAATTTAACGCTTCATCCCCCTCTTCGTAGTCTAAATATTCAAAAATTAAATTCATCATCTCGTCTTTGGTTCCCCACCCGTAAGTGACCGTTTTCGGAGGGAAATTGGGATTCAAACCGTTGGCTGAAGTATTATCAAACACAGCTTCCGCGTAAATCACCGAACCTTTGGGCAATTTGAGTAGTTTTTTAAACTGGTAAATCATTTGCCATTTGAAGTCCCAAACCGGGATATGAATCAACGGGATGAGATCGCCTTTTGGCGTGATGGCGTAGGCTTTGAAACTTTTTCCCAGCAGGTGCATGTGTGGCATGACGGTTGCCAGCGACAAATCGGCGGGAAGCATTGGAGAACGCATGTAGAACTTGATTTCCGAATTGGCCGGGATCACAAAAGGCTGATTGGTAATCCATTGTTCGCCAAGCGCAAAGGTTTTTACAAGGCGTCGGGGTTTTTCACGACACAAATAAAGGCTGATGGATGACTGGTCGGATTGCGGTTTTGGAGTAGGGGAGTAGTGTATATTCAAAATGATGTCGGCGTTTTTGGGCAGGCGCTTGCCAAATCCTTCCGGGTAGCGGATCGGAAAGTTGCCGGGCACCCATCCGTGCCAGAATTCTTCCGACATTTTTACCTCCTGCTGTGTAAATACGGTCTTCGGATCGCCTGCAATCGCGCCGTCGTCGGCCCGCAAAAGGTTGGTGGTGTCAATCATCAGGCGGGCATGGTGCGCTTGCCGTAAATTGCCCGGGTGGAAACCAATGCCGCGCACGTACAGGACTTCGTCTGTATGGGTGGGGATCACAAAAATCCGGAATTGTTCGCTGTTGTCGCCGGGTATTTCAAAGGGCTTTTGCATCGTCAGGCGCAGGTCGGGTTCTGCATAGGACGTCGGTTGATCTCCCGTTGCTTGTTTTGCTTTTTTAGCCGGTTTGCCCCTTTTTGTCCCCCCGGCTATCCATTCGGTAATCAATTGAATCTCCGCATCGCTCAACCGGTTTTCATTGTGGAACGTGCGGAACGCCGGGTCGGCATGCCAGGGAGGCATATAGCGCGATTCAACCGCCATCTGGATGAAATGTGCGCGTTTTTCAACGTCCTCATAAGTTGTGAGCGGAAAAGGCGCAGATTGTCCGGCTCGGTGGCATACGACGCAGTGGTTGTCAATGATGGGCTTGATGTGTTGGTAATACGAGAGGGAGGCATTTTTATTACCCGGGGAATGGCGCAGAGAGGCAGGTGCCAGACTTGCACTAAGCGTTAGCGCTCCATTTTGCGCCCCAAGCGCATGGATGACAAACAGCAGGCAAAATATCGTTGATCTAATTTTTAGCATAACAAGCGCTGAATCAATGGCCTTTAAATCATACTTTGGATAAAGCCGTTTGCAAAATATGGGCTGCGATTTGCCGGTCTAACAAGTCCGAAATTGCCTTTGAAACAGGCCCCGGTTTGCCATCGCCAATAAAGTGGTTGTCCACCTTTAACACCGGCAGATTTCCTTTTGTAGTGCTGGTAATGAACGCCTCCCGGGCTGTGAAAACCTCCTCCAGCTTAAGTTCTCTGGTTTCAATATCAACTAAAGAACCGGCCGATTGCAGAATTCGCTGCCGGGTGATGCCGTGCAGGATCTTTTTTTCCGGGGTAACCAACTTACCCTGTTCGCTGACGATGAAAAAATTAGCGCGCGCAGACTCCCGCACCCAGCCATTGTCATGGAACAAGGCTTCTGCGGCGTCTTCTTTTTTCAGGCGACCCAGCAGTTGGATACCGGTGAGGTAATTGATGCTTTTGGCTTCGGGCAACTCGCGTTGGTGGGCATAACTGAGCATTTTTATCCCCTGATTCCAGGTGCTTTCGCTTTTCGGCGCCAGGTAATGCTCCAAAATGATGAGGTTAGGCACCGCAGGGGCATACCCATCTTCAGAATAGCCTCCGGTGAGCACCAGTCGAATCCCGGCATCCTGCAAGCCGTTTGCCTCAACCAGCGACCACACCATGTCGTGGAGCTGCTCCATAGGAAAAGGAAGCTGCAACCCCAGCACACCCGCTGAACGCTCAAAACGCGCCAAATAGTCGCCGAGAAAAAGCGGCGTTCCCTGCCGCACGGCTAAAAAATCGAAAACGCCGTATCCGCGCAGCAACGCCAGATCGCTGATGCCTATACTGGCCGTCTCAACAGGACTCAATTCATCGTTTATATAACAGTACTTTACCTCTTTCATGATAAAAACAGTTTGAACGCACAATTTCATTGCCGAAAACTTGCTCAAGTTAAAATATCATTTTATCATTAGGCAAAATTCACTCAAGAAAGATTATTGTCTAACCAAATCTATAAAACGAGTTCCGTATGAGCTTTGACACCAGAAACATTCGAAATGTAGTCCTGTTAGGACATTCCGGTTCAGGAAAGACGACCTTTGCAGAAACGATGCTTTATGAGGCGAAAGCCATTAGCCGCCGGGGCACGGTTGAAGAGGGCAATACCATTTCAGATTACACCAGCATTGAGCAGGAACGAGGCAGTTCCATTTTCAGTACCCTGTTGCACGCCAATTGGAAAGACTCTAAAATCAATATTATAGATACGCCCGGATTAGACGATTTTGTCGGCGAAATTGTTGCCTCCCTCAAGGTGGCGGACACCGCCGTAATGCTCCTCAACGCCAAACAAGGGGTTGAAGTGGGCACGGAAATTATCTGGGAATACATTGAAACGTTTAAAGCACCAGCGGTTTTTGTGGTCAATCAGCTCGATCACGAAAAAGCCGACTTTGAAACGACTCTGGAGCAGGCTCGCGCGCGCTTTGGCACGAAAGTGATTCCGGTGCAATACCCGGTCAACCAGGGCAAAGGCTTCAATGCCATCATTGACGCCTTGCGCATGGTCATGTATGTGTTTCCGGACGGCGGCGGCAAACCCGAGAAGAAGGACATTCCCGCTTCTGAAAAAGACCGCGCCAGGGAAATGCATAACGTGCTGGTAGAAGCAGCGGCGGAAAACGAAGAAGGGTTGATGGAAAAATTCTTTGAAGAAGGCACCCTTTCTGAAGAAGACCTCACGGTTGGCCTTCGCTTAGCCATTGCGCATCAGCAGATTGTACCAGTTTTTTGCTGCTCCGCGACGCAAAACATGGGCAGCGGGCGCATCATGGGCTTCATCAACGACGTCTGTCCTTCTCCTGCCGACCGGCCCGATGCAGACCTCGTCGGCGGTGGAACCTTAGCGTGTAAATCGGATGGGCCAGCCACGGTTTTTATCTTTAAAACCATTTCTGAACCCAAGGTCGGATTGGTTTCTTATTTCAAAATTTATTCCGGCGTGCTCAAAGCTGGCGATGAACTGAACAACAGCAGCGGCAACCGCACTTCGGAACGTTTTGGCCAGCTTTACATTGCCAATGGCAAAAACCGCGACAGCGTGGAAGAGCTGAGAGCGGGCGATATTGGTGTGACAGTGAAGTTAAAAAACACGCACACCAACAATACCCTGAATACGAAAGGAACGGAACGGTTGATAGACCCGATCCACTTCCCGGAATCGCGCATCCATGTCGCCATCCAGCCGCCGAGCAAAAACGACATGGAAAAGTTGATGAAAGCGTTGATCGGCATTGCCGAAGAAGACCCGACCCTGGTGATTGAGCAATCCAAAACGCTCAAGCAGACCTTGCTGCACGGCCAGGGCGAATTGCATTTGGACATCACCCGTTACCGCATTGAAAAGGTAAACGACGTGACCATGGAATTCCTGCCCCCGCGCATTCCTTATCGGGAAACGATTACCAAAGAGGCGAATACCATGCATCGCCACAAAAAACAAACCGGAGGCGCCGGTCAGTTTGCTGAAGTACACATTCGCATTGAACCTTACCACGATGGCATGGCTGATCCGGCTGGCCTCAGCGTGCGCAACAAAGATGTGGAAGAGCTGCCCTGGGGCGGCAAACTCGCCTTTTATTGGTGCATCGTGGGCGGTTCCATTGACAATAAGTTCTCAAATGCCATCAAAAAAGGGATCATGAATAAAATGGAAGAAGGCCCGCTGACCGGCTCCAACTGCCAGGACATTCGCGTGAGCGTCTACGACGGCAAAATGCACCCCGTGGATTCCAACGATATGGCGTTTATGCTGGCCAGTACGATGGCATTTAAGGAAGCGTTCGGCGAAGCTGCGCCGCAGTTGCTCGAACCCATTTACGACGTAGAAATCCTTTGCGCCGACGACGTGATGGGCGATGTGATGGGCGACCTGCAAACGCGCCGCGCCATCATCCAGGGCATGGGTTCGGAAGGGCACTACCAGAAGGTTATGGCTCGGATCCCGTTGGCGGAGTTGTACAAATATTCATCCACGCTGCGCTCTCTGTCGCAGGGCAAAGCCAAGTTCCATACGCAATTTGCTGAATACAACGCAGTACCTGCCGACATCCAGCAGAAATTGAGGGAAGGGCACAAGGAGGAAGCGCATGAGCACTAACCTTTCTAACCTTTAGACGTAGGCTGTGTAATCTGATACCATGATCCCCCGGCACTTTTGAGTTCTTTTTCCATCCTGCGTCGAACCCCGTAGCGGTTGTGGCAGACGTTTGCGCAGCGCCATTGATCAAGCATCGGACCGGTAACTGATTTCATTGCCGTTTGGACGAAGCCACTACTCAGGGTTTGATTGTACAGGGCAATGGACTTCTACTGGGCAAGCATCAGATTTGTGTTGCCAAAGCCACTACTTAGGGTTTGATTGTACAGGGCGATGGACAGCACGTCGGCGCTAATGGCCTTCATTCCGCCCTTGTTTTTGTAGCGGCCGAAGATAGACTCGATAATGTCCGAGCAGCAGAGGAGTTGATGGCCGTTGGCCATTCAAGTCTTGGGTCAGCTGGAGGGCGTATAATCCGCAGCGCTCTACCCAGTTACTGATCGTTTTCCAAGCTGGGGCTTTATATTTCCAGCCCATCAACTCGCTACTGTAGAAGCCAATCGTAGCCGCCGCGCAGCGCAACGACCCGCCATGAAGGACGATGAACACGGCGAGAACCATCATCTGAGCGGGATAGTGGCAGTCAAACACGCGCTCCGGCTGAGTAATAGCTTTGAGGTGGTTCACCTCCGCTCGGAGCTTGGCGATGGTCTCATCCCGATCACGGATTTGATCCTTGAGTCGGCGGCGCTGACCAGTGCGCTGTTTGGAGCGTTGATGTAACCGAAATATCGTAGCTTTGAGCGGTGCCCACGTGGAGGTCGTTTTTAGTTTCACACCTCAAAATTACGGAAGCGTGGGCACTCTTTTGTCAACTAAAAACGCCGGGGTGAAAGGTAATCAGATTACACAGCATAGATGTTATTCAGCGCGTTGAACAAAAAATGTGGGTTCGTCTGTGATTTGAGGAACTTCATTTCCGCTTCCATTTTTTCAGCGCGCAGCGTGGCAGCTTCTTGTTCTTTTCGACTTCCAAACAATTAAATTTCGTATAAAGCACTGCCAATCAATGAAATAAGCAATGGGAATGTGAAATTGAAACCCCGCGCAAAATTTGGGTTTCCGCCCTGAAATGATGCAAAACCATCCGATTCGGGCAAAACCTTAAAGGCAAAAAAGAACAGTGCCCGACTCAAAACCATTACCGCGAACAAGCCAAAAAAGGCGTAGGCAACGTACTTTTTTTGAAAATAAAGCCTCGGCAAAAACACGAGCAAATTGAGCAAAACGACCGACAAAACGCCCAATTCCACAAGCAAAAAACGGGGCAGGTTTTGAAAAAAAGTATCCCATCCGCCGAACGCGAGCGGGATGAGCATCCACAAACTGCACCAAAAAACAATTTGGCGTGCGGTGTTTTTTTGAAAATTGGGTCGCACTTTTTTTTGGGTGTAATATATTTCAATTCCCCCGCAAACTGTTCACTTTGCGCCGGAATAAAGCTAACATCAGACTGGAAAAGTGTTCACTTTGCGCCGGCTATGACTGTTCACGTTGCGCCGCATTATGCAACACCAAGTGTATACAGACAGTGCAATGCCAATTATCCAACAATTCTCAGTCCGTTTCCGGCAGGTAATTCCTGGTCATTCCTGACCTTCAGCACCAAGTCGAGCCATAAAGATTCCACTCAAATATTAAAAATTCTGGAAAGAAAGTCAAACTGTAGCGCTTTGTTTCGTATCCTTGCCCGATAAATAATCCCGATCATATACGCTTCGACTTCCAGTACAGGTAGATTGATGTACACCTTAGCCTCAAAATAAACTTTTTACCCTTTCTTTACATCGAAAATTTCTATGACTCAAAAATTTACGCGCCGCTGCATTTTCTTTCTTGCACTTTTCTCTACAAAGTTACCTGCCCAATCGACTTCCGACTACGCAGTACAACTCACCGCCACTACCGTAGTCTCTCCTGCAAGTATAACGCTGCATTGGATCAATGATCCTTTGGCAACTTCTTATTCCGTTGATCGCAAAACAAAAACGGCAACTTCATGGGAACCTGCCCTTGTTACTTTACCCGGTACCGCGAATCAATATAGCGACAATACTGTTGTGGCGGATTCTGCCTATGAATATCGCGTTCAGAAAGTCGCAGCTTCATACACAGGTCGTGGATATATCTATGCGGGCATCTTGGCACCTCCCATTCATTTTCGGGGAAAAATGCTCTTGATGATAGATTCTCTTTTTAATGCAGCATTGCCAACAGAAATATTTCAATTGATGAAAGATATCAGTGCGGATGGCTGGGCTGTAGAAAAATTTGTTGTGGGCAGAAATGATGCAGTGACGGTTGTGAAAGGAATCATTGTAAATGCATATAATGCAGATCCAATCCATGTAAAAGCGGTTTTGTTGGTCGGACATATTCCTGTTCCCTATAGCGGCAATATTAATCCTGATGGTCATCCTGATCATTTAGGCGCTTGGCCTGCTGATGTTTATTATGGAGATATCAATGGCATTTGGACGGATAATCTTGTTAATAATTCCTCAGCAGCGAGGCCTGAAAATAGAAACCTGCCAGGCGATGGAAAGTTTGATAATAGTTTTGTTCCTACCAATGTTGAATTACAGGTAAGCAGAATTGATTTTAATAATATGCCTTCATTTGCACAAGGAGAAGTGGCATTGATGAGTTCTTACCTGAATAAGAATCATGCTTATAAATGGAAAATGATTGAGCCAAGTCATCGTTCACTTGTGGATGATAATTTTGGTGCATTTGGAGGAGAAGCATTTGCAAGTTCTGGTTGGAGAAATTTTTCTCCTTTAGTGGGCGACACAAATATTTTTAATGTTGATTTTATTTCCTCCCTGAATACTTCCGATTACCAATGGGCCTATGGTTGCGGCGGCGGTTGGTTTCAGGGAGCGGGAGGCATCGGAACAACAGCAAATTTTTCAGGTAATTCAGTAAAAGGGATTTTCACGATGCTGTTCGGAAGTTATTTCGGCGATTGGGATTCGCAGGATAATTTTTTACGCGCGCCTTTGTGTGCGGATGATCCTGCATTGACCTGTGCATGGGCAGGGCGCCCCCATTGGTTTTTCCACCACATGGCCATGGGAGAAAATATCGGCTATTCTGCAAAATGGACCCAGAACAATAGTGGCACGTATGTAGAAAATTTCGGATTGCGCTATGTGCACATTGCGCTGATGGGAGATCTTTCCTTGCGCCAAGATGCGATGTTATCGCCATCAACAATAGAAATAAAAGTTTCCGAAAATAATAATGGCGTAACAGTTAGTTGGGTTTCTTCAACTGACTCCCCGATCGGATATTATGTTTACAGAAGTAATACGGAGTTCGGAAAATATAATTTAATTTCTCCTTTGGTCACAGAAAATTCTTTTTTGGATACAAATGAAACATCAGGTTTGTGGTATTACATGGTGCGCGCAGCAAAAATTCAGAATTCTCCTTCGGGGACATATATTAATCTGAGTGAAGGAATTGTAGATTCTTTGCAGGTTGATTTCACTTCTGGTGCTCATGATTTTATTTTGACAAATCAACTTTCGGTATTTCCGAATCCTGCTTCACAAAGCGTTTTTGTAAGCATTTCGAATCTGGAAACACATGCAGCGCTTCATATATATGACATGTATGGAAAATTAATTCTCAAAAGGACAATTTCATCTTCCCTGGAAGAAATTAATGTGTCAGAATTTCCTGCTGGAATTTACCTGCTGAGTATAAATACAATAAAAGGGAGCGTTGTAAAACGATTTGAAGTTCTGAAGTAGGGCGTTTTGCAATTTTGCCTTTGCCAGCGCCTCTTGGGCTAAGGAAAAAAGACCGCTACGTCAACTTGGGCGAGACAGGCTGTTCAACGCGGCAGTGCTAACATCAACCGACAGTGCTAAAAATAAACAATCAAACAAATTGACATAAAATAAAAAAAATACTCTTTGCTCTTTCAATGCTTGCAACAATTTCATCGTTTGCAACAAACTATTATGTAAGCCCAACCGGGAGTGCAAGTAATAACGGACTTTCGCCAGCAACAGCAAAGAACGACATTGAAGATGCAGGACTATTAACCGTTCTTGGTGACACCGTTTTTGTAATGAATGGAACTTACACTTAGGCAAATCCAAATGCGAATGTGGTAAACATTTATAATTCGGGTACTGCAAACAACTGGATAGTATTTATCAATTATCCCAACCATCATCCCATTATTCAATCATATAACTGGGCAGCAATTGGAATACACAATTTCAGTAAGCGAAGCTATTTCCATTAGAAAAGATCTTTTTGAGAAGTTAAGATTTGAGGTTTTGTCAAGCGAAGACATAACGGACATAAATGGCAATAAAAGCGTTTTGCAAATTGCAAAAATCAACGAACTTAAATTAGGTGAATCAACAGTTAAAGACATACCCGCTGTTATATTTGAAGAAAACCTGCTTACTAAATGCTTTGATGTGGATGGTTTTATTGGAAGTAATCTTCTTCGCAATTCGATTATTCAATTTGATTACAAAAACAAGTTAATTCGCATTTCAAGTGATTTGAATAAACTTGATCTTTCAAATGCAAAAACTTTTGAAATATTTATAGACAAGCAAAGTTCTCCGATATTTAACATACAAATTGGAGAAAAAGCCAAAGAAATGCTACTTTTTGATACAGGTGCAGATGAACTTTATTCAATGAGTAATACCAACATGAATAAATTTAAAAAGACAAAAACATTCAGTATTATTTCGGAGAGTTTTGGTTCAAATTCTTTTGGTTTCAATGGCTTGGAACAAGAATCAAAAAACTACAGGTTGTTGATTCCAGAGCTAACCATTCAGGGACTTACGCTGAAAAACATGGTTTCAGAAACAACCCAAGACTACAATTCACGCATTGGAGCTCGTTTACTCGAATATGGAGTACTTACAATAGACTACAAGAACAGTAAAAGCCATTTCGAACCATTTTCACAGACAGCCACTCTAAAGGAAGTATTTTGGGGCTTAAGTCCAACTTTTATTGACGGAAAACTTGTCGTTGGTAGAATTTGGTCAAAGGAGTTAAAGAAAATATCTGTTGGTGATGAAATCCTCTCAATTAACGAAATAGACATGGGAAGCGTGTCTGAATGTGAATTTCTTTTAAACTCACCATTATTGGATATTAAAGTTGCTACTTTAAAAATTCGAAATCCTAAAGGAGAAATACAGACAATTGAAATTCAAAAAGAATAACTACTTTTGAGGAGCGATGAAGCGCACAAATTGAACAAACATGAATTGCCGGATTGCGTTACTTATCCTCAGTTGCCTACTTGTTGGCCTGACAGCCGCTGCCCAGGGTATGCGATCGTTGAAAAAGAAAGGAACAACCCGGGCAGTGATCGTTGGCATTTCGGATTATCAGGATGCCGGAATCAAAGACCTGCGCTATGCAGACCAGGACGCGGCGCTTTTTGCCGACTTTCTAAAATCCAAATCAGGGGGGGAGCTTGGCGACCAACAGCTAAAATTGCTGGTGAATGACCGGGCCACCATGGCCGGAATCCAATCGGCGCTGAAATGGCTTTTGGAAAATTCCAGGCAGGGAGACCAGGCCATTCTCTATTTCGCCGGCCACGGCGATGTGGAAACAAAAGACGAGCAGGAAAAAGGTTACCTGCTGGCTTACGACACCCCAAAAAACAACTACCGCCTCAACGCCATTGACTTGCAATACCTCAACCGGGACATCATTGGCAAATTAGCAAATCAGAACATTAAAGTAATCGTCATTACCGACGCCTGCCATTCGGGTGCCCTCGCCGGCGAAAAAATTGGCGGCAGGGAAGCCACCGCAGCCGAACTCATGAAACGCTTTTCGGACGAAATAAAAATCCTGTCCTGCCAGCCTTATGAACTTTCGCACGAAGGCCCCCAGTGGGATGGCGGCAGGGGCGTTTTTTCCTTCTACCTCATCAACGGATTGAAGGGGCTGGCTGATCAAAACCGCGATCAGCAGATAGACCTGTACGAATTGGAGAATTTCCTACAGGAACAGGTGCGGCTGGCCACAGACAAAACGCAGCATCCGGATGTGTTTGGCGGCAAAAAACAGGAATCGCTTTTTTGGGTAGACGAGGCGACCGTTGCGGTCTTAAAAGCCTCCGAAAAAGCAGATTTAGAAAAAGGCTTTGAAAAAGACGTGCTCGAAAAATTAGCTACAGAAGAAGGGTACACCCATTACCTGCAGTTTAACAGGGCTCTCCAAAAAGGCAGCCTGCTTAGCCCGGCAGGGAGTTCTGCCGCAGATTACTACGACGCATTGTATGCGGATACCACGTTCAGGCTTCTGCGTAGCATCATTGACGAGCGGCTGACCGTTGCACTGTTGGACTCCGTGCAGCAGGCGATAAACGCCTACCTCCGTACCGACCCGGTTGAACTGGCACAAAGGGATCGGTTTGACCATAAATACAGCCGGTTTCCTGCATACCTCAGCAAAGCCGCTCAAATACTCGGCCCCAACGACGCCCGATACCGGCAAACCTTAGCAAAGCAAGCTTACTTTGAGGGGCTGATTCTGCGCTTAGAAGCCGAAAAACAAGGCGGCAACGACTCGCTGTACCAACTCGCGCTGGGAAAACAACAACAAGCGTTGCAATACGAAGACCGTGCAGCTTACATCTACAATGAATTGGGATTGGTGTTGCTGGAATTAGACGAACCCGACCCGGCGCAAGGCCATTTCAGGCAAGCCATGACCCTCACGCCTACCTGGGCGCTGCCTTTCAGCAATATGGGCATCAGCTACTCGGAACAAGACAGCCTGGAGCTTGCCCGGCAGTATTACCGAAAAGCCATCGGGTTGAAGCCCGACTTAGCTTCGGCGTATACCAATCTAGGCAACCTGTTTTTTAAGCTGGAACAGGCCGATTCGGCTGAAATCATGTACCGCCAGGCCATCGCGTTCAACCCCGCTGATCAATCAAATTATTATTTTATGGGGCTTTTACTGAGCGCCCTCGAAGACCGGGCGCCGGAAGCCAAATCTTATTACCTAAAAGCCCTGCAACTCGATGATCACTACCCGGAGGCTTGTTACGAATCGGGCAACTTATATTACAGATTAGCGCAGGCCGATTCGGCAGAAATCATGTACCAAAAAGCGATTGCACTGAATCCTGATTACCTCGAAGCTTATTTGTTTCTCGGTCTCCTGTATTTTGAAAATACCCGGCTGGAAGAAGCCGAAGCGGTATTTTTGAAAGCCTTGCGCTCCGATGGGTTTTTTCTCCCGGCCTACGAATGTTTGGCTACCTTATATCAATCTGATTGGGCCAAAGCGGTGGCGCTGCTGCAACAGGCTCCATTAGATGAGATAGATAAAATCAGTGTGCTGTTTGAAACCGGAAAAACGTTTATGCAATCGGAAGCATTTGATGATGCCTTGCGCGCTTTTCGTTTAATGCTTGACTTCGACCCCAACGAGCCGCTTGGCCATTATGCATGGTGTACCTATTATGCCCTGCGCGGGCAGGAAGACGAAGCCGTGCATTATTTAGAAATGACTTTGGAAAAAGCCCGGGTTAGCGGGGAAGATTATTTTGACAGGATTGCCGAAGATGAAAACCTGGAAGCTATTCGCAAACACAAAAAGTACGTTCAGATCATGGCAAAATATTTTCCAGACCGGTAAATAGTGTCTGTCTTTTATGGTCGCCCCCGTTCATGGGTCTCCCATTTTGGGTGCGAAATACAACGCAGTTATCGGACTATAAAGAAAGACACTAAATAGTGTTTATCTTTACCCGGTAAAAACCAATTAATTCCATATTTACCCTATATTTTATAAGTACTTCGTCAAAATTATTTCAATCTATTTTTTTAAATACTTGACTGCCAATTTCTTGTGACACCAAAAACCAATAACTAATAACCAGTAACTACTTATGAGACTCACAACTTTCCTTATTTGTTTGTATTTAAGCTCCTTTGACCTGGTCGCACAAGGCAACGGTACGCTTCACCTGATCACCAGTATTGATATTGTCAATTCAGACATCGCTCAGGGATGCAGCAAAGACTATCAAAACACTAACGAACTTTTTAAAGCCGTTGCTGAAATGGGTGGCCTGAATTATCACCCGGTCAATTTGCAATTTGACCGGGAACAAGTAGAGGCATTTGTCAATAATTTCCAATGTGCCCCTAATGATGTCGTCGTTTTTTTATACTCGGGACATGGGTTCCAATATGACAACGATGGCGATCTCTGGCCCTGGCCTCATCTATTCTACTGCAACAGAGAAAAAGTGGATATCTACACGGACGCGTGTGAATTAGACCTGGAGGATGTGTATGATTTGTTGAAGGAAAAAAATCCCCGCATGTCCATTACCCTTGGCAATAGCTGCAATGACCCTTTGGATAGTTCGGAGGAATCCACCCAGACAGCGGGTCAGAAACCTGATTTTTCGAAATCCGGAGGGGATTTGCAAAAAATAGGCCTGTTTACCAATTTCCGCGGGCACATCATTGCCTCCGCTTCTTCCCCGGGACAGGGGGCTTACACCACCGATGAAGAGGGGGCTTATTTTATCGTCGAATTATTTAAATACATTGCGGAAGGCCTCGACTCCGACCAGCCTACTTCCTGGAAAAACATCCTGGAGCAAACCAAAAACAGCGTTACCGAACGGAACGCAAACCAGACCCCGCAATATAAAATTGAATAACCCCTGTCTCTTATACACATCTCCGAGCCCACGAGACTAAGGCGAATCTCGTATGCC
>ENA-ORBV01001057-ORBV01001057.1-microbial-mat-metagenome-genome-assembly--contig:-NODE-1057-length-62699-cov-5.835697_pt1 | contig 62699 bp, 46 predicted proteins | sample MGYA00237777_ERZ505514 | MGnify/ENA primary metagenome ERZ505514 (study PRJEB26160, sample SAMN06269048) | microbial mat metagenome | isolation source: Oligotrophic lake microbial mat | place...
CTGGCTCGACCCAAATCGAAGCATGCCGTCGATCGTTGGATTGAACGCGTTTTGCTTTTTGACGAACTCGTTGTCCGAGATGTACTGCCTGTAGAGCAACTCCGCTCCCAAGCGGTAGTACGTCTGGGGATTGGTTCCATTATCCCAATCGTGCCCATTGGTCAGCTTGAAAGCTGGAACCACGCGGACGATCGGCGAGGCGACTGGATTCACCTTGTCGAAAAATACGTTGGTGTCATAGCCCGTTTCTGTTCCGAGACCCAGGTGCAGGACGGCAGATTCGGAAAGCCGAACTCCGCCGTGATCGGCATCTGCATCAGAGCGAACGCCCTGCACCTGCCCCTGGCCCGTGGACGCAGTAGCACCAATGCTTTGGGTTCCCTGCTGGGATGCCGTTTGCGCCGACGCCGCCGCCCCCATTAGTAAATGGAAGAGTGACGCCAAAGCGAGTTTATTGCGGACCGAAGTCATGTTGAGGCGAAGGCTTTAGGATGCTGGATTTCGTGGAATTAAGATCGCCTCGTTACAAGTACGGGCTCGGAATCGGAGGACGAGGGGTCGTGTCGGGATTTACAGGCTGTCCGGGCTTCACGTTCCCCACCAAAATCGGAGGCGTTGGAATGGTCACCTGATCGGTACGAACCGTGTTGGCAACCAGGGTGCTGTTCGTTTGGTTACCGATATGTCCAAGCTCTTCGCCGACGCACTCATTCGATTCGGCCAAGAGAACCTGCATCTTTTGGTTCACGATGGTGATGCTGGTGTACTTGTGCATCGCTGCACCCGAGTCGTTCTGTGTCACTGCCTGTTCGAGTTCAACGGAGGCTTTATCCACCAAGTTTTGATTGGCGTTTGCTTGTACAAGCTTGTCGTTCAGGCAGTTGAGCTTGATGACATCCCGATCGTCTTTGGCGCGGGTGACCATCTGATCAATCTGTGTCACGCCGCTCGCGATCTCGCCCTTGTACTGCTCGGCCTGGCTCTGCATTTCGCGGGGAGACAGTGTGACGGTTTGTTCCGTCTTCACGTTGACTTCGGTCTTCTTGTCCGTGTCCTGTGCCACTGCAACCTGTGCGAACAAGGTCGTAGCTAGGAGCGTCTTTAGGAATCTCGACATCGTCTCACCTCGAAGGAATGGCCCGCAAAGTACCCACCAAAGCAGTCCCGATCAAATTGACCGGATCCGCAAAAACCGAACGGAACGGCAAACAATATAGTCGGTAAGTAGGCACTGTGTCAACTTGCCACGGGGGGGGGCTGTTTGATGGATACGACTGCAGAACAAAAGGGAAAAATCGAATTTCTACACAGGATTACGACGCAGTGCTCTGGTCCGTATTGACGGCGCCATCGCGAATTCCTACGAGGAGGCCTGGAAGAGGAAGGGGAAGGAAACGTCCACCGAACCACCTGCGGGGCGCGGGAATCGCCAACCCTTGACCAGAGATTTGATGCAGTTGGTCACCTCTGAGTCGTTCAACGTGTCCTGTTCGACATCGACGGATGCGACCGTTCCAGCCTCGGTAATCGTCCAGTAGAGAACGACCTTGCCAGAAAGTGTCGGGTTTCTCTTGAGGGCACGCTCGTAACAGGCCTTGATGGCGCCGATACGGCGTTTTACCTCTTTGGAAACCACGCTCGGGTCGAGCTCACCGTCGACCGACGGGGGCTGGTCTTTCACCACCGCGTTGATCTTCTTTTCGCCACCGACCGAGCCCGTGGACGCTCCGCCGATGTCGCCACCGCCGCGGAGACCGCCGATGCTGGCGACCTTACCCGAGCCGCCGGCTGCTCCCTTGACGCCGCGAAGATCACCGTTCCCCGAGGCAACGGTCAAACCGCCGACCCCTTCGAAGGCTTTTTCCTGATCGCGGTCAACGTCGCCCTTACCGAGCACGTCAGCGATTGCGCCGCCGCCACCCTTGGCACCCAGCAACTTGAGAATGCCGGTGTTCTGAACCTTGTTCATGATCTCCGCGCGGCGCTCGTCGTCGCGACGTGCTCTTTCCTCGGCGGCGGCTTTCTTTTCCGCTTCGGTCGGCTCTTTCTTGGGGGCCGCATCTTCGGTTTTCTTGACGATCTTCGCCGCCTCGGGCTTTTTTTCGTCCGGCTTCGTCTCGCCGATCTTTTCGACCGGCTTTTCTTCCTTCGGTGGCTCGACCTTCCTCATCATGGCCACGAAGCGATCCGGGATCTCTTCGATGTCCGGCTTGCGCGGCCAGTCAACGCTGCGCAGGTAAATGACCATCGAGAAGTGCACGATGAACGACGCGGCAGCGATGGTCGTAAAAAACCAATCGAGATTTCCATCGGAGCCGCGAACAGACGCCGGCAACTGAGGTTTCGGCTGCGGTGGTGGTGGCGTGACGAACTGGAAGAGAACCGTCATCTCGCCGATCGTGATCTTGCCGCGCGATCGCTCGTCAAGGGGCAAGAGGTAAGCGTTGCCGGTCTTTTTGACCTTGCCGGTTTGCTTCAGCTGCGAAAAGGAAATGATCTCCTGGCCCACGGCAATGCGTGCATCCATGCCCTCGGCAAAGTGTGCTACGTATCCCGTTGGGGTGACCTCGAAAAGCATCCACGTGCGCGGGAGTGCGTCCGATGGCACGACGAACATATTCTTCGCCGACTGGCCAACGGTGATGTTCTCGCGCGTTCGGACCAGTTTCTCTTCGACGATGCGGCCGCCCTGGATGACGCCGATGCGCATGATGCGAAGTTTCGCACCCTGAGACGGGGTTGATCCTGTCGATTTATTGGGTTCCGCTTTGGCCATGTTGTTTCCTCTAATCCCTGAATCAATCTCAGAATGGACCGCGCTTGACGCTCTCGACGATCTTCGGCAAGAAGTCTTGCTTTAACTCTTGCCAGTCGTAGTTGATCCCAGACTTCTGAAGGACGTAAAAAGCCTCGGGCTTTTGAATCTTGCCCTCGATGCGGATCTCCGCTTCGATTCGGTAAACCTTTTTGCCACCGGCGCCCCGTTCAATCCGCACCTTGGGGGGCTCGCCACCCTCTTTGGCCTCGGCAGGCTCCGCAGCCTTTTTTTGAGCCAACACTGGCGTCGGGGCAAGAACCCCAAACAACATCAGAGCGGTCAGCAGTATTTTCATTTGGTAGCTCCTTCAGCCGGTTTCGCAGCGCCTTCAGCCGGTTTCGCAGCGCCTTCAGCCGGTTTCGCAGCGCCTTCAGCCGGTTTCGCAGCGCCACGCTTGGCTTCACGCTCAAGCCGCTTCTGCTCACGTTCAATGCGCTTCTGCTCCTTGTCTATCTTGTCGGTCGCCTCGGCGACGTAGGTGTCGGCGAGATCGTCCTTGGCGATTCGGGTAGCCATCATTTGCTTGTAACGCTGCAAAAACGAAATCGCTTTATTCTGCTGGGCGATCAAATCCAGATTCTCGATCTTGTCCGCGTCGAGGTACAAGATGCCGAGATTAAACACCGCGTCAGCGTAGTTGGGAAAAAGCTGCAGTGCGCGATTGTAGGCCGTTTCAGCCCGCGCATATTCCTTCACACCGCGGTAGGCCGACCCCAGGTTCAAAAACGCCTTGGCAAAGGACGGTTGTAGCTGGCTCGCCTTTTCAAGTGCGGGTACCGCTTCGCGGAAATTCTTCGCCGTCAGGAACATCGCCCCGAGGTTGTTCCAAACGGCAGCATTGTCACCGCGGGCGGCCGCACTCTTGCGCAAGAACTCAATTGCAGCGGAAAAATTCTCTTTCTCGATTTCCATGAAGGCGAGCAGTTGATAGACCTCAGCCTCTTCGTTTGCCGAGGCCTTATTCTTTTGCATCGTCTCGAAGATCGTACGAACCCACTCGTACTTCTTGAGTTTGAAGAACGACTTGGCCATGACCAGCATGGCCGGGGTGTAGCGTTCGTTCTTATTCAGGGCGGCCTTCGCGGCCACGATGGACTCGGCGAACCGACCAGCCTGAAACTCTTTTTCAGCCTGTCCGAGCTCTGCGGTAGGGATCACCGCAGGCGGTGGTTCACGGCGCTTTCGAGGAGCGGCCGGCTGGGCTTCCGCGGGCCTGACGGCGAGGATCACCTGGCCGAGGCCGAGCGCGAGTGCAAACCAGCGTGCACCAAGAAACGAAGCGCGGGAAAATGGCCTGGCATTTTTCATTACGGCAACTCCAATCCGATGCGCTCGTCTTTGACGAATGGGAATTCTGCGGGAAGGTACTTCGACAGATTTTCACGCGCCTTCTTGACGTAGTTATTCGTCACACCCAACTGCGCCGCGCGATCGAGCGTGCTCTTCCACTGATCTTTGGCTTCGTTTTCGATCGGCGTGATGTACTCGAAAATCCCGTCTTTGTACTGGCCTTCAACCATGCCGCAGTCATCCGGGTTGGCCCGACAAACCTGCTTCTCAAGCTTCTTGATTTCGTCAGGCGGATTCTCGGCGTTGTACGTGAGCTTCAGCGCGAACTCGTAGAAAATATCACCCCGGCGAAGGAACGAAGCCAGTGTGTAGTTGCGTCCTTGTACTCCCAGATCTTCGCGTATTCGTCGCGCAAAGTCTTGGCCTCTGTGGTCATTGCCTCGAAAACCGCCTGGATCTTCTTCGGATTCGAGAAGGAAAGCTTCTTGCGCTTGAAGGCCTGGAACTTATCCTCAAGCATCAGGTACTCGGCCTTTGCAGCGGCTGCAGCGGCTGGCGTGGCGGCCTTCAGTTTCCGAGTTACGAATTCGTCGCGAACTTTTTTGTAGGCGTTCAGGGTTGCATTGGCGTCGCCGCTCTTTTCGGCGATGGCAGCGAGCTGCAAGTAACCTTCAACCACGAACTCCGCAGCGGCGGGAGCGGTGTCGTACTGTTTGATAAAGCCACGCAAACAACGGGTTTGTCCGGCCACGTCGCCGGATTTTCCGAGGGCGCGACAGGAGAAGGAATAGGACTGGGCCGCGTCTTCGGGCTTGTCCGCCACCTGCGAGAAACGCAGGTACATGTCCGCTGCGCGCTTGTACTGCTGATCGTTGTCGAGCAACTGCGCGGCAATACCGAGAGCGTCCTTGCGGTGCTCGAAATCGGCAAACTTCTGATCCTGGGCGACCTGCGTGTACAGCTTGACCGCTTCCTCAAACGAGAAGAATCGGTGGTGGTTGCGAGCCGCATTCCAAACGGCATCGCGCGCGAGCGGATCGTTCGGATAATTTTTGAAGAGACGCTCGTAGCAACGGGTCGCCTCGCCGAACTGATACAGGCGCTCGTAGATGACGCAGGCGTTGTTGAGGTTGGTGCCAGCGTCTTCGTCCTTGGGGTTCTGATCGACTAGGTCGATCAGATCAAGCGCGAGTCCCACGTCGATTTCGGCCGGGCCTGCGCCCGCAACGGCGGTGGATTTGGTCTTGGCGCCAGCCGTGACCATCTCGATGCCGCCGCCTTCGGAACACTTGGCCAGCGACTTGTCGGTGCCCTTGTCTTCGTTTTCGATGGCGAGCTTGACGGTGTCGGTAATGACCCGAGACTTGACCGAGTTGCGGATCTGACGAATGCGCGCGAGGTACGTGTCGGCCCCCTGCGCCTTGCCGCAGGCCGAGTCCTCGAACTCCTCCGAAATCTTCAGCAAGCGACCGAGCGCGCAGTCTTTTTCTTTCAGGTCGTCGACGCCGTAGTCGATGAAATAGGTCTTCAGAATGGCGTCGTACGCTTTGAATCCAAGCTCGCTCTTGCCGCAGAACAACTTGGTGATTTCGCCGAGACGGCCACGGGCCTCTGGCCAGTTGCGATAGCGCAAGTACGCGACGGCCGTCGCGTAGCGCAAATCATCGTTTTTCTCGGTCTGGAGATTCGAGGTGTACCAGTCGACCGCTGCGAGGTATCTCCCAACGATGTCGGGCATTGGAATCGGTTGCACAGGAGGCTTGGTATTGGTTTCATCGGGAATCGGCGGCTCGGTCAACTGACCCGCCTTCTTCATATTCTCGATGATGTCTTCGTACGCCTTGATCACGCGGAAGGCCGAGTCTTCCTGATACTTGTTGTCGAGTTCGGAGTCTCGAACGGCGGTGTAGGCGACAATGGCCTTGTCGATTTGCCCGGAGTAGTAAAGCGCGTCCGCGTAGAACGCCGAGAATTCATAGGCACGCTTCGAGCCCGGATAGGCGGCAAGGTACTTTTCGTACAAGTCAGCAGCCGTCGCGTACATCTCTTTGCACTGGTCGATGGTGGCCTGACCGGCGTCAACCCTTGCTTTGCAAGCCTGCGCTGCTGCGTGAACACCGGTTGCCGCGGCAAGAAGAGCGTCCTCGGAAAGCTGCTCAGCGACCGCAATGGCTTCCGCGTTGGTCTTGTTGGCCTCATACCACTCGGTACCTTTGGTGTAGTTGCGACCGAGCGCCTCGCGCTCTTTGGCGGCGGCGACCATGTTGCGTTCGCGTTCAAACGCTCCGACGATTTTTTCCTGAACGAGCGGCGCATCGGGATTGAGCGGCCAGCGAGCCAGAAGTTCTTTGTAGATCTCGACGGCCTCGACGAATTTCGTCGTATCGAAATAGATATCGCCGAGTTTTTGGAAAACCTCGCGAACGTGGGGCTCTGCCTCGCGACCGTCATAGAATTTTCGAGCCCGGACCAGACCCGTGTCGGGATCGGGAACCGTATCACCGTCCCAGTCCGGCTCGGAGAAGCTGATCGCAAGATACTGAATTGCTTCGGGGCGCAGATCCGACCCGAACTGATCGCCCATGGCCTTGCGCTCGTCGGCCCATTTTACGAGGCGATCAAATTCAGTGATGGCTTCGGGAAAACGGTTGTCGCGGTAATAGGACCAGGCGAGCTTGTAAAGCGCCTTGTCGTAGTAAGAGGAGTCCTTGAATGCGAGCACCTTGCTGTAGGCGCTGATGGCCTCCTCAAGCTCGGCGTTGTCGAAGTGCATTTCGCCAACTCGGGTCCAGGCCTCGGCGAGGAAACGAGAATCTCCCTTGGCCGGCTCACATCCTTCGTAGATGTCCTGTAACTTGCGCTGCAGGCCATCGGTGAGGGCAGTCGTAGGCTCTTTCGCGGGGACCGCTTCTTCAAGCGCCCGGTATCGGTTGGCACAGGTCAGGGCCAACAGTGCCTGCTTTGCCTGTGGCTCTTGGACCATTTCGCCGTGTGCGAAGCCGAGCAAATAGAGCGCGGCATCGAGGAACCGGTAATTCGGAAACTCCCCGATCAAACGTCGGTAGAGGTTGATCGTCGCGGTGTAGTCGGGGATCGGAGAGGCTTCAGCGGGTGGATTCGGACCATCGAGCGCCTTCTGATAGGTCTCCTGTGCGACGAGGAATTCTTCAGCGGACTTTTCGTAATAGAGTTCGGCCAACCGAAACATCGCATCAGGGGTCCAGCGACGATCCGTCGGATACTTGGCAAGAAACGCCTCGAACATGGCGATTGCGTCCAGCCGACGGGCCTTTTCGCTTTTCTCGGTAGCCTGAATCTGAGGTTCGTACTTTTCGCGGATGCCATCCATCCGGCGCTTGTACGTCTGCTTCATTACGTCGCCCGCTGCCCGGCGGTAACTTGCGGCAGCCTCGGCAAAGCGAGCGGCATCCTGCGCCATTTCCTCAACCATGCCCGGATCGGGAGGCGTCGGTCGAGCAGCGAAAGAAACGGGCAGAAAAGACAGACAAAGGGTCGCCCCGAAGCCCCAACCCACGATCCGGGAGCGAACCGTTTTCATTGGTCCTCTCCTTCGAGGATCTGACGGAAGTCCTCATCCAAAGTTTGCATCTCGTTCTTTTGTTGCGTCACGAGCTTGTTGAGGTTTTGAGTCTTTTCATCCTTCAGACCCCAGGCCACGTCGATGATGCCGACGTCGGACTGCACCACAAGGTCGTAAAAGCGATCCGTTACACGGCCGAGCAAGGTCTGCGCGAGCCCACCGCCGACACCCTTCGATTCGTTCGTGAGCGCCGCCAACTGTTCTCCCGCGATCTTCAAGTTGGTGCGCTCCGACTCGATGGTCTCCCGAATTTTCGTGAGTCGGTTTTCAGCGGCGGCATCGATGCGCGCATCGAAAGCCGCAACCTGACTCTGTACGCCATCGGCTTTTTCGAGGATGCCGGCGAGGCCGTCAAACTGACGACCACCCTCAGCAGACATCAAGGAACGGGCCTTGCGCAGGATCTCGTATTCCTGGGCGATGATCTGGGACAGGCGTTTCACGGCCGATCGCTCGCCTTCACCTGCCTGTCCGGCAGCCGTATTCTGCCGAACCGAATCGGCAACCTGCACGCGCAAATCATCGTTCTGCCGGCGTAGATCTTCAATCAATTCCCGCAGCTGTTGCGACTGGGCAACCAGCTCGTCGGCGGTAATCGCCATTGTCTCGCCGGAAATTCTCTGGCTCCGGTCGTATTGCTCAATCGCGACAAGTTCAGCTTCGAGACTCTGAATGAGAACGTTGATCTCCGAAATTTGACCTTCGAGACCCTGCAATTCGCCCTTGGCACCTTTGTCCCGCTCGCGAAGACCATCCGCCGTCATGGGAAGATCCTTGAGCACATCCTCCAGGCGCTGGCGTTCCGCCGAATGGACACCCAGTGCGGCTTTGTCTTCAGGCGAAAGGTGCGGCTCGGCGAGTGTTCGAGCGGTGGCGGCCAACTTCCTGCGAATGTCGAGCGCCTGATTCAGGACTTCAGACGAGGCTTCGCGCTTTTCAGCGAGGTCGGCGAAGATCGCAACCTTGCCCCCGCCATTGACGGCACGATCAAGGCGCTGCAACAAAGAGTCGGCTTCGGCTATGCCCGAGCGAATGTCGCCAACCTCACCCGCGATTGCCACAACGCGCTCAATCTCGGCGTCGTTCGCAACGAATTTGGCAGCGGCGGCGGGAACAAAAATGGATACATCGAACTTCTCGAGAGACGCTCCGAGCAAGGTGGCGACGTAATTGGGATCAGCCCGAACCTGATCGAGGCGGGCCTTCAGCTCGCCGAAAATGGGCTCGAACTGGTCGCGCGATTGCGTGAAGATTTCGCTCGCATCAAAGAAACTCTGCATGCGCAAGCTGAGATTGCCCATTAACAGTTTCATTTCCGGCGCGCGGGGTGTATCCGGATTCTCAAGCAACATCAGATCGATGGCGCGATGGGCGGATTTGAAATCACTTGCCTTGATAGACGTCCAGGCGGTCTCGAACAGCGCATCGCCAAAGTGTGGCGATCGCCGGTCGATCGAAACGTAGAGGTTCTTGGCCTCGGCGAATTGCGATCGTTCGTAGTGAATGCGTCCCATCGCCATCCGGGCGAGATCTTGAATCTCGCGATCGCCATCCGTGGTGGCCTGTGTTTTCAAGACGAGTTCGAACGCAGTGGATGCCGCTGCGAGGTCGCCGTTCTGAACAAAAGTCGTACCAATGAAGTAGCGCGCTTTGAGGTAGTACGGATTGGAAGGGGCAATCACGTTGAACGCGGCCAGCGCATCGTCAAAACGGCCGCGCATGAACTGATACTTTCCTCGTACGTAAGGTACGGAGGGTTCAAGCTGGCCCGCGGGAACCGCAGCCAATCGGTCGAGGTAACCATCGACACCTTCGTAGTCGTCGGTCTTGAGCGCGATCTCGATCAAACGTTCAAGTGCTTGCTGCTGACGGCGCGAGCTTCCCTGTTTGTCAATCGCCAGCTTGAAGTAACGACGGGCGGCGAGGATATCTCGCTCCTGGTACATCGCTTCGCCGAGCAACACGACCGCATCGTCAAAGACTCGGGTATCCGGATACTTTTCGACGATGTCGAGAAGGAGAGTTGCGGCTTCGCTGTAGCTCTTCAGCTCGATGAGCGTTTCGGCGTCAATCAATCGACGCTGTGCCAAATCCTTTGCGGGAGCGGCGGCCTCGTCTCGAAAGCCAGAATCGAGAGCCTTGATGCGGCCGTCAAGTTCGTAGAGCTTTCCGGCTGAATCCGACAGCGCATCCGCGAAAAGCGCGGGCGCCCAAAGGGTCGACAGCACCCACAACGATGCCGACACCGTTCTGCGCAACAAGACCATTACCGATACCGCTCGAAATGAGTGCATCCGAAGACTCGTTTCGGTTTAATTCGAAGCTGTCTTGCCCTGTTCGGGCGCCACAAGGTTGACTCTGAATTCGACGGCGGGCTTGTCTTCCATACTGGTCGTCACGCCGCCCTTTTCCATTCCAACCACCGTCACCATCGTGGCCTTGCCTTCGCCGGCCACAAACGTATGACTGGATTTCACGTTGAACTTATAGCTCTTGAGATACGAGAACACCCCGTATCCCGAACCTTGGTACACAAGCTGTACCGACAGCGTGTGTGAGCCCGGCTGGATGGCACCGTTATAGACATCGAACTCTTTCATCTCGGCAAGTCGGCCGGATTCGTCGGTCTTGTTCATTATCTGAACGCCATCGAGGGCATAAACCGCCTTGACCAACTTGAAGGACGATCCCATTTCGTTTTTGTGCTTGATGACCGAACGCGAAGCGCCGATCACACCGCCCAACACCGTTTCCTTCAGTAGATTGAGTCGACGTTTGGTCATGAAGACCTTTTCCTTCAACTCGTTCACATTTCGTTCAAGCCCTCGCAATCGAACTGTGTAAGCGCCACCGTCCGCCGCGGCTGCTGCTTCAGCGGCAACCGCATCGGCTGCAGGTGCCGCAGTTGCAGGCGCCGCTGTCGCTGCTGCGTTAGGCACTGCTGTTGCCGCTGGCGCTGCTGCGGGCGCTGCTGCGGTAGGCGCAGTTTGAGCGTGCACCGGCACGGCAGCCAATAGAAACAACACAGCTACAAAAAGGGAAGACCCCTGAACCCCACGCTTGGCAAGCATTGTCATGAAACCCTCAGGAACGATTCCGAAACAAAAAAAGAGGATGTGAGTACCAGTCCCGATTCAAACGGCATTCGGGCGGCCGCGATACTAGCAGAAGTCGTTGCGCTGCGCGCTGATCAATTAAACAGCCTCAAACCTTGGGGTTTTCGGCAGCCGTCGATTTTTCTTGGGCGGACCTATCCACATTCTGCTTCCAGAGCGCCTCCAGTACGTCGGAAACCCCTTCGCCTGACACGGCACTGATGAGCACCAGCTTCACCCCCAGCCTCTTGAAAGCTTTCTGGAGTTTCGGATAAGCCTCCTGGGTTTCCGTCAGATCGGCTTTATTCAGGGCGACCACGCTCGGACGAGCCGCCAGTTCGGGATCGTAAAGCTTCAATTCGTTTCGTAACGTCTTGAAATCACTAACCGGATCGCGATCCGGGTCGGGTGAAATATCGATCAGGAACAACAGTACCCGGGTCCGTTCAAGGTGCCGTAGAAACTGTTGTCCGAGACCCGCACCGCGATGGGCTCCCTCGATCAGGCCGGGCACGTCGGCCACAACCAACGCCCGAACGTTGTGAGGATCCGAGGCGCTGCCGGGAAGGCGAACCAACCCGAGATTCGGGAATAGGGTGGTGAACGGGTAGTCAGCTATCTTGGGGCGAGCTGAGGAAACCTTTGAAATAAAAGAGGATTTACCGGCGTTCGGGAATCCAACCAGCCCCACATCGGCCAGCAGCTTGAGCTCAAGCTGGATATATCGATCCTCCCCGGGCTGTCCGGGCTCGGCTTTGCGCGGCGCGCGATCGGTTGAAGTGGCGAAATGGATATTTCCCCGTCCGCCACGGCCACCCTTGGCAACTACGAAGCGTTCACCCTGTTTTTTCAGATCGCAGAGCGCCTTGCCGCGTGGATTCGGGCGTGAGCCGGTCGACGGATTTTTTGGATTTTCTGCGTCGCCCGCATCGAAGTCGTCGTCGTCGTCCTCGTAGGCCGCAAAACTGGCATGAGTGGGAGCTTTTTGCTCGCGGATGAGTGTTCCAGGGGGCACCCGTAAAATGAGGTCCTCTCCCCCGCGCCCGTACTTATCCTTCGTCGCCCCCGGTTTTCCGGGTTCTCCCCGGTGTTCCGGCTTGAATCGATAATCGAGGAGCGTGGAAAGCCCTTCGTCGACTTCGACGATGATATCGCCTCCGTCCCCTCCGTCGCCCCCTGCTGGGCCTCCACGGGGCACATATTTTTCTCGGCGAAAGGCGACAGCGCCGTCGCCACCATCACCCGCTTTGACGCGAATCGTAACTTGGTCGATAAATTTCATGGCTTCACGTGACTGTTGACAGGATTGCCAACTCGGCTAAATTGCGCGGTCCCCATTGGGAAAGCAAAAACGTCATGTACGCTGTCATTGAAACCGGAGGCAAGCAGTATCGGGTGAGCGAAGGGGAAACTCTTCGCATTGAGAAGCTGGAGGCTTCGGCAGGGGATTCCCTTGCCTTCGACCCGCTGTTGTTTGCTGATGATGCAGGTAAAATCCTCGTGGGAACGCCACGTGTTCCCGGAGTCACGGTGAAGGCCGAAGTGGTGGAACAGGGCCTCGGCCCGAAGATCATCATCTTCAAGTACCGACGCCGCAAGAACTATCGACGCAAGGCCGGCCACCGCCAGCCATTCACCGCAATCAAGATCACCGCCATTTCGGCTGGTGCCTGATCGTTTGAGGAGAATCCCGCCATGGCACATAAAAAGGGACAAGGTAGCTCACGCAACGGTCGCGATTCAAATTCGCAACGTCGGGGTGTGAAGCGCTACGAGGGTCAGATAGTTACGGCCGGCAGCATACTTGTGCGCCAGGTCGGCACCGTTTTCCACGAGGGAAAAAATGTTGGCCGCGGTCGCGACCACACTTTGTTTGCGCTCGTAAATGGAACGGTTCGCTTTTCGGCCTCGAAGAGCCGTCGACTCATTAATATCGATCCTGCTGCGGCCGCGAACTAGTTCACGGTGGCCGCGAAATCTGCGGCTACCGTCGGACCGTTACCGCTAGCCCGTGAGCATGAAGGCCTTCGACGTAAGCAATGGCCTCGATGGCGTCTGCCTGCTCGAGGAGCGCAGCTTCGCTGTACTCGATGATTGAGCTGCGTTTGAGAAAGTCGGCAACACCAAGTGGCGAGGAAAAACGCGCGCTGCCGCCGGTCGGCAAAACGTGGCTGGGTCCAGCGACGTAATCGCCCACCGACTCTGGCGTGTGGCGCCCAATAAAAACCGCGCCTGCGGTGGAGACACCCTGAGCATGGCGCCGCGCATCCACAAGGATAATTTCGGCGTGCTCGGGCGCCAGGTCATTGACCACTTTGATTGCCGCCTCCGGCGAATCGACCACGATCGCGAGGCCGTGGTCCGCAATGGCACGTGCTGCAATGGCTTTGCGTGGGAGTTTCTCAAGCTGTAGCGCAAGCGCCTGATTTACAGCATCGGCAATCGAACGACCCACGGCCACGAGAATGGGCGCCGCAAGCACGTCGTGCTCGGCCTGCGCGAGCAAGTCGGCAGCCACCCATTCCGGAGCAACGCTGCCATCGCACGCAATCACAACCTCGGTCGGACCCGCGATGGAATCGATCCCAACATCACCAAAGACGATGCGTTTTGCAGCCGTCACATAGGCGTTTCCGGGGCCGACGATCTTGTCTACCCGTGGTACGCTTTCTGTACCGTAGGCAAGCGCGGCAATCGCCTGGGCACCGCCGATCACGAAAACGCGATCAACGCCTGCGAGACGCGCGGCGCAGAGTGCTTCGGGAGAAGGACCCGGGGTGACCATGATGATCTCGCTGACACCGGCAACCCGCGCCGGGATTGCGGTCATGAGCACCGTCGACGGGTAAAGCGCGGTTCCACCGGGAACGTAAATGCCAACACGGTGAAGGGGCGTTACACGGCTGCCGAGGGTGATGCCATCCTGTTCGTACTCGAAAGACGTGGGCGCATGAGGCCGCTCGGCCTCGGCAAATGCGCGAATTCGACGTGCAGCAAGCTCGAGTGCGGCCCGGACAGATGGTTTGACGGTTGCCGCCTGTTTGTCCCACTCGGTCGCGTCGAGTTCCAGCCGCGCAAGCGTCCGCTTTTCAAATCGTTCGGTTAACGCAATAACTGCCGCATCACCCCGCTTGCGAACCTCGGCCACGATGACACGCGCCGCCGCCTCAACCTCGGGCGGCATATCGGCCGTGCGACGCGCGAGGGCAGCCAAACGATCGCGATAGTCGGGGTCGCGGGGAGAAACGAGCGCAAGCATGACGGTGAATGACCAGCATAGCGCGGAATTCTTGGCTCGGCCTCGATTCAGGTCAGCTGGCCCCAGAGAAATCCCTGGGCGTACTGCACACCCATCTCGCGCAACACATCGAGATCTTCGCGGGTTTCGACGCCCTCGGCAATCGCCAGTGCGCCAACGCCGTGAACGAGGGTGAGAAATCGGCGCAACAAGCGGGCCTGCTCGCGATCGCCTGCAACACCGGTCACATAGCGACGTTCGACCTTGACCACCTTCGGCTCGGCCACCAACAGCACTTCGAGCGAGCTACGCCCAAAGCCGAGATCGTCGATCGCGATCTCGATGCCCGCTTTTCTAAATGGATCGAGACGGGCTGCAAGGTGCTGCGGATCGCCAATCAGGCGCTGCTCACTGATTTCCACGCACAGGGTCACCGGTCGCCCGGTGCTGCGCAATAGCAGGACCAGCTCCTCGACCGGAACGGCGGCAATGGTGGCCGGAAAAACATTGAAGTGATAGCGCCAGTTCGCAGGGAAATTCCGCGAGGCCTCAACACAGGTCCGCAGACACTGCAAATCCAGTTGAACCAAGGCAGCGGAGTCAATCGCAGCACCAAACAGCGCAACCGGATTCTCAAGTGGCCCTTTCGGACCCCGAATAAGAAACTCGCAGCCGATTGGCTTTTCATCGGCCACGTTCATGATCATCTGCGGTACGACCCGCAACCCGCTCTCGGAAAGGATGGCCGGCATCCGCGCCGATTCGTGCGGTTGTTCCGGGATAGATGATGCATTCCACACCAGGCTTTGTACATCGGGACGGCCCGCCATCAGTGCGTCTTTGCACAACGTGAATAGTTCGCGAAGGTTTGTCATGGCGTTCGGGGCCGCACCCACACCGATGCTGACACCGATTCCCCCGGACGACTCTTCGCCTTCTATCGTAGCACGAGACATTCCTTCCCGCAGACGTTCACCAACCACAACCGCCTCGGCAATGCGCGTATCGGGGAGCAGAATGAGAAACGAATCATCGGTCAGGCGTCCCACGTGATCGCAAGGACGGGTGATCTCTGCGATGGCAATTGCCGTTCTCTGAAGAATTTCTTCGCGCTTCGCCGCATCGTCAACCTTTCGGTAGTCGTCGCAAAACACAAGCACCGCTGCGAGATTTGAGCCGGAGCGACGCATGCGCTCGGATTCATTCGCGAGCACCCGTTCAAGCCCTTTGCGGTTGAGCACCTGAGCATGCGCGTCGTTTTCAACGAGCGTTTGCAGCCGCTCATTGTCAACCTTTAGATCGCGGGCCATCTTGGCGTAGCGGCCGATTTCGCGCAAACAACAGAGGTTGGCGGGTTGGCCGTTCCAGGTGATCTCGACCACCCGCAATTCGGCCAGGATGGGTTCACCGTCCTTTTGCGGCAAACGCATCTCACGAACGATTCCAGCTTTGAGCTCAAAACCGAGCCCCTTTCCGAGCAGTCCCTCGGCTTCGCCCTGAAACATGGATATCGCCGCACGATTGACGAGTTGAACATGGCCCGTCTTGTCCACAACCACCATGGCATCGGCGGCGCGTGCGATGACTTCTCGCAAATGCCACACGATTCGGTGCCGTTCAACCGCGTTGGCAAGCGTTCTTGTTAAAACGCCTGCAGACAGCTCTTGCCGGGGCAGATACTCCTGGGCACCGTTTTGTACTGCACGGATGCCCAGGCTTTCGTTCGCAGGACCCGTGAGCACCACACAGGCCAGGTGCGGTGCGCCGTTCCGGAGTTTGGCAATGCCTGAAAGGTCGTTCGGTTCCGCAAGGCTGAGATCAACGATTGCCGCATCGAAAAACTCGGACTGCATCGCCTTGACCGCGTCGTCCGCCGAACTGACGTGTTTGACCGAGAAAGGCCGCCAGGCACTGCCCGTCAGATAGCCCGCTATGAGGTGGGCATCGCTCGGGATCTCCTCGATGAGGAGTGTGCGGATCGGCTTGCGAGCGCTCATGGTGGTCTAACCGAAGGTGTTCCTCACGCCCCTGTGATCCGAAAAGGGAGATTCGGCGGGTTGCCGGAAATTCTTGACCCACGCGGGACCGACATAGACCCCTTGACCTGGCCCCGTCGAGCCTGAAATATGCGCAGGTCTTGATGCCCAACCTACCCAATGCCTCGCCTCCGGGAATGCTCGCTTTGCTGAGATCAGGCGATCTCCGGGCGCTGTTGACCCGACACGCAGACGTGGGGCTCGCAGCGTTCGTGGTCGGAATCGTGGCGATGATGATCATCCCGCTGCCGCCTTTTCTGCTCGATCTCTTCATCACCCTCAACATCGCCGTCGCGGTCGTGTTGCTGTTGATTTCGATCTACGTTGGCGAGGCGCTCAAAATCGCAACCTTTCCAACGCTGTTGCTCATCACGACCTTGTTTCGGCTGGCAATCGAAGTCTCGGCGACCCGTCTCATTCTCTTGAAAGGCAATGCGGGTCACGTCATCGCCGCGTTTGGAAACTTTGTCGTTTCAGGAAACTTGGTGGTGGGTGCCGTCATTTTCCTCATCCTGACGATGATCCAGTTTCTGGTCATCGCAAAGGGCTCAGAGCGCGTTGCAGAGGTCGGCGCACGGTTCACCCTCGATGCCATGCCGGGTAAACAAATGTCGATCGACGCCGAATTGCGTGCGGGACACATCGATCACAAAGAAGCTCGGCGTCGACGTTTGCATCTGGCACGTGAATCGCAATTCTTCGGGTCGATGGATGGCGCTATGAAGTTCGTCAAAGGTGATGCGATTGCCGGCATCATTATCCTGTGTATCAACATCGCGGGTGGCCTCGTCATCGGCATCGTTCAACGCGATATGGACGCCGCGACAGCCGCGCGAACGTACACCATCTTGACGATCGGAGGAGGTTTGATCGCCCAGATTCCGGCGCTCATCATATCGACGGCGGCAGGGATCTTGGTCACGCGCGTGGCCTCGGACGAGGAAGGCAGTCACCTTGGGCGGGATATCGGCCTACAGATCCTCGCGCAGCCGAAGGCACTGGCGATTGCAGCTGCGTTTCTCGCATTGTTCGCCGTGGTGCCTGGATTTCCTGCCACACCCTTCTTGCTGCTCGCACTGCTATTTGGCGTTGTCGCTTATCGCTTGATGAAACGGGGCGCTACGCCCGCACCGGCCTTCGACGGGCCAGAGGCCTTCGCAGCGGCCCTCGGTGACAAGAAGAAAAACGAACGACCAAACGATCCCATGGCACTGCCATCTCCCGTGTTGATACCCGTTTCGGTCGACATTGGCCCCGCACTTTCGACACGCCTTTGGGGAGAAAACGACACCGATCGCTTCACGACCGAATTGGTTCCTGCCTTGCGCCAGCGCTGGTTCGCCGATGCAGGATTGCCACTGGCGCCCGTTCGCGTGAGGCGGAACGCGCCGACGGCGGATGGCGACGGATATGTCATACGTTTAAAAGAAGTCGCCATGGGATCGGGTCGATGCCCTGCGGACTGGGTCCTGGCGGCGGCAACCGCATCGCGACTATCGGAACTGGGCATTGCGACCGAGGGAGAAGCCGCCCCACTGCCAGATGGCACGCCCGGCTCCTGGGTTTCCGAATCGGCTTCCGCGGCGCTGACGACGGCCGGAATTGCATGTCTTGGGCCCGCAGAACTCATGGCGGCGCACCTGTTCGAGATCTTGCGGCGGCACGGACACGAGCTTTTCGGGTTGCAGGAAACTCAGGCACTCCTCGACGGTCTCGAAGCCAGCCACCCGGCGGTCGTTCGCGAGGTTGTTCCCAAGCTGATTTCACACGTGCTGTTGACCGATGTATTGCGACGGCTGGCCGAGGAAAACGTCTCGTTGCGAGCGCTGCGCGATATCCTTCAGGTGGCGGCAATTTGGGCACCGAGTGTTCGCGATCCGGTCGAATTGACCGAGCGAATTCGGGCCGGACTGCGAAGACAATTGAGCGGTCGGTACGCGCCCAACGGAACCCTGGTCGCATTTCTCCTCGATCCGATGATCGAAGACACCATCCGCGAATCCATTCGCAAGACGGATAACGGAAGTTATCTGGCACTGGCTCCCGAATTGTCGCGCGACATCACGCAGGCGATCCGAAGAGCCATTTCGGCATCGGAAAGTGCCAAACACCCCGTGATTCTCACAACGGCAGACATTCGTCGGTATGTACGGCGGCTGATTGATATCGAGTTGCCTGAAGTCGCTGTGTTGTCCTACCAGGAACTGGTGCCCGATTTGCGCATCGCACCGGTGAACCGCATCGGCATTGCCTAGTCAGTCTGACCCCGCGCGCGGCCAAGTCCGACAGGTGGGCGACATGACTCGCGACACTGTTTATCTCGGGCTATAGTCGCGCCCGATGCGAAGCACACATCCAAACACTGCCGTCACGCGACTTGGTGTTCTTTTTCCATTGTTGACGCTTGTTGCATGCGCAACCGGCGTGCATGGGTTACCTGACCACCCGGTGATTGGCACCTACGAGCTCAAGCAACGGGTATTCGATCTAAAAAGCGGCATGCGCATCATCGTGCAGGAGGATCACAACGCACCTCAGGTGATGTTCCGTTTTCGCGTTGGTTCGGGCGGGACCTCGGATCCGGCAGGAAAAGAAGGCATCGCGCACCTGGTGGAGCACCTGGCGTTTCGCAACAAACCGGGCGGCGGCGAGGTAGAATTAAGGGATCTGCAAGAGCGTATGGGTGCCAATCGCGCTGCGTCTACCGACCACGACGTGACCGAGTACTACACCATCGTGCATCGCGAACGCCTGGCCGACCTGATGCAACTTGAAGCGTGGCGACTGTCGCATCTTCTGGATGGCGTCACGGACGCGATGTTTCAGGTGGAGCGCGAGGTGGTTCGCAATGAGTTGCGCCTTCGCTACGAGACCAACTCGATGAACATCCCGCTCGAGATCTTCGAGCAATTGTTTCCGAAGGGCCACGCGCTGCGAACGTCGACGGTCATCGGGAACCACGAGACCCTGAAATCGATTCAACTGGACGACGTTCGGGCGTTCGTGAAGAAGCACTACACGCCGAACAATATTACTGTCGTCATTGCGGGTGACGTCTCGGCCGATGCGGTCCAGAAGGAACTCGGGCGCTGGCCGGTCGAATTGCTGTTCGGTCCGGAAGGTCCGACCGGCGCGGCCGTCGCGCCCGTCGCGCGACCTGCGACGCTATCACGACCCCCTGTTCCAGTACCGGTCGATACCAAGTTGCGCAAAGTCGTGGCGCCCGTTCTCGAACCGAATCTCATCATCGCCTGGTCGGCACCTGCAGGTCTGCGGGGCGACAAGGCGGATATCATTTCATCGATCGCTTCGACCGCTCTCAATTATGCGTTGGTTTTCGGCATCGATCGCAAACCCAAGGATCCCATCGAATCGATTGGGGCCTCCAAGAAGAGATACAAAGACGCGTCGGTGTTTTTGATCATGGCCACCTTGCGCCCGGACGCCGATCCAGAGCAACAACGCGTACGGATTCTGGATGCCGTATCTGAAGCCTGGGCTGGTGATTCAGCTGAATACGGGGGGGTGATCACCGAAAGCGTGAAGTGGGGCCTTGCCACAAAGATCTTGCGCACGTCGAGTGACTTCGCCTCAAGCGGTGGCGACGTTCTCGACTACTACTGGCAAACCGGCGTGCCCGCCGCCTACAAACAACGTTTGGAAGCCCTCGCGGGTGTCGAATCCTCCGCCGTTAAACAACATGTCTACGACCATCTGAAACGAGAGCGTGCCGTTTCGGTTTTCTTTGAACCCGAAGTGGACGTGCTGGCGAAGCTCGGCAGTGAAGGGGCGGAACGAACACGGCAACTGGATTCAAGCCGAAACGTCGGCACCCATCGCCTCGGGGAAAAGGCCGACATCTCGCTTGCGGGCATTGGACCCGACACCATTCGAAAGGTCATCACACCCCTTCGGCTTGGCTCTCTGCCTCAAATCAAGCTGCCAAGTGGCCTTCGCTTCGTCTTGCTTCCGGTCAAGGATGCCCCGGTTGTCGATCTGCGCCTGATGATTCCGGGTGGTGCGGCGACGGTCGAACCCTTTGGCATGGCGACCCTTGCAAAATCCATCTCGTTTTCGACCTGCAAGGACTACGGAAATCTCAACCCGGTGGGCGGAAGTCTGTTTCGCTCAAATGGTCTTTGGGATTCGATGTACTACGTATCGGTTCTTGACGGAAACCTGGTCAACGGCCTCGCTGTCCTGTCCGATTCGGTGTCATGCCGAAAGGTAAGAGAAAAAGCGCATCTCATGCTGAAAGAGCCCCTCGACGAAGCACAGGAACGCCTTGATCGGATGCGAAAACGGGTGCAGCTTCAGGCACAAGAACGCTTTGCAAAAGAGCTGTATCCGAATCATGTCTACGGCACGTCACAAACCGAGCCGAAAGTTCTGGCCGGCGTTTCGTTTTCGTCGATGGATACCTTTGTCCGTTCCCACTTCCGACCGGATCGCGCCCTTGGCATCATCATTGGCAACGTGGATGAAGCCCGGGTACGCCCCATGATCGAAACCTATTTTTCGCGATGGCAAGGTGGCGGCGGCACAGCCAGCAATCCTGCACCTCCCGCTCCAAGAGACCGTCGCGCGATCATTGTTTTCGATCGACCGGGCGCAACCCAATCGAGCTTCTCGTTTGGTTGCCGCCTGCCCGACCTCACGGCAGAATCGTTTCCAGCCCACGCACTGGTTGGTCATATTGTGGGAGAAGATCTGAGGGCGGTTCGAGAAGAATGGGGCGCGACGTATGCTCTGTATGCAACATTGCAAACCTACCCATCGACGGTTGCCAGCCTGGTGGCGGGTGGCGCGGTTGAAACCGCACGCACGGCAGAGGCCATCAAGCGTCTGCTCGACAACCTGGCCGATATCGCCACCAACGGCCCGGCCATCAAGCCCTTCACACTCAAGCGCTGGGACATGGCAATTGAATGGAACAACACCGTCACCAGCAACGAAGGCCGCGCGGGACTCGTGATCGCCGCCGAAAAATATGGACTCGGAACACAAATGTGGGACAACTACGGCGAAAACCTGGCCAACACCTCCCGGCAACAGGTTGCTGATCTTGTGAAGTCGTGTACCGGCAAAGAAGTTGTGGTCGTCGTCGGTGATCGCACGATCCTCGAGCCGGCGTTCACGGCTCTCGGGCTGGCGATTACAGAGTAGCGACCAGGCTCAGCAATTGCTCAGCCGACCACTGATCGTTGGCGTGTTTACCGTATTTCACCGCGACTGTCGTTCCAGCGGCATCCACCAGGATGTCGGCGGGCAATCCGTTTGGACCACCTTCCATGTTGGGCGTGAGGACTCCCTTCGCGATGCCGCGAAGTCCCGCCACCATCGCGCTCGGTGAGAACGCAGCCATCAGAGAAGTCTCGACGCCGAACTGCTTGTAATACCGTTTCTCGCGATCGGCCACGAAGTCAAACGGCAGATCGCTCAGGTACTTTTTCATCTCGGCAACGGAGGCATGAAAAAACACCACCTCCGCAACACCCGCCGTCTTCAGGTCGTCGATTCGCTTGACGAAGGCGTGCAGGTGCGTGTTACAGATGGGACAGCCCGCGTAGCGGCGGAACTGCAAGTGGACAAAGCGTGAACCGGCGTTGGGTACCTGAACTGTGGTTCCCTCCACCGTCCGCAGTTCAAGCTGAGGAATCTTGTCGCCCGGTTTAAGCTTCATTGGGCGGCAAGCATACGCCCGCTACAACGTAAACTGTGTACCGATTTCCACCACGCGGTTGGCCGGCAATCCGAAAAATTCGACCGGCGAGCTTGCGTTGCGCGAAAGAAAGCGAAACAGATGGAAGCGCCAGTTGGAGAGAACCGGCGGCATTCCGCGGACCAGCGTTTCCCGCCCAAGAAAGAAGGTCGCGCTCGCGATGCGAATCGTCAGCTCTTCGGGCAACCGGGCCAACACGTCGGCCACCGTCGGCGTTTCCATGAATCCGTAGTGCGCGACAACGCCAAAAAACTGCGCGCCGAATGATTTGATCTTCACGCGATTTTCCGGTGCAACGCGCGGCACGTCATCGGTCACCACCGTCATGATCACCACCCTATCGTGCAGCACCTTGTTGTGCTTGAAATGGTGTAAAAGCGCATTCGGCGTACCACGTCGAAGTGTCGTCAAGAAGACCGCCGTACCCTTGACCCGGTGGACCTTGCTCATCACGACGTCGTCGATGAACATTTGCAACGGCAGGGTCGAATCATTCACCCTTTCGTTCAACAATACCCGACCACGGTGCCAGGTGGTCATGAGCGCCATGACGGCGACTGCAACCACGAGCGGGAACCAACCGCCGTCCTTGATCTTGTGAAGATTGGCCGCGAAGAAACTCACGTCGATCAACAGGAACACGAGCACCAGCGCAAAAGCGGGAACAACGCCCCATCCAAAAAGCTTGCGTGCCGCCTTGTAATACAACAACGTTGTTATCAGCATCGTGGCCGTGACCGCCATGCCGTAGGCTGACGCCAGGTTTGACGAATGCTTGAACTCAAGCACCAGCGCGACACAGGCGATCATCAGCAAAGAGTTGATCTCGGGAATGTAGATCTGGCCTTCCATGTTTTCTGCCGTATGACGAATCGTCAAACGAGGCAGATACCCCATTTGCGACGCCTGGCGGGCCAGCGAAAACACTCCGGAAATCAACGCCTGCGAAGCGACGACGGCGGCTGCGGTTGCCAGGATCACCAGAAACCAGCGCCAATCTTTCGACACGAGTCCGTAAAACGGATCGGTCGAAAACTTTGGGTCGTGCAAGAGCAAGGCACCCTGGCCGAGATAGTTGATAACCAGTGCCGGAAAAACCAGGAAAAACCAGGCTCGACGGATTGGACCGCGTCCGAAATGGCCAAGATCGGCGTAAACAGCCTCGCTTCCCGTCACACACAGCACCACCGCTCCGAGCAGCCCAAACGCATGCCATCCGTGTTGAATAAAGAACCGGATACCCCACCACGGGTTCAGTGACGACAACACTTCGGGGTGACGCATGATCCACGGGATCGCCGCGATCGCGATCGTGGAAAACCAGAGCAGCATGATGGGTCCGAACCAAGCCGCAACCGCCGCCGTTCCCTTGCGCTGGAACAAAAATAGTCCAATCAAGATCGCGCACGTGACCGGAACGACATAATCGTTGCCGCCGCCCGTGGCGCTTCCGATGCCCTCAACGGCAGAAAGCACCGAGATTGCCGGTGTCACCATTCCGTCGCCGAACAACAACGCGGCCCCGCTGAGTCCCAACAGGATGGCAATTCGCGACCGAACCGAACCCGATCGATCACCCTTTGCGTCGATGGGAGCAATCAGCGTGAGCAGTGCCAGAACCCCGCCCTCTCCCTTGTTGTCGGCAGCCAGGAGGAAAACCAGGTACTTGACCGAAACAATGAGAACGAGCGACCAAAAGAAAAGAGACAACAACCCGAGTACATTTTCGGGCGTGGGCGCAACCCCGTGAGTGCCGGTCACGCACTCGCGAAGCGCATAGAGCGGCGAAGTCCCGATATCACCGTAGACAACCCCAAGCGCTCCGAGGGTTAGACCGATCGCCCGGCGCTTGCCATGCGAACGTCCATGTTCATTCGCGCCTTGTTGCGGATCAGAAAAAAATGCCAATGGGCCTCTATGACTTCGGGCCCTTCTTAGCATTTCCCGAGATTTAGATACGGACCGTTTAGAGGCCAGAAAATGCCAGGGCGCCAGCCAAGTCCACCACGGAGCCCACGACCACGATTCCGGGCGCCTCACTCAGGGTTCCATACGCAGCGCGTCCAGGCGCCGGCGCGGGCATCAGGCAATCGCCCAGCGTTCCGAGGGTACCTATCCACCGATGCGCCCCGGGTGTCGCAGCACCGAGCAGCAAAGCCGCCGGGGTTTCGGACGACCAGCCACGATCCACAAGAAACGTCGCGATGGCACCGCGGCTGCGCTTCGACATGAGAAAAATGAGGGTCGCCGTACCGGGCGCGATCCCTTCGCATACCGGCTGCCATGCCGAGGGGGTGTGTCCCGACGCGACCACAAAGGCCGTCGACACGCCCCGGTGGGTCACGGGAATGCCAAAAAGAGTGGGTGCCGCCACGGCCGAAGTCAGCCCCGGCACGACCTCACACGAGATTTGGGCCTCCTGACAGGCGAGCGCTTCTTCGCCGCCCCGTCCGAGCACAAAGGGATCGCCCGCCTTCAACCGTACCACATGGCGACCGCGCGATGCCTCGCGGATCAAGATTCGGTTGATGGTGTCCTGCGCGATGGAATCGCGGTCTGCACGCTTGCCGACGTAGAACCAGCGAGCCTCCGGTGCGAGGGTGCGCATCTGCGGTGACGACAATGCGTCGTACAGAACCAGGTCTGCATCCGCAAGGCGATCAACGGCTCGAACCGTGAGCAGATCGGGATCGCCGGGACCCGCGCCGATGAGCGTGACACGACCATCGTTGCCCGTGCCAGTCATCGATCGCGCTTTCCATCCGGATGCAGGTTGTATCGTCGTAAGAGCGCGTCCAGCAACAGCACGCGGCGTTCGGACATCGGCACACCCGCCTGCTTCCATTCGACCCTTGCCTGCTGTGCCACGGCGAGCCAGTCGGTCGCTTCCTGCGGAATCAATTCCTCAAGCGCTTCTCGCATCAACCCGGCGAGCGCGGGAGCCCGGCCTCCGGTTGAAACCGCGATCGTGATCTCGCCGCGGGAAACCACGCCCGCCGCATAGGCCGAGGCCACCGACGGATCATCGACGGCATTGACAAAAACCTGCCTGGACTCGGCTTGCTGTGCTACGAAACGGTTGACCTCGGGCGGAGCCGCCGCAACGACGAACCAGGCTCCGTCCAGATCCGATGCAGCGACGGGGCGCTCGTGTAGCTCGACGAGGTGTGACATCGGACCCTTGATCGCGGACCGCATCGCGTCGCTTATGTGTGGAGCAACAATCGCAACACGCGCTCCGGCCAGCAACAACCCGGACAGCTTCGAGGCCGCCATCGGGCCTGCACCCACGATCAGCACCCGTCGGCCCGCCAGCTTCAAAAACGATGGAACCGGGGGGAAAACACCCGTGGTTTCACCGGCGTCCCACTCGGTCAGTTGCATTGGCGCGGTATCGTCCATGGTTTCGCTCGCAGTCTCAAGGCATACGGCTCTCCTTCCCCAGCGTCAAGCACGGTGCCCCGAGCGACGCAATGGACTCGGATTGACCGCCGTCATCCGGCTGTGCGACGGTTTAGAAAATCTCGGCGCGCCAATCGCAACACGCGCTTCGTCGCGCCGGGTGGACGGCTCGGGTGGATAGCCGGACGCAAATCTCGCGCCTGATTTACATCCGACTGCGTCATTGACCACCACTGAACAGATGCGCTAGAGTCTGAACGTGGGTTCAGCGTTGGTGGGTTTCCACCGATGGTTTCCGAAAGGAGGGCTGGAATCATGGGACGACAGGCCTTACTCCGACAGGTTAGCTTTCCAAAGCTAGAGGCGGACAGTCAGACACATGCGCGCGACTGCGAATGTGCCCGTTGCGAGGCTGGTTTTCGGCCAAGCGAAAGCCAGAGACGGGAAGCCGAAGAGCGGATGCAGGCGCAATCGCATCGGCAGCGCGCGGAGGTGATGCTGCAGCGAGATCAAGTGCGACGGGCGGCCAAGAGGATGAAGGTCGTCCTGGAGCTTGAAGAACGGGCCAAGCAGACCGATCTTTGGCTGTCCCAACAGGCAGACGCCTTTTCGAGACTGGACGAAGATCGCATGTTGGCCGAATTGCTGAGGCTTCGCGCCGAGGGTGTTCCGGCCAACGAAGCGGTCGAGCGGGTAGAAATGAGAATGCCAGCCCGCCGCTCACCGCGACGATAGCTTGGCATCCTCACTCGGGTTTTGATTCTTTAGCGTCGACGGCGGCGCAACAACACGAAGGCGCCAGCCACAAAAAGGCCGAGCAGCGCCAACGAGGAGCGATTGCCCGTTGGACTTGCTGCGGGCCTTCCACCGATGGAATCGGGCTGCAAGAAACAACCGCTGCCGAACGATTCGTCACAAAGATCGCCGAGTCCGTCCCCGTTTTCATCGCTCTGGCGCGCGTTCGTCAAAGATGGGCAGTTATCGCACCCATCCGGGACCGAGTCCTGATCGGTATCCTCGCAGGCATCGCCGCGACCGTTGCGATCGGCGTCGAGCTGTTCGGGGTTGTAAAGGTCAGGACAGTTGTCCTCGAGTCCGATCCATCCGTCAGGCTTGCGCTGATTGGTGCAGGTGCGATCCTCGTCCTCGATCTGCTTCTGATCAATGACGTTGGTGAAGCGGATGTAGTCGACCTTGATGCAGTTGTCGTTGTCGAGATCGGTCGGATCGCAATCCTTACTGGTCGCGTTGCTCGAAGGAGAGAAGCCAAAGCCGGTGTAGTCTGCGTCTTTGAACGTTGGCACCTTGCCTTCTTCACCGAGGTCCACGGTGTAGGTGTGGTACTGGCCGTCGTTAACCAAGAAGCCGATCGACGGGATCTGGATGGTCGGTCCACTGTCGAGTTCAAGCTTTGCCACGGATTTGTCGGGGAGGCTCTTCGGAACCATCATGCGGATCAAGACGACGTTGTTGGCGCCTTCAACACGAACCTTCTTGCCGTCGGCATCGAGGCGCGTCTGCTCGCCCTTGATCAACAGAGGCAGATGACCCGGAAGGTTAATGTTCGCGTAACGCAACTTGCCCGCAGCACCCGGTGTCGAGATATTTGCGAAGCTTGCGATGGCGGGGGACTCCAGATCGTCGTGCGGCCCCGATACAACCGAAATCAGTCCGCCCTCGGCCGGGAAATGCTTCTCGTCATCCACCTTCTGCATAAACTCCCAGTACGCTGAATCGTCGACATCTGCCTCGAAATTGGATATCATTCGACCTCGGTAGCCCGTCAGCATGTACCAGTATTGCTGCCAGCTTTTTCGCCAACGAACCATGTACTCAATGTGGCGCTTATTGATCTTCTCCAGGGTCCCGGCGGGAGCAAGACAACCGTCCGGGAAACGCTTGGTGATCTCGTTTTCGAGCTGGCTCTGGGTCAACGGCCTGGGATTGCCCAAACGAACCAGATCGCAATCCACATCGCCCTCATGCATCTTCGGATCCATGGCGCACTCGCGAAGCTTCTTCTCGCACTCGGGATAGTTTGTGCGAGGAAGACGCTCCTCGGGTTTCGTCACAACGATCCACGGCACGCGAATCAGGTGTTTGTCGGCAGCGAAATCGGGGGTTCGTGCGGGTGTTTTTCCTAGCAGCTGTTCCAAAGTAAAGGGACGAGACTTCGCGCTTGATTCTGCCAACATGGATTGCGCACCCGGAGTAAATCCCGCTCGCGGCAACCCCATTCGCGGTCCTGCTTCGGCCGAAAACTTGCCAGCCGCCCGCACCGTCTCTCCGATGAGATCGTCGAAGGCAAGGTTGTAGACCCGGATCAATGGAACGCCGTCGAGGGGATTGGCAGGGTTCGAGTACGGCACAAGACCCATCAGCCAGAGTTCTGCGGGGTGAAAAATAGAAACGGTTCTTCCGCGGTAGGGCGGAGAGCCGGTCCAGTTGGCAGCGGGACCACCATTGTTGGCGGTTCGATTTGCGTTTTCGGACCAGTTCGAACCCGATCCCATGAGCGAGCCGTCGAGATCCAAAAACGAGTTCCAAAACCGAGCCTCGATTCGGTGATACGACAGGCCAGACGCTGCGCCCGTGCAGATCTTTGGGAATTTCTTTTCTGCATCCCACCAATCGACAGCGGTACCGCAGACGAACTTGCCGGTTGCGCGAGAATACGAAGCGGCAGGCGCACGCATCAGGGACGCGATGTTTCTTTTGTTAGCGGGGCACACCGATAAAGCAGGCTCACCATAGACTGCGGTTCCAAGCTCCTTGTCGCCTTGAACTCGAACACCTGAACCTTGCCCAAGGTTGACAACCTTCATGCCTGGCGCCAGCGCGAGTTTCGGATTGTCAACAGGAACCTTACCGCCACACTCCACCGCTCCAACCGCCGGGTAAATCATCGTGGCACCGGCATCGGTTACCGGACCTGGCGTCGGCGCCCCGATCGGCGCTGCATCTTTGCAGGCAAGCGCCCACGGATATCGCACGTTGGCCGTTGTCGGATCGTCCTTCGGGGCACATTCCGATCGATCATCCGTTGGGACATCGATCCAAGTTCCACCCTCGGTGTCCAGATCCGGCTCGGGGCTAACAAACGGCCCGTACATTGACGAAACCGCCTGGGCCAGCGACTGAAATCCGTTCAAGAAACCATTGCACATCGAGCTCGCACTGCACTGGCGATAGCGGAACGTGAAAGGGGTTCCGGCGGGATCCGGCGCTGGCCAATATTCCACACCCTTCGGAAGAACGTCCACATCTTCGGGAAACCACGAACCCGTATAGGAAGGCTGAATCCCGAAGTCCGTCGTGCTTCCGCCCACCGTGTAGCCAATGAAGGGGAAGTTCGGGTTGCGCTGGAGTACCGTTTTGCCGATACCACCGATTTCGTTGACACCCCTGACGGTTGCGCTCTCTGCGGGCGTTCCGCGGTGGTCGAGACCCATGGAAGGCGCACGGTAAAAGAGCATTGCGTTTCGGTTGAGACCGCCATTCTGCCCAGCTTCTTCGGTATCGACGCCGAAAATGGCAACCTGGTCCCATTGCTCCTTGTCCACGTTCCAACCAGCGTCCTTCAAGATCTTAACAAAGCGGTCAATGACCTTGTCGTGGTCGAAACGACAATCCCATCGAAAGAGCGCGTCACCAGCGTTGGAACCCTTGGTGCAGTAGTAGGCGGTGGCCGGCGATGTTTTGTTGACCGGGTTCGGATCGAGACCCCCAAGCGCCAGCTCTGGACCGCCCTGCATGACGAAAATGCCGTCTTGAATGCAATCCGCTGTCTTCGTGTCGGTGCAGCGCAACTTGTCGAGAACGGCGGCCGGAATCGCGGCTCGGACCTGGGGTGCGCCCACTACGAAAACGCCGAAGACCGTGGTGGCAAAAAAGAGCTTTGTGGATTTATTCATTGGATTGAACTCCGGGCGAGAGTACGGCATCAAAAACTAGCGCGGCTCGAAGGCCACATCGCGAACACAGGCATCAAATGCACCGGTTCCACCGAATGGATCTGTGACGAGGCACTTGCTGTCCCCCGCCATGTTGGACGGGTCATACTTCGTACCGTCGCCCGCCTCGCTCTCGCGATCGGTATAGAATACCGGCGTATTGACCTGGCAAAGCAAGTCGGCTTCTTTAATCGGCACCTCTTGGTCACATTCGCGCAGACAGAAACGGCCACCTCGTTCGTCCAGTTCGTTGGTGATGGGCAAACAGCGAAATCCTTTGGCGCGCTCTCCGCCGCAACGGCTGTCGAGGTAGGCCGGGAACGTCTTCTTGGTACCATTGTCGAGCTGGATCTCGAGTTCGGAAAGCTGTCCCTGCAGCGAATTGGAGTCTTGTCCGTTGCAACGAATGTAGCAGTGACCGAGGCCGCGTTCGTCTTCCAAACATCCGTAGGTTTCGTTGCCACCGTTGGCACCGTCCGGAACCTGGATGAAGGACTTGAACGTGCGTTCTGAACGCCATTCATCCGGGACGCGTCTCGTGAGCTCATCAAGCAGCAGCACCGGGTCTTTGAAACAATACCGATTCTTCAGGTCGTCCGGTTTGGTAATGCCGGCAATCTGCGCCATGTCTTCATCGGTTCCACAGTCCGGCGCAGGAGAAACCCCCTGGAAGAACCATTCTTCCACCATGTCGCCTCGGTACGATGGTTTACGCCAGCGCAAACGCTCTGCTTCCTCCAGAGTGAGGAGACTTTTGGAATCCTCTATTCGCTTGTTGATCGCGGCAATCTCGGCCACCGTCAAAACCGAGTCTGTTCGGCTCGAATCGACGCGGTTGTAACATTCCGCAACGGTGTCAGCGCAGAACTCGCCCTGCACCACTTTTTTGGTTTCACAGAAGCTATTGGAGTGCAGACTCTTTTGGTACAGCGGGCAAACCTGACCGGTTATGCGACAGGGATCCTGTGCCTCGGGCAACGGATTGCCGTTTTTATCGGCCTCGATCATCTCCTCGCAGGTGGTCACCTTCTGACCGGAGATCGGGTAGTTTAAGACGATGGATTCATCTCTTGTTACGCCGGCGCGTGTGATGGGAAACGTCAGTGCGCGCAATTTCGAACGGTCCACATTCGCAATGTTGGTCATCGGGACTGTCTTGCCCGTGTTTTCGTCAGCAAACCATCTCTTGTCGAAGCTCAGGTTGACCTCGTTCAAGTTCAACACATCGATTGCCCACAACCATCGGAGCGGCCGGTAGCCGCGCGGGTCGCCCGGATTGCGACGCGGCATCGCGCCGGCTGTCACGGTCAGGCTGTCGAACATGAGAAGGTCCTTGTTTACCCCCCGGATGGTGGGCGCGAAGATGCGACCCACCGGGGAAACGATCTGGCGTCGCTCAGAGGCACCCGTGCCTGTGATCTTCGAGTCCACATCAAAGGTCGCGAGCCGCGAACTGTCCTGGCTCCACTTGTAGAGGACAAACTTGTCGTTGCCGTCCATGTCCCTGGACATTTCGGTACGTCCGATGCTCTCCCAGCCGTGAACCATGAAACAGTCGACCAGTTTCTTGCGGTACCACACCTCAACGAGAGGCTGAGGAACGCGGACCTCGCCTTTTTTGTAGACGGTAACGTGCGGAACCACGAGCGTCCGCGCGTCGATGAGCGGACAATCGATGCCCATTTCCGTTCCCTTTATTTCAAAGTCTCCGGAGTCGATACCGTTCAGCAGTGTCTTCCAGCTTTTGATCGAGTCCGGTTTGTAACCCGACGGAGCCTTGACCTTGATGACTTCCCACAAGCCCGAGTAACGCCATTGTGCATACGGCGTGGTTCGCGCGTCCTCGATCATTGTGTCGATGATCGGACGTTGGTAGTCGGCCACACGGCGATTCGGATCGACAAGGAAGTTACGCTTGCGGAGCGGATAGGCAATGTCCTTGCCGGCATCGGCCGCAGGGTTCGGATTGCGAAGACCTACTCCGCCGCGCATCGTGGACTGGCCAGTCTTCAACTCGCGAACCGGTACAGAAAACATCGGATTGCCATCCGAATCGAAGAAGAAATACATCGGGTTCAAATAGGCGGTTGCGGGCGTCGCGATCGCGCCGATGCCGTATTCCTCTTGTTGTTTCGGTGTCGCAGTGCCCTGTTGAACCGCAACCGTTCCGAAACTGTAGAAAGTCGAAACGACCGCGTCGTGATAGCCCTCTCTTGGTGTGTAGTGCGACGGAACCAACCCCGACGCCGTGTCGAAGAAGAACGGTTGTAGATCAACACCGCCAAATTCGTCATCGGAAAGCGTGTCGGCGCAGCCTGTGCTGAACATGGCAACGAGACCAGCCGCCATGACAAGTGGCAACGATGAAGAGGCAGGTACTCCTCGAAGAGGAAACCGGTGTGCAGTCGGGACCTTGTGAATCGACATAAACGAGACTCCGTGGTGCTGGTCGAACGGGCGTACGGAAGGCGCGCCTACCGGGACGCAACCCGAGCCAGAGCTTCTAACAGATTGATTTTTTGAAGGCAATCCCTTGACCCCCAAGTGTTCCGGTCCGCGATCGGACAATGCGTACCCGGGTGAATGTCTCTGGGCCCGCCGTCCTTTCAAGAATTACAGGGTTCCATCGGTTGGGCGGACTCGGAGGCGTCCGATCCTGCAATGTAAACGTTTACATCTATCTCAAGTGCATAAACAACAAAACTCTGAAGTAGATAAACCAAGTCGTTCCGAGAACGAAACCGACCGGTTTGGTTGACCATGGAAGAAACATAACCCACCGATGTCTATGTAAAATCCTCGCGAAGAAGGGCTCTTGATCACAGTTTGCACCCGTCGGGATATATTTCTCAGATCCGTGTCTCTCGACCTCATGGACGCACAACGCGAGATGGGCCACGGTGGTTCTATCCGGTCGGGAGCGGATCGCACCACGGCCCGGAGCAACCCTCGAGAAGGTACCGATGTCAGTTTTTTCCACCAATAGACGCCGCGGTGTTTTTTTCCTGCTCATCGGCCTAGGCCTCGCAGCACCAACTCAGGCTGCCGCCAAGGCCACGCCGGTTTCCCCGGTCCTGTTTGACGGCAAGTCGCTTTCGGGCTGGTCGGGCGATCCGGCGCTCTGGCGGGTCGAAGACGGCGAGCTCGTCGGAACAATCAAGGGTGAACTCGAAGACAACGCGTTTCTCATCCACAACATTCCGCTCGCTGACTTTCGCCTGGTCGTCGAGGTGAAACTATCGACCCGGTTTGGACAAAATAGCGGCATTCAGTTTCGCGGCCAGCGGGTGGACGAGAAGGGACACGCCTCCGTCAAGGGTTACCAGGCCGACGTGGGTGGTCCCGACGGCATTTACTGGTGCGACGTTTACGATGAACACGGGCGCGGCTGGTTGTTCACCGACGGACCGCCGTCCCCTACCGGAACAGACACCTGGCATACCTACGAGATCGTCGCGGTCGGCAACACGATCATGGCGGCTCTCGATGGCGAAAGCTGTTTCAGAATCGAAGACCCCAAAGGTCCGAAAACCGGAATCATCGCGCTCCAATTGCACAGCGGACCCGCGATGGAGGTCCGCTATCGCAACTTTGAGCTCACCCTGAATCCCCAAAAACGCCTTGTGACGAACGAGGCCGAGGAACAAAGGCTGCGCAACGAAACGGCTCCGGCACTCACCCCACAAGAGGCCGTGCGACGAATGACGGTCCCCAATGGATTTGTGGTTGATCTCATCGCGGCCGAGCCACGCGTCCGGCAACCGATCGCCTTTACCTTCGACGAGCGCGGACGCATCTGGATAGCGGAAGCCTATTCGTATCCTGTTCGCGCGCCCGAAGGCGAAGGCAAGGATCGCCTGGTGATTCTCGAAGACAAAGATGGCAATGGCAGCTTCGAGACACACAAGGTGTTTGCACACAACTTGAACCTCGTCAGCGGATTCGAGGTCGGATTCGGTGGGGTCTTTGTGGGAGCAGCGCCGCAGTTTCTGTTTCTTCCCGACCGCGACCACAACGATGTGCCGGATGGTCCGCCCGTTGTGTTGCTCGATGGATTTGATACGGCCGACACCCATGAAACACCCAACGCCTTTATCTGGGGTCCCGACGGTTGGTTGTACGGCAACCAGGGCGTGTTCAACGAAAGCCAGGTTGGAAAGCCGGGCACGGCCGAGGCCGATCGCATCGAGCTGGGGCCTGGCATCTGGCGTTACCACCCGACGAAACAGGTGTTCGAGGTCTTTGCCGACGGTGGCTCGAACCAGTGGGGTCTCGACTTCGATCCCACGGGGCAAGCGTTCATCACCACCTGCCGCAGTTTCAACGGCGGGGGGATGGCCACCCACATTGCACAGGGTGGGTCCTACTGGCGGCAAGCGGGCCAGTATCCGTCACACGTTTACCGACCCATCAAGGCGGCGGCCGATCACGATCACGGTATCGGAGGGGCCGGTGGCAGTCTCAAGCACGGCGGTCATTCGCACGTCGGTACGATGATCTACCAGGGCGACAACTGGCCGGAAGCCTGGCGAGGAAAACTCCTTACCCACAACCTGCACGGTGGACTCATCAATGTTGAACGCCTCGTGCCGAAGGGCTCAGGATTTGTCGTCAAACACGTGGAAGAAGACATCCTCCGTGTCAACGATCCGTGGTTCGTTGGCGTCGCGCTGAAATCGGGGCCAGATGGCGCGATGTACCTGATCGACTGGTACGATCGCCAGCACTGCCACCACCGCGACGTGGAAAAGTGGGATCGCTCCAACGGCCGCATCTATCGCGTGACCTATGGCACGCCGGCCCGTCGCGGGGCTGACCTTGGGCGTGCAACCGACACCGAGCTTGTGACGATGCAATCGCATGACAACGAATGGCATGCTCGCACCGCGCGCCGCCTGCTGCAAGAACGGGCTGCCACCGGGAAACTGGACAGGTCGGTCATTGCACCATTGCACGCGTTGTTGAAAAACGGAAAGACCACGCGTGATCGTTTGCGAGCCCTATGGGCGTTGCACGCTGTGGATGGAATCGATGTGAAAGCGTCAAGCGCCTTGCTGGCCGATCCGGACGAGATGGTGCGATCGTGGACGGTTGCGCTTTTGACCGAAAAGAGAGACGCGGCGACGGGCGCCACGTTGACCGCCTTTCTGAAGATGGCAAAAAGGGATCCATCGCCTGTCGTGAGACGGTATCTGGCATCCGCACTGCAACGGATACCGAAATCGGCGCGCGCAAACATTGTCTCCTCCCTTGGCGAACACTCAGAGGACGCGGGCGATGCGAACATTCCAGCCCTCGTGTGGTCGGGTTTTGAGCCACTCGTCGGCAACGATCTTCCCGGCGCGATACGCCTTGCGGGGCGAAGCAAATTTCCCACACTGCGCTATTCGATCTACCGTCGCGTGGCAGAGGAACCGGATGGATTGGCGATGGTTGTGGCGCAACTCAATCGCGCGAATGAAACCGAACGGGGAAACATCTTGGCCGCAATCTACCGGGCGCTTGAGGGCCAAACCGGAATCAAGATGCACCCAAGCTGGAAGCGCGTCTCGAACAAGTTATACGCCAGCAAGGACACAAGCGTACGACGGGCGGCACAAATTCTCTCGGCGCAATTCGGCGACGTCGCCGTCCTTCCAGAAATGCGCAAAACCCTGGCGAATCGACAGGCGAGCCGAGCCGAACGCACACATGCCTTCCGTGTGCTGGAAATCGCTCGCAACGCCCTCGTTGTGCCGGTCCTGCACAATCTATTGACCGACGCCGATTTCAGTCTCGGCGCCATCAAGGCGCTGGCGCGATACGATCACGCCGAAACACCGGCAAAGATGATGGCCGCCTATGCCGACATGCCCATCTCCGCACAAGCAGCGATACTTGACACTCTGTCCACACGGAGCACGTATGCGCTTGCTTTACTTTCGGCCATCGAAGCCGGGAAGATTCCGAAGAAAGATCTAAACGCATTCTATGCGCGCCAGATCGCACGGTTCAACGAACCCGAGATCAAGGCAAAACTCACGGCTTTGTTTGGCGCCAACCGGCAGCAGAGCGAAGACGGGGCGGCCCTCATTAAAGAGTATCGAGCACTCTGGAACTCGACAAGCCCCTGGATCTACAGCGCCTCGCGCGGCCGAGAGGTGTTCAACAAACTTTGCACGCAATGCCATGCGCTTTTCGGCGAGGGTGGCCGCATCGGACCCGACCTGACCGGATCGCCCCGGCATGACATCGAATACTTGCTCGACAACATCGTCGATCCCAGCCAGTTGATCGGCAAAGACTTTCAACAAACCGTCGTAGAAACCCGGGATGGACAATTCCTGTCAGGCCTGTTGATCGAAGAAAATGATCGAACCGTCAAGTTGCAGACACTTACCGATCCGGTGATCGTCGAAAAGAAGAACATCACGGGTCGTGTACTTGCCGATTCGTCGATGATGCCGGAAGGCTTGCTGCAAACCTTGACCAGCGCCGAAATCCAGAATCTTCTACGCTATCTCAGCTCGCCGCAACAGGTTCCGTTGCCCGCCGCCACAGCGACGCGCCAGAAACCGTAATACCAATCGCCACTACACGATCCCGTTGGCGGACACGTGCAGCGCGGAGCCCGTTGGAAACCGTCCACTCAGAATGGCTTCCGAGATGGGATCTCGAAGGCGTCTTTGCAACGTCCGCTTGACGGGCCGGGCGCCAAACGCGGGGTCGTAGCTTTCAGAAAGGATCTGCTCGCGCAATTGCGGATCGATCTGCATTGAAAGGCCCTGGTGCGTGAGCAACTTGCGCAGCGATCCGAGTTGCAACTCAACGATTGCCTCGATCTCGCTTTTCCCAAGTGGATTGAAAATAACGATGTCATCGATTCGATTGATGAATTCCGGACGAAAATGACCCCGCACCGCTGCGTTCACGGCAGCGGTAATGGCCGCGCGGGGCGCCTGTCGCTCGGTCAGCTCGAGAATGGACGACGAACCCAGGTTCGAGGTCATGATGAGCACCACGTTGTCGAAGTTCACGGTGCGGCCGCTTGAATCCGTCAATCGCCCGTCGTCGAGCAGAGCCAAAAGCACGTTGAACACATCGGGATGGGCTTTTTCAACCTCGTCGAGCAGCACCACCGCGTAAGGTCGTCGGCGAACCGCTTCGGTCAATTCGCCCCCGTCCTCGTATCCAATGTAGCCGGGGGCGGCGCCGGTCAGTCGTGATACGGATTGTTTCTCCATGAACTCCGACATGTCGAGCCGGACCAGGGCCCGTTCGTCGTCGAAGAGAAATTCTGCGAGCGCCTTGGCAAGTTCCGTTTTGCCCACGCCCGTGGGACCCAAAAATAGAAACGAGCCAATCGGTCGGCCGCCGTCGGCAAGACCGGCCCGCGAACGCTTGATCGCGTGCCCGATCGCGGAAACTGCTGAAGCCTGACCAACCACCCTTCGTTGCAGACGCTCTTCGATGGTGAGGATCTTACTGCGCTCGCCCTCCAACATTCGACCAACCGGTATCCCCGTCCAGTCCTCGACAACCCGCGCGATGTGAACGGGCCCGACGGCTTCTTCCAGCAGTGCCTCGGGGAATTGTGCCGCCTTTAACACGGACCGCATCTGCAACACGCTTTGTTCGAGGGTTGGCAGGGACCCGAAACGGAGCCGGGCCGCCTCTTCAAGTTCCCCCCGACGCTCGGCTGCGGCAGCCTGTACGCGCGCGCTGTCCACGACCGCTATCGCCGCGTGCAGTTTTGTAATCGCTTCGAGTTCCGCCTTCCAGCGATGTTGCAACGGCGCAATTGTATCACCGAGTCGCGACACCGAAGATTGCATGGCGTGGATTCGTTCTTCGGGTCCACCCGCCTGCAAGAGCGCCTTGTGCTCGATCTGCAACGCGCGCTGTTCTCGCAGCAGGGTATCGAGCTCGTCGGGATGTGATTCGAGCTCGAGCCGAAGTCGGGATGCGGCCTCATCGAGCAGATCAAAGGCCTTGTCAGGCAGCGCCCGACCGCGCACGTAGCGACGCGACAGAGAAACAGCGGCTTGCATCGCGGTGTCGTCAATGCCAATGCGGTGCGCGTCCTCGAAGGCTGCGCGTGAGCCCCGCAACATGGCGAGACAGGCCTCGTCGTCGGGCTCTGATACGAGGACCGGTGCAAAGCGTCGCTCAAAGGCCGCGTCCTTTTCGATGTACAAACGATAGGCATCGGCGGTGGTCGCGCCAATAATCGCAATCTCGCCGCGAGCCAGAGCGGGTTTCAACAAGCTTGCGGCGTCCATCGATCCCTCGCCCCGGCCCGCACCAACCAGCGCGTGGATCTCGTCCACAAAAAGCAGCGCCTCTCCGGCAGAATCGCGGACCTCAACGATAATGGAACGAAGGCGATTCTCGAATTCACCCCGAAACTTCGCACCCGCCACGAGCGATCCCACGTCGAGGGCAAAGATTCGACGATTCAGCAGCCGCTCTGGCACGCTGCGATCGGCAATTCGCTGCGCGAGGCCCTGCACGATGGCGGTTTTTCCAACCCCCGGCTCGCCCACCAGGATGGGGCTATTTTTGGTACGGCGCCCGAGGATTTGCATCAGGCGGCGCAGTTCCGCATGGCGCCCAATGACGGGATCCAGTTTGCCTTGCTCGCACAACGCCGACAGATCGTGGGCGTATTTCCGCAACTCCGGGAAACGCAACACGTTATGCGCAACGGGCGCATCGGGAATCGAGATGCCTTCGCCCTCCAACACCGGCAGCGTCAAACCCAGATCGCGCAATACATTTGCTGCGCGCGAGGTGGTTTCAAGCGGTATCGCACGCAAAAGGTCGACGGGCTCGACATGGGTTCGACCCCGCTGGCGCGCATCCTCCTGGGCCAGATCAAAAATCCGCAACACGTTTTCCGAAAGGAACACGCGGGGCGCTGGCAGACTTGGATTCGCCTCCTTCGCGGGAAGAAGGCCCGCCTGGATCGCGGTCGGCTCGACTCCAGCACCCTTCAAAAGGGCGGCCGTCTCGGAACTGTCACACAACACGAACAGTAGGTGCTCGATTCCAACCTCTTCTTCGCCACGGCCTCGCGCAAACCGCTGCGCGCCCACCACCACCCGACGGGCCTCGGGCGCGAGAAAATCGAATTTCACTTACGTGCAGCCTCGACGAATTTCAGTCGCAAATCATAAAGCAAACTCCCAAGCAGACCGGCTTCGTTGGGCGACAGGTTGCCGGTGGTCTTTTTCTCAAGCATCGAGAGCATGTCGATGCTGTGTTTCGCGATAACCAGATCCACCTGCACCTGGCCGGTCTCCGGATGGGGGATGGCGCCGAGGTGCATGAGCGCCGAGCTCCCAAGCGAGATCACGAAGGTTTGAAAATCCACCGGAGGCATCGGCGCTTCGGCCTCTGTGGCCGGCGCCGGGGCGACCACCGGATTTTCCGGAGCGGCCATTGAAGGATCAAGCTTGTCGGCCTCGTCGCTGAAAATCCGACGATCCGTTACCTTGAAACCCGATCCCTGCTTGTCCTTGTCGTCGTTGCCATGCTGACTCATGGCAGAAAGATGACGCGAGCCGTGCGCGAACGCAATCCAACAGGCCTAAAGGCGATGGTTAGGCTTCCGAGGCTTTCTCACCCTCGGCGTCTTCGTCCTCGTCCTCGTCCTCGTCGTCCTCATCCTCGTCGTCGTCCCCGTCATCCTCATCCTCGTCGTCCGGTGCAGTCGCGAGCGGCGCACGCGCCGAAAGTGCTGCCATCGCGTCTGCGGCGGCGGCTGCGACTGCCTCGGCAGAAACAGGGGTTCCAGGCAATGCGCTGGCGGTCGAGGTGAAAACCGGTGCTGCAACCGGTGCGGCCGCGACCTCATCAGGGAAAGGCTCGGGAGGCGCGATTTTTTCCGAGACGTCTGGGAGAGACGCCATGTGGGCCGCCAGATCCTTGGCGGTCAAGAGTCCATGCTTCATGTTGCGCTTGACCGTTCGGCGGTCAACAAGTCGCAAAGCTTCCACGTCAGTCCGGCTATTCATGGGGTTGCATGTCGTAGTCTGACCACAGCCTTAAGTCAAGTCGCCGCCATGGATGGTGACGCGTCGTGTCTTCATCGGCCAACGGTTGAACTGGAAATAACTTCGGCTTGCCGGTAGTTATCTGCACCTGACCATGGATGTACGCGTCATCAACGATCTTGTTAATCAGCACTCGGGTTTCGTCGACTCGCTCACCCACGAGGTCGGCAAAGTCATCGTCGGCCAAAAGGCGATGATCGAGCGGATCCTCATTGGCCTTTTGACGGGCGGGCACGTGTTACTCGAAGGCGTCCCGGGTCTGGCGAAGACACTGACCGTCAACACACTGTCATCCGCACTCGGACTACAGTTCGCGCGCATTCAATTCACGCCCGATCTGTTGCCCGCGGACATCATCGGCACGGTCATCTACAACCAGCACAAGGGCGAGTTCATCGCGAAGCGCGGTCCCGTCTTTGCCAACCTCGTCCTTGCAGACGAAATCAACCGGGCACCCGCCAAGGTTCAATCTGCGTTGCTCGAGGCGATGCAAGAACGCCAGGTCACGATTGGAGACACAACCCACCGATTGCCAAGTCCCTTCCTTGTCATGGCGACGCAAAACCCGCTCGAACAGGAAGGCACCTACGCACTTCCGGAAGCGCAACTTGATCGCTTCATGTTGATGATCAAGGTCGGCTACCCCAGCAAAGAAGAAGAGCGCACGATCATGGATCGCATGACCGCGCCAACCATCGCCACCGTCAACGCCGTTGCCACGCCGGAAAAGCTGGCCGACGCACGCTCGGTGGTGTCGCAGATCTACATCGATGACAAGATCAAGGACTACATCGTCAACATCGTGCATGCGACGCGATCCCCGGGCGAATACGGACTGAAAGATCTGGTGGACTACGTTCAGTTCGGCGCAAGTCCCCGTGCCTCGATCTTTTTGAATCTTGCGGCCCGTGCCCATGCATTTCTGCGGCATCGCGGATACGTCACACCCGAGGACATCAAGGCCATCGGCGTCGATGTGTTGCGCCACCGGGTGATTCTGAACTACGAAGCCGAGGCCGAGGAGATCACGAGCGAACAGGTGATCCGCAAACTGTTCGAGCAGATCGAGGTCCCGTAAGTCCACGCCAACGAACGGGTGCGCACGCGCAACCGGAACGCTTTCCATGTTGACCCGCGAGATCCTAAAAAAGATCCGAAAGATCGAAATCGTCACCGAGAAATTGGTGCGAGATCGGATGGCCGGCCAGTACCTATCCGTCTTCAAGGGCAGCGGCATCGCGTTCTCCGAGGTGCGCCAGTACATGCCGGGCGACGATGTGCGGCTCATCGACTGGAACGTATCCGCGCGCATGAACGAGCCCTACATCAAGCTCTTCACCGAAGAGCGCGAGATGACGGTGCTGCTGCTCGTCGACATGTCCGCATCCGGACGGTTCGGTTCGGCGGACATGGAAAAACGAGAACTGTTGGCAGAGCTGGCGGCGCTGCTGGCCTTCTCGGCGATTCGAAACAACGATCGCGTGGGCCTCATCATCTTCACCGATACGGTTGAGCGATTCGTACCACCAAAAAAAGGCAAGAAGCACGTTCTGCGGGTCATCAGCGAAATTTTGACGCACAAACCGGCTTCGCCCCGAACCAATCTTGCGGCCCCGCTTGAGTTTCTGGGGCGTGTCGCCCGCCGCCGGTCGGTGGCGTTCTTGTTGTCGGACTTTCTCGGCGACACCATGGCCTACGACCGCGCGTTGCGAATCGCCTCACGAAGACATGATCTCATCCCGGTGACCGTGACCGATCCGCTTGAAGAAGCGTTGCCGAAGGTGGGTCTCGTCGAAGTTGAAGATCCTGAAACGGGCGAGATCGTGCTGTTTGATACGAGCGGCAAAGAAGGTCGATTGTTCGCCGCGCGTGCGATGCGACGCCGAGAGGAACGCAAAACGCTATTTCGTCGACTCGATCTCGATCCCGTGGACGTGCGCACCGACAGAAGCTACCTGCCTGCGCTCACAACGTTCTTCGAGGCACGCGCCCGGAGGCTCCGACATTGATGCGACGGTACGCCTTCACGCTATTTGCCATGGGGATGGCATCGACAGCAACCAACGCTCGCGCCAACGATGGCGGCATGGCGGCGCCCGATTCCGTCCGGACGCCGAACAGCCCTGACGCGCCCACCGTGAGCGTGCGCGTCGATCTCGACGAGGTTGCGGTGGGAGACGTGATTTCGCTTGTCATCACGTCGATTGCGCCGAGCAAAGTCGCTATCAACCTGCCGACACAACTTTCACTGCAGCCTTTTGAATTGCTGAACCGATCGCAATCTGAAACCGATCTGGGCGACGGACGGATGCGCCGCGAATTTGTGCTACAAATCGCCGCCTTTCAGCCTGGAAACCACGTGGTGCCTCCCGTACCATTGACCTATCTTGGAGGCGGTGGCGCCGTACGAACCGTTAGCAGTTCCGAGGTGAAGGTTCGCATCAAGAGCCTCATCGTAAACGAGCCCGAGCCCACTTTGAAGCCCGACTCGCCACCGGTTCGCGTTTACGAAGATCGCCTTTGGCCAGCTTATTTACTGGGCGGGCTGATGGCCGCCGGAGCGGGATTGCTGCTCGGATTCTGGCTGCGTCGGCGATGGCGCGATCGCAAGGTGGTGCGCCCGTTGCCACCTCCGCGACCCGCGCACGAAATCGCGTTCGAAAAACTCGACCGTCTCGGCGCGGAACTGCAACCCGACATGGATTTGCGACCCTTCTATTTCCAGCTATCCGAAACGTTGCGCGAGTATCTCGGCAACCGTTTCGGTTTTGATTCACTCGAGCTCACGACCGATGAACTCATGGCGGAGCTCGAACGCCGGCCACACCGGCAACTGGTGATGGGGCAAGTACAGGGCTGGTTATCCGCCTGTGATCTCGTGAAGTTTGCCAAGATCGCTCCGACCGACATCGAGGCACGCGGTGCGCTCGAAACCGCCATCCAGATCGTGACCGCCACACGCGCGCGCCCGGACTCAGCTGGCACGGCGATGTCAACTCCGGCAGAGGACATTCGCCATGCGTAAGCCGGCGCGGGTCCCGTGGGCGATGCTGCTTGCCCTGAGCTTGCCGCTCTTGGCCGCTTACCTTTGGCTGTTGCGCGACGCGGGCGATTTTCGCTTTGTCCACCTCGCGGCGGTACCCGCCACCGGGGTGGGCCTCGCGCTTGTGTGGTGGGTTGTTTTCATGCGAGCGCCAGGACGTCACCCGACGTTGCGACACGCCCTCGCGTCGGAAATGGCCACGATACCGCGCGGATGGGTAACGCGGATTGCTCGCCTGCCCGATGTTTTGCGATTTTTCGTCATTGCACTTACTGGCCTTGCACTTGCCCGGCCGCAAACGTCGCACATTGATGACGAAATCGAACTTGAGGGCATCGACATCGTGGTTTCGCTGGATCTGTCAGGCTCGATGCAGGCGACCGATCTTGTTCCCAATCGGCTTGAGGCCGCCAAGGCCGTGATCGAACAATTTGTATCACGAAGACAGTCGGATCGGATTGGCCTCGTTGTATTTGGTGCAGACGCCTATACCTATGTTCCGCTCACTCTGGATCACGGCACGTACCTGCGTATGTTGCGCGAACTGCAACTTGGGATCATCAATGGCGATGGCACGGCAATTGGCAACGGACTTGGCGTCGCCCTCGCACGGTTGCGCAAATCCGACGCACGCACGAAGGTCGTGATTCTGCTGACCGACGGCGAAAACAATGCCGGCAACATCTCGCCGATGGAAGCGGCAAAGATGGCGCAGACCCTGGGTGTCAAGGTGTACACCATCCTCGCGGGTATTCACGATGGTGAAGCCGACCCGCAAACCCAGGCGCCCACAGAGCGCGTCAATCCCAAGCTGCTTGAAGAGATAGCGGCATTGACCGGTGGAAGCCCCTATCTTGCCTCGGACCGGGAGGCCCTTTCGCGGCGCTTCGAGTCCATTCTGGCGGATCTCGAAAAGTCCCGGATTCGCGATCGCGGGGTGCTGTACGCCGAGCTCTATCCGCTGTTCCTCTGGCCAGCGATCGCACTTTTTTTACTGGAACTGTTGCTCCGTTTCGGACGCTTCCGGAGGCTTCCGTGATGCGATTCGCCCATCCGGAATGGCTCTGGTTGCTGGTCAGTGCGCCGCTATTGACCTTTGCCTTCGCGTGGTCATTTGCACACCGACGGCGGCTACTCGAACGCCTTGGCAAGACCGCGATGATAGCGCGAATGTCGGATGCCGTATCCGTACCACGAAAAGTGCTGCGAGCGATTTACATCACGCTGGCTGCTGTTCTTTTGATCTTGGCCGTCGCGCGACCTCAGGCAGGCGGCCGGGCTCGGCTGCAAAAACAGCGCGGGCTCGACATTGTAGTGGCCCTCGATTTCTCAAAGTCGATGTTGGCCAAAGACATCTATCCATCGCGTCTCGAGCGCGCCAAGCGCGAGCTCGAATCATTGATGGACAACCTGGCAGGCGATCGCATAGGCCTTGTTGCCTTTGCTGGCGAAACCCTGACCTATCCACCCACTACCGACTACGCTGCCGTCAAATTGTTCTGGCGCGATCTGACGCCCTCAGATATGCCCGTCGGTGGAACCGCCGTGGGTCGCGCCCTGCGCGCCTCGCTTGACCTGCTCGTTCGATTGCGCGAAAAAGGCGGCCAGACGCGGTCCCAGACGATCCTTTTGTTAACCGACGGCGAAGACACCGACAGCGAGCCGCTTGAGCTGGCCGCAGAGGCGGCGCGGCTCGGCGTGAAGATCTTCGCAGTCGGTATTGGTTCACCGTCAGGCGAGCTCATCCCCAACATCGGCGACGACGGACAGATGCATGGATATCTGAAGGACAACGACGGTAAATACGTCACGTCTCGCCTCGCAGAACCGCTACTGACCGAACTCGGACGGCGCACCGACGGCGGATACCTTCGTGCGGATGCTCGTCATTTCGGCGTCGAGGCGATTCTGAAAGCGCTCGATGCGCAAAAGCGAACGGAGAACGAAGCGCGTCTCGTCAAACAGTACGACGAAGCGTTCGAGCTGGTGTTGCTGCCCGCGTTCTTGCTGCTCGTCGGCGAAGCCTGCGTCAACGAACGCCGGAGACGCGCCAAATGAGTTCCCGCTGTCTTGCATGGGCGCTCATCATTTTGCTCCCCAGCCTTGGCGCGATCGAGGTGTTGCGGCGCCCAAATGCCAACATCGAAGCGGGCAACGCCGCACTGAAATCCGGCAATGCGCAGGCGGCGCTGGGTTTCTTCGAGAAGGCGACCCAGACGGGCGGAATCGATCCCGGCGTGCAGCTCAACGTGGGACTTGCGCTTTCAGCGCTTGGAAAGCACGACGAAGCGACGCAGGCCTTCTTGCAGGCGAGCGGGGCGCGCGACACCACCCTCAAGGCAACGGCTTTCTACAACCTTGGCAACGGATTCTTCCGGGGCGAAAAATGGGCCGAGGCGATCGAGGCTTACAAGCGATCGCTCACCCTCGCGCCAAAAAACGCGAACGCAAAATGGAACCTGGAAATCGCCCTTCAGAAAAAGGTCGACCAGGACAAGAAGGATCAGGACAAGCAGGATCAGGACAAGAAGGATCCCGACAAGCAGGATCAGGACAAGAAGGATCCCGACAAGCAGGATCCCGACAAGCAGGATCAGGACAAGAAGGATCCCGACAAGCAGGATCAGGACAAGAAGGATCCCGACAAGCAGGATCAAGACAAGAAGGATCCCGACAAGCAGGATCAGGACAAGAAGGATCCCGACAAGCAGGATCAAGACAAGCAAGATCAAGACAAGCAGGATCAAGACAAGCAAGATCAGGACAAGCAGCCGCAAGACGACAAGCAACCGCAAGACGACAAGCAACAACAGCCGCAGAAGACCCAGGAGAAGACTGCGCAGGAGCAATCCATGGAGCAAATGAACGCGGTGCTCGACAGTCTGGAGAAAAGCCCCAAGGATCTGGAGCGCATGCGCGCACGCTTGCGGGCGGTTCGCCGACAACCTCCGGCGAAAGATTGGTAACGATTTTGATCCGCCGTCTTCCTCTTATTGCCTCCCCCTTGCTGGTGCTTGCGCTTTGCACGCTCTGCAGCCTCAGCGCGCATGCGGCCCACTCGTTTGTCGCACGAGCCGACCGGACAGAAGTGCCACTCGACGATTCGTTTATCGTCGAAATCACACTTGTCAGTGATGAAGGCAGCCCGGGACGGTATCGGGCGCCAAGTTTCAAGGGTCTGCGCATCCTTTCGGAACAGCCAAGTCAGTCGCACCAGATACGGTTTGGGGGCGGGGCAACGGTCAACCAAATGGTTTTCACCTGGCGCTATGAACTTGCGCCGGCGGGCAAGGGCACATTGACGATCGAGCCGGCGCAAATCGAGCTCAACGGTAGCACCCTTCGAACGACCGCCATTGCCGTGAGTGTGACGGATGCTGCCGGTGCAAGTTCACGCCCGCAACGACAGGGATTTGGCCGTCCGCGCCGACAGCCGACCGAACCGAGTCGCGACGGTGAAAGTTTTCTACGCGCCGTTCCCACCAAGACAACGGTGTATGTCGGGGAACAACTGACCGTGATCTGGTTCGCTTATTTTGCGTCGCGCGTCGACAACTACAACCCGCTCAAGGATTCACAAACCGATGGCTTTTGGGTCGAGAGCTTGCCCGGGCCAAGCGGCGGTCGGTTGCAAATCGAGCAAAAAGAGTTCGAGGGCAAATCCTATCTTGTCGGGATGTTGAAGCGTGCCGTGTTGTTCCCGTTGCGGACAGGCACCTTGCAGATCTCGCCCATGCAAGCCGAGATCTCGTCGGTCGACTTCTTTGGCACCCAGGTGCAAAGCGAAACCATCGCCTCGAAACCGGTCAGCATTGAAGTCTTGCCTCTGCCTGCAGCTGGTCGTCGCCCAGATTTCGATGGCAGTGCGGTTGGCACCTTCTACGTGACTGCAAACGTGGATCGCAAAGAAGTGAAGGTCGGCGAGGCCGTGTCCCTCGTCGTCTCTTTCACCGGTCAAGGCAACATCCAAAAACTGCCCACGCCCACGTTGCCCGATCTGCCGGGATGGAAACGGTACGAACCCAAGGTCAACACCGACATTCAGCGGACGGATTCGATCTCGGGCGAAAAGAAAATCGAGTTCCTGCTATTGCCGGAAAAGCCCGGAACGGTGCGCTTGCCGGCCTTTGAGTTGCCCTATTTTGATCCTCAGGAAAGCACCTGGCGCGTGGCCCGCAGCGAGCCGATTGAACTTGTGGCTCTCGGCGATGGCACCCCGTTGGTCGCAAACCAGAATGCCACGCAAGGGGCGATTTCTCCCGGCGCCGTGGTCGAAAACGTGGTGCCAACCGAGCTACGACCGGTCCGGGGCGGAAGCGGTCTGCGCCGCGATCTGGGGACCACCTTCTACCGCTCAACGTTGTTTCCATACCTTTTGTTGTGCCCGCCGTTTTTGTTCGGCCTGACGCTCCTCGGCCGCCGACTGCGCACCGACCTCGGCCGTGATACGGAACGCGGTCGCAACCGGACGTTGCGGCGTTTTGTTCGGCAACGCCTCGGCGCCGCGCAAACGCAGCTTGAGGGCAACAACCCGGGCGCGATGTATGGCGAAATCGAGCGCGTCTTGCGCGAGGTATTGACCGCACGGCTGAAAAAACCCGTCACCGGACTCTCTCGGGATGAACTTGCGACCCAGCTCACTACAAGTGGCATGGCCGAGCAGCATGCGAGCCTGGTGAAAGAGATGTTCGAGCGCTGTGAAGAGGCCCGCTTCTCACCCGGCGCGGTCGACATTGAAAGCCAGCGCAAGACCCTCGACGAAGCCGCCGAACTCATCAAGTTGATTGAGCGGTCGCGTAAGCGCGACACCCCCATGGCGGCAATCGTGTTCGTCGGTGTTGCGAGCCTGCTCGGCGCACCGTCCGCACAGGCCGACGTTTTCGATGCCGCCTGGAACCGGGGAAACGACGCCTATCAAACCGGGGATTACGCTGCCGCGCGAACAGCCTACGAAGAGATCGACCGGCAGGGTGTTGTCTCATCCGATCTGTACTACAACCTGGGTGTCGCGCACTTTCGCCTTGGGGATCTTGGACGCGCCACCTGGAATTTCGAGCGCGCGCGCGAACTCGATCCCGACGACGACGATGCCAGTTTCAACCTGAAACAGGTCCGCAAGCTGCTCGCCCTGTCGAGCCACGACAAGATCGAGGGCGGAGACGTTGCGCCGCTTTGGATCCGGGTCGTTACCCAAGTTTCGCCTTCGATGGAGGCCTGGGTGTTCGTGGCCCTTTACCTGCTCGCATTCGCACTCTTGTTTTTGCGCTTGCGAGCCTCACCCGGCTCACGCATGGGCTATACCGCCGGATTCGCGGTCACCGGTTTACTCGCCCTTCTTGCAGGCGTGCTTTTATTTGGACGCGTTTCGCTCGATCAGATTCCCTTCGGGATCGTGTTACCCAAGTCCGTCGACTGCAAGGACGGCGCCGACAGCAACTACCGAACCAGCTTCACCCTGCACGCTGGCTTGCGGGTTCGGATCGTGGACCAGGATACGCAGTGGGTTCGCATCCGACTGCACAACGGCCTTGAAGGCTGGGTTCCGGAAAACAGCGTCGGCCGACTCTGAACGACGCCTATTTCAGCATCTCGTGATCGCCGCTGCCGAAGAGGCGCATGTGCTCTTCTTCGAGCAGATCGGCCATCGTCGAACCACCGTAGCGGGCCGCAATGCGATCGTCGTATTCGTCGGAAACGATTGCGAAATCGCGAATCGTGTCGAGAAACTCTTCTGCATCGCCGAGCGAACGCGCGAGCAAGGTGTGTGAAAATACGATGGCCTGCGATGAAGGAACCCAGGCGAAGGCGCCAAAACGCAGAATCGAGTTGAGTTCGAGCAGTTCAAGCGCGAGCGGCACTTCCATCGTGACGCCTTTGACGAGCTGTGCCGTCAAACGAATCACGGTGTGGGTTTCTTTCCACGGTTGAACGCCGATCATCACGACACACGAGCCTTGCTTGATGACGTAGAGGCCATTTTCCACCTTGCGGTAGGCGGCGCTCGTGTGAAGCAAGGCCTCGATGCGGGCATTGACTTCGCGAACCGCCTTGGTGGGCTTCTGAGACTTAGACGGCATTCATGATCGGTAACATGTTGGCGGCGTGCCGCCAAGCGCTGTGTTTGGATGAAGACAACCGGCTGGTTGGGGTCAGGATGATTTCGGGGCGGAAACGGCAGCAATCCCAAGCGCCAGCCAGCCCGCGATGAGGGCCACGCCGCCCAACGGCGTCACGGCACCCAGCCAACCCGCCCCGGTGAGGACGAGCAAGTACAGGCTGCCCGCGAACACCACAATCCCGAAACCGAAGAGTCCCGCCGCCAGGCCGTCGTGGCGACCCGGGTGGGCTTTGTTACCAAGCACCAGCAAGACCACGCTGTGGAGCAGATGATACGCCCCTGCGGTACGCCAGATCTCGAGCATCGCCGGACTGACCCGTTCGCGCAGGGCATGGGCGCCAAACGCCCCCAGCGCCACGGCCAGGGCGCCAAGTACTCCGGCGGCTATCGATGTTCGGCGCATTCCTCGATTCAACTCGACCTCAGCCTTCTGAACCAACGGGCATTCGGGGATCGCGGTGCATGCCGAGGACTCGCATTTTCTTGTGCAGGTTCGTTCGCTCGATGCCGAGCAAGGCCGCGGTACGGGAGATGTTCCAGGCATTCTCTTCGAGCTTCGCGCGAATGTATTGCCTCTCCATCAAGTCGCGAAACTCGCGCAGCGGCAGTGACATGGCCTCGGCTGGCAAATCAAAGGGTATTTGGATGGCAACGGGCGGTCCCTGTTTGCTCGAAACCTCCGCGACGATCTCTTCGGGTAAATCCCCAAGGCCAATTTCGTCCTCGGACAGGATCACGAGACGCTCGATGACATTGCGCAACTCACGCACGTTGCCCGGCCAGTGGTATTCCGCGAGCACCTGCATCGCGCGTTCCGCGATGGGCTTTTTCTTCATGCCGTTTTCACGACAGCTTTGGGTTATGAAGTTGGCACACAGCGCCGGAACGTCTTCCAGACGATCGCGCAGAGCCGGAGCCCGCAAAGGTACCACATTGAGTCGGAAGAACAGGTCTTCGCGAAATCCGCCGGTAGCCACTGCCTGCGCCAGATCTCGATTCGTGGCTGCAACCACCCTCACCTCAACCTTCAAAGTTTGCTCACCACCGACCCGGGTGAACTCGCCCGATTGCAATACGCGCAAGCACTTGGCCTGGGCAGACAGACTCATGTCGCCGATCTCGTCGAGAAAAATCGTGCCGCCGTCGGCCAGTTCAAACAGGCCCTTTTTGCGCGACGACGCGCCCGTGAACGCGCCTCGCTCGTGCCCAAACAACTCCGATTCAATGAGCTCGGGTGAAATCGCAGCACAGTTCACCTTGATGAAGGGCTTGGCGCGCAGTGTACTTTCGTGGTGGATCGCACGGGCGATGAGTTCCTTGCCGGTACCGGACTCGCCGGTGATGAGCACCCGCGTGCGGGTCGGTGCGACTTTGCCAATCTGAGAGAACAGTGACTGCATCGCGGGGCCCCGGCCGACCATCTCCCACTGACCTGCGGTCAAGGCACGCAACCCCTCGACCTCTTCCACCATTGCACGCCGCTCGAGCGCGTTGCGCAAGGTCACGATCAGGCGTTCGCGATCGAGAGGCTTGTCGAGAAAATCGTAAGCACCGGCCTTCACGGCGCGCACGGCATCCTGCAGGGTTCCGTGGCCCGAAATCATGATGATGGTGGGCAGCGGCACCGCCTGCTCTTGCTTTTTCAGTGCTTCAAGTACTTCGAGACCCGATATGCCGGGCAACTGCACGTCGAGCAACACCAGGTCCGGTACGAGGTCGACAAGGCGAGCAAGCGCGTCTTCACCGCTGCCCGCTTCCTCGACAACGAAGCCTTCGCCCTCGAGCACCATCCGCACGGTTCGGCGGATGTTTTTTTCGTCATCGACGATGAGTACGGTGGCCGCCATCAGAATTCTCCCTTTGCAGGGTGAAGCGCATTATAGCCTCAGCACCGACACTTCGGCGCCGACATCGACATCGAGCGCCATTCGCACCTCGGCAGGCATCGCCGCACCGAACGGTTCATCCACCACGCGGGTGCGCACCGCTCGAAATAGGCCGTCTGAACCTTCACCGCCCACAATTGCCAGGACATCCCCCACCACCGTGTCCGAAAGCACGGCTTTTTTCTGCGTCTGCGCGACGAGGATCACGTCGTCGGTTCGCGCGTGAAAATGGGGACCGCCGTCGAAGGGATCGATGCGATGGGCATATTGAAAGCCGATCGAGCGCAGCATGTGTGCCACGCCCTGGGACTTTGCTCCGACTTCTCCAATCAGCGCGCGCGCCTCGGGTGCAAGGAGGCTCGCGTAGAGCGGCTCTTGCGGAAAGAGCGCCTTGATGAACTCCTTGTTTTCACGTGAGAGGCGATCGGCTTCCTGGTAATCAAGGCCGGTGAAGCGCCGGCCGAGCGATTCCCAGAGCAAGCTGCGCCCGTCTGGCTCAAGTGGGGGCATCAACTCGGCCAACAGATCGTCGGCAAAGAGTCCGCGATGCCGGGCGATGTAAAGAAAGCGCACGAAGGACAAGAGCTTGCCAAGTTGTTCGGGATGGCCGCGATGACCGGGTAACAACACCAGGCCACCCACCTCGGTTACCCCTTTGTAGTTAAATCCGATTCGCAACACCTTGTGTACAAAATGCCGATCGATGGTGTCGCTATACCGTTCCTCTTCGAGCACATCGAAATAGACGTGCGGCGCGCGGCGGGTTCCGTGTTGCGCAAACAACATCGAACACCCGACGATGGCCGCAGCCTTGCCGGATTCGCGGGCTTCGAGCACAAACACAAACTCCCGTTCTGCAACGGTGGTGCGCCCCGAGAAGGCCGCCGTGGAACGCTCCAGTATCGTCGCGAGGCGCGCCCGTTCGTTTGGCAAATTCACCGAATCGAGGTGACGGGCAATGTCCAACAGGGCATCGATGTCGGTCGCTTGCGCGCTGCGAATAACAAACACGAATGTAGGTTACCAACCCTTTGTGATTGCTGAATGAACTACCGATAGATTCGAGATCACCCGCGAGGCCAGGGTTTCGACACCGGTGGGTGCGATCGCGACCTCGGGCAAAAACACGGAATAGTCGATGGGGGTGATGGGACGCGCAGACTGTCCCTTGCCTGGCCAGCCCTGGGCCTCGTCGATAAAATCCAGAATCCGGGGCAACGCTGCAACCGTCGCACGTTTTGTGTCATGCAGCAGGACGATCCCTCGACCCTGCAGCGCCCGAAGCTGGCTTATCACGCGATCGGCAATTTCGGTTGGCGTCACCTCGCCGCGCCACTCCTGCGGATCCACGTTCCAGCCCACGTTGATGAGACCGCGCGCCGACAGTGCCGCGTCGAGCGCCCGGCAGCGCGCGCCATAGGGCGAGCGAAACAGCACGGGTCGAAGGCCCGCAGTGGAGGTCACGAATTCCTCGTTGCCATCGATCTCGCGATCGATATTCTGCGGTTCAAGGCACATGTCGTGATGCGAAATGCTGTGGTTGCCGACCAGATGCCCATGTTCCACGAGTGTGCGCACGAGTTGCCGTCGCGCTCGATCGGCGGCGCGCTCGCCCACAAGCGATCCACCGGAGATAAAAAAGATGGCCTTGATGTGGTGCCGGTCGAGCAGATCGAGAACCTGCGGTGTGGTTTCGAGATCCGGACCGTCGTCGAACGTGAGGATGATTTCGCGGCGGGCCGGTGGCAGGGTTGTCGTCGAGACGGCAACGGGCGGTGCAATCTCACCGGGTCGAGGTGGCAGGTGACGGAGAAACACCGGAAATCCTGCCGCGGGCCTAAGTTCAGGATCCTGGGGAAGCACCGCTGCGGCACCGGACTTCGACGTGGCTTTTTGCGCAAACGTAACCTCCACGGGCGCACGTCCCCCGCCCTGTCCGGGCAGGCCGAACAGGAGCATTCCCATGCACAAGCTGGTGCACCAGCGCAACATCACCTCGTAATGATATCGGAATTCGGGTAGCAGCGTGAACAACGCAGCGCGCTGTTCACGCAAAACGGCGTGCATCCCGATGCAGGGCGGGTGGTTTGGTAGCGCAAGCTGAGATACCCTTGGAACGTGCCGACGATCGAAGAAATTGCTGCCATTGCTGCTCACGCCCTGCGCCTGCAACCCAATGTGCGATTCGCAATTTTGTTCGGATCTGCCGCGACGAACGGCCCGGGGCAGGCTCGCGACATTGATGTGGCCATCTCATTTTCGACTTCACCGTCCCTCATGGACCGTGGTGTGCTGGCCGGGTTGCTTGAGCAGGCGCTGCAGCGCGAAGTCGATCTGGTGGATCTGGATTCGGCTTCCACGGTCCTGGAATGGCAAGTTCTTACCAATGGAATCCCGCTGGTCGTGAATGACCCGAAGGCCTGGAAAGACTTTCAGGTGCGAGTACCAATCGACTACGCGGATCTACAACCGTATCACCAGCGCGAAAGCGACGGTTTGCGCCGCATGCTGGAGAAGGCCCAATGGTCGTCCTCGATCTCGTAAGGGAGAAACTGCGGCGCATCCGTGGAACCCAGGACGCTCTCCGGCGTGTCATGCCCGATGGAGCGGCGGGTCTGGAAGAGGATCGGGATCGCCTGGATCTGGTTGCGTTTCGGGTTTACTTGCTGATACAGGAAGCCATCGATCTTGCTTCTCACGTCATATCCGACCAGGGGTGGGGTCCGGCACCAAGCCTGCGAGAACATTTTGTCATACTGATCGAGCACCAGGTGATTCCGGCCGAGCTCGGCACACGCCTTGCCGCAGGGATCAAGGTGCGCAACCTGATCGGCCACGCATACGTCGACATCGATCCGGCCAAGATGTATGAGGCCGCGCAAGAGGTCTTGCTCCTCGTTGAACCGTATTGCGCGGCAGTTCTGGCGTACGGTGAGACGCACGCGACGTGAGGAGAACTTCTCAGTCCGTGCCTGCGTCCGACACACCGCCGTCGGGGTTCACGGTTGGCGTAAGCGCAAACGGCAGTTTGTACGTGTAGAGCCCCTCGATTTCGGGCTTGCCGGTATTGCTCAGTTCGTAAAGCAAGGTGCCGTATTCCGGCAACATCATGTTGTAGACGCGGTTTGCGCCCGCCTGAATTAGCGTTGCGCCGCCTGCAGGCAAGACGTTGTTTTTGATTTCCACCAATCGGATATTCGCGATGTCGATGTCGAGGCTGTCTGTAAAGATAATGCCCCTGTCACCCACCGTGAACCAGAAGTCGAGATCAGACGAGAACGGTTGCTTTCCAGTGCAATCGGGTTTGGCCACCATTCCCTTGCCCGATGACAGCTGCGGGTCAACGTCATCGACCCAGAATACAAGACCGTTGGATTCAAGGAAGGGCGAACCGTAGAAGTCCGTGCGCAAACGGGCTTGTAGTACGCATGCAGGGGCCGCCCCGTCTTTGGTGGCCTTCGTGTTGTCCGCAATCGAAAGATCGCCGAGACCCGTCATCGGGTCTATGCCGCGGCTGAACGCAGTGTACTTCTGATCCGTGGTCACAATTGCCTGACCAATGTTGCTGGCGACGGTCTTGTAGTCGCCGGGCACCGCTGGATTCGCAAGGAGCCGCAAGGTGCCTTTTCCGACCGCCACATCGTAGAACAAGCCCACGCCCGAATCGATATTGGCCTTGCCGAGAAGGAGGTAGCCGCCGACCTCTTCCGACAACACGGTTGGATTGGCGCCGCTCGGAAAGTCCGCCATCTTCAAAACGCCCGTCGGATCACCCGTTGACGAGTAGACAAAGTTTTCGAGGTAGAAAATCTTCTTACCATCGCGCGACACGTTGAATCGTGCTGCGTTCGTCAACAACGGCGTCGTCGCCCTGCCATCGAATTGAAAGCCCGATTTCAGTTGTGCTGCCGGTATCGCCCAGAGGCTTTCGCGATCCTTGTCCGTACGGCCGGTCGAGTAGACGAAGGCATCCCCTGCGCGACTGAATGACGCGCGCCACTTGGTGACGGGTTCAGCCCCCCCGGTGTCGGGATGAATGCGATCGATGAACGGAAGCACCGAGTCCGCGCTGTCCGAGAGCGTGCCCGCGAAAAGATCAAACTCGAAAGGCTGTGTCTCGTCCTCTTCAAGATTGCCGAGACACAAGGCAACCGGTGCGCGGGGATGACCCGAACAACGGAAACCCGTCTTGTCGGTCAGGCGACGTGGCTGAGCCCAACCCGGGCGCCATCCGTAGACGTAGCCTTTGTAGACATCGTCGGGCCCTGAGGTGGCGTCCGCGTAGTAGATAAGCGTGTCACCCTGAAAGCCATGGCTGTAAGGGTGGATCGGACCGGCGTCGGGCTGCGCCGTCCACAAGTTGGTGGTCATGCGTCGGCAGTGGGTACCCGCCGGATCCGTACAGGACACGGATCCAGGAGCGCGCACCGTCTGCGACAGGTTGAACACCCACAACTCGAATTGACCGAACAATTCTCCCGAAACAAAGAAGCCGCACCAGCGATCGCCAACCTGCGACTGCAAGGTCGTGCCCTCGGGCGTTTCATTGCTGCAAGACGACGTGTGATCGCCTATCAGTCGGGCTTTGTTCGGGAAAGGCAACTTGTTCGCCTGCTTGCTCACCTCAGGTGGATCGCGCTGGATCATCGCATCCACGTCAAACCCACCCCCTTTAAGTCCACCGCCGTCGAACTTCAAGCCGCCATTTTGGCCTCCGGTTCCACCGTCGGGCTGGGCGCCAAATTGGCTATTACCCCCGTCACAGGCCAGGGCAAATCCAATAGCGGCCACGAGGGCCACGGGTCCAATCGAAAATCGTCGACCGCTCGCGGCAGTCTGGGATGGGGTCAAAAGCATGGAGTCTCCTTCGGAATGAAGGATTGGACCCTAAAGCCTCCGGTCACGGCAATAGGAATCAGCGATCGCAAAGCATTAAGAGCGCAATGCCACGTCTGCTCGGACTCGGATTTGCGGTGGGAACAACTCTGCCACCGTTTTCTTGCCCGCCCTACCCGCGCCGATGAGCATCCGTCGAGTTGACCGAGGTGCTGCCAGACGGCAGCGCTGTCGTTCATGCAACGTCTGGGTTCACGAAGCACCTGCCTACTAAATGCGAATGATACCGCGGCCCATGGCAACCGTCACCGCAGCAGTCCGATCATCCACGCCGAGCTTTTCAAAAATCCTCAACATGTAGGTCTTCACGGTGCCTTCGCTTATCTGCAATTTCTCGGCAATGAGTTTGTTGGATTCACCTTTGGCGACCAAGATCAACACTTCGCGCTCGCGCGGCGACAGACTTGCCGAGGAGGTGCGTTCATCAAGGCGGCTCGCGATGTCGGCCGGCATGATCCGAAAACCCTGATTCGCCTTGCGAATGGTATCCACGATCTCGGCGGAAAAGCTGTCCTTTAAAACATAGGCATTGGCACCGGCTGTAAACGCCTCGTAGATGTCCTCGTCGGAATCCCAGGTGGTCAGTACGACAAAATTCCCTTTCGGATTCAGTTTCTTTGCGGCGGCAATGAAGGCTGCCCCGCTCATTCCGGGCAAGCGCAGATCCACAATCGCAACATCCGGCAGGTGTTGTGCATATAGTGGCAGGGCCGCTTCGGCACTGGCGGCCTCACCCACCAGAATTAGATCCGGCTCGTCTTCGATCATCGAACCCATGCCGTGGCGAACCACCTGGTGATCGTCCAAGACGAATACCCGAATCTTGTTCTGCTTCGATTCGTCCATTACCAACAATGGTCTCACGCACGCGGCAGTGGCGCCACCACCGAGATCTCGGTGCCGTGATCTCGGCGACTCTTGACCTCAAGCGCGGCACCAATTTCCGCAGCGCGCTCACGGAGGTTTTGCAGGCCCATGTGCTGACCTTCCGGACCAACCCCGTCGGCGTCAAAGCCCTTGCCGTCGTCCACGATACGGACCTGCACCGAATCGAGAAGAAACGAGATCTCAAGGACAATGGTCTTGGCACCCGAATGCCGAACAGCGTTGGTCATGGACTCCTGTCCGATGCGCAGCAAGGTGGCCGTGTGGGCAGCAGGGATGACCCGGGGTGATCCATTGACCTGAACGCGCACGGGCACGCGGGCGCTCAGACCCCGCGCCATGTTCGACAGGACAAAAACCAGATCGCCCTGCTCGACCGACTCTGCTCGCAGATCCCAAACCGCTCGGCGGGCGTCGGCGAGGCTGGCCCGGGCAAGCGCCCGTGCCATGTCCAAATTTTCGCGCGCGCGCGACGAGTCCGGACCGAGGCGCCGCGACACCGCTTCCAGTTGAACGGAAATGCCCGTAAATCCCTGCCCCAGGGTGTCGTGAAGGTCGCGGGAGATCCGCAGACGTTCAGCCAAAATCGAGGCGTGACGTGCTTCGATGATGCGCAAACGGCGTCGATGAACCCCGAGCGCACCCATCAACAACAACAGCGCCAAAACGAACAAGGAGGCAGCCTGAACACTTCGACGCTGAAAAAAATGTGGTTCAATGACAATCGTCAACTGCTCGAGGTTTTTCAGCGACCAGGGCGACCCCGCATTGGTACCGTTGACAGTGAACCGATAACGCCCCGGAGGAACATGCGTGTAGTACGCTTCGCGCCGATTGGACGCATCCACCCACGTGTTGTCAAATGGCTCCAGTCGGTAGCGAAAGCGCAGCTGTTCCGGCCGCCCCAGTGCAATGGAGGTATATCCAATACGCAGATCGCCTCGCCCCGGCGGTAGTACAATCGATGTTAAAGGTGGACGGGGGGTATCGTCATACACCACATCTTCAATTATGGGGCGCGGGTCTGGCAACGCCGGTTGCGTTTGCCGAAACTGAGGTTCCGAGTAGACCGCGGACTTGGTGGTGAGAAACCAAAGCACACCACCCGTGCTACGCCAAAAGGCCGACTGGCCATAGCCACCGGCACACATGTCAGAACGAATGCCGTCTTCCCGGCCAAATCGTGCATAGGTCAACGATTGCGTCGGATCCGCGTCGTAGGCCTCCACCGAGAAACGTGTCACACGGTAGATCCCGTCTGACGAGCAAATCCAGAGATCGCCTAGCTCGTCAGTGACCGCCCCGTACACAGACCCATTGCGAAAACCGGAACCATCTTTCCAGCTTGTGACTTTGTCTCCCTTTATCCGTGAAAATCCATTCAACGATCCAAGCCAGAGCGCCCCCAGGGCGCCTTCGTGTATCGAAAATACCTGGCCGTTCGAGATCCCCTCGGCCCGACCAAACGCAGTCCATTTGCCGTTTCGATACCGGTGCACACCAGGCTGCGCGGCAACCCAAAGATCACCCTGTCGATCCTTGTGTATCGCGTATACCGCCAGCAGCCTACGCCTGGCTGCTGCCTCCCGTTCAAACTCGGATTCAAACGTATCGATCTTTACGGCCTCAGCCCGGTCATCGCGGATGCGAAACAGCCCGTCCACGGTTCCAACCCAGGTTTCGCCATTCGGCATCGGGCTGATGGCACGGATGGCACGTGGCGGAAAACCCTGTTCTTTTCCGATCGATACAATTTTTCCCGTCGTCGGATCCAGTCTGCAAATGCCGACCGAACTGTAATCGCCGCCCACCCAGATCTGTCCCCTGGTATCCGCACCCAGCGACCAAATCCAATCGGTACATAGACCATTCGATTGCCGATACCGTGTGACGTTTCCATGTTGATATCGAATCAATCCAAGCCCATCGGTACCAAACCAGATGGATCCGTCATCCGTTCCGACCACCGAAAGGACCAGTCGACCCTCGAACACCTCCGCAGGGATGCTGCGAAAGATGCCCCTTCGCAGACGGGTCAGGCCCGCCGCGCGTGTCCCCGCCCACAGGTTCCACTCGCGATCCTCGAACAAGGAAAGAATCGTCTCGGTCGAAATCTCGCCGCCAACCACGCGTTCGATGGCTCCGTTGACGATCCGTGCAAGACCCTGGTCGGTACCAACCCACAGCGTCCCTTCGTGATCCCGCACCAGTGCATTGACGTTGCCCAGGCCACCGCCAACCGACAGAGGGACTTTTTGCCAGGGCGCTCCGACGGATGGCCGAACGAACAACCCGTCACCCCGTGTGCCAACCCAGAATGTCCCGCTCGGTTCGCGCAGTAGTACCGTCACCGTGAGATCGGTAAGGCCGTTTGCGCGACCGACACGGGAGAGTTTTCCTCCCTTCCAGTGCAATAGCCCGAACAAACTGCCATACCAAATGCTGCCATCCCGGTCCTCCGCGAGTGTCTGAATCGAGTCGATGACGGTACCGTCCTGCTTTTCGTGTCGTACAAATTGGCCGTTGGCGTAGTGCAAAACGCCCCACCACGTTGAAAACCAGTAGGTACCGTCCTGCGCTTGCAACTGGGACTGAAAGCCATTGCCCTTCAATCCCATCGCCTTCTCAAACGACTCGAATTTCCCGCCTGAATGGCGGATGATCCCGGCGCCCCCGTGCGTGGTGATCCAAAGATCACCCTGCCGGTCAAGATTCAGACTGCGTATCATCGGGATGCGCAGGGAATCCGTATCACGAGACGTCCAGGTTTTGAAGCGATGGCCGTCAAAGCGCGCGAGGCCGCCATCGGTGCCAACCCAAAGATAACCATCGCGGGTTTGCGTGATGGCCTGCACGGTTGCCTGCGGCAATCCATCGCGAACGGTAAATGTTCTCTCGTCGAACTGGGACGACAGATCCATTCTTGGATTGGCCGAAGCGCGCCCTGCGGTCGAGGCCACAATCAGGATCGCGAGCATTCCTGTCTGGTGGCGAACGCGTTGAAACAAGGTCGCCCCTGTCCTCATCGGCAGGTTGTCCCGCCTATTTCCAGTGTACGCAATAAGGCAAAGAGATAGCGAATGCCTGCGCCGGCACTGGGTGTTTGGCGGCCGCCAAACATCCTACAGTGCCCCACACCCAAACCGAGCCTGTCCATCGAAATGGGGACGGGTTTGTCTGTTCATAGATTCTTACTATGACACACATGCGAACACATCAATTGCGTGGGTCATGTTTGTTGTTGTCTGGCCTCTTGCTTGCGGGATGCTCGAGCGGTACGAGCGCCCGATCCGGCAGTGGAGGAGGCGAATCCGGAATGTCCGGCAAGGGAGGACTGGAAGGCGGAAGCGCGGGATCCATGTCCGACAACGGTGGGAGCGGCGGCGGTGGCGATACGAGAGGAACCGCCGGACAGGCGGGTGAGCCCGGAGGCACGGGTGGAATCGTGGCATCCGGAGGAACCCCGGCCACGGGTGGCTCTGGTGGTACGGTTTCGGTCAGCGGTGGCGCCGGTGGTACGATTGTCACGCCACCTGCACCAAAGGCACCCAAATACACGCAAAACTTCGACAACTTGCCCGTCGGCCAGGCACCCGGCGCGCCGTGGAGTGGCGCCAAGGGAGACGTCAAGGTCGATGAGACGCGCGCCTTTAGCGGCAAACGATCGCTGCGCGTGTACGTCCCGGCCGGAAGCTTTACCGACGGGGGCATCAACTTCGCCACCCGCAGTGCGTTGCCCGGCACCAAGAAAAAGTTCTATCTGCGGTTCATGGTGTACATGGAAACGTCACCATTGACGAAAGACTTCAGCCACTACGACATGATCGCGTTCAACGGGCCGCAGAAAGGCGATGGCCTCACCTTGAATGGATTCTATTCGTTCGGTGGCTTCAACGGAAATGGCGGGTCCCAAAAGATCCAGATCTACGGAAACACCAACGGGAAAATTGCCGATTGTGCCAAGGATGCGCCGCTGGCCTTGTTCGAGAAAAAATGGCAATGTGTCGAGCTCAAAATCGACGAAGACGACGTGCTGAATTACGGCACGTTCATCGACGGCAAAGAGTTGCAGAACTTCTCGTTCCCTTCCAACTTTGCCGGCGCGAACTGTGTTACCGGCCAGAACCCGACAAACGGCAACTGGTATGTACCGGATGTCACGTCAACGCGATTCGGCTTCCGCAACGTCTTCAAACAAGAGCAGGCGATGACCGTTTACTTCGACGACGTCGCCTGGAGCGATTCGCCGATCGGTTGCCCCAAACCGTGAGACAACCCGATCGGCACCGATCATGTTCGTCTATTTGACGGGCATGATCGGTTTACAGTTGGTGAACTTCATCCCCACGGCAGTCATCAAAAATGCGGCGCCAGTGAGATTTCGGTCCGCCATAAAAAAGTGCAACTGATAACGCTTGCCCTTCTCCAGGCCAAATTCTGCGGCACGGGTCATGAACGGGACATTGCCAACCGAGATACCGTGCAGCCCGCCGTTGTCGATCGCGAGTTTCTTGTTGACGAAAACCCACGAATCATCGTCGCTGCCGACGATCAAGAGTTCCTTGCCGGTGGCCTGGTACTCGAACTCGACAATGAGTTCATAGGTGAACAGTTGATTGCGACCGTCGTCGCCGTCGATGGTCTGCTTGGTCACGTCCTTGTTTCCAAATAGCTTTCCGTCGATCGGCCGGAAGTCCTGCGTTCCAATCAAGACCGACCCGTTTTGCTGGGTGACGGCGCCGAGTTTGTGCTCGGCAGACATGTTGAACTCGGGCGTGTCACGGAACCACTGGGCGAACGATTCCTTGCCCTTGACCAGCGTCACATTTGAAATCGGCTCGACATAGCCACCAGGCAAGGCCCAGACCGGTTTGCCGTCGGCATCAAGTTCTGGCTTTACCGCCCCAATCATTTCCGAACCGTCGGGGCCTCCGACGGGCTCGAAGTCCGGGTGTTTGTCGGTGAAGTCTCGTACCACGCCAGTGAAGTCGGGCATCGCGCAAGCCTCGGGCGACGTGCCACCCGTACCACCGGTCGCCATCGTGCCCCCCGTGCCACCTTTGTTCGTGCCGCCACCCGACCCACCGGTCGACACCGTGCCACCCGTACCACCTTTTCGTGATCCCCCTGTTCCACCTTTGGCGTCTCCACCTCCGGTTGCGTCCCCTGCACCAGCACCACCCGCTTCCCCGCCTGCAGACGAGCCACCACCCTTGCCGGTATCGCCACTCTTGCCACCCGTACCACAGGCCAATAAACCAAAACCAACTGCAATCAACGATAGACGATTCAAACGCATCGGACATACCTCCTGAAATGTATCCGACTCGCATGTAACGAAATCGGCGTCGTTGTGGGTAAAAACTCAGGCTAAGCCTCGTCCATGCACAGCGGTATCCACCTTTCGATGGATCGGACTGTCTACCAAACGGACGACTGCACTCGCCCTGCCATGCGGGTTATTTTCGTTTGAACGATGAAGTACTCCCGTGATTTCGTTTCGTTGCGTTCAGAAATAGTCGCTGCGTTCACGTTGGGTGTCTTCGTTTGCGCCTGTGGCGCCGGCAGCACCGGCGATCCGGTGGGCGGCACCGGTGGCGAATCGGGCATGGGTCGTCACGACGACAATGGGGGTGGTGGAGGCGACGCCGATGGCAAGGGTGGTGCAGCCGCTGGCGCGGGCGGTGAATCGCAGACGCAAGGTGGCCAGGGTGGCACAGCGACCGCAACGGGAGGCACAACCGGAGGCACGGGAGGCAATGCGCAGGGTGGGACAGGCGGTACCGTGGCGGCGGGTGGCGCGGGCGGCAAAACACAGACGGGCGGCATCGGTGGTGCGGCGCCGCCAAACGCTGACTGTGCAACGCTTGCGGCGTGTGAAACCTTCGAGAAAATCGCCAATGGGACCTACCCTGCGACCTCTGCCTTTCGGCCCAACGGCTCAGGTGCTACGTTTACCGTGGTGTCCGACAAGTTCAAGTCCGGCAGCAAGTCCCTCAAGATCACCTCACCCAAAACCGGCAGCTTGGCGCAGCTCAGCCTTGGGGGCGTAGCTGATCTCACCGGCGGCGGCGCGACCGTGTACGCACGCATGATGGTTTTCTTTGCGCCAACCGTCATTCAAACCACGCGCGACGACGGCAAAGCCCCCCACTGGCGCCTGATACGCATGATTGAATCGTTCCCGGGCGGCGCCGCCGTGGTTTCGGCAGGCGTCGTTGCGGCCGACCGGGGCAGAATGCTGTACCTCTCTGGGAACGCTGACTGCGCTTCCGACGGTGGAACGATTCCCGCAAACACCTGGGCGTGCCTGGAAATGCGCGCCGACGCCAGCGGCTACCAGATGTGGATCGACGGTAAACAAGCCGGCACCGCCACCACAGCCGCATCGGGTTGCTGGCGCAAACACACCTCGGTCCTTTCGGTAGGTTTCGGACTTGAACTCGCGGCTGCGGCCCGCGTCAAGGACGACACCTTCTGGCTCGACGATCTGGCCATCAGCAGTAAGCGCATCGGTTGTCCCTGATCCCAGCCGTTTCGTGTCCGCTCAGCCCGCGACGGCTCGGCTTTGCAGTCGCCGAGCCGCCAAGGGACGGCGTACCACCTAGAACGGAATGTCGTCGTCGGTGTGAGCCGGTCCGGAGTCGTCCATCGGCTGTCTCTTATACACATCTGACGC
>ENA-ORBV01001058-ORBV01001058.1-microbial-mat-metagenome-genome-assembly--contig:-NODE-1058-length-62687-cov-6.077975_pt1 | contig 62687 bp, 58 predicted proteins | sample MGYA00237777_ERZ505514 | MGnify/ENA primary metagenome ERZ505514 (study PRJEB26160, sample SAMN06269048) | microbial mat metagenome | isolation source: Oligotrophic lake microbial mat | place...
CGCCATGTACGATCCCCGCACTCGCCCCTTCGTCAGCCACACGCGCGGCACGGAGTTGGTCATCGAGCACATCGAATCCATGTGGTACCCGTCGATCCTCAGCGAAGACCTCACCCGCGCCCGCGCCTAGTGGGGCGGGCACCCTTGCCCGCCTCCTGGCTAGCAGATTTGCCTTCCCCGGGGTCCGGCAGAAGTTCGACTGCAGCCCCAACCCCGAGTCTAATGGGCCTGGGCGTCTAAGGCTCAAAATCGTAGGGAGCAAGATACAACGCCTGGTCGTAGTCGACCAGACCAAGACGGAGTCAATTCAACCAGCCGGTGCGCCCTGGTAGATTCTTCCGAATTCCAGCATTCGCAAAGAAATAGACGGTAGATTCGAACTGAATTCCAAGTGTGTTGAGCTGAACGATGTGTCCGAATGCCTCCACCCTTCCGGTTGCGGTCGCAAAAAACTTCGCTCACCACATTCGATTTCAAGGCCGAGCAACTCTCCCTGGGCATACTCAAAAAAGCAATCGGAAGCTCCGGTGTCAATCACGGCCAGCAAAGCGATCTGTTCCGACCCTTTGCTCAAGGTGATCGGTACGGTGATTCCGGCCGCCTCGGCGTCTTATTGAGCGCGCGTGCTGAACTGAAGTTCCAACTCAGCTCCAAAAAGCGTGCGGCTCGGTCGGCGTCGGGCGATGCATCAGCGGAACCGGAACGCCGAGGCGTCGCGCTTCGTCCCTCACCGCGAGGGCGTCCGGACCATGGGCTACCAAACGATTGCCTTCGAGCGCCACCCACAGCCCCAGATACTCATGGCTATGAGCTCGCGACCCCTCCATCTCGCCCGCTCCGAACTCCGGTTGCGCGTGACAAACATCAATCGTCACCATCACTCGCTGGTGTTCCGGCAAAGACAACGGCTCGATAGGCCGCATTACTCCGTCCTCAAATACGGCTTCTAAGTGACGCACCATCCCTTCATGCTAGCTCCGTCACTCGCCCTCATCCGGTGTAACATCTCCCTAATGACTTGGCTCGCCCTCTTCCTCGCCCTCACCACCACCCTCGCCGCCCAACCGGCTGGCCAACCCATCGGCAGGCGCACCATGACCGCCCATGGCCTCGATCGACCCGCCGAAATCCTCATCGACCCTTGGGGCGTCCCCCACATCTACGCCAAGTCCACACCCGACGCCTACTTCGCCCAAGGCTTCAACGCCGCGCGCGATCGCCTCTTCCAAATCGACCTCTGGCGTCGCCGTGGACTCGGCCAACTTGCCGAAGTCCTGGGCCCCGCCTACCTCGCGCAGGACCAAGCCTCCCGCCACTTCCTCTACCGCGGCGACATGGCCAAGGAGTGGGCCGTCTATGGGCCCGACGCCCAGATGGTGGCCACCAAATTCGCCGCCGGCATCAACGCCTACATCGACCAACTCGCCGACCAACTACCCTTCGAGTTCAAACAGCTCAACTACCGCCCTGCTAAGTGGGACCCCGCCGACGTCGTCCGCATTCGCAGCCACGGCCTCACCCGCAACGTCAGCAGCGAAGTGGCCCGCGCGAACACCGTCTGCAAGACCGATGCCGCTACTGGCCCCAAGCTCGACCAGTTACGCTTCGGCCTCCAACCGCCCTGGGACACCAAGGTCCCTGACGGCCTCGATCCCTGCCTGCCCAAAGACGTCCTCAAGGTCTTCACCCTCGCGAGCCAAGGCGTCAACTTCGGCCCCACCGCCGCGGCCGGACCCAGCGAGAACGCCGACGGCAGCAACAACTGGACCATCGCCCCCAAGAAGTCCTCCACGGGCCGCCCGATCTTGGGTGGCGATCCCCATCGCGCCTACTCGACCCCCAGCCTGCGCTACATCGCCCATTTGAACGCCCCCGGCCTCAACTTAATCGGCGCCGGTGAGCCTTCCCTTCCCGGCGTCTCCATGGGCCACAACGGCACCATCGCCTTCGGCCTCACTATCTTCAACATCGACCAGGAGGATCTCTACGTCTACGAGCTCAACCCTGCCAACCCGCGCCAATACCGCTATCAGGGCGCTTGGGAGGCGATGCGCGTGGTTACGGAAACGGTCGCGGTGAAAGGTGCCGCCGCGGTCAGCACCGAGATGCTCTTCACGCGCCACGGTCCGGTGATCTACACCGAGCCCGCCAAGAAACGCGCCTTTGCGCTACGCACCTGCTGGCTTGAGCCGGGCATGGCCCCCTACTTCGGCAGCGCCGGCTTCGTGAAGGCCAAGAACTTCCAGCAATTCCAAACCGCCGCCCACCATTGGGGCGCGCCGACTGTCAACCAGGTCTACGCCGACACCAAAGGCAACATCGGCTGGGTCGCCAGCGGCCTCACTCCGGTGCGTCGCAACTGGGACGGACTGATGCCCGTCCCCGGCGATGGCCGCTACGAGTGGGACGGCTTCTGGCCCGGCGACAAGCTGCCCTCGGTCGCGAATCCCGACAGCGGCTACTTCACCACCTCGAACGAAATGAACCTGCCCGCTGACTATCCCTATCAGGAACGCAAGCTGGGCTTCGAATGGACCAACGGCTCCCGCCACGCCCGCCTCGAAGAGATGTTCCGCGCCTTGCCCAAAGTTTCGCTTGAGGACTCCATGCGCATGCAGTTCGACCAGACGTCCATCCCCGCCCGCCGCCTGATCGCACTACTGGCCCCGTTGCGTTCCGATGACCCCCAGACCCAAGCCGCCCTCGACCTTCTCCGCAACTGGGACGCCGTCGAACGGCCAGACTCCGCTCCCGCCGCCCTCTACGAAGTCTGGCTCGCGCGGCATCTCAATCGCGCCTTCTTGGCGAGCGCGCTGCCCCAACCTGGGCTCATCGCCACGGTGGACCGCGCCGTCCTCCTCGACACTTTGGAGAAACAAAAGCCGGCGGCGCTCCTGCTCACCAGCCTCACCGCCGCCTACTCCGAGATGGAACGCCTCGGCGGCCCCGACCCGAAGGCCTGGCAATGGGGCAAGCTCCACCAGTCCCTGCCCCGCCATCCGCTCTCGGGCATCGTAGACGCCGCCACCCGCGCGAAGATCCAGCCCGGTCCCTTCCCTGCCCCCGGCGGCCCCTTCTCGCCCCTCCAATCGACGTACAACGCCAATTTCCAGCTCACCAACGGCCCCTCCTTCCGCATGGTGCTCGATGTCGGCGCTTGGGACAACTCCCGCGCCGTCAACTACCCCGGCCAATCCGGCAATCCGGACGACCCGAACTATCAGAACCTCACCAAACTCTGGCTCACGGGCCAATACTTCCCGCTTCTCTACACCAAGGCAGCCGTCCAAAAGGCCGCCGTCACGCGGATTCTGCTCCAACCGTGATACGCGGCATCGAGGCCAGCCGATTAGAATCACCCTTTCGTTTCAATTGTTTTGCAGGGATGAATGATGCACAACGCGGACGTAAACGAATGTGACGGTAGCGCTGCTAAGCAATCTCACGCGACCGGACGTCACGGAGAGTTGGCCTCCTCGCGGTGGAGACCTTAAAGTGCCGCCCCAAGGCCTTCGGCGCGTAAAACCTCCAGATCGACTCCGGCACCCGTACAACAACCCGCAAGCTTGCCATTGATAACAACCGCGGGAACGCTCTTTACACCATAGCGTTTCGCCTTCGCTGCTGCCTCCGGTTGGTGCATATCGTGAATCTCGATTTCGCAGGACGAGCATGCGATCGATTTCACCAGTTGGATCGTCTCATCGCATGCCGGGCACCCGGCACTAAACACTTCCACTTTTCGTGTTGGGTTCATATTGACTTTCTCCTATGCGCTCAAATTTTTTGAACCTCGCCAGCAGGAGCACACTGCGAGCAAGTATCGGCCACCTTCCGTGGCCAGCTATTCCAAAACGAGGCCGCAACGAAAAGCGTTAAACCGCCGTATGCCGCAACCCCCGATTCGAACTGGAATTTCCCCATGAGTACTGCGGCCGCCGCTCCGGCACCAAGTATCGAAGGGCCATAACCGCGCCGAGCCTTCGCTCGAAACAATAGAGCTCCCAGCGCCACCAGCAGAAACACCGCTGTGGTAGCCAGCAGGTATTCCGCCGAGACGAGGAACCCGACTCCCAAGGTAGACAGCAGCGATGCGTAAGCGGGCCAGCAAAGAGGGCAGCTAAGTTTCGGAAGCAGCGCAACACCGATTCCAGGGAGAACGGCAAAATGCCTTCGCCACGGAGGCCGTTGCGATTCCACAAGTCTCGATATCCCACGATGGATCAAATCTGGGGACGGTGCGCCCGTCAGTGATCCGTCGGCGGAGGGATAAAGCCGACAGCAACTAGCGCCAGTTGCCTCCTGTTCGGCAACGTCTCGGCCATCGATGAGTACGGTGGGGGAACCAAAGCTCCGAACGCGGGCCGGAGTTTCGGCGGACGCGCGATCCCACTCCGTCCACTTAGCGGGGACATGAGCCTCGCTGAACGCACGAAGAAGATTCTCTCGTGTTGCTTGAATGTTGGGACAATCGCTGTCGTAGACAACCTCAACTTTCATGCCGATCCCTGCTTCGCTTCAATGCTTTCTAGAATCGGACATTCACTTGATGGGCCGCAGCCCGGACACGTGTCAGCAAGGTTCGATAGTACTCGCCTCATCGATTGAAGGGTGAGAATTCGTGCGTCGATATCCTCAACTTTGGCCTTCGCCAGACGCTGCACGTCAGAGCATTCCTTCGCTGGATCAATCTGAATCGATAGCAATTCCCGGACTTCGCTTAGCTGAAAACCTAGTTCCTGAGCCCGTTTGATAAAGCGGACCCGCTGTACCGCAGTTTCGGGGAACACGCGATAGCCCGACTTGAGCCGTGGGGGTTTAGGCAAAAGTCCTTCGCGTTCGTAGTAGCGGATGGTTTGTAGATTTACTCCGCCTTTTTCTGCCAGGGTGCTGCTTCTCAGGGACATTCTGTCGTTTCATCCTCCCTCAGGATCAAGACTAAACCCGATACCTAGGTATCGGGTCAAGGAGTTTATCGAATTTGTCGAATTTTTGAGTGAGGAAATGGGGAGAGCCGTTCGGCGGAAAGCCAAGTGCCCGCCCACCGGACTAAATTGCAGTGGCAATCCGAACGACCCGAACTATCAGAACCTCACCAAACTCTGGCTCTCCGGCCAATATTTCCCGCTGCTGTATACTAAGGCAGCCGTACAAAAAGGCCGCCTTCACGCGGATTCTGCTCCAAACGTGAGCCGGTAACAACGATCTTCCCATTCCAAATCAACCACTTACGCCAAATCGCTTCACCCCATTTGCTACCCTAAAAGTAGGGCGATCCCCCGGCCCTCCTCGAAACGCTAAAAATCACCGACCCAATAGAATCAACAACTCCCGGGTTCGTTTCGTATACTCGCCCCTGACTACGTCATACTAACCAACGTGCCAAACCGCGTCGATAACCCCTGGACCAAGGCCGGGGCCTACATGGGCCTCATCTTCGTCATCCCCGTCGCCGGATTTGTCGGCTATTGGCTCGGCGGATACTTCGGAGGGAAGAACGGCGAGGCCTTCGGTGCCATCGTTGGCGTCGCCCTTGGGTTCTTTGAAACCTACCGGCAGGTGATGCGGATTGAGGGCCAAAAGTGAATCCGGCCGAGATCGACTTTGAGGCGATGGCCCGTAGCGTCTTCCGCATCGCTTTCATTCTATGCGGGTTAGGCGCCATTGGCTTCGTTTCGTTCGCCGGGGTAAACGGGGCGGTCAGCTTTGCGATCGGTGCGGCGGCTTCGGTGGCGTTGCTTTTCCTGCTGCAACGCACAGTCCGCTTGCTGAATGTGACGGGCGAAGAAAACCCCAGCCGGGGGGCGATGTTCCTGCTGGGCTTCGGTCAACTGGCTGTGTTTGCAGCGGTCTATGGTATTCTGGAGGTTTATGAAGTAAGCATCCCGGCGATGGGTACGGGGCTCTTCGTCGGCATCGCCGCGATTACGCTCGAAACCGTCCGGGGTCTGCTTCGTAAGTCGAATTAATATGCACGAACACGAACTCTGGTTTACTGCCCTGCTGAACCAAACGCTGGCTGGCCCAGCCAATGCGATCCTGAGTGCCGCTGGCATTCCCGCTCACGATACGGCGAAGCCGTGGGTCAACTTTATGGCCATGCAAGTCCTGGTGGCTTTGCTGATTATCGTGGTCTTCGCGATCTTAAAGACCCGCCTCTCCGCCGACAAGCCCGGCAAGTTTCAACAGACCTTCGAGATGATGTATGAATTCGTCTCCGGCATGGGCCACGATATTGTCGGCCACGGTGCCAATAAACATACGGCGCTGTTCGGCACGCTCTTCGTATTTACGCTTTTCTCGAACTTACTCGGCGTCATTCCCACCTTCGAATCGCCGACGATGTCTTACTACGTGCCCGCCGGTTGCGCGGTATTGGTTTTCCTTTATTACAACTTCCACGGCTTTAAAGAAAACGGCGTCGGTTATTTGAAGCATTTCGCTGGTCCGGTGCCGCTGATGGCGCCGTTCATGTTCTGTATCGAAATCATCAGCCATTGCATTCGCCCCGTCTCGCTCACCATTCGTCTGTACGCCAACATGCTGGCCGGCGAATTGGTGACGGTGGCCTTCCTGGCCATGGTGCCGCTGGGCGTGCCCGTCATCTTCATGGGCTTGCATACCTTCGTCTCGTTCGTCCAGGCCTTCATCTTCACCGTGCTCACCATGGTGTATGTTGCCGGCGCGGTCGAGCACGAACACTAGGGTTTTCTGGTCCGCCGCGAATCAGTGTGAGGCCCCGGCGTCCCAACGCACGAAGGCAACCACCTCCTGAGCCGCTTAGTTAGTTACTTTAAGGAGTAAGTCAAAAATTATGCGTAGCAAAATGTTCACGCTCTTGTTCTTGTTAGCTGTCGCCACGCCGATGTTCGCGCAGGGCAACGGTAACTCGTCTGCCCCGTTGCTGCCCATCAACCTGGCGCTCGGCATTGCCGCCGCCGGTTGCGGCCTGGGTCAAGGCCGCGCGGTCGCATCGGCCGCCGAAGGCATCGCCCGCAACCCCGGCGCCGCCGGAGCCATCCGCACGCTGGCTTTCATCGGCTTGGCGTTCATGGAATCCTTGGTGCTCTTCACCTTCTTGACCGCCCGCTAGAAGTTAGTTCTTTCAGCTCAATAAAGGCTCCCCGCGAGGGGAGCCTTTTCTATTTCAAGAAGTCCGCGACGCGGATGGTCCGATCCGGCGCGGCCAGGGTGCTAACGGACTCATGTTCGCTGTAGATCTCAATCGAGCGATAGGCACCATCGATGGGATTGCGGTGCATGATGATACGCCGGCCTTCCACGTCGAGGATCCAATACTCGACAATGCCGGAGCGAGCGTAGAGGCGGGCCTTCGTCGTGCGGTCGACCGACAAGGTAGAACTTGACACTTTCACTACCAAGCGTAGCTGGTCCGGACCAGGCCGTTCCCCAGGTTCGAGGTCGAGAAAGGAGAGCGTTAAAGCCAGGGCATCGGGCTCCGGCTCACTGGTTGGCTGGTCCTCCGGGCGAAGGTCAATCGATGCCTCTTGCAGGACTAAATCGCCGCCAAAAACCGTCTGCAGCCAGAGGATGAGTAAGCGGAGGGCGCGGGTATGCGGCGGATTCTTGGCCATTTGGGGGACCAACTCTCCTTCGATTAGTTCGTAGCGCTCCATACCGAGGAGGCCCGAGCGTTCGAGAGCCACGCATTCGTCTCGGGTCCACAGTTTGTGGGGCAGCACCACAACTTCCTCAGGAGTTTCAGCGGCGATCGGCATACATTCCCCCTACCGGAGTAACTCTCCGACACGGACCTCATGATCAGGCGCTGCCAGGCAGGTGACGAACTCATTTTCGCCATAGGCTTGCACCGAGCGGTAAATACCACCCCCCGGGTCACGATGCACAATCAACCGGCCGCCGTCGAGATCGAGAACCCAATACTCGACGATTCCCGATCGGGCATAGAGCTTGCTCTTCGTGGCGAGGTCAAAGGGAAGCGTCGTGGAGGATACCTCCGCCAACAGCCGGATCTCCTGCGGACGTGGTCGGCCCACCATCCCACGCAAAGATCGAGTTAGCACGATGGCGTCCGGTTCCGGCGCGCTGGTTGGATTGTCCTCGGGCCGAACGTCGATCGTTGGCTCTGGTACGACGAAAAGCCTCCCGAACACATCCTGGAGCCAACCGCAGAGCAGCACGACGCAAAGCATATGGGGAGAGTTCTTGGACATTTTGTGAATCAACTCCCCTTCGATCAGTTCGTACCGATTGACGTCGACCATGCCAATTCGCTCGAGCTGCTCACACTCGTCCCGGGTCCAGAGTTTGTGGGGCAGCGCGACTGCCTCTTGCGGAATTTCAATGGCTACCGGCATAAGTCAATTATGTCCCAACTCGCGATACCCTACAATCATGATCCTGGCAGGTAAAACATGTTTAGTCGCCGGCGCGAGCCGCGGCATTGGACTCGCGATCGCCCAGGCGATGGCTCGCGCCGGGGCCGACACCACGCTCGCCGCGCGCTCGCTGCCGGCCTTGCAACAGGCGGCCGCCGCGTTGGTCGAAGAAGGCCACCAAGCCCGCGCCCTGCACCTCGACTTCACCAGTGCCGCCTCCATCGCCGCCGCCTCGGCCGGCAACTACGACATCCTGGTGAACGTGGCCGGCACCAATACCCGCAAGCGCTTTGAGACCTATACGCCCGAAGAGGCCGCCCATATCTGGCAGACCAATCTGCATGGCATTGTCACCCTCACCCAGACCATCGGCGCAAACATGGCCGCGCGGGGCAGCGGCAAAATCGTCAACATCGGCAGCATCACTTCGGCCTTGGGCCTGCCCTATCTGTCGATCTACGCGATGACCAAGTCCGCCATCGCCGGTCTGACGCGGACACTGGCCGCGGAGTGGGGCAAGCACAATGTGCAGGTGAACTGCATCGCCCCCGGCTTCATCGTCACTGACCTGAACCGCGAAATGTGGCAGTCACCCGTCATGCAAACTTGGCTGCGCGGCGCCCAGGCCAATCCGCGCTTGGGGACACCCGAGGACATCGCCCCCGTCGCCGTCTTCCTGGCCGGCCCGGGCTCCGACTATGTCACCGGCCAGACCATCCACGTCGACGGCGGCTATGCCACCACCGCCGTCTGGCCCTTCGAGCCGGCTTAGGATGCGGCGGCGCTTGATCCTTACCTTGCCGGCCTTGCTCGCGCAGGAGCCCGACGTCGAATTCATCTGCCCGATGGACCGTGACGTCCACGCCAAGGAGCCCGGCAAGTGTCCGCGCTGCGGCATGAAGCTGGTGGCTGGCCTGCCCGACCCCATCGAATACCCGGTCGACCTCGCCGTCACGCCGCGCCGCCTTCACCCAAGCCAACCCCTACGGCTGCAATTCCGCATTAGCGATCCGCGCACGAAAAAGCCCCATCCGAAGCTGCAACTGATCCACGAGCGTCTCTTCCACCTCTTCGTCATCGGCCCGGGGCTCGACTACTTCGCGCACGAGCACCCGGCACTCGAGGCCGACGGTAGCTTCGCCCTCGAAACGCGCCTGCCGACTTCTGGCACCTACCGCCTCTTGTGCGACTTCTTCCCCGAACAGGGCACGCCGCAGATGGTGGCGAAGACGCTCATCGTGCCGGGCATCGGGCCGCCGGCTAAGCCGCTCGCGCCGAACCTCTCGCCTCAGGGGCCTCTGTCGATTGAGACCGAGCCTGCCCTGCCGATCGCCGCCCAGCGGACGCGCTTGGTCTTTCGGCTCGATCCGCTGGATGGCTTTGAGCCCTTTCTGGGCGCTTGGGGACACTTACTGATCGCAAGCCAGGACCGGCAGGACCTGATCCACACCCACCCGTTTCTGGCCTATCCGGAGCGCGGCCACCTGCAGTTTAACGTGATCTTCCCTCGCCCCGGAGTGCACCGGGTGTGGCTGCAGATCCAGCAGTCCGGGCAGGTGCGGACCGTGCACTTTGACGTACCGGTAAAGCGCCTGAGCTAATCAACGCCACCGCCGCTGTCCCTTCGACGTGCAACTTGGTGCCGGCGGGAAAGCTGAGCGGCGCCAGGAATTGATAAGGCTGATTGGCCACGGCACGGAAGTAGGCGATCTGGAGCAAGGGCTCGGTCAGTCCGTCCGGCAATTCGGCCCAGACGGATACCGCGGCTCCTTCGGCCATCCGACCGACGGCGATGCCACGAGCGGTCACCGGCTTGCCGAGCACCATCTGGTCGGCCAAGGGAACCCGCAGTCCAGTCACCGTCCTAACGGCGGAAAGGGGCAAGGCGGCTGCCGGCAAGTAGCGATCCTCGCCGCGCGGCGCTCCGCCTTCCACCCATTCGGCAATGAGGCTGATCTCTTCCTGGCTGAGTCCGGCTTCGTGACGGAATTGGCCAAAGCCCTTCACCGGATTCCAAGGCGGCATCCGGCGTTCGAGCACTTCCTCGGATATCGAACGGGCCCAGGGCCGGGCTTCGTCGTAAGTCGCCAAGGCGAACGGCGCCGAGCCCCCGGCGCGATGACAACTGGCGCAGCGTTGCTGGACTAATCGCGAGATCTCTCGTGCCCAGGTGATCTTGGTGGTGACGATGTCGTGGCCCAGGATCAGCGAAAAGATCACGGCACCGAACACGCTATTCGGCGCCGGCCGGCTTGGAGGCGGCCGGTTTTGGGGAGACGGCGGGACGAAAGAAATCCCGCCGGTCGATCTTAGCGTCGAAGGCGATATCGAAGAAGCCGATCATCATCTCTTCGTAGCTCTGCTCGCCAAAGCGGACCGTATCCTTGGGATCGGGGTTAAACGGGTTATTGGGCGAGTTGTCGAACCAGGCGCTGGACTCAATCTGCGCTCCGGCCGGTAGCACGAGCGGCTTTTCGAGGCGGTAAGTGAGCTGCCAGTTGAAGTCGTACTTGGGGACGCTGAGCAGGGTTTCGGCCTCTTGGCCCGGCATCTTGATCTTGTACTCGAAGGCCTTACCGCGCAGGTGCATGTGCGGGAAAAAGCTGAGCAAAGTGGCCTGATTAGGCATGCGCGCAGGACGGCCATCGACGCGGTAGTTGGGGTCGCCGGGCGCGATGGCGAAGCGGTCGTTTTGCGTGCTCAGCGTCATCACGCGCTCGACGGGCGGCTGTTTGGCGAAGATCATGCCGACCTTGCTGTGGTCCTCCGTCGCTTTTTTGCCGTTGGGGGTATAGTGAACCTGCAGCACCAGATCGCTGCCCGCGCGAACGAACTTAGCTTGGCCGGTCTTCCAGCGGTCCGGCAGATTGCCGGGAGTGTAGATGGTGAGGATCTCGTTGCCACCTCCGCCGATATCGCTGCGGGGCTTGCCGTCGGCACGCAGGCGGGGCGGCACGAAGGCGACGCCGGGCTCGGCTTCGCCACGCAGCCAGTTGGAGGTGGGGTCGCGCACGAAGATGACGATGTGGTGGACGACGGTGCGGTCCGTCGGCCGGGCTTCCACCGTTTCGACCCACTTGTCCTCGGTGAGGCCGGTGGGGATGACGATGTACTGGTAGTCGACTTTGCCTTCTTTCGGGATCGGGAAGGCCTTGGGCGCCTGGACGACGAGATCGGGCTGCGGAATGTTCCAGCCGTCGACGAAGGTGGGTTGGGGCCGCTTGTCTTTGGCTGAGCCCTCGGGGGCGCCAGCGTCAGCCCACTGGGCGAGGATGTCGATTTCAGCCTGGGGCATGGACCGGTCATTGGAGAACTTGCCAAAGTGCGGGTCGGCGAACCAGGGCGGCATGCGGCGGCTCAAGGCGTTCTGTTTGATCGACTTGGCCCAAGGCCGGACCTTGGCGTAGGAGGAAAACTCCATGGGGCCGATTTCGCCGGCCCGGTGGCAGGAAACGCAGCGCGAGGAAAGGATCGGCTGGACGTCTTTGTTGTAGGTGGGTGCCTTGTCGGCGGCATTTCCGGGCACGAGCGCACCGGCGAACAGGCTCAACAGCAGGGATAGTCTTTGGATTCTCATAAAAATCAGCCTCTCAGGTCAGCCTCTCAGGCGTGGAGCCTCCCTTCAGTTTATCTCGAAGAAATCTCCTCCAACCCAAAAAATCTTGCCGATAAGCTCTAAAGCAGGAGAAATAGGCCGATACGATTCTTAGTATGAAGATTCAAGATCCAAATTTGTCTGGAATCAATTTGACGACGGGTGGCACGCAGCAAGCGGCCAAGGTGCAGTCGGCAGAGCGAGTGAATGGCAAAGCGAACGCGGGAAGCGCGGGGGCGACGGATGCGGTACAACTGTCGACTTTGGGCCGGGAAGTGGAAGCGTTGCAAGCAGATCCGGCAAGGGCGGCACGCCTCGAAAGCCTGCAGGCGGCGGTGACGGACGGAAGCTATCAACCGGATTCGCAGGCCGTATCGAAAGCGCTGGTGGACGGCGCGTTCGAGAAGTGAGGACCGTCATGAGGCCTGGTCAGGAGCTGTACGAGGATTTGGCGAAAGTGCGATCGCTGTTGGTATCGAGTCCGCTGGTGGGCTCGCTCGAAGAGACGCGGGCGCCTTTGGAGCGGGCAATTGAGGCGCTGCGGGCGGGCCTGCAGGAGGCGGAACCGGTCTCAGACGATATGCGGCATCGGTTGCAGCGCGAAGTGGCGGAGATTGGGCAATTGATGGGTGGGTTGGGCCAATGGCTGACGGCCCATGGGGCACTGACGCCGACCTATAACCGGCAAGCTGAATTCGAGATGGAAACCGGGGGCGGCCTCACTGTGGATGGCTGAAAAAGTGGATGGCTGAAAAAGTGGAAGGCTGAAAAAAACATGGGACTCTTTAGCTCACTACTATCGACCGCCAACACCCTGCGCGCCTTTGAGCGGTCGCTGACGACGGTACAGAACAACGTGGCGAACGCGAATACGCCAGGCTTTGCCAAACAGCGGCAGGACCTGGTGGCGCAGCGGTTCGATTTGGACGTGGGGATCGTCGGTGGCGTCCAGGCCGGCAAGGTAATCAATTTCCGCAGCGAATACGCCGAGCGAAGCGTGCGGGAGGCGAACCAACAGTTCGGCAAATACGATCAATTAGCGAGCGACCTGGGGCAGGTGGAGCCGTTGTTCTCGGTAACCAACGGGGCCGGACTTCCGGGGGCCTTAAACCGGTTCTTCGCCGCCACCAGCCAAGCGACCGTGAGCCCGAACGATACGGCGTCCCGCCAGGCGATTCTTGACCGGGCTGTGGAAGTGGCACTCAATTTCAATCAACTGGGCAACGGCTTGGGCGATGCCCGTTCGAACGTGAATGGGCAGATCCGGCAGACGGTGACGCGGGTGAATGAAATTGCCGGGCAACTGGCCGAGGTGAACCGGCAGCGAGGGTTTGGCCAGATCGACCCGTCCCTGGACACGAAGGCGAGCAATCTGCTTGAAGAGCTTTCGGGCATTGTGAACTATCAATCGGTGGAGCAGCCCAATGGCGGCACGGCGCTTTATGCGGCGGGAAGTTTGCTGTTGATCGGGGACACGTCATTTCCGGTTGCGCTCGATTCGGCCGACGGCCAGACGCTGGTGCGGGATTCGCAGGGCTTGGATATCACGGAAAAGATTACCGGCGGGAGGCTGTCCGGGCTCCTGGAATCGCACAACCAGGCCATACCCGATCTGCAAAAGGGGCTGAACGGCTTGGCGCTCGATTTCGCCGACCAGGTGAACCTGGTGCTCGAGGGGGGGTTGGACCAGTTCGGCACGCGGCCGGTGACGCCGTTGTTCGCCTACGAAAATCAGAGTCCTTCCACCTCGCTGACGGTGAATCCGTTGCGGCCCGAAAATCTAGGCTTAGCCGCCGCGGGCGAGCCAGGCGGGAACGGCAATGCGCTCGAGCTGACACGGGTGGCCGCCGCCAAGAATCCGGCCGGACAGACGTTTTCGGAAACCTACGGTGACCTGAGCGGGCAAGTAGGCCGGCAGATTCTGTCCCATCGGGACAGGGCCTCGTTGCGCGGCCAGATCTACGCGCAGGCCAAGTCGGTCCGGCAGGACGTGCAAGGCGTGTCCTTGAACGAAGAGGCGGCGCAGTTGATTCAGGCGCAGCGGGCCTATCAAGCGGCCGCGCAACTCTTCAAGACCTTAAATGACCTGACCGAGGCGGCGATTAACATCGGCCGTTAACCCCTATGGTGAACAATTCCCTTAGCCCGAATGACGAACGGTTTCTGGCCAGCGCGCGCGCGATTGCCGCGCGGGCAGAGAAGGCCCATCGCGAGATTTCGACGGGCCGCCGCGTGAACTTCGCCTCGGACGATCCAGACCAGATCAGTACGTTGCTGGCGAACCGGGCAGAGCTCTCGCGGCTGGAGCAGGTGGAGAACAACCTGGGCCGGGTGAAGACCGAAGTGGATACGGGTGAGGCGACCTTGGCCGCGGCGGCCAAGGCGCTGGACCGCGCGAGTTCGCTGGCCGCGCAAGGCGTCAGCAGTACCACCAGCCCGGAGACGCGCCGGCAGTTGGCGAGCGAAGTCGATACCGTACTTCGGCAGATCGTCTCGTTGAGCGGCACGACGGTGGAAGACCGTTACCTCTTCAGCGGCACCAACGATACGGTGGCGCCGTACACGATCGATCCCGCGCCCCCGAATGCGATCAGCGCCTACAGCGGCTCGGCGACCACGAAGAAGGCCCTCGACCTGCAAGGCGGCGTCTTCGAAACCAGCCAAACGGCGCAAGAGATCTTTGAGAATGCGGCGCCCGAAAAAAACGTCTTCGCCAGTTTGCAGGCCCTCCGCGACGGCCTGTTGGCCGATGACACCGTGGCCATCAAGGAAGCGCTCGCCAACACCAAATCGGCCAGCGTCCATGTCAACACCATCCAAGCCAAGTACGGCACCGCGCAGGGCCGGGTGAACAACGCGCTCGATTCCAGCAAGACCACCGCGATTCGGCTCAAGAGCCAGATCTCGTCGATTGAAGACGCTGACCTGACGACCTCGATTTTGGAGCTCAACCGGGCAACGCAGGATCAGGAAGCGGCCTTCCAGTCGCGCGCCAGGTTGCCCCGCGGTTCGCTCTTCGACTATCTCGGCTAGCAGGGGGCTAGCGGGCACCCCCCGCTGGACAGCCGGGGCTAGTGGGGGGCTAGTGGAGGTGACGGTTTTGCGCCACACTGGAAGTCAGCATGAGAGTCTGGCTGATTTCGTTCGCGCTAACGCTTCCGCTATGGGCCCAAAAGCCTTGCGAGGCCCCCAAGACCTTTACCCCCTGCGATATCGTCTACGAACTGACGCCCGCCGAAGCCACCGCGCACCCCAATCCGCATCTCTCGCTCAAGTTCTATGCCGAGGTGAAGTCACCGCGCTTCAAAACCTATCTGGTACCCGCCTTTTGGGACGGGGGCCGCAAGCTAGTGATGCGCTTTACGCCCGACGAAGCCGGCAAATGGGAGTGGCGGCTAACCAGCGATCTGGCCCGCTTGCAGAATCAGACCGGCGCCGTCGAAGCCACCGAATCCGACGCACTCGCCTTCATCGAACCAGCCAACGTCCATCATTGGCGTTATACCGATCGTTTGAAGGCGCACCTCTGGATGGGCGACACTCTGCTGCGGTTTGGCTATGTGGAACGGGCCTTATTCGAGCGCATCATCGATGCCCGCGCGGCGCAAAAGTTTAACCACGTGCGGGCCTTGCTGTCACTGTGGGATGAGCCGGTGGCCCACGCCTTCAAGAGTGCCGACGAGCCGAACCCCGAGTTCCTGCGCGAGTTCGAAAGCCGCTTAGCCTATGCGAACCAGAAGGGGATCATCGTCGACCTGATCCTGGGCGCGGGCCATAACGACCTGGCCAAGGCCTTCCCCACCTGGCAGCAGCGCGAGCGCTTTGTGCGCTACATCGCCTCGCGCCTGGCCGGCTATAACCTCACCTGGCAAATCGCGCAAAACTTCGAGCAATACACCGATGGCCGCAATCTGATGAAAGAGTTCGGGCTGTTGCTCAAGAAGCATGACCCTTACAACCATCCCCGCACGGCGCACGCGCAGCGGACTTCGGGCCCTTTGCAGCCCGATGGCTGGCAGACCTATCTTACGTATCAATCGTCCCAAGACGGCGTGGGCGCCATTGAGCATCAGCTCTACGCCGAGCCGCAAGTGAATGCCGAATTCGCCTACGAGGATTCGGGTGCCGGGAAGGAAGCGGCGAATCACGTCGACTTCGACACTTTTCGCAAGCGCCTCTGGAACACCACCATGAATGGCCAATATCCGGTGTTCGGCAACACGGGCACCGTGGGCGCGGGTAAGCTGCCAGTGACGGATAAGTTCCTCGATTCGCCGGGCGCCAAGGCGATGGCCGCCTGGCATGAGTTCTTCGCCAACACCCGTTATTGGGAGCTCGAACCCTTCTTCAATGTGGACGGGGGACGGGCACTAGCGCTCGAACGCGTCTTTGGCGAAGGCGAGGATGAGGAAGGCGAGGGTATCGAATACATCGTCTACGTGGAGAATCCGCGGCTGATTGAAGTGGGCGTACGCAAGCATACCTATCAGGTGTATTGGTTCAATCCGGCGACGGGCGAGAAGATCAAGGGCAAAGACTGGAAGGGCGAACGCTTCGTCGCCGAGCCGCCCACCAAGACGCAGGACTGGGTGCTGCACCTCTCGCGCGACGGCAAGAAGGAAGGGATGCTCAAGAGCTATAAGTTCGACTCGCGCCCGAACTTATTGCAAGAGGTGGAAGGCAACAATCCGCGCGTGCCCTTCGCCATCGCCGCGCCTACCGGAGATTCCATTTCACTGGCCCAACCGCATAAGTTCGAGGCCAAGCTCACGCGGCAGGCGCGCGCCACCCGGACGATGCTCTATATGTGGACCGGCGAAGTAGCGGCCGATGGCCAAGGCTACCGGGTGCTGGGAGCGGGGCCGGAAGGCACATTGGCGCTAACGCCCGAGTTGGCGACGCGCTATCCGGCGGTGTTGAACTTGCGGCTGACGGGCATGAACGCCAACGGCAAGGTGTATACGCTGGATAAAGTGTTCCGGCTGGTGCCCTAGGTGCGAGTGCTGGCTCTGGATACGACGGCGGCCCGGGGATCGCTGGCGTTGGTGGAGGATGACCGGGTGGTGGAGGAAGTGACGCTGCTGGGCCCGGATGGCTTCGCGCAATTGCTGTTCCCGGCAATTGTCGAGTTGCTGGCGCGGCACGGCTGGACGCTGCCTCAGATCGATCTCTTTGCCGCCGCGTCCGGCCCGGGGTCCTTCACCGGGGTGCGGGTCGGGATCACGGCGGTGAAGGGGCTGGCCGAAGCGACGGGACGCGGGGCGCAGGCGATCTCGAATCTGCGGGCGTTGGCCGCGCAAGGTACGGGGGCCCGCCGGGCACCGGTGATCAACGCCCGGCGCGGCGAGGTGTATTGCGGCGTTTACAACGACGAGTTGCGGGCCTTGGAACCGGAGCGGCACGGGCCGTTGACGACGTTGGCCGCCGCGGAGGTCATTTGCCAGGAGGCTTGGCCGGAGTTGGTGGCTTCGGGCTTGCCCTATCGGTTGGCCTCAGGACTCCTGGCCGGCACGGTGGCCGCCCTGGCGTTGGCGGACGGGGGTGTCGATCCCGCGGCAATTGACGCCAACTATGTCCGGCGTTCGGACGCCGATGGCCGCTGGCACGACGCCGGTTGACGCCGATAGCAGCCGATCAGAAGCAGCGCGCCGCCGACGAGGGCCATGGTGGAGGCCTCGGGCGTGGCGACCGTAACCGAGACGCCATCAAGGTAGAAGAACCCCGGGTCATGACGGGCGACGAAGCTGAGGGTGGTGCTGGGTCCGGTGGCGACGAGGTTAAGGGCGGAAAATCCGGTCCAGCCGAGGGCGGGACGATTGTTGAGGGTGAGCGAGGCCACGGCACCGCCGTTCCAGAAGATGTCGAAGCGGTTGGGTGTGGCGCCGGTGGACCGAAGCTGGTAATTGAGGTTGTAGCGGCTGCCGGCGACCGTGGTGAGAATTTGGGTGAGCGATCCGGAGGTCGTGATGGGGCCGATATAGGCCTGGTAGGTGCCGGAGGCGGCGCCGCCGGCGAGGATGCCAGTAAAGGTGGTGTTGCCGGCTTGGGTCCAGCCGGCGAAGGTACCGGTTTCGAAATCGCCGTTAGTCACAAGGTTGACGACGGCCGCGGTCTGGATCACCAGACTCCCCACCGAGAATTGATCCGCCCGCATCATGCCGGCGCTGGCTAGTAGGCCGGTAAGGGCTACCAAGCGGTATATTCCTGCTCTATTCACTAAGGGGAGTATGCGGGACTAGAACTAGAGCGTAAATGGGGAAAATGTACTAGGACTTCCGGGTAGATTCTGCTACGCGGCGGGTTGACTCGAAGCGTAAGTTATTGAAATGGGGAGTTGATCGCCACCTGGACGGCCTTAGCTGGATAGTAAGGGCCGGCAACGCGGACCGGGAGAGTTACGCGGGAGGGAGATAGCGCCGCAGACCCAGGTCGTAGGCCGCCGCGCCTAGGACCCCTCCCAGGAGAGGAGCGACGATCGGAACCCAGAAGATGCCGCTGCCGTCCGTCAGGCCATTGTTTTGGAAGCCGGCGACCACAGTCATCAGCCGCGGGCCGAAGTCGCGCGCGGGGTTGATGGCGTAGCCGTGGAGCGCGCCGAAGGACATGCCGATGGCGACGACAATCAAGCCGACACCTACGGGCACGAGATTGGCCAAGGGCGCTCCGTTGCGCTCGTCGGTGATCGCCAAGACCAGGAAGAGCAGAAGTGCGGTGCCGAGCACTTGGTCAAGAAAGCCGGCGGCGGGGGCGTCGCGGAAAAGCGGGAAGGTCGCAAAGATGCCCGCGGTTCGTTCAAGGGCGGGGTCGAACTTCAGGAATGCCGGCTTGTAGTTGAGATATACCAGCCCGGAACCAACGAAGGCGCCGAGAATCTGGGCCACCATATAGGGGGCCACGCGCGGCCAGGGGAATTGGCGAAAGATCGCGAGGGCTAAGGTGACCGCGGGGTTCAGATGGCCGCCGCTCAACTTGCCCGAGACATAGACGCCCATCGTAACGGCCAAACCCCAGGCCAGGGTGATGTTGGTATAGCCGCCATTCACCACTTCGCCCGGCATGCCACCGCCGAAGAGGACCGTCATGGCGACGACGCCCGAACCGATCAACAACAAAACCATCGTGCCAAAGAACTCGGCCACGCAGGCCGCCCAAACGCTAGTCATAATTTTTCCTTTATCCCACCCGCCAGGCCGCGTCGAGGCCTAAGAAGGCGTGTGCGTACCGGCGTCCAAATTCACGAAAACCCGCGGCATCGAAGTGCAATTCATCGCCGCGATGGGCAAGGCCCGCGCTCGAAACAAAAGCCGACCGCCGCACTTCCAGCGGCACCCGCGCCAATTGCCGATTTACCGTGGCGGCGAAGGGTTGTGTTTCCGAACGAAGAAATTCGCCCAACTGGCCCACCACGATCGGCACGTCGCCCACTTCCTTGCGCAGCGCGGCGGCCATCGCCGTAAAGCGCTCAAGATAGCTTTCGGCGCGCTGCTGATCGGCGCATTCGGCCTCGCCCTGGTGCCAGAGGATGCCGCTGATGCGGCCGGTGGCGACGGCGCTACGGGCGCGCTTTAAAGTGTTCTCGAAGAGCGGCGCGCCGGGGATCCATTCCTGCAAAGCCGAGCCGCCCATGGCGCAGGGCACAAGGCCGAGCTTCACCTCCGGGTCGACGGTGGTCAGCACGCGGGCAAAGGTGCGGCCGAGTCCGACGCCCGCGATGGCGGGCTTATCGTAGTGCAAGGGATCGGTGGCCAGCGCCCAGTCGTTGGCCTTGTTCATCGACCAGACGCGTTCAATGGAGCGGCGGTCCTGCTCTTCGATCTCGCCGCGGCCGGCCATGTTCGATTGGCCGCAGAGCAGGAAGACGCGCAGGTCGCGCGGGCCGTCCGCCGCCCAAAGAAGGCTGCCCGCGGCTAGAATGGTTCGCCGTCGCATGAGCTACCGAGTTTATCGCTGATCGATCGATTCCACCAGCGCTTTCGCTCTTTCTCTAGCGTGTTTGGTGGCCGATTCGATGGCGGAGATGAGCGTAGAGCGCAAGCCGTTGCGTTCCAGCTCATGCATGGCGACGATCGTAGTGCCGCCCGGGGTGATCACTTCGTCGCGCAGAATGGCCGGATGGAGGCCCGATTCGCGGACGTGCTTAGCCGCACCGAGCACGGTCTGTTCGGCCAGGCGCGTGGCAATTTCGCGCGAGAGCCCCATCTTCACGCCGCCGGCGATCATCGCCTCGATCATCAAATAGACGTAGGCGGGGCCGCTGCCGCTTAAGGCGGTGACGGCGTCCATCATCTCCTCGTCCACTTTGCACACCACGCCCACGGCGCGGAAAAGCACGGTGACGGTTTCCCACTGGGCTTTGGTGGCCAGCTCATTGGCGCACAGGGCAATGGCCCCTTCCTCGACGACGACGGGGATGTTGGGCATGGCGCGAAAGACGGCCATCGGGGCCTTCAGTCGCTTCTCGATGACGGCGATCGGCAAAGCGGCGGCGAGCGACAGCAGAATCTGGCCCGGCTGCAGAACGCCGGCGATCTCTTCCACCACCTTGGGCACGGTACCGGGCTTGACGGCCAGTACGACGATATCGGCTTGGGCCGCGGCGGCACGGTTACCGCCGGCGGTTACCTTGATGCCCAACTTCTTGCGCATGGCCGTCGCGCGCTCCGGGCTACGCACCGTGGCAATCACATCGGTGGGCATCACCATCCCGCTGCGAAACATGCCGCCCAACAGGGAGGCGCCCATGTTGCCGGCGCCTAAGACGGCGATCCTCATGCGATCCACTTATAGAAGTAGAACAGGAGCGGCGTCTTGCCGGTGTTCATGATGGCGTGCATTTTATTGCCCGCGCAGTACATCAAGGAGCCCGGGCCGACGTTGGTCCGCTTGCCTTCCACTTCGATCCATCCGGTGCCTTCGGTCACGACCATGAACTCTTCTTCGGCGTGCTTGTGGGCCGGATGCGGCGACAGGCCGGCTTTCAGGCGCAGGCTGCCGGCGGTCATCTGCTTCAGCATGTCGGTGGGGCCTTCGTGGTAGATGCGCAGGTCACCGGAAGGGTCTGGGATTTGCTTGGCCTTTGCGGGGTCGAAGATCATATCCGGCCACTTGGGCAAGGTGGCCGCCGGCATCAAGGGGACCGCCGCCAGCGGCAGCAGCTTACGTCGTTTCATCGTTCCAGTATGCCAAGTTCGCGATGGGCTGGGGTGCTGCCCTAGCCGGTTCATGAAGCTGTCACAATCGTCCGCCTACTATGGAGCAGGTGGCAATTCCCCGGCGAAAGTGCTTCGTCCTTCTCCTGCTGGTGGGCCTGACGGCTTGCGGGCATCGGAACGGCCCGCGTGCGCAAACCCTCCGCGTGCGCGGCTCCGATACGATGCTGATCCTGGCCCAGGCGTGGGCGGAAGCTTACGGACAGATGAATCGCCGCGTGGCGGTGGAAGTGTCGGGCGGCGGCTCGGGACAAGGGATCGCCGCCCTGCTGGAAGGGGCCATCGACATTGCCAATTGCAGCCGCAATCTGAAGCCCGAAGAGGCGGCCGCGGCCCAGGCCCATACCGGCAAAGTCCCCCAGGAAGTCATCGTCGGCTACGATGCGCTGGCGGTCTTCGTGCATCGTGACAACCCGCTCGAGGAAATCAGTATCGCGCAACTCGCGGAGATCTATCGCGTCGGTGGAAGGCTGAGTCGATGGTCCGATCTGGGGGTGCGCATCCCCGCCGGCCGCAACCGGATCGTCGTCGTCAATCGGCAGTCGAGTTCGGGCACTTACGAATTCTTTCGCGAACATGTGCTGGCCAATCGTGACTTTGCGCTCGGCTCGCTGGACATGAACGGCTCGAAGGAAGTGGTGGACCTGATCGCCTCCACACCGGGCGCGATCGGCTATAGCGGCATGGCCTTTGCGACGCCCGTAGTGAAGATGCTGCGCGTCCGACGCAAATCGGGCGACCCGGCTTTCGCTCCCACGCTGGCGAACGTGCTTGCCCACCATTACCCCATCTCGCGCAGCCTCTTGATCTATACCCTCGGCGAGCCGCGCGCCATGGTCGGCGAGTACATTCACTGGCTGCAATCGCCAACTGGCCAGCAAATCGTCGCCGACTCGGGCTATGTGCCCGTTTGCAGCGGGAAGGACTTAGCCCCACCATGCGGCGCTGGCACCAACTAAGCGAAGTGGCGATAGAAGCGCTGATCCGTCTGTGCGGCTTCAGCGCCACCATCTTTGTCCTCGGCATCTTCGTCTTCGTCTGCCGTGAAGCCTGGCCGCTTTGGCACAACGACGCCTTCCATCTCTCCGAGTTTCTCTTCAGCATCCAGTGGTACCCCACATCGGCGGTCTCGAAACATTACGGCGTGCTCGCCATGATCGCGGGTACCTTCAGCGTGACCCTGCTGGCGATGACGATGGCGGTGCCGCTCGGCCTCGGCGCCGCCATCTATTTGGGCGAGTTCTGTCCATCCCGGCCGCGGGAGATCCTCAAGGTATTGGTGGAGATGCTGGCGGCGATTCCGAGCGTCGTTTGGGGCTTCGCCGGCCTGACGATCACCAGCCGCCTCATTGTGCGCTATACCTCCGCCGACGTGGGCGTCAACCTGCTGAACGGGGCCTTGCTGCTGGCTTTGATGAGCCTGCCGATCATCGTCTCCCTGGCCGAAGACGCCTTGCGCGCCGTGCCCGATGAGTACCGGGAAGCCGCGCTGGCCTTGGGGGCGACGCGCTGGCAGCTGACGTGGCGAGTGCTGCTGCCCGCGGCTCGCCATGGGCTGGTGGCGGCCGTACTGCTCGGCTTTGGCCGCGCCATTGGCGAAACCATGGCCGTGCTGATGGCCACCGGCCATGCCATTCATCTGCCGACCTCCGTCTTTGACCCAGTAAGAACCCTTACCGCCAACATCGCCGCCGAACTCGGCGAAGCCCCCGCCAGGACCACCCACTATCAAGTGCTCTTCCTGACGGGCGTGCTGCTATTCTTGGTCACCTTCGCGGTAAATCTCACGGCCGGCCTTATCATCCGCCGGGAGCGCCGCCCATGAGCCGTTTTGCCGCCACTCCGCAAACCCGCACGAAACTGAGGCAGGAATCGGCCGCCGCGGGACTCTTCCTGGCCATGCTGCTCTGCCTGCTACTCCCGCTCTTCGCCATGATCGCGGACCTGCTGTGGCAAGCCGCGCCCGCCCTCAACTGGCAATTCCTCATCTCGTCGCCCACGCACGGCATGCGGCAGGGGGGCGTGTGGCCCGCCCTCGTCGGCACCCTCTACCTGGTGACGCTTTCCCTGGCCGTCGCCGCCCCCATGGGGGTGCTGGCCGCGGTTTACCTCACCGAATACGCGCGAGACACCTGGTATAACCGCGCCATCAACATGGCCGTGCTGAACCTGGCCGGAGTGCCGAGCATTGTGCACGCCCTGTTCGGTCTCGGCGCCTTTGTTTATGCGGCCCAGTTTGGCTTCTCGATCCTATCGGCGTCGCTCACCCTCGCCATCATGACCATGCCGGTGATCATCGCCAGCAGCCGCCAAGCCCTGCTGAGCGTCCCACATAGTTTTCGCGAAGCCTGCTGGAACCTGGGCGCCAGCCGCTGGCAAACGATTCGCGCCATCGTTCTGCCCAATGCGGTGGGCGGCATCCTCACCGGCATCATCCTGCAGGTGAGCCGCGCCGCCGGAGAAACGGCGCCGATTATGTTTACCGGCGCCGTCTTCTACAAAGCGATCGCCCCGGGCACCCTGCTGCCGTATTCTCTCGACGAGCAATGCATGGCGCTCTCCATGCATCTTTATACGCTCTCCACCCAAACCCCGGGCGTTGACCCCTCGATTCCTAACGCCACCGCGGTCGTGCTGCTCGCCCTGGTCTTCCTCGTCAATGCCGCCGCCATCGTCCTCCGCACTCTGATCCGCGCGCGGGGTCGCCGATGACTCGCATTGCCGTTAACCAACTGCGCCTTTCTTATGATTCCCATGAAGTTCTCCACGGGGTGTCGTTCGAACTGCAGGAAAACGAAATTCTCGCCATCATCGGGCCCGCCCAATCCGGGAAAACTTCGCTATTGCGCTGCCTGAATCGCACCATCGACTTCATCCCCAGTGTCCGGGTGACGGGCGAAATCCGGGTGGACGGCGAACTGCTTGGCCCGCGCACCGACCTTGAGGCCCTGCGTCGCAAGATCGGGATGGTGATGCCCTTGCCGGTCGGCCTGCCGCTCAGCGTCTTCGACAATGTCGCCTTCGCTCCGCGCTGCGCCGGCATCAACCACCGCGCCGACCTCGCCGGCCTGGTGGAGCAATGTCTGCGCCGCGCCCTGCTATGGGACGAAGTGAAGGACCGTTTGCAGTTGCCCGGCACCAGCCTCTCCGGCGGCCAGCAGCAACGCCTCACCCTGGCGCGGGCCTTGTCGCACCGGCCGGAAATCCTTTGCCTCGACGAGTTCTCGATCGCCATTGACCCGGTAACCACCATGCGCATTGAGGAAGTGCTGCGCGATTTGCGCGCCGAACTCTCCATCATCCTGGTGACCAACCTTACCCCGCAAGCCAAGCGCCTCGCCGACCGGACGATGTTCCTGTTGGATGGCAACGTGGTGGAGCTTGACCGCAACGACATCATCTTTTCACCTACGCCGGCCGACCGCCGTACCTTCGATTATGTGGCCGGGAATAACGGATGAGCCCCGCGCCAGGCAACGCGATCGAAACTCGAGGCCTCAACCTCTGGTACGGCAGCTTTCAGGCACTTCTGAACGTCAACCTCGATGTCGCGCACGGGGGCGTCACCGCGCTGATCGGCCCTTCCGGTTGCGGCAAATCCACCCTCTTGCGGAGCTACAACCGCATCAACGAGCGCATTCCCGGCGTGCGCTCGAACGGCGAAATCCGCATCCTGGGCCAGGACATCCGCGACCCTTCCGTGTCGCTGCTGGAACTCCGGAAGACGGTGGGCATGGTCTTTCAACGTCCCAACCCGCTGCCGGTCTCGGTCTACGAAAACGTCGTCTTTGGCCTCCGAATCCATGCCCCTTCGGCTGAGCGCACCCGCGCCGCCCTCCAAGCGGCGGTCGAATCCGCGCTGACGCAAACCGGCCTCTGGAATGACCTCAAGGACCGCCTCGACGCCGACGCCACCACGCTGCCCCTCGAGCAGCAGCAGAAACTCTGCGTCGCCCGTTTGCTGCCCCTGCAGCCGGAAATCATCCTGATGGATGAGCCCTGCGCGGCGCTCGACATCGCCGGCACCGAAAGCATGGAGCAACTGATTCGCGGCTGGCGCGGCCGCCTGACGACCGTCATCGTCACCCACAACATGTCGCAAGCCCGCCGGCTAAGCGATCACGCCGCCTACATGCTCAATGGCGAACTCGTTGAGCACGGCATCACGGAGCAAATCTTCCACGCCCCAGCCGATCCTCGCACCGCGGATTACGTTGCCGGCCGCTACGGTTAGGCGGGAAGGCATTCTTTAGCCGGTTGGAGGGCCGTTTCTGGTTCGCCCGCGAGCCAGTCACAAGCCGTTTTACCCAATCAAATCAATCACTTACCACTTACCCGTTTGGACCCGCCTGTTATCCTGGAGATATATGGGCCCTTCACCCCCACCCACCACCGCCGTTGGCACCCAAAAGTTAACTTCCCTGGAATCAACTACTCCCGGGTTCGTTTCGTACTCCTCGCCTTCGGTTGGTGCTCCCCAATCCCGGACACAGTACACTAGAAGCTTGGTTAATCAGCTCGTCATCGAAAATCTCAAGCACCGGCCCGTCCGCACCGGCCTTGGCATCCTCGCCATCGCCTTCTCGGTTACCCTGGTCCTCACCATCGTCGGTTTAAGCGAAGGCATGATCGAAGACAACCGTGACCGGGCTCGCGGCGCCGGCGCCGACATCATCTTCCGTTCCCCCACTGCCTCCTTCGGCACCGGCGGTGGCTCCGCTCCCCTTAACGAGAAGCTGGTGCCCTTCCTCGAAACCCAACCCCACATCGCCATGTCCGCCGGCGTGCTTGTCCACAGCCTGCAGTTTCCCAACTCGCTCCACGGCATCGACCTCGAGCGATCCGCCCGCATGGCTGGCGGCTTTCGTTTCGTCGAAGGTGGCCCCTTCCGGAACAACGAAGACATCATCGTCGACGAATATTACGCCAAGGAAAAGAAACTCCATATCGGCTCCAAGATCCCGCTGCTCAACCAGGATTGGACCGTCTGCGGCATCGTCGAAAGCGGCAAGTTGGGCCGCATGTTCGTCCAGTTGAAGGTACTCCAAGAATTAACCAGTAACCCCGGCCGCCTCACGCAGATCTACTTGAAAGTCGACCAACCGGGTAACTTAGCCGCCGTCGTTGCTGACCTCAAAGCCAAACAGCCGGACTACGGCATTAACACCATGGAAGAAGTACTATCGGCCTTCAGCGCCGACAAGTTACCGGCCTTGGCCATTTTCTTGAAAGTGATTGTCGGAATTGCCGTCGCCATCGGCTTTGTCTTTGTCTTTCTTTCGATGTATACCGCCGTTCTCGAGCGCACCCGCGAGATCGGCATTTTGAAATCCCTCGGCGCCTCCCCGGGATTTATCGTGGGCCTCTTACTCCGCGAATCGATGTTACTCGCCGTTCTGGGCGCCATTGTCGGCATCCTCTTCTCCTACGCCACCCACTATCTCTTCCTGGTGCTGATTCCCGCCTCCATGCAACAGAAGATTACTCCCGAATGGTGGCCCAAAGCCTTATTGATCGCCATTCTGGGCGCCTTACTCGGTACGCTTTACCCTGGCCTCAAAGCAGCCAAACAGGACGCGATCGAGGCTCTCTCCTATGACTAGTAACATGGTGGAGATCCACCAACTCACCAAGGTCTACCACCAGGGTGACGTCGAAGTGGCCGCCCTGCGCGGCGTCGACCTCTCGATCGCCAAAGGCGAGTTCGTCGCTATCGTCGGCCCCTCCGGCTCCGGCAAGTCCACCCTCTTCAACATCCTCGGCGGACTTACTCCCCCCTCCGCCGGCACCGTTCAATTAAACGGCCAGGACTTACTCGCCCTCACCGACTCCGAACGCACCGACCTTCGCAAACGCACCGTCGGCTTTGTCTTTCAGAAATACAACTTACTCCCCACCCTCACTGCCCAGGAAAATATTGACATCGCCCGCTACATCGCCGGCAACCAGACCTCGGACGACCCCCAGTTTCAAGAAACCCTCAAGTTACTCGGCCTCACCGACCGGCTCAACCACAAGCCCCGCGCCCTGTCCGGCGGCGAGCAACAGCGCGTCGCCATCGCCCGCGCCATCGTCAACCACCCCGCCCTGCTTCTCGCCGACGAACCCACCGGCAATCTCGACACCGAAAACTCCACCCGGGTCCTGGAACTCCTGCGCGACCTAAACCACCGCCTCCACCAGACCATCATCATGATCACCCACAACCCCGAAGCCGCCGCCTACGCCGACCGCACCGTCCACATGCGCGACGGCCGCATCGTCCCCGGCTAAGTCAGCCGAGTTACGATTAAGCTATAGATTGGCAGTCGAGAGTATCAGTGGATCCCCAGGTATGCCACGGCAAAGCCTGCATCCGCGGCACCCGGATCATGGTCTCGGTAGTCGTCGACAACATCGCCGCGGGGGGACCTCGCGCGGAAATTCTGGGCAGCTATCCGGCCCTGAGCCCGGAGGATATTGACGCCGCACTCGCGTTTGCGGCCGCGCTGACGCGCGAAAGCATCGTCGATTTGCCTCTGGAAGTGAGCGTTTGAAGTTTAAAATTGACGAGAACCTTCCTTCTGAATATGCGTGGATGCTTCGGGACGCCGGGTATAACGCGGACACGGTGGCGGACGAAAACATCTCGGGGCCGATTCGGCTAACGAGCCAACAACCGTAGGCCCTGCCCCACCAGCGCCGCGCCCAAGGCGCCCACAAAGGCCGGACCGAATACCGGAGCCGCCCGATGTACGGCGTGGTAGCCGAGGAATAAGAATCCTCCGCCGGTGAGCGCCAGTAAGCCTTGTACCAGCCCGGGAGCAATCCAAGGGCTAGCGTACCCCTCGGCCACGATGCCGAGCCAGGTAACTAATTGGAAAGCCGCGCTGGCCAGCAGGGCCTTCCGCTCGCTCTTGAGCGCCGACCGCAGCATGACACCTAAGGCCAAGCCCTCCGGGATCTTGTGCAGTAAAATGCCGGCGATGATGCCGGCCGACATCTGCCGCTGGCCAGAAACCAGCGAGGCCTGGATCAGCCAGCCGTCGAGAAAGCAATGCGCCGCCGCCGCCAGCAGCAGAACCGTGGAGACAGTGTGGGAGCAAGTGGAACAAACCGGTTGCAGGTAATGGTCAATGACGAAGAGCAGCGCGAAGCCGCCCGTCAGCCAGGCCAGCGCCGTACTCCAGTTGGAATTGGTGGCTACTTCGGGTAGAATCCAGAAGGTGGCAATCCCAATCAGCAGGCCGCCGTTAAGCGACGCCAAACGGCGCGCGAAGGCCGGCAGGCTGCCGAGCCAAACGCCTAGGAAGGTGAAGATCAACGCGGACCACAACACGCTACAGAGTATAGCGCATCTGATAATGCTATATCTATAGCGACAACTAGTGCCCGTCGCCGTACTTCAGTTCGCCTACCGGCAGCGGAATGTCCAGCTGATTAAGCTTTAAGGGCAAGGGGCAGGTCGCGTAGGGCGTGAAGACGCAGGGCGGGTTGTACGCCTTGTTGAAGTCGATCTCCACTGTGCCGTCCTTGGGCATGGCCGAGTAGAGGTAACGGCCGGCACCATAGGTTTGCTTGCCGGCGGTCTTGTCTTTGAAGATGTAAAAGAACTGCCCGTCGGCCAGCACCGGTTCCAGGCGATAGGTCTTGCCCTTGATGACGAACTCGGTCAGCCCGATCGCCTTGTGCTCCTCAAGCTCGCCCACCATATTCGGAATGCGGATCACCCGCTCCCGCTGGGGAATGAACTTGGCCATCACCCGGTAACTCGGGTCCACCGGGAACCAGGTCTTGCGCGTGAAGTTCTTCCGTAAGTCGCTGTTCTTATCGCGCATCCGGATGCCGATTTTGTTGCCACGGTCGATGACAAAAAGGCTCACGTCGCCCAGGACGAGGATGTCTTCCTTCGCGTTGTCGTCATTCACCAAAGCGTCGATCTTGGAGACGGGTTTACCCAGCAGCGTGACCGCAACGCCTGGGTTCACGGTGACGCCAATGCGCTTGCCGGTTCGGATAAAGTAGCCCACCTGGGCTGGGACGCCCTTCGGCAGCACGAGATCGTTGCCGGGGGCGGAACCGAAGGTGTTCTTGCCCTCCTTAAGCCAAAAGAGGCCCGAAACGGTCAACCAACCGGTGTCGGACTTCAATTTGGCTTCCGATTCGGTTCGCCACTTTTCAATCGAGGCTGTATAGTCCTTTATACTCAGGGGGTCAGGCAAACATATGTTTACGAGAAACACCGCAATCCATATCGGCTTCATGGTGATTCCCATTATAGCGCTTCAGGACGAGGCCGTGAAGGAGCCGCCGAAGTCTTTGGCGGAGGTCGAAACGCGGATTGACCGGGTCTCGGCGAAGCACCTGTTTACGGAAGGCCCAGTCTGGGTTCCAGAAGGTTACCTGCTCTTTAGCGACGTGCCGCGCAATCTGGTGCAGAAGTTCGTGCCGGGCAAAGGAAGCACGATTTGGCGCGAAAAATCCAATGGCGCGAGCGGCCACGCGTTGGACCCCGAAGGGAACCTGTACTCTTGCGAAAGCCGGAGCCGCCGGGTGGTGCGGACTAACATGAAAACCGGCGCCCAGGAGACTCTGGCCGAGCGCTACGAAGGCAAACGCTTCAACGCCCCGAATGATATCTGTGTCCGCAAGGACCACAACATTTACTTTACCGACCCGGCCTTTGGCCAACAAAGCGACACGCGCGAACTCGACTTTTACGGAATCTACCGGATCAGCCCGAAGAACGAACTGAGCTTGGTGGCGAAGTCGGCGGGTCGGCCCAATGGCATTACGCTTTCGCCCAATGGCCGGCTGCTCTATGTGAGTAACTCCGATGAGCGTTCCATCCTGGTCTTCGATGTCGACAAGGCCGGCGTCGCGACCAACGAGCGCATCTTCGTCAGCGGCATCACCGGGCCACCGGACGGCATCCGGACCGACGAGAAAGGCAATGTCTATGTGGCCTGCGAAGACATTTCGATTTACTCTAGCCAAGGAAGGTTACTCAAGAGCATCAAGACGCCGGAGCCGCCGCATAACTTGGCCTTTGGCGATTCGGATCTCATGACGCTTTACATCACCGGCTATACGAGCGTCTACCGGGTGCGATTGCCAATCAAAGGGGCCACTTACTAAAGCCGACGTGACTGAACTCGACCAAAACCGTTATTCCCGCCAAATCCTCTTCCCGGGCATTGGCCGCGAAGGGCAGGAGAAGTTACTCGCGGCGCACGTCACTATCGTGGGCTGCGGCGCACTGGGCACTTACCATGCCGCGGCGCTGGCCCGTGCCGGCGTGGGCACTTTGCGGATTATTGACCGCGATTCGATCGAAGCCTCGAACTTACAACGGCAGTGGCTATTCACCGAAGAGGACGCCAGGCAAGGCTTGCCCAAGGCGATCGCCGCGCAACAAGCTATCGCTCGGATGAACTCCGGCATTCAGGTGGAAGCCGAAGCCGTCGATCTGACACCGGCCAATGCGAGCGACTTACTCAGCGGCACTGACTTATTGCTCGACGGAACCGATAACTTCCAAACGCGCTACTTATTGAACGACTTCGCCATCGCGAATCACTTGCCCTGGATTTACGGGGCGGCCGTGGGTAGTTACGGCCTCACCATGCCAGTGATTCCCGGCCGCACGGCTTGCCTGGGCTGTGTTTATCCCGAACCTCCGGGCGGCGCGCAGGAGACCTGCGAGACGGCGGGCGTGCTGTCCGCCATCACCACTGCGGTGGGTGCACTGCAAGTCGCCGCGGCGATGAAGATTCTGGTGGGGGAAGAGCCTTACCTGGGCCTGACGACAATCGACGTCTGGAGCGGCCGCATCCGCCAAACCGCGCCCCCCGCTGCCGACCCCGCCTGTCTCTGTTGCGGCCAACGCCAGTTCGTCCACTTAGCCGGTGAACGCCGCAAGCCGATTTCGCTCTGTGGTCGCAACGCGGTACAGATTCATGAGCGGCAACGGCCACTCGACCTGGTCACCTTGGCAAGGACGCTCGAGCCTCTGGGCCGGGTTCGGGCCAATGAGTTTGCCCTGCGCTTCTTCCTCGATCCTTATGAGATGACGATCTTCCCGGACGGCCGCGCCATCATCAAGGGAACGCAGGACGTGGGTATTGCCCGGTCACTGTACGCACGTTACATCGGCGGCTAGTAGCCGAGTTGACGAAACGAACCCGGGAGTTATTGCTTCTGTTGGATCAACTGTGCAATCTATCGGCTTGCGGCTAATGACATAGATCAACCCCTCGTCCCTAAATAACAGGATAGCAGGCGTCATCTAGGGTTACCTCTTAAGTAGCTGAGGGAAAGAGAGCAAAATGGCTGTGACCGACCCTCCGGGTGCTGGGGCAGGAGGCCAAAGATGACGCCCGTTCGTGTTGCACGGGACGCCACGAGGCTGGCGAAAAGTGCGGTTTTCAGGCCGAAACACGTTTTCCTATTGCACTTAAGTCAATCTTTTTCCTATGGTTGCAGCGAAACCCGGGGATGCGCGTGGATGGCCCCGTTCAGCGGCCGGCCCCGTTCAGCGGCCCCGTTCAGCCCGGCCCTGTTAACCCAACAGCACTATCTTCTCGGTGGCTCGGCGAGTTGCACCGGCGCGAAGCTTTAGAATGCTTCGAGGTTCACCATCTTCGCAATCCCGGACCAGCGATGACTTGCTCTCAGCTTTTTGCACACCACGAAGCGCAGATAGAACATCATGGAGGGGTCGCGTTGTTCGATCGCTTTCTCGGCCCAGTCCGCCCCCTTATCGACGTCGCCACACAGGAGGTGAAAAAGGGCATGCGCACGGGCATCCCCGGCCTTTTCTCCCGTACCCAATGCTTGCACCAGCGCCTGCGATTGGGATTCCTCTCCACTCCGTTTCAACAAGGCGGCAAACACCGCAATCGTATCGGGAAACCACGGCCCGCTGACATAGGATCTCCTCGCGGACTCGAGAGCCTCCTGAAGCTCACCCCGGTCAGCTTGAATCATAGCTAGCGACACGCGAGCCGCTACCTGATTCTCGTCAAGTTCGAGCACCTTTTCTAACTGCTGCCGGGCCTCCACATCCCGGCCAGCCGCTTGCAGGTAGGCGTGCAGGTTCATCCGCGGCCAAACCTCAAGCGGGTCTTGTTGAACCGCACGTTCGGCGATTTCGACCGCGCGCCCGGCATTGCCTCGCAGGAATTGCACCCCCCCGTGTATCGGCCGCAGCAGCACGGAACTCGCCTGTTTCGCCATCGGAAACTCGAAGTGATACTCTGCCGCTGCCCAATCCAGGTCGTAGAAAGCGGCGATGTAGCCCAGGAGAGCGTGCGCCTCTGGGAGCGATGGATCCATCTGAAGTGCGTCGTGAACCGCCGCGCGCGCCGGTGGTACGGCCTCCCGTGCCAGGCAGCGGCCAAAATGTGCCAGATCAATCCAGTAGTGCCCTAATGCAGCGTGGGCCAAGGCGAATTCTGGATCAAGCGCGATCGCCGACTCATAAAATCCCTTGGCTATCTCCATCGACTGCGGCGTCACTTTCGCGTCGTAATACTTGGCCTTGAGATACGCCTCATACGCCGGCAACTTCGGCTCGTAGCGTTTGTGCGCCGCCCCGGCTGGTAATAGCTTGATCCGCAGACCGCCGGTAATGGCCGCTGAGATCTCGTCCTGCACGGCAAACACATCGCTCAATTCGCGGTCATAGCGCTCAGACCACAAGTGCGACCCATCGGCTGCCCGGATCAACTGCGCCGTTACGCGGAGGCGGCTGCCGGCACGACGGACGCTGCCCTCCAGAATATGGCTCACATCCAGCGTTTCGGCGATCTTGCGGATGTCCTGTTCCTTGCCACGGAAGCTGAACGATGAGGTACGGGCAATCACCTTCAGGCCTGGAATCTTGGCAAGCAGGTTTAAGATTTCCTCGGCCAGCCCATCGCTGAAGTATTCGTTCTCCTTGTCCGCGCTCATATTGGCGAAGGGAAGGACGGCGATGGAGGGCTGATGTTCCGCAGGCTTGGCCGCTGCTGCGAACTCGATTGCAGCTCGAAGTTCCGCAGTCGACTGGAAGCGTTCATCGGGGGACTTGCGGAGGCAACGGGCCACTAGGTTCTGCAACGCGGGCGGTGTATCCAGCGCAGCGGGTTCCTTGTGCAGGATCGCAGCCATGATGGCGATCGCGGAGTCTCCGTTGAAAGCGCGGCGTCCACTCAAGAGCTCATACAGGACCAGGCCGAACGAGAAGATGTCGGAGCGCGCATCGACGCGCTTCGCTTCAGCTTGCTCGGGCGACATGTAGGCGGCGGTGCCAAGGATCGTTCCGGCCTGCGTAAGTCCGATAGTCTGCGTGGCATCGGTGTCGGATTTCGAAGTCGGGCCAACCTGGGCCAGTCCGAAGTCCAGAAGCTTGATGCCGGAAGTGGTGACGAGAATGTTCGCTGGTTTTAGGTCGCGGTGAGTGATTCCTTTGGTGTGCGCAGCATGGAGCGCCTCGCAAATCTGCGCGGCGTACTTCAATGCTTGGTCTACAGGCAAAGGTCCCTTGACATGATTGCCTTCGATCAACTCCATCACCAGATAATTCGGACCAACGTCATAAATCTGGCAGATGTTCGAATGGTTCAAAGTGGCAACCGCACGGGCTTCCCGCTCAAAGCGGTCACTGAACTGCTCGGCGGAAACCTTGAGCGCTACATCGCGTCCGAGCTTGGGATCGTTTGCCTTATAGACTTCGCCCATACCGCCCGCGCCAATGAGCGCGAGAATCTGGTAGCGGCCGAGTTTGGTGCCGGGGGCGAGAGGCATAGGGTTGTTAAGCGATTGTACCGTGTGGGATCGCAGAATATGAATCAGGGAACGAGTTACTGGTTAAGCGGAAACAATAGCCTGGCAGCCGATTCAGTTCGAATCCCGTCTGGGTGCCCAATGTGGATGACCGTGATAAATTGCATCTGAAGGGCAAGGTGCGCAATGGGTGATGTAGGTTCCAGTGGTCCCTTTTTGTGTTTCGAGCGCTTTAGATGCTTCAATGGTAGGGAGCAAAAACTTCAATCCGTCGAAATCAACGAGCGCAATAACCGGCCACGCAAATCGCTTCCGGGTCAGCGACCGCCCCTACGCTGCTTCCACCGCTAGCCTATCTGATTGCCCCTGATGACGAGAGCAACGCCTCGTCCCTAAGTAACGGGATAGCATGGGCACTGTAGGGTTACCCCGTAAGTAGTTGAGGGAAAAGCGCCAAACGGCTGTGACCGGCCTTCCGAGTGGTCAGACAGCGGGTCGATGACGTGGTCCGTTCGCGGTGTAGAGGGCGGCCCGAGGCTGGCAAAAAGTGCGTTTTTCGGGCCGAAACGCGTTTTCCGATTGCACTTAAGTCAATCTTTTTTCTATGGTTGCAGCGAAACCCAGGGATGCGCGTGGATGGCCCCGTTCAGTGGCCGGATGGCCCCGTTCAGCCGGCCCAGTTCAGCCGGAGTGGACGCCACAAGGCTGGCGAAAAGTGCGTTTCTCAGACCGAAACACGTTTTTTGATTGCCTTAAGTCAATCTTTTTCTTATCGTTGCAGGGAAACCCAGGGATACGCGTGGATGGCCCCGTTCAGCGGCCCCGTTCAGCCTGTGGCCCCGTTCAGCCTGGCCAGGGATACGCGTGGATGGCCCCGTTCAGCGGCCCGTTCAGCCGGCCCCGTTCAGCCAGGGATACGCGTGGATGGCCCCATTCAGCGGGCCCCGTTCAGCGAAGACGCATCAACGGGCCCGGAACCAGACCATGCCTGCGCCCACGGCCATCATTACAGCAAATGACCCCAGCATGCGCCAGCCAAAGGAGCGATTGCCGCCGGCGAAGGCGAGGCCGGTTTTGAAGAGGGCGTTCATGGCCAGGGCCAGGAAAATGGCTTGCTGCGCGGCTGTGCCAGCGATGCGGCCGGCGGCTTGGAGTTCGGAGGTGGAGACGACAATGACGTCGACGTCGATCAAGCCGCCGAGGAGGCTCGTCACGAAGACGGCGGCCTGGCCGAAGGTGGCGGTGGCGGCGCGGGAGATGACTAACAAAGCCGCGAAGACAAGGCCGAAGCGCAGGACGGGGCGGAAGCGATAGGGATTGCGGAGGGGCATTTTGGCGGCGCGCGAGGGGTCACCGGCGACGGGCCACAGGCTGAGGGCGAATCCGGCGGCGGACATGGCGAGCAGGGGCCACGCCACCGCCACGGCCAGGGGCCAATTGAGGGCAGCCATCAAGGCGAGCACGCGCGGAAACTGCACGGCGTTGGCCAGGGTAGCGGCCTGCCAGAGCAAGCCCATTTGCGACGGCGTTTCCTTCGCTTCCTTGGCAAAGGCCATCGTCGCGGCGGTGGTAGAGGAGATGCCGCCCAAGAGGCCGGTGAGCCGGATGCCCCAGCGGCCCAGGAAGCGTTCGAAGAAGTAACCGAGGTACGAGATGGTGGAGACCAGGATGACGAAGACCCAGATTTTGCGGGGCTCGAAGGCGCCGTAGGGGCCGAAGCGGCCTTCGGGCAGCAGAGGATAGATGACGAAGACGACGGCGAGAAACTTGATGGTGTCGTTGAACTCGACGTCGGTGATTACCTCGCGCAAGAAATGGTGCATTTGCCGTTTGATTTCGAGCAAGCCGACCGAGACCACGGCCAAAGCCACGGCGATGGGTTCGACGCCCGGCAGGTTGGGCACGGTGGTGAGGTGAGCCAGCAGGAAGGTCATGAGGGCGGCGAGGCGGGTGGTGAGGCCGGAGGTTTCCTCTGGCCGGAGATGAAAGCGCGGCCAGGCGAGGGCGGCGGCAGCGAGCGCCATGACGGTAACCAGGGGTTGATTTAAGAGGCCGCAGGCGCCGCCAATCAGGGCGATCAAGGTGAAGTCGCGCGCGCCGGCGGCGGACTCCGGCAACGACGTTTGACGCTGCGCGCCGAAAATCAGGCCGATGAGCAAGGCTTCGGCCATGCTCTTCCACTGGTTTGGGCTTTCGGGCACGGGCGGGGTGCCGGCGGCGATGATTGACAGGAAATCCATACGCTCCCTCACGATCATCGCAGGCTCTTTGGTATCCTGCTGACACGATGAGTTCTTACACGATTGGGCTTGACCTGGGCGGCACGAACCTGCGGGCCGCCGCCTTCTCCGCCGACGGGCAATTGCTCGAACAGCTGGCGCGCCCTACCGATATTGCCTCGGGCCGCGAAGGCGTCATTTCGAATATGGTGGAGGCGATCAACAGCCTGCGCCGCCTTCACACCGGCCGGCATTTACTGGGGGTGGGGATTGGCGTTCCCGGCTTCATCCGGCTGCGCGAAGGCATCATTCTCAATTCGAATAACCTGAAGCCGCTGGAGGATTTTCCGATTCGCGAAGCCATTGCGGAGCGGCTGGGGACGCCGGTGATTCTCGAAAACGACGCCAATGCGGCGGCATTGGGCGAGAAGTGGCAAGGCGCGGGCCGGGAGGTAAACGACTTGGTGATGTTCACGCTGGGCACCGGCATCGGCGGCGGGATTATTCATCACGGCCGGATCATGCATGGTTCGGACGGCATGGCGGGCGAATTGGGCCACATCACCGTGATGCCGGAGGGCAATCCGTGCGATTGCGGCAATCGCGGGTGCCTGGAGAAACACGCCTCGGCGACCGCGCTGATCGCCATGGCGCAGCTGATTCGCCTAGGCGATGACCTGACGCCGGTGGAGATCGCGGCGTTCGCCAAGGCCGGCGATCGGCGCGCGGTGCAGGTGTTCGAAGCGATGGGCCGGTCTCTGGGTATCGCGATCGCGAGTGTGATTAACACCTTCAACTTTCCCCTGTATCTGCTGAGCGGGGGGCTGCTGCCAGCGTGGGAGCACTTCGCGCCGACGATGCTGGCGGAGGTGGAGAGCCGGAGCTTTACTTACCGCAATTCGCATGCCCGGGTGGAGCAGGCGACTTTGGGTAACTTGGCGGGACTTTATGGGGCAGCTTACTTGCCGCATTTGCCGGTGGAGTTGGAGTAAGCCGTTAGACTTTGCCCGGCCGATGCCCGGAGTTCGATGTCACCAGCCAGGGCGATACCATCGAAGAGGCGCGGAGTAATTTGGTGGAAGCGCTGACGCTCTTTTTCGAGACGGCTGACCCTTCGCAAGTCACGAAGCGGTATCAGCGGGAGGTCTTCGTCACGCAGGTTGGGGTAATCGGCCTTCGAAGTCAGCGAATGATTGGGGCATTTGGAGAGCCAATGTGCCCCACCGCTCGCGCGGTAGGCTAGGCCTGGCTGGGATTTCGAAAGAAGCGGGCGGATCAATTAGCTAGACGCGGTCCATGGCCAGGAATTCCTGGATGTGGGGGTGCTCGGCTTGCTCGAGCTCGGAGACGGGGCCGAAGTAGATGACGCGACCTTCATGAAAAAACACCACGCGGTCGGCGACTTTGCGCATTAAGGCCAAATCATGGGTCACCACGAGTGAGGTGAGTTGGAGTTGCTGCTTGAGGCGGAGGAGCAGGTCGCCGAGATGGTCGGACATGATGGGGTCGACCATGGTGGTGGGCTCGTCGTAGAGGATGCATTCGGGCTGGGCGGCCAGGGCGCGGGCGATGGCGATGGCGCGTTTGTAGCCGACGGCGAGGTCGGTGGGATAAAGGTCACGAGTGTCGAGCAGGTCGACCATTTCGAGTAGGCCGTTGACGACGTCTTCCTTGTTTTCAGAATCGTAGTCGTCGCGTAACTCCAGGGAAGAAAGGATGTTTTCACCCACGGTGAGCGAATCGAAGAGCGCGCCATTCTGAAAGACCATGGTGACTTTGCGCCGGATTTGGCGCATTTGCTTGTCGGTGAAGTCGGTGATGTCGCGGTGGGAAACGATGACGCGGCCCTGGTCCGGCTTGAGAAACCCCATGATGTGTGCCAGGGAGACGGACTTGCCCACGCCGCTGCGCCCGATGATGGCCACGGTTTCGCCGGCATTCACATGAAAATTGGTATCGACTAAAACGGGGCGGTCGAACGTCTTATAGACGTGTTGGAATTCGACATAGTGCGGAAAGAGCTCAGCCATTTAGCTTCCGGCCTCCACCGCAGCCCAGATTGCAGCCCAGTCGCCAGGGGTGTTGACGTTGGTAACGAGGCGCGGATTGGGCAGGGACCATTCGACGATCCGCAGACGTTCGAGGACGCGGCGGACGGTGAGTTCACTCTCGCGCAAGGCGGCTTCGAAGACCGGCAGGCAGCGGCGATGGTAGACAGCACAGAGGGGCTCGCGGCCGTGATGGCTCTGAGCGACCACGGCATCGGCGTCGGAATCGACCGCAAGCAATTCCTTAAGGGCGGCGGCGGACAGCCAGGGCATATCGCAAGCCACGATCAGACTGCGCTCGGCAGTGGCAGCGGTAAGCGCGGCAACGATGCCGGCCAAGGGACCTTGACCTATAACTCCGTCCTCAATCAGCGGCCAGCCCAGGGTCCGGTAGCGCTCGCGCGGGCCGACCAAGGTCACCGAACCCGCCGCGTCTCGAACCACTTGGGCGACGTGCGACACCAGGGCCACGCCGCCGATCGGCAGCAAAGCTTTATCGCGGCCCATCCGCTGGCTGCGGCCTCCGCACAAAACGAACCCCTGGCTCACTTTCGCATGATAGCACTCTGTTATAATTCATTGATAAGACTCATCTTGACTTGCCTTTCTCTAGTTCTTTCGATCGCCCTTACCGCATCAGCCGCCGATGTGGCGCGCCCGGCGAAGGTAAAGACCGTGCTGCGGGTGGATCCGGCCACGGGACGGCTGGTACGGTCGAGCTATGCGCTGGCCTTCCCGGGGCCAGTTCCAGCGCCGCCGAAGGCCCCGGTGACGCGCATCGTCGAGCCGATGGTAATTGAGCCCGCGCCGGCCGAGCCGCGCAGTATCTCGGCTTCCGGCATCGTCGCGCCCGTGCCGCAAAGACGGCAGCCGGCTAACATCGCTTTCCCGCCCGCCCCGGACCGAATTCGCGAAATCGTCGACGAAAAGTCGAAGCTGCACGGCCTGGATCCGCTGCTGGTGCATTCGGTGATCCGCGCCGAGAGCAACTATAACCCCTACGCCATTTCGCCCAAGGGGGCCGAGGGGTTGATGCAGCTGATCCCGTCCACCGCGCGGCAATATGGCGTTCGCAACTCGTTTGACCCGGAACAGAACATCGAAGGTGGCATTCGCTATTTGAAGTATCTGCAGACCCTGTTTGCCGACGAACGGCTGGTGCTGGCGGCTTACAATGCGGGCGAGGGTGCGGTGACGAAGTACGGGTGGATCCCCCCTTACGCTGAGACCCAGGATTACGTCTATAAGGTAGGGCGGTACTATGGCTTGGCCAAGCGAGAACAAGGCCAGTCGCCGAAGCCGGCGGCAACGATCGCCAGGCCGGTGATGGTGCCTCCGGTTTTACAAGAATTCGTTGACGGCGAGGGGCGAATCCATATAACCTTGCGGCAGGTTAACGAATAACGGTTCGTCGTGTGATCCCCCCCAAGTGTGGGCAGAGAGGGTATGCTAGTGGTCATGGCCCGTAGCCAAAATCGGCGACTTTTCCAGAGCCTTTGGGCTCTCGCTGTCGCGACCTCAGCCTTCGCTCAACCCGTGGAATCCGTGCGTGATGTTCAGTTTACGTCGGAGCCTACCGTCACGCGCGTGGTGATTGCCCTTTCTGGGGAGGCGATCTACCGCACCGAGCGCATCGAAAACCCGGACCGCGTCTTCTTTGACTTGCCTCGCTTCGTACCGCGTTTAGCGGCCGGCAAGCAGAGGAGCGCGCAACTAATGGTGAACGACCGGCACATTCGCCAAATTCGGGTGGCGGAAAACCAGCCGGGCTTGACGAGGCTGGTGTTCGATATGGAGTCACCGGAAGTGACCTATAAGGCCAGCCTGGCGCTCGATCCGCCACGGCTGATCGTCGAGTTCCGTTTGGGTTCCGCGGCTCCTGCCCGTACGCTCGGAAAGCAGACTGAGCTGATCGCAGCAGCCCCCCCGCCACCAAGGGTGCGTCCGTTTGACCCCTCTTCTCTGCCCGGCCTCACGACAGAGCGACAGCCGGTGATTCTGATGACGGCGCTGCCGGACATACAGCTCTATCCACGGATTCCCGCTCGGGCGCTGGCGCTAGGTTCACCGCTTTCCTACATTGGTCCGCCCCCGCCGCCCGCACGGCAGGCCCCGATCGTGGCCAAGACGATACCGCCTAAGATTTTGATCGCTGAGGATCCTCTCCCTCGGACGGCGACGCCCACGGTGACGGCCAGCATCCCCAAGCGCATACCGACCGAAGCCGTTCCGCCCGCGGTGGTTGACCGTTCGCCGGTGCCCGATCGCTCGATGATCCGCGCGCTGGGTTTGAAGGTGAGCCGTATCGTGATCGACCCTGGCCACGGCGGGCAGGACTACGGTACGTCGAGCCCCACGGGTCTGCACGAAAAAGAGCTGGTGTTGGACGTCAGCAAACGGCTGGCCACTTTGTTGCGCCAGAACCTGGGCGCGGAGGTGATCCTGACGCGCGGCGACGACGCGTTCGTGTCGCTGGAACAACGGACGATCCTGGCCAACGAGAAGAAGGCGGACCTGTTTATCTCCGTCCACGCTAACTCGTCGCCGGCGCGCTCGGCCTCCGGGATTGAGACTTTTTACCTGAACTTCGCCGCCTCGCCGGGCGCGCTGGACGTGGCGTCGCGCGAGAACGCGTCATCCCGGAAAAACGTGCACGACTTGACCGACCTGCTGCAGAAGATTGCGCTGAACGCGAAGCTCGATGAGAGCCGCGAGTTCGCCAACAAGGTGCAGAACGCGCTGGTGGTGGGGGACAAAAGCAATCGCAACCGCGGCGTGAAGCGGGCGCCGTTTATTGTGCTGATCGGCGCCGACATGCCGGCCATCCTGACGGAGATCGGCTTCGTCAGCAATCCAGCCGAAGAAGCCAACCTGCGCCGTCCGGACTATCGGCAGAAGCTGGCCGAGCAGATCTTCAATGGCGTCGCCGGCTATGCCACTTCGCTCAACCCGATGCAGGTGGCCCAGCGCGGCCAAATCGACACTGCTTCTCAAGAGTAACTACTTGCCGAACGGGATCTCGTAGTAATAGAGTTCCTTGTTCGTGGAAGGCTCAAAAATACCGGTGAGATACAAACGCGACGAGGTGGTATGGCGCGCCTGGAAGTAGAAAAATCCATGCGCGGTTTCGCCTGGCGCAATCATCTTGGCGGCCCAGGCGCGGGCTTCGATTTCGGGCCCGTTGAAAGGGTTTTTCTTGGTGCGGCGCGGAATCGGCAAGGGGCGCGGCCCGAGGTTCGGCTTGGTGGGGCCGACGCGCGAGAGCAAGTCCTGGTAGGGCGTATGGTCAATTTTGCCCATGCCCGGCTGAATGTACTGGATCGCCATCTGGTCGACGCGGATGGCCTGCGGGCGCGTGTTTTGGATGATCACCAATACGGGCAGCACTTCGAATTGATTCGGGTTCAGCTTGCCGAAGGCTTTCTGGGTGAGCGCTTCGGTGTCGAAAGCCTGGGCGGCAATGGTGACGCCGTCCAGCTTTTGCTTGAATTCGTAGGAATCGACGGGGCCGGGCTTGAAGGGCCCATCTTTGTCGAGCGAAAACGCCATCCAGGCGAGTGGAGCCAGTAAAATACAGGTCTTGGCGAATCGACTTGCAGTCCGTTTCATGTTCTTCCTCTATCGGGCACTCGGCGTCATCGCGCTGCCGCTACTTCTAGTGTATTGGGTCAATCGGATTTTTCGAAACCGGGCTTATGCACGGCACTTGGGCGAACGCTTCGGCAGCCTTCCCTTTCGGCGGACGCAGCGCGGGGGCCTTTGGTTGCACGCGGTGTCGGTAGGTGAAGTACTTTCGAGCGTGGAGATGATCAAGCAACTCCGCGCGACGTTGCCGGGCACGCCGATCTATGTTTCGGTGAGTACGCTCGCCGGCCGCGACATTGCCGAACAGCGCTTAGCGGGCCTGGCCGACCACATCTTCTACGTCCCCGTCGACCTCTGCTGGGCCGTCCGGCGCACGCTGCGGCACTTGGACCCGCTGGCCGTCATCATCTTCGAAACGGAAATCTGGCCTAACCTGTGGCGCGAAACCAAGCGCCGCGGCGCGGGGTTGATGGTGCTGAATGGCCGCATCTCGGACCGGGCATGGCCGCGCTACGAGCGACTGGCGTGGGCGTTCCGGCCGGTGCTGGCGGCCGCCGACCGGATCCTGGCGCAAAGCGAAACCGACGCCGAACGCTATCGGGCACTGCTGGGGCCTGGCTCGGAGGAACTGGTGGAGAGCGTGGGCAATCTGAAGTACGATGCGACGCCGCCCGAACCGGCCGAAGCCTTGAGCGACTGGGTGCGCCGGCTGAACCCCAGCGCCGTCTGGATCGCCGCCAGCACCATGCCCCCGCTGGTGGATGGTGACGTAGATGAAGACGATGCCGTGCTGGCCGCTTACCAGCAACTGGCCCCGGCGAGCGGCAACGGGCTGCTGCTGATGCTGGCGCCGCGGCGGCCAGAACGCTTTGAAGTGGCGGCCGAGAAGCTACGCGCGGCGAGCATCCCTTTCGTGCGGCGGAGCGCCCTGGGGCCGCTCACGCTGCCGGGGGTGCTGCTGCTGGATACGATGGGCGAATTGAGCGGTGCGTTCGCGTTGGCCGACGTGGTCTTCATGGGCGGCACGCTCGCCCGGCGGGGCGGCCACAACGTACTGGAGCCCGCTTACTTCGGCTGCCCCATCATTGTGGGGCCCCACAACCAGAACTTCACCGCCATCGTCGAGCAGTTCCTGCAGGACGGCGCGCTCCGCCAGATCTCGAACGCAACCGAACTCGCGCCCACCGTTGCCGATCTGCTGACGGACGCGGGAGAATTTGGGGCACGCGCCCAAACTGCTGCGGCGCGCGAACGGGGCGCCACGACCCGCGCCATGACGGCCGTGCTTGCCGTCATCGACCAGTCGCTCACGCAGGAGCCTGGCTACTGGTGGCTCGCGCCGCTCGAATGGCTGTGGCTGGCGGGCGTGACGATGGACCGAACCCTGCGCGGCCGCGGCCATCGGTTGGCGCCGCCCACCGTCAGCCTGGGAAACCTCACCTACGGCGGTGCGGGCAAGACTCCGCTAACCCTGTGGCTCGCCGAACGGCTAACCCGCGCCGCGGTCCTTACGCGCGGCTATGGCCGACAGGACTCTACTTTGCTGGCCTTACCCCCCGGCGCCACCGCCCCGCTCCACCAGACCGGCGATGAGGCCCAGATCTTTTTGCGCTCCGGCCGCGTCGCCGTGGGCATCGGCGCCAACCGCCGCCGGGCCGCCGAGGCGCTGAGCCGTGTCTTCGCCGCCGATGCCTTCCTGCTGGACGATGGCTTCCAGCACTGGCCCTTGGCTCGTGATTTCGACATCGTCCTGATCGACACGCAGGATCCCTTCGGCGGCGGACGTCTGCTGCCTATCGGCCGTCTGCGAGAGCCGATTTCGGCGCTGGGGCGCGCCGGTTTTGTCGTGCTGACGCGGACCCAGCCGGCCCGGCGTTACACGAAGCTGCTGGCCCGCATTCGGCAGGAAAACACCCGCGCCCCCATCGTGCGCGCCCGCATCCGCCCCATCACCTGGATGCGCGGCGATCAGCCAGTGAATCTGCCGCCTGGCCAATACGCTGCTTTCTGCGGCCTCGCCAACCCCGGCAGTTTCCGCGCTTCCATCGTCGCGCTAGGTTGGCAGACGGTCTCCTTCACGGCATTCCCCGATCACTATCGCTATCGGCCACATGACCTTGAGCCCTTGACTCTCGCCGCTCCCGATGGCCTGTTGACCACGGAAAAGGATTGGGTGAAGGTGGCGACGCTGGGGCTCGCCAGCCCCATTTATTGGCTCAAAGTGGAACTGGATGTCGATGAAGGCGAAGAGCTGTTGCGGCTGATCCGGGCCGCGCGCCGGCCGGTTTAGTCGCTTCTGTTACTTTTGTTACTTCTGTTACTTTTGTTAATTTCGTTACTGGGTCGACTAGTACTACCCCCATTCGAGTTCTAGTACTAGGTATTTTCCCCTAGAATGCGGCTAAGTAAGACCTAATTTACGGAATGTTTACGGCTGAGTGCGTATAAACGCCTAGTATTTCGTGGCATGATCGACAATACCCGGATACACATCCGAATACGTCAACTCCGAAGGACCTTATTCATGCGCTTGCTCTGCTTTTTTACGCTTGTTCTGATGTCCACCTCTTTGTGGGCCGGTCACCGCGGCGACCTACGCCAAAACGCCCAAACGGCTTCCAGTATTGTGCTCGGCGAAGTTACCGATACTCGGAGTTACTACGGCACGGATGGCGAAATTTACACGGATGTCACAGTCAAGGTGAGCGCGGCGCTCAAGGAGACTGCGCGTAAGTCCGGCGCATTGCGTTCTTTCACCGTGAAGGGTGGCTCGGTGGGCGACACGCGGGTAATGTTTACCGATGTGCCCGCTTTTGAAGTGGACGAGGCTGTGGTTTTATTTCTCGAAAATGACCAGGCGACGGAGAAGTACTCGCTGCGCGGCCGTTGGGTGAGTGAATTGAATCAGCCGGCGGAGAAGGTGCTTGAACAGATCGAGGAGAGCCTGCGCGATCAGGACACTCCGCTGGTGGAAGCCGAACGCCAACGGGCCCACTTTTTCCTTTCCGAATTAGCGGCAACGGCGCCGGCCCCCGATGCGGCCTGCTACCTGCTGATTGGCCCCAAGTGGAGCGATTCGCTGGCGACCTATAAGATCGGCACCACCATACCGGGCGACTGGAAGACCGCACTGGAAATGGCGGCGGGCAGTTGGAACAAGGCGGGCACGGTATTCAACTTCAAGAGCGACTCGGCTAGCACGAACGAATTCATTTTGGGCACGGTCTCGGGCGCTAACGTCCTGGCCTCGACGCGGATCGAATATAACTCGGCAAACCAAATGCGCCGCTTCACGATGACCTTCAACAACCTCTACACCTGGTCGGCGACGGGCGAGGCCGGTAAGTTTGACATTGAGAACGTAACGGCGCACGAACTGGGCCATGCCCTGGGCTTGAACCATCCTTCGGCCAGCGTTTGCGGCGAGCAGACGATGTGGGCTTCGGCTGCCGCCGGCGAGACGAAGAAGCGTACGCTCGAGAATGGCGACAAGGCCGGCATCCTGGTGCTCTACGTGGCCGCTGGCACCGTCACGCCGCCGCCTCCTCCGCCGCCGCCGGCCACGGTGACGCCGGCCCCGGTGCTCACCGGCACCTTCTTCTTCCCGTCTAGCCCGGCCGCCGGCCAGAACTTTACGCTCTGGCTGACGGGATCGGGCTTCAGCACCAGTACGGTGCAGATCGTGATCACCGGCCCGGCTTGCCCCACCGGCTGCATCCTCAATCCGGGCTATCGCGTGCCCACGCTGCTTTCGGGCACCACGTCGATCGCGACCAAGGGCGCTTACACGGTGGTGGTCCGCAATGGGGCTACGGGAACACCATCGGCGGCGCGGCCGCTGACGATTCGGTAAGCGAACTTGTAGCGGGGGTGGGCTGTTTCAGGGTATCCTGAAGGCTCACCCCTTGATTGCCGTTCAAAATGTTTCCATGCGCTTCGGCGCCAAAGTCCTCTTTGAGGATGTCACGACCTCGTTTTTGACCGGGCGCCGCTATGCGCTCACCGGTCCGAACGGGGCCGGTAAGTCTACGTTTATGCGTATTCTAACGGGTGACGAGGAGCCAACCAAAGGCACCGTCATCCGTCCGCGCAAGTTCGGGATCTTGCGGCAGGATCAGTTTGCCTTCGATGAGTTTCGGGTCCTCGACACGGTAATCATGGGCAACAAGCCGCTGTGGGAAGCCTTGGCCGAGCGCGAAGTGCTCTACGACAAGGACCCGTCGACGCTAACCGACGAAGACGGTATGCGCATGGGCGAGCTGGAAGGCGTGGTGGGCGAAGAGGGCGGCTACGAAGCCGAAAGCGACGCGGCCATTCTGCTCGATGGCTTGGGCCTTGACGATACGCTCCACAATCGCAAGATGGGCGAATTGCAGGGCGGCCAGAAAGTACGCGTGCTGCTGGCGCAGGCGCTCTTCGGCAGCCCGGGCGCGCTGCTGCTGGACGAGCCCACTAACCACTTGGACCTGGACAGCGTCCATTGGCTCGAAGACTACCTCGCCAAATACGAAGGCACGCTGATCTGCATTTCGCACGATCGGCACTTTCTGAACAACGTCTGCAACTACACGGCCGACATCGACTACAACACCATCATTACCTACACCGGCGGCTACGACGATATGGTGATGGCGAAGACGCAGATCCGCTCCCGCGTGGAAGCCGACAACGCCCAGCGAGACAAGAAGATCGCGCAGTTGAACGAGTTTATCGCCCGCTTCGCCGCCGGCACCCGCTCCTCGCAAACTACCTCTCGCAAGAAGGAAGTGGAGCGCTTACAGACCTCTGACCTGGCGCGCTCAAACATTGCCCGCCCCTACATCAAGTTCGAGCAAAAGCGACCGTCCGGTAAGCATGTGCTCGAGTTGAAGGGCCTTTCGAAAAGCTACGACGATCTGAAGGTCTTTGAGCAATTCACCGCCAGCGTGACGCGGGGCGAGAAGATCGCGATCATGGGCCGCAACGGCGCCGGCAAAACGACTTTGCTGCGGGCTTTGCTGAGCGGCGCCAAAAACGACGAAGCCCTGGCCGAAGGCGAACTTGAGATCACGGCGGGCACCGCGGAGTGGGGCCACGAAGCGGCACCCGGCTATTTTTCTCAGGACCACAAGCGTTCCATCCAGCCGGGCAACACCACGCTCGAATGGCTGCACAACATCGATCCGCAGGCGGGCGAGCAAGCCTTGCGGGGGTTGCTGGGCCAGATGCTCTTCATCCGCGAAGAGGCGCTCAAACCCACCACCGCGCTCAGCGGCGGAGAAGCGGCGCGCCTGATTTTCTGCCGGCTGATGCTGCAACAGCCCAACATTCTACTGCTCGACGAGCCCACCAATCACTTGGACCTCGAAAGTATCAACGCCTTGAACGTGGCCTTGCAAAAGTACGAAGGCACCGTCTTCTTCGTCACCCATGACGAAGACCTGCTGGACGAAGTAGCGACACGTATTTGGCACGTGCACGGCGGTACGATTGAAGACTTTAAGGGTCCTTACGCCGAGTACAACGCCACGATGCTGGCCGCCAAGAGTTAGACCCGGTTCGACAAAGCAAAAGGGCGAGAGGTTCGGTAACCTCTCGCCCTTTTTGTTTTCGGAGAAAGCCTATTCGGGCTTCGAATAGTAGTAGCTGTGATAGTAGGTGTACTTGGAGTAGAGTTCGCCGCGGCGGGCGCCGTTAGCGATGATGCCGAGCATGTTGTTCTGGCAAAGCGACTGCATGGCGCGGGTCACCGAGTCGATGGTGGTGTGACCCAGGCGCACCACCATTACCGTGCCATCGGACATGGTCGAAAGCAGGTTGGCGTCGGCGGCGAAGAGCAAGGGCGGGCTATCGAGCACCACCCAGCTGAAGAGCTTCGGCAGCATGTCGAGTAACTGCTTCACTTCGCGCAGGTTGAGTAATTCGAGCGGATTGATGACCGCTTCGCCGGCCGGCATGATGTAGAGGTTGGTGCCGGCGACGCGCTTAATCACTTCTTCCAGGGTCGCCTTGCCCATCAGGTAGTCGGTGATGCCAGGCGTCCGGTCCACCTGGAACAAGTGATGGACAATGGGGCGGCGGAAGTCGAAGTCGCAGAGGAGGGTATTGTTGCCCGCCAGGTGCGATTGCGCGAGGGCCAGATTCACGGCGGCCAAGCTCTTGCCTTCGGCGGGCGAAGGGGACGTCACCACGATCGAGTGGATCGGCTGCAGGCTCTGCATATGGTTGAGCCGGGTCCGCAAGGTACGGAACTCTTCGGTCGGCGCTTCGTGCGGGCGGGCGGCATCGATCAGGTGGGCTTCGGGAGCCGGGTTAAAGGGAACTTCCTGGACTTTTTCCAGCAAGCCAGCCAGCATGGCCGACTGCTCGGCCGACAAGGATGTGTCCATCATCACGGACCGGCGGGTACCATCCAAGGGCGCTACGGCCGTGGGGCTAAAGCTCCCGGCCTGTTCGGCCCGGCGTAACGCATCGTGAACTCGACTCATGATTCCTCCGTTATCAATTCTTTTAGTATCAATTCTTCGGCTTTGGCTACGAGCGCTAGGCTCGGTTCGTGAAATAGAAGGCTACGGATCCGGCCATAATCAGAATCCCGGCCAGGCACGCGGTCGACCAGGCCAACCAGGTAAGACGCCGGCGGCGCCGCACGACCAAGTCGTTTTCGAGCAGCGGGACGCTGCCCAATACCGTCAACTGCGTGTAAGCGCGAACGTCTTTCAAGCTCTTGAGCGTGGTGTCCTTCATTTCGCGTGCCGCGGCGATGAACGCGCCGATCAAAACGCCGATACCGACGCCGGCACCCACCAAGAAATAGCGATTGGGCTCCGTTGGCTGCTGAGGCGTGTTGGCCGGATCGAGCAGTTCGAGCGTTTCACCCTGTTTGCGATTTTGCAATTGCATCTGGGTCTTGGACATTTCGGACTTCTTCGAAGTATCTTCGTACTGTTCCTTAGCCAGGGCGCGCTCACGTAACAGCTCGTCATACTTGGCTTCGCCCACCGGGGTGGCCATGATCTGACCCTGTAGACCGCGAGACTGGACGGTAGCCGAGTTGTAGTCCCGCTGCAGGGTTTCGGTTTCCAAGCGTTTGGCTTCAATCATGCTTTGGGCGGAAGCAATCTGCGCCTCGATCTCACGCACTTCGCGAACTTGGGTGCCGGACATGCCGCGGGGCTTTTCCGCCACTACCGGCGCGGCTCTCTTGGCTTCGTCTTCGTTAGAGATTACTTCGCGGCGCCGCTTCATCACCGCCAACTCGCTCTTGCGGCGCTGCACGTCGGGATGATTCTCGCGGTATTGCTCAAGTAGGGCGGCCAGGTTGGTTTCCATCACGAGAAGATCGCGGTCGATGAGCGCGAGCCGGTCGCTTGTCGCGCGTTCGCGTTGTTCCCGCTGCTCGGTCTGCATGGCGATGGGCTGGCTCGATTGCCGGAGTTGATCCTTGAGGATGCTCAAGCGGCTCTCAAAGAGCATCTTATCTTGCGTGGCGCGCTGGATGCCGCTGTTCAAATTTCCCATGCGGTTCTCAAGCGCACCCAACTGGCTCACCGACGTGCCGATCTGCTCTGGCAAGCGGCCTTGATTCTGTACGCGGAAAGAGGTTAAGCGGGAGTCGATCTCTTCGAGCCGCTTCTTGCGGGTGTCGAGCTGTTCGCTAAAGAAGTCGTCGGCCGAGGTGGTCTGCGTTTGCTGGGTCCGCAGATTGGCGTCGATAAACTTGGTTACCAGTTCCTGGCACACCTTTTGGGCCAACAGACGTTCGCTGTAGGAGAAGGAGATGCGGAAAGCGTTGACGCGCTCGGTCTGCTGGGTTGCCAGCAAGCCCACGCCGCCGATCCTGATGTCGCGCCGCATCATTTCCACCACATCTTCGTTGGGCAGCCGCTTGCGGTCCCGCGGATAGAGCTGCAGAGAATTGATGATGTTGGTGAGCGCCGTGCGGCTGAGGATTTCGTTCGCCATGCTGCTAACGCGCTGGGACATTTCGGCGTTAATCACCTGCGGAGCCATCCGCTCACTCACTTGCGACGGCGTTACACGGATCATGGCGCTGGACACATAGGTGTCCGGCCAGAGGAACGCGACGACGACCGAAATCACTAGAGCGGCAAAAATCGGGCCGAGCATCCACGCCCGGTGCCGGCGAACCACATCAATGTAGTCCTCCATGTCGAGCGTTCGCCGGGGAATCGAAAACGGATCTTGAGTTGGTTGCATTTCTGAATATTCTCCGCGTTAGTGGACGATGATCTGATCACCGGGCATCACTTCAATGTTCTGGTCCATCTTCTTGCCTCTGGTGACTTCCCGGTAGTTGAACTTGATCACTTGCCCCTTGCGAATGATCCGGATGTTTTTATCGTTGGCCAACTCCTGCAGGCCGCCCGATAAGCCGAGCGCTTCGAGCACCGTCAGTCTCGAAATCAGCGGAAACTGACCGGCGCGGTTCACCTGGCCTTGCACGTAATACTTTTTGCTGCGCACTTCCTGCACCGAAACCGCCACCTGCGGCCGGTTCATCACGGTTTCGAGCGCTCTCACCACTTTGGTTTCGAGTTCTTTCGGCGTCGCGCCGCCAGCTTCGATTTCGCCCACCAACGGCATACTGATTTTGCCGTCCGGACGGACCGAATACAGGGCCGACATCTCTGGTTCGCGCCACACGCGAATCGCAATAATGTCCTCCGCACCGATCACATAAGAACGTGGGTCCACGGCCGCCCCGGCGGCCTTGGTGATGTCATCCTTCTTGAGGTCCAAATCAGGAAGGCCAGACGCAGGCGAAGTGACCTCCGGCTTCTTCTTTTCGTTTTTCTCAGCTTTCTCGACTTGCTGCGCTCCCGGCAGGCAGACGCAGGTCGAGATGACAAGAGCACCATAGGCCAAACAGAAGGCCGCTACACGACCTGAACGCATCCTCATCGGCAATACTCCTCCGCCAACATTCCCAATTTTGTCATCGCCATCATGATTACGACCCGATAGAGTTGGGTACAACACCGTGATTATATGCTAGTTTATCTGATTTTGAAGTGCAGTGGGAAGTCCCCGCCGTTGCGGGTGGTCTAACCGTATGCGGTACTAATGGGAAATGCCGTACTTTCTTGCTAAAACTGAGGCTTCCGTCTACTCCATCGCCGATCTGGCGCGCGACAAACGCACTACTTGGGACGGCGTCCGCAATCCCCAAGCCCTCCAAGCCATCCGCGCCATGCGCCCCGGCGACAAGGTGTTTATCTATCACAGCACCGGCGAATCGTCCGTTGTCGGCCTCGCCAAAGTGGCCTCCGAACCGCGGCCGGACCCCCAGGATCCCAAGCTCGCGATCGTCGATCTGGAGTTTGGCACCCAACTGGACCCGCCCACGACATTGGCCGAAGTGAAGACTTGCGGCCTGTTCGCTGACTTTGCGCTGGTCCGCCAAAGCCGGCTATCCACCATGGCCGTGCCCGAAGCCTTCGTCGACTGGCTGCGCGCGCGTTATCCGAAGGCGAAGATCTGACCCAGGCCGCGCGCTTCGGCGGCCACGACGATCGCGTGGGCGATGGCCGCGTCCTGCGCCGCATGGCCGACGGACTTAAACACGGTCAGCTCGTCAGAGCGCGTGCGCCCCGGATGCAGGCCGGCCACAATTTGGCCCAACTCGGCGTGGATGGTGACATCGCCCTGGAGTTCGCCAGCCTCGGCCCGGGCGCTCTCGGTCGCGTCGACTACGATGGTCGCGCGGTGCATAGTCTCGTTGTCGAGTTCGCACATGTCCGGCCGGTAGGAGCCGATGGCGTTGATGTGGACGCCGGGGGGGAGATCCTCAAAGGCGAAGAGCGGCGTGGCCGAATCGGTGGCGGTGACGACGATATCGGCCCCGGCCAAGGCCACCGCCGCCGGATCGCCGCGCCGCACCACCCGCACTTCCCGGATGGCACGCACCGCCCGGACGCCAGCGATCTGCTGCGCCGATTGTCCGCCGGCGCCAAAGATGGTGAGGACGGCCGACTCCGGCCTCGCCAATAGCTCGGTCGCCAAAGCCGTCGTGGCCCCCGTGCGCAGGGCCGTCAGGCTCCGCCCGTCGAGCAATGCCTTGAGTTCGCCGGTTTGCGCATCGAGCAAGAGCACCGCGCCTTGAATCGTCGCCAGCCCGCGAGCCGCGTTGCCCGGATGCACGGAGACCACCTTGACGGCCAAGGCGCGTTGCTCGGGCAGATAGGCCGGCATCGATAAGGTTATGCCCTCGGGGGTCGGCGTCGCCACCCGGGGAGGCACGGTAGCTGCGCCCGAGCAAATCTGCCGGAAGGCCGACCGCATCGCGGCAATCGCCTGTCGCATGGTGAGTGCTTGGGCAATGTCATCAGCCGTAAGAATGCGCATCCGTTTAAAGCCTCACGAAAATCTGCTTCCGGTCGAGCACCCAGGCCACGCCGAAGAGTAAAATCACTTCGGTTAACGCTAATAGTAGCGATCCGAAGCGTAAGTCGGCAAAGAGACCCGAGTAAATGTGCGCCCAGAGCCAAGGCCCCGCCCCAGTAAGTGACAGAAGCTTGCCTAACATGCCCGATAAGATGTACATGAGAATCGCATTCGAGCCATAAATTCGAAAAGGCTCAAAGTATTTTTGGGCACCCTGCACATCGCACAGCCAATAGAAGGAAGCCATGGCCACCGAAGCGAGCCCCGCCATCAGGAGCGCGTAGGAACTCGTCCATAGGCTCTTGTTGATCGGCATCCAGGGGCTCAGCATTAAGCCCGCCAAGATCAGCAAATTCCCGGAGAAATAAAGCCAAATGATCTTTTCCACCGCCGGCCTCGACGAACGTAGCAAATAGCCAGCCAGCGCGCCCAATAAGCAGGTGGCGATGGCCGGAATGGTGCTGACGATCCCTTCCGGGTCCCATACTTTAGTCGACACCCACATATGGCCACCCAGCCACATGGTATCGATGGAGCGGGCATAGTTATTTTCTTTCGCCCAAGGATCAGGGTAGCCATGGCCCAGCATCAGCACGGCGTAAAAGGCGAGTAACATGGCCGTCGCCAGGGCCAAGCCGCGGGGCGAAGTTACCAGGAAGATGGCCGCCGCGAGTAAGTAGCAGATTCCGATTCTTTGTAATACCCCCGGAATGCGGACGCGGGCGAAGTCGAATTGCGGCACCAGGTTCAGGAAGAGCCCCAAACCGAAGATGAGCGCTCCGCGGCGAAGGGTGTGCAGATAAAGCTGGACGCGGTCCGCCCCGGCTTCCACTCGCCGGGCGAAGGAGAAGGTGAGCGACACGCCCACCATCCAGAGAAAGAAAGGGAAGACGAGATCGGTGAAGGTCCAGCCATGCCACACCGCGTGGCGCAGAGGGGCGAAGACGTGGTCCCAGGATCCGGGATTGTTCACCATCACCATCGAAGCGATCGTCACGCCGCGCAGGACGTCGAGGGAAACCAGCCGTTGCATTCTTCTGAGGATAGACTTTTTTCTGGCCACGCCCACGGCAGAGGCTCGATAATCGGAAGATGTCATTGGGCCTGCTGGTGTACGGCGACAATCATTTGATCCTGCGCGGCCCCCGGCCGACGCGCGCGGAAGCCTCGGCACTCGTGCGCCACTTCGGCTTGTCGCTGGCCCGGATCGAGGCGCGGCTTGACCGGTCCGGCCACTTCGACCGCTGGCAGATCTCGGTCCGCGAGTTTCGCGAAGATCTGACGTGGGCCGGGCAACTGGCCGCCGCAACCAAGCCGAGCCCGGCCGTGGGCATCTTGCTCGAAGAACTGGCCGCCCGGGGCATTTCGATCGACTTTCTAGAGGAGTCCGTATGCGTGCAGTAGTACCTGTTCTTTTCTTGATCGCCCTAGCCGGCTGCCAGAAGACGCCCACGCGGGCCGATATCCATTCCTACGCGCAGCCGGACTTGGCCCGCGTCCGTCACCTGGAGCTCGACCTCGAAGTGTTCTTCGGCGAGCGCCAACTCGTCGGCACCGCCACCTTGAGCGTCGAAGGGCCCGGCCCGCTGACGCTTGACACCCACGACCTCACCATTGAGCGCGTCGAGCTTTGGAACCCCGGCCGCCGCGCGTGGGACGCCGGCACGTATACGCTCGGCAAGGCCGATCCGGTGCTTGGCGCCGCACTCGAAATCCCCCTCACGATGCCGGACCAAGGCGTGCGGGTTAGCTATCGCACCAGCCCCAAGGCGACCGCCCTTCAATGGCTGGATCCACCGCAGACGGCCGGCAAGAAATACCCGCTGCTCTTTACGCAGTCCGAGTCGATTTATGCCCGGACCTGGGTCCCTTTGCAGGATTCGCCGGGCATCCGCATCACCTACCAGGCCCGCATCCGCACGCCGCGCGAACTCTATGCCGTGATGAGCGCCGATAACTCGAAGAACACCGCGCGCACCGGCGACTATACCTTCAAGATGCCCCAGCGCATCCCGCCCTACCTGCTGGCCTTGGCCGTTGGCGACATTGACTACCGGGCCCTTTCGAACCGAACCGGCGTCTACGCCGAGCCCGCCACGGTGGAGACGGCCGCGCGTGAATTCTCCGACACCGAACGCATGGTGCAAGCGATTGAGCGAATGTACGGACCCTACCGTTGGCAGCAGTACGACATTTTCGTCGGCCCCCCCAGCTTCCCTATCGGCGGCATGGAAAATCCCCGCCTCACCTTCGCTACGCCCACCGTGCTCGCGGGTGACAAGAGCCTGGTCGGCTTGATCGCGCATGAGCTGGCCCACTCCTGGTCCGGCAATCTGGTGACGAATGCCACTTGGCGCGACTTCTGGTTGAACGAAGGTTTTACCACTTATCTCGAAAATCGCATCCAGGAGAAACTCTACGGCCAGGAACGCGCCGACAAGGAGTTTACTATTGAGCTCGGCGAACTGCGCGAAGAGCTCAAGAAGCTCGCGCCGCGCGATCAGATTCTGTGGGTGAACCTCGATGACCGCGATCCCGAAGAGGGCTTTACGCAAGTGCCCTATGTGAAGGGCGCGCTGTTGCTGAGGACCCTGGAGCGCGAAGTAGGCCGCAAAAAGTGGGACGCTTTCCTGCAGGACTACTTCTCCCGCTTTGCTTTCGAAAGCATCACCACGGCCCAGTTCCTCGACTATCTGCGACTGCGCCTGCCCGAAGCCCAGGCCGTCGACGTGCGTCATTGGATCTACGATCCCGGCCTGCCTGAAGGCGGCGCCGTGCCGCCGGCCGGCGTCTTTGCGGCGATCGACCAAGCCGGCCAGAGCTTCGCCCAGGGCCAGACCTTCATAACCAACGGCTGGAGCACGCAGGATTGGCTCCGCTTTCTGCGCCAGTTGCCCGCCGGCCTGCCCCTCAAGGACATGGCCCGTCTCGACGAGGCCTATCGGTTCTCCGCCACCGGCAACGCCGAGATTCTCACCCAGTGGCTGAAGATGTCGATTCATACCGATTATTCGCCTGGCCTTGCGAGGCTGGAGCCATTCTTGTTGTCGGTCGGCCGGCAGAAGATGTTACGTCCGCTTTACACTGAGTTGGCCAGCACGATGGCGGGAAAAGCCAAAGCGCGCGAATTGTTCTCTCGCGCACGCTCGTCTTACCATCCGATTGCGGCCGCTATGGTGGAAGGCTTGCTCAAGTAAGGGGAATCGGCCCCCCGCAAACAATCCGCTGAAGTTCATCCCAGGATTGGCCGATGAACTCACATGATGGGTTGCCGCGCCATTATCCTGTTCCTGTTGCCGGGCCTAGCCCTAGCCGCCAGCCTGCCCCGCCTACAAACGGTGCCCAATCTCGCGCCCGTGGTCGACTCACTGAGTCAATTGCGGACCCGCCTCGCGATTCCGGGCCTCGCCGCGGCCATCGTCATCGATGGGCAGATGGTGTGGCGCAGTGAATGGGGCAACCTGACCACCACCAGCCTGCGCGATGTCGCCTCGGTCACCAAGACCATGGCCGCCGTGATTGCCATGCAGCAGGTGGAGCGCGGCCAATTGGGCCTGCAGGACGCGGTGCCCGGCTTGCCCGGCGTCCAGGTGCGGCACCTGCTATCGCATACTAGCGTCGGCCGCCCGGGCGCAATCTTTCATTACAACAATCTGCGCTATGGGGCGCTCACCGCGATTCTCGAACGCGGCACCGGCCAAAGCTTCGCCCGCTTATTGCAAGCCCGCGTCCTCTCGCCCGCCGGCATGCGCGGCACCCGGCCGGGCACCAATTCCATCTCTGGCGTCGTGAGCCATGTGGAAGATCTCGCCCGTTTTATGGCGGCCCTCGACGGCGACGAGATGCTGGGCGAACGCCAGAAGCAATGGATGTGGATGCCGATGGGCACCGGCTTGCCCTATGCGCTCGGCTGGTATTCGCAGAGTTACTTAGGGCAGCGCGTCGTCTGGCACTACGGGCAGTTGAACGGCTATGGCTCCAGCCTGGTGGTGAAGATTCCCGGCCTGCGCGCCAACCTGGTGGTGCTGTCGAACTCTTCGCTGCTCTCCGGTGCCTACCATCTCGAAAGCGGCGACATCCTGCGCTCCCCGCTGGGGCGCAGTTTCCTGGCCGCTTTGGTGGACCCTCTACCGGTGGAACCGCTTACTCCGGTCAGCCGCGCCAGTGCCATCACCTCGTTGGCGACTCCCACCTTGTCGCCCAAACGAATCCTCGCCCGGCAGCCCAAAGCACGGACCATCGTCCACGGCGGGGGTCTCTAAGAAGCCGTCATCATTGCATTTGAGAGTCCGCTTTCATTATCATATGAATAATGAACTCCGCCCTCGCTTTCCTGCTTCTCACCACTTCGCTCTTCGCCCAATCGCTCGGCAATGCCGGCCGCGTGGAAGGCCGCGTGCTTGACCCTTCCGGCGCCGCCGTCGCGGGCGCCCAGGTGGAGATTGTCAACCCACTCACCAACTATCGCCAAGCCATGAAAAGCGAGGCCGACGGCAGCTATCGCTTCCGCCAATTGCCCTTCAACCAGTACCATTTCGAGGTCACCGCCGCCGGATTCGCCACCTTCACCCGCGACGTCGCCGTGCGCACCGCGGTCGCCACCGCGATTCCGGTGCAGCTCAAGTTGGCCAGCGGCGTGACTAGCGTGGAGGTAGAAGCCTTCGGCGCTGACCTGCTCGAAAACGTTAACTACGCGCACAACGACATGGACGCCAAGGGACTCGAGAAAATGGCCCTATTTTCGCCCGCCTCCGGCTTGAGCGACGCCTTGACCTTGGGCTCGCCCGGCGTCGTCGCCGACGCCAATGGCTTCTTCCACCCGATTGGCGACCACGCCCAAACCAGCTTCGTGATCGACGGCCAGCCGGTGAATGACCAACAGTCGAAGGCATTTTCGACCCAGCTTCCCGTGAATGCGATCCAGTCGCTGGAAGTGATCACCGGCGCGCCCGGCGCCGAGTATGGCGATAAGACCGCGCTCGTCGTGGCCGTCACCACCAAGTCGGGCTTAGCGCGTCCCGAAGGCTACGGCAGCTTGCAGACCGGCTATGGCTCCTTCGGCACCACGGTTACCGAGGGCACGCTGGGCGCGGGCAATGCCAAGTTCGGCAACTTCCTGGCCGTCACCGCCGGGCGTAGCGGAAGATTTCTCGATTCACCCGAATTCCGGCCCATCCACAATATCGGCACCCACCAGACGATCTTCGATCGCGTCGACTATCAGCCTAACGCCCGCCACGCCTTCCACCTCAATATCCTCGGCGGCCGCAATGACTTCCAGGTCCCCAACACGTTCGACCAGCCGGGCCAGGACCAGCGCCAGCGCTCCACCACCGGCAACGTCGGCTTCGGCTGGATCTATTCGGCATCTCCCTCTACGCTGCTCACCGTGAACCCCTTCGTGCGGCAGGATCGGGTGCACTACTTTGCGAGCCCCAACCCCGCCGACGATTCGCCGATCACGTTGGGGCAGGACCGTCATCTGACCAACTGGGGCACGCGCGTCGACCTCTCCCACGTCAAAGGCCGCCACACCCTCAAAGCCGGCTACCAGGGCATGCAAACCCGGCTCGTCGAAAATTTCTTCCTGGGCGTCACCGACAACGGCTTCAACCCCATCTGCGTCGACAAGGATGGCGACGCCGCCGGACCCAATACTGTCCGCGACCCGGCCCGCTGCAGCGGCCTCGGCTTTCTGCCGAACGAAAGTCTGCAGCCCGGCCTAGTGCCCTTCGACCTCACCCGCGGCGGACGCCTCTTCCGCTTCAACGGACGCCAGAACATTAACCAAAACGCCCTCTACGCGCAGGACCAATACCGCATCGGCGGCCTGAACGTAACGCTCGGCTTCCGTTACGACCGTTATCAGGGCCTCGTCAACGCCAACGGCATCCAGCCCCGCGTCGGCCTTTCTTACCAGATCCGGCAGACCGGTACCGTCCTCCGCGCGGCCTTTTCGCGCACCTTTGAGACGCCCTACAACGAGAACCTGATCCTGTCGAGTTCCACCGGCGCGGGCGGCGGCTTGGCGCAAAACATCGTCGGCGCGGATGCCGTCGAGCCCATCCGCCCCGGCAATCGCAACCAGTACAACGTCGGCTTCCAGCAGGCCCTGGGCTCGCGCCTCATCGTGGAAGGCGATTACTTCTGGAAGTTCACCCGCAACGCCTATGACTTCGGCGCCGTGCTCACGACGCCGCTGGTCTTTCCGATCTCCTGGTACAAAAGCAACATCAGCGGCTTCTCGCTGCGGCTATCGTCAGTCGCCTGGAAAGGCTTCCAAGGCTCCTGGCTTATCGGGCAAGGGAAAGCGCGCTTCTTTGGCCCCTCGAATGGCGGCCTGATCTTCCCCGATTCGCTCGAAGAAGGCGTCTTCCGCATCGACCATGACCAGGCGTTCCAGTCGACGAGCCACGTCGTCTATAAGGTCCCCAAAACCGACTGGTTCGCTGCCTACACCTGGCGTTACGATTCCGGCTTGGTCTCCGGCGGCATTGACTCCCGCGACGCGGCCTTTGACCTGTCAGCGGCTCAGCAATCGGCTATCGGCCTCTTCTGCGGCACTACCTCTGCGTCGCTCAACAAGCGCATTAAAGATTGCGACGACGACGAACCCTTCGGAGCCCTCCGCTACCGGATTCCGGTCGACGGCACCGCCAACCCTGACCATCGCCCCTCCCGCGTCGCGCCCCGCCATCTGCATACGCTATCGGTGGGCAACGACAACCTGTGGCGCGCGGAACGCTGGAAGATGACCGCCCGCTTCAACATCGTCAACATGGCCAACACCCAGCGCCTCTACAATTTCCTCTCGCCGTTTGGCGGCACCCACTTCGTCACGCCGCGCGCGTTTTCCGCCTCCATCGGCGTCACCTTCTAAGGAGGGCGGGCCCCCAGCCCGCCAGCTCTTCACCGACGCCGCGGCGTCGCCTCTTTCTCGCCCCGCTTCAGAATCTTCCCCATCTCCGCTTCGTCGTCCATGTCAATCGACCGCATTTTGCGGGCTTGTCCATAGTCCGGATCCTTCGGATCCTTGGCCTTCTCCGGATCGAAGATGCGACGGTCCACGGGAACCGCCGTGTAGGGCCGGAAGTCCGGGGTCGAAGTAAAGACGTCCGAGAAGTCGTTGGCCAGCGCGTCAAACTGGTTCAGCGGGGGCAAGCCAAAGATCTGGTAAAGCGTGCGATGCATGCTGAGGATCGTCGTGTGCCGATGCGACACGTAGCCGCGTTTGGCCCACGGGCTGATCACCATCAGCACACTGCGTTGGGCGTCCACGTGATCCGGCTCCCCGCCCGAGTCGTCCTGCGTCACGAAGATCGCCATGTTTTTCCAATACGGCGTGTGCGAGAGAAAGTCGACGATCCGTCCCAGTGCCAAGTCGTTGTCCGCCATCCAGGACGCCAGGTAGGGGTAGCCCTTATCCGGCTTCGGATCCGCGCCGTGATCGTTGCAGATGGCAATGTTGAGGAACGAAGGAAGCTTTTTCCCGCCGCGTAAAAAGCGGGCTTCTATATCGCGCATGAACCAGTGCGCCCGGTATTGGTCCGGAATGTTCATGTTGAAGATGGGATAGCCGAAGTCGGTGTTATCGAACAGCACTTTGGGCATGGGCACGTTCACCACTTCGCGGGCGCCGGTGGGATGTTCGTCGTCATCCTCGGCGACGCCAGGAAACTCGAAGCCCTCACCGTAGTTGCGAAAGGGGATGCGATGGCGGCCCAGGTGTTCCCACATGGAGCCGGCTTCGGGGTAGTCCTCCGGCATGATGGAGCCATTGGAGCCCATGGAGTAGCGGCGGCCCGGCGCACTGCTGTTTTTCTTAAAGGTCCAACCCAGCGAATAGGTCATTTGCATGAGGTTGTTGGGCTGCACCCCCACGAGCCAACGATGGCCGACGCCGGACGCTTCGGGCTCCATGTAGAAGTTGTCGCTGACGGTGAAGGCGCGCGCGAGCGCATTGTGGTTCACCATCACGGCGGCATCCTCGAGCGTGGGCTGTCCCTTTCCCTGAATCGTTTGGTGCAGCCCCCACCGCAGCAGTGAGGGGTCATGCCGCGCGCCGGGCACACGGTCGAAGACTGCGTCGTAGGTGTGGTTCTCTTTGGTGATGAAGACGACGTACTTGATCTCGCGCGAGGCCCGTCCCACCAGGGCCGGGATCACCGGCGAAGCCATCGGGGCCCGATCCACCCCGCGGTCCACCATGCCGTTATATTCGAGTACCCGCTGGGTGAGCTTCGCGAGGTCGCCATCGGCCGGCGGGTTCAGGATGCTGACGACACCCTTCATCCCCAGGAAGTCGCTCTTCGGAATCTGCTGCCCCGCGTTCGGACCATTTCCGAAGCCCTTGAAATTGACGCAAGCCAGGTGGCGGCCGTCGGGCGAGATCGCCACGCGGTAAGGGTACCAGGCGGTGGGAATGTGCCCCAGCACCTGCAGGGTGCGGGCATCGAGGACGCCGATCGCGTTGATGCCACTTTCGGCCACGAAGAGTTTGGCCCCATCGGCCGACACCACCATGCCGGAGGGCCCCACGCCGCGCAGACGCGCCACCAGCGGTGAGGGTACAATCCGCTGCTTGGCCAATCGTTTGCCGCTGGCCAGGTCCAGCCGTTCGACCAGGTCGTTGTTGCCATTCGAGACGTACAGGCTGTCGCCGCTGACGGCGAGAAAGTTCGGCGCGCTGCCGCCAACGGTGACACCGTTATCTGACGGAGCGCCAATCAGCAGCCCGGTCTTCCACTGGCTGAGCACCTTGGGCGCCGCGGGAAGCGAGACGTCGACGCTTGTTACCGAGAAAGATTGCGGCCCATTGTCGGGCCCCAGGCCGGGAATTTGCCGGCCTTCGAACGTCACGCCATCGCGCGCCGCCTGGCTGGGGTAGCCGAACGGGGGGCGGGTGAGCCCGCGCGGGTCAGACTTGCCATCCGTCGGCGGCGGCACCGCGCTGTATTCGAACAGGCCGATATTGGCGACAAAGACGCGGTTTCCGGAAACGGCCAGCGTGTAAGGGTATCGCCCGACGGGCGTCGAACCAATCACGCGCCGCTGCTCCAGATCGACGATCACCAGCCGGAAGTTCGTCACATCGGCACCGTAGAGATAGCGGCCGTCCGCGGAGACTTTGAGGTCGGCGGCGTAGCTGTCCTCGAACTTCTTCCCGGCCACCTCGACGTTCAGCGAGATCTCCGCCAGGACCTTGGTCGACGCCGTATCGACGACGAAGACCGCCCCCGTCTCCCCGCTGCTCCAGTAGAGCCGCTTGCCGTCCGGAGAAAACTCAGCGCCTCCCGCGTTCAAATGTCCCCGCCTTCGGCCCTCTGGCCGGGGTAGCTTCAACTCGACGATCTTCGGCGTCCCGGACTGCCAGTCGGTGAGAAATTGCCCCACGCCATCGCTCGGCACGAAGAGACTCTGGCCGTCCCGGCTCATAACCAAGCCATGCGGGAACCGTGCCAGAGGAAAATGGCGACCCTCCGGTCTGAGTTGGCGGCCATTGGGAAGGGTAGTGATCCCGGCCGGATCGTGGGTCGCATAGCCATCCACCGCTGGCGCATGCAGGAATGGCTGGGGCCACGCAGAAGCCGCAACCAGAAAACCGGCGGTCCGGAAACCGCCCCGCAAAGTTCGATGTCTCATATCGCGCTGGTGCCGCCTCCCAGTGACAGCGACTACCAGCGTAAAGGAATGTCACCCCTTTTGGCTGGCATCCGCAAAAAATGAGTTCGCGTCTGGCCCACTGTCGCGCGAGTCGATGGCGCGCGGTGTCGAAGAGGTCAATCATCCGCGCAGCTTCGAGAAATAGCGCTGCATCTCAACTAGCGCTCGCAAGCCATCGGGCGGATTCGTAGTTCTTCACGCCGCGCGCGCCTGATTCAGGGGGTTGGCGCAATAACGCTTGAATTTCAACTTACTGCCGCAGGGGCAAGGGGCATTGCGGGGGCGTTGGGCTTCGACGAGTTTCACGATCTCCTTAGCGGCTTTGAGGCGGGTGGCTGGTGAGGTATTTTGATCGCTCAAAAGTTGTCGAAACGTGTTGATGGCCAAGTTGGCGAGGTCAGTTAGCTCGTCGAGGAGGCGGTCGGCCCTATCCTGCCAGGCGGCGAGGAGGGCCTGGGCGAAGGGGCGTGCTGGCGGGTCCAGAGATGGACGGTGGTCCGGTGGACCTCGGCTAGAAAGTGGAAATTGACGTGAACCGCTTGATCCACCCTCCAGCAAATAATGCGACGGGGGGACAGGGGATTCGGGCATAGATGTCTCCGTGGCTACTGTAGTAGGCGATGTTTCGCCTTTTTGTGGATCTCGCTATGAAGCAGACGAAAAAACAGTCTGGTGGGTGTGGCTGATTCCATTGTTGGCGATGGTGGCCGAAAAAATTTATGAGAACTTTGCCTTCGAAATCCCACTTATTAGTATGAAGACCAATTTTAGGAGCCGCGATGCGGTGGCCACGTGATATTCGGCGGGGACGCCTGTATGGGGTCACTCAGCGTGGAAATAATGGACAGTGGATCTATATCGATAAGCAGGACTTT